>Ga0182013_10001076_pt1 | contig 37813 bp, 30 predicted proteins | sample 612S2MmetaG_FD_120487 | JGI IMG/M metagenome (GOLD analysis project Ga0182013, IMG submission 120487) | Permafrost microbial communities from Stordalen Mire, Sweden - 612S2M metaG | ecosystem: Environmental > Terrestrial > Soil > Wetlands > Permafrost | place: Sweden: Stordalen | collected... | reverse complement strand
GCGAGCTTCGTCGGGGTCATCTTCGATTAGAAGAATTGTCTTGGCTGGCCTCTTTTCCATCTGTGCACCTCTGCCCGGCCATTATTGCTCTCCGGAGTTCAGCAGCCGTGGGTGCTCGATTCTTGCATCTCACGGATACAACTCCCAGGATCATTTCAAATAATGCCGCTGCAATCTGTTCACTTCTGCACAGTATTGGAGGATCCTGGATGGGGCAGGCACCCATCAAGTCAATTCGAGAGCCGGATGGACGTACCAACTTCCCAATAATCCCCAGTTTCCCAACGGGCTGTTCACCGGCGCTCATGCCCGAGGTCTATGATCGGCCCATCGGGGTAAGCCTGTGCGGTTGTAACAACGGGCGGCTTCTGAGAGTTGTGCTCCGGGAATTGGTCGAGGAGAACCACATTGAGCAGTGACTTATGCACCCGGATTCGGTCGTTGTAATCAATAAATCCGAGCTTGCGAAATCGATTCATGAAGAAGCTGACGCGGGATCGGGTGGTGCCAATCATCTCCGCCAGCGTCCCCTGCGTGATCGGAGGAATGAAGGTTTCTCGTTCCCCGGGTTTGCCGAATTCTGCCATCAACAGAAGAATCCGAGCCAACCGCTTTTCGCTGGAGTTGAAAAGCTGATCCACAAGGTCTGCCTGAGTTCGCATACTACGGGTCAGCAAGAACCTCAGAAAGAGATCGGCGAACGTAGGCTCGTCATGCATTACGCGGGTCATCTCCTGTCTTGCTATCTTGAGCGCAGAGCACGCGGTGACCGCAGAGGCCGTCGCCAGACGCAGTCCAGGAATTGACGCCAGTGACTCCTCTCCAACGAAGTCGCCGGCGGAGAGAAGCGTGATTGTGGCCTCTTTGCCTTCGTGCGAAACGACAGAGAGTTTTCCCCGGCCGCTCTGAAGATAGAAGATGGAGTCAGCTTGATCCCCCTGCGTAAAGAATGTCTGCTCCGGCTTCACGTTGATAAGTCTTCGTCCAAGGCCAGCATGCGCGAGAAAAACGGCTGGGTCGAATATTGAATTGCTTTTATCATTCATCAACATAGAGCCTCCTTCGAGGCAAAGCGGCTGTGGGAGGTGGACCGCGGCTGGTTGATCAATGACCACGGAGGGGTTCACTTCAGGGACCTGAGCAAAGCATCCATTGCCATCAGGCGCCTACAGTGCACCGTGACGATACACTTTTGCAGCCTGCAGGTAGTGTTCTGCAAATGAAATAGTCCGGCTATCGGGGATGTTACGAATAATGAGGGGCTTTGTCCTGAAAAACCCTGACAAGTGGCACATCCGCGCCATATATCGGGCAGATTAGGTGCCTGAGACAGAATCTCTACTTAGCTCTGCTGCCTGGCTCACTTTCCATGGATTCTGCTGTTAACAGACCTGCCTGCACTGCAAAGCGAACCACATCGCTTCGCGTCCGAAGTCCCAGCTTTTCGGCAATTCGTGAGCGATAGGTCTCGATTGTCTTCACACCGACAAATATCTGTTTAGCTATGGCTGCACTGGTGTAACCCCGCGCAACGAGCCTGAGAACCTGCAATTCACGCTTGCTAAGAATATTTACCGGTCGCGCGGAACGAGCTTTTTCACTTTTCTTCTCAAGCACGTCCTGGACAAGGATGCTCGCCAAACGCGGATCCACGAAGATCCCTCCCCGATGCACCGCTCGTATGGCAGCAATCAGCTCCGAATCCACCGCCCGCTTTAACAGGTAGCCGGAAGCGCCGGCAGCCAGAGCCGACCGTAAATACGCAGGGTCATCGTGCATCGTAAGGACGAGCACCCGGGTTTCGCGGCAATCTCGCGCCATCTCCTGGAGCGCCTTCAGACCCCCGACTCGAGGCATGGTGATGTCCAGTAAGGCCACATCCGGCTTGGTTTGCCGCGCGGTTTGAATCGCCTGCTCTCCATCCGGGGCTTCCGAGACGACTTCCATGTCGGCCTGGGCATCGACCAGCATTCTCAGTCCCGCTCGCAGAATTGCGTGATCGTCCGCAATCATGACTCTGATTTTTTGCCTGCGCGTCGGCATTTCAAGCATTCCTCTCTACCGCTATGAGCTGGACGTCCTGATGGACAAGCGGGATTTGCACCAGAATCTTGGTACCCTTGCGGTTGGATGTGAAATTGACGGTTCCGCCCAACATCGCCGCTCTCTCTCGCATACTCTGAATCCCAAGACGGTGCGAGGATACAGACACAGCCTTGACGTCAAAGCCACATCCGTCATCGATGACTTCTGCCTCCACACTCCTGGCCGAACAATTGAGCCGAATGCTGACCGTCTTAGCTCCCGAATGTCTGGCTACGTTGGTCAGGGCCTCCTGCAGAATGCGATACAACGTGATCTGGACTGCAGATGGCAGGTTGCTTGAGTCAAGTTCATGAAGTGTGAGATTCACCGTAATGTTGTGGCTCTTTGTGTACTCGGCGGAGTATCGACTCAGTGCAACCCCCAGCCCGTGGTCATCCAGAACCGTTGGGTGAAGTCCGCGGGCGAGCCGTCCAACCTCGTCGATGGCCTGGGCAGTGATTTCCCTCAGACGCTGTCCCTGCACCTTAACCTCTGCCAGCGTCCGAGTGTCTTCCAGCGTGCGCAGGCCGACTAGAAGCGCAGTCAGCAATTGGCCAGATTCGTCATGCAACTCGCGTGCAATACGACGCCGCTCCTCCTCTTGTGCCGAAATCGTGCGTACCAGCAGAAGCCGGCTCACCGCTTCGGCCTGCTTGATTTCAGCGGCCTGCTTGTGCCTTTGCTCCCTCAGATCGGTTATCACCATACCCAATGCATCGCCCTTATACCCACGAAGGCGGTTAAGAGACAAATGAACCGGAATCAGGCTTCCATCTGTGCAGCGCAGGTTGAATTCGCCTTTCGCTGCCCTCTTTTGAGCATCGGAAAGAAACGTCTCAAATCTACCTCGCTCCGTTTCCGCAACCTGCAGTTTCAGAGCAGTTCCGATGATTCTCCCTGTTGGCCTGCACAAAAGATCTGCAAGACTGCGATTGCAGTAGAGCACAACACCATCTCGGGACAGAGTCGCCGCGCCTTCGCTCATGGCCTCCACCAGCATGCGATAGTTGGGTTCGCCGCCTTTGAGAGTGACCAGGTGCTCGCCTCGATGACCGGAGACCATCAAAGCATCGACTTCTCCAGATTGTATGGCGCGAAGAGTCTCCTCCGCAGTTTTAAGCCGTGCGTGGAGCTTTGCTTGCTGATCCGAAGAAGAGGATGAAGTCAGTTTACGTGGGGAAGATCCGGAGCCTCGTCGAGTACCTCGCGACGTGCCGACTTTACCAGACAGCCCCCCTTGGTGGGCTCGGCCATCGGCATGTACACGCTTGTTCGGCATCTGATATTTGAGCCTTCACTTCAGCGTGCAGGTTGTAGATCCAACCCCACAATGACGCTCTCGGTCTTTGAAAGGTTGCCAATGATCTTTTTGACCGGTGGCGGCAGCCTTCTCACCAGGGTTGGAATGGCAATGATCTGATCGCCCTTGGCCAGTTGCGGCTTCTCAAGCAAGTCGACAACTTCAATGCGGTACTTGCCCTGCAGCTTTTCCTCACAAATCTTCTTGAGGTTGGCGATCGCAGCAATCGAATTAGGCGTCTGGCCTGCGATATAAAGACGCAGTCGATAAAAATCGCTTCGGCTGGCCTTGGCAGTTTGCTTCTTTGCGGCACTCTTCTTCATGTCAGCGCTCGGTTTCTTGTCCACAAGGGCCATTCCTTCTATTTGGCTGCAGCGGCTGTACTTGTACCTTCTACGGTAGTGGCCTGGGGGTGATCCCTTAGTACGATGCCCAATTCCAAGCCTCTCTTGCTCACAACTAGCTCACGAGCTTCACGGGAATGTTTCATTCCGCGGGATTTCAAAACGTAAAGTTCGCGTCTCGGCCGCCCGTTGGGTTTGCTGTCCCGCAACACAATCCACGTATCCATCAGAGAGGAAACGGCTGCCGCAGTTCTCTCCTGGGGATCTCCCGCAAACGTCAGATTCGTGAACATCGATGTGATCTGTTCCACCTTCAGGAAATCCACCAGGCGCACGAGCATCGATTTAACGTCATAACTGCCCGAGGCCGAAATCAGGTTCGTGATCGGGTCGATGACTACGACCTTTGGTCGTAACTGTATGATCTGTTTGTGAATAACAGCCAAGTGCCCTTCCAGGCCGGTGCTGGTCGGCCGCATCGCGTTGAAATGCAATAAGCCCTTCTTTATCCACTTCTCCAGGCTAAGGCCCACCGAGCGCATATTGCGAAGGATCTGGCTGGGGGACTCTTCAAAAGTGAAATACAGACAAAGCTCGCCACGGGCGCAGGCAGCGCTAACAAAGTTTGCCGCCAGGCTGGATTTCCCAGTCCCCGCCGTGCCGGTTACCAGCACACTGCTTCCACGGAAGAATCCCTTACCCTCCATCATCTCGTCCAAAGTGGCAATGCCCGTCGAAATGCGCTCCGTAAGAGCTCTGTGAGTAAGCACGAGAGAAGTGATGGGAACAACAGAAATGCCGTCTTCACCAATCAGGAACGGGTATTCATCGGTGCCGTGGGAAGTGCCGCGGTACTTGACGACTCGCAACCGCCGGGTTGAAATCTGCTCTGTCACCCGATGGTCAAGTGAGATCACGCAGTCGGCGATGTATTCCTCCAACCCGTGACGGGTTAATGTCCGGTCTCCGGCCTCTCCGGTAACGATTGTGGTGAGCTTTTGGTCTTCCAGCCATCGGAACAGCCGGCGGAGTTCAGACCGCAGGATCGCTGAATCTGCTATTCCGGAAAAGAGTGCCTCGACGCTATCGAGGACAACGCGCTTCGCCTTGATCGCTTTCACAGCCTGAGCCAAACGGATAAACAGGCCATCGAGGTTGTATTCCCCGGTTTCAGCGATTTGGCTTCGATCGATGGAAACGTAATCCACTACCAGCTTCTTGCGCTTGCTAAGCTCACGCAAATCAAAACCCAGCGATGCGACATTTACTGTTAACTTCTCCTCGGTTTCTTCAAAGTCCATGCATACGCCAGGCTCGCCATATCGAACAGCCCCGTGCACCAGAAATTCCATTGCGAGTAGACTCTTGCCACATCCTGCGCGGCCACACACCAGCGTGACACGGCCTTTTGGCAGACCACCGCCTGTGAGTTCATCCAGTCCCTGGATTCCTGTGGGGATCTTGGCGAGCGAAGTGCGAACAACTTTCGGCTTGACGCGGAGCATAACAAGACTCCCGAGAATAAAGTTCTTCAACTATTAAGGTCAAACTTCTATAGCATGTTAGCACCATGGGTTCATCCCCGACGAAAACCCACCTCATACAGTTCCGTCGCAACGCGCGAAAGGCGGCTCGGCAGCGCGTGGAATCGATTCGCAAACGTCAGGTTGTCATTCTTCGGGGTCTGGGAATTTACATACGGGTTTGGGGCGCCGAAGTTAGTCGTGAAGAACGATACTGAGGAGTGAATTATGAATTTCAAGCCCGTTGTTTGTAGAGACAACGAAGCCTGAATCTCTGAACTTCTTCATGAGGAAGCTGACGCCCGCCCGGGTCGTGCACGCCATGCAGGCAAGGGTCTCTTGACTGACTTTGGGGATTACAGCCTTGGGCGTGTCTTCCTTGCCGAATTGAGCAAGTAAGAGCAGAACCCGGGCTAATCTCTTCTCACTGGTATCGAAGAGTTGATCAACTAAGGCCTCGTGGTGTCGAATGTTCTGAGCCAGCAAGAATGCTACGAACATATCCGACAAAGTAGGTTCACGTTGAAGCGCAAGCATCATTGTTTCGTTGTCGATCTGTAGAAGTTCGCAGTCTATCGTTGCAGTTGCCGACCCTATGCGCAAAGGCTGTCCGGCCAGGCCACCTTCTCCGAAGAACTCTCCCTTGTGCGATATGCCCAGGACTGCTTCCTTGCCGAACCTGGATACGACAGAGAGTTTAATCTCGCCTTTCTGGACGAAGAACACCGCGTCAGCCGGGTCTCCCTGAAAGAAAATTACTTGTTCCTTAAGAAAGGCTACGACTTTCGCGCCCTTGCCGAGGGTGGCCAGGATTGTCATTGGATCGAAGTCTTGATTGGTTCCAACCAATGTGGTTAGCGCCCTCATTGAGTTCTCCAGGCGTGAGGCTCTAGTTCTCGACTCTATGTCAGACTTTATCGCGAATGATGTTCAACTTTGCTCGTAATTTACTAAAGTCTGGTTCCCACGAAGTGCCGCTGTGGCCCAGAGTTCTCACAGACAATCTCGGAAATCAGTAATGGTAGCTGACCGAGTCGCATGGATCGAGTTGTGCTCTTCGACGAGTTTGGAGGAACGGATGCGCGAAGCGTCGTCCGGAAGTAACCTACGGAACGGGGAGAATGGCAGGCCTTTGCGCATTGTGGTCCGGTAATTGATCGAGCAGAACTACATTAAGCAAAGACTTATGCACTTGGATGCGGCCGTTGTAACTGATAAAACCAAGCTTACGAAAGCGATTCATGAAAAAGCTGACGCGTGACCGGGTAGTGCCAATCATGTCCGCCAATGTTTCCTGCGTAATCGGAGGTATAAAGGTTTCCGGTTGGCCCGACTCGCCGAATTCCGCCATCAACAGGAGAATCCGAGCCAGCCGCTTTTCGCTGGAGTTGAAGAGCTGATCTACAAGATCGGCCTGGGCTCGCATACTGCGGGCAAGCAGGAACTTGAGGAATATGTCGGCGAATGTGGGTTCGTCATGCATCACGCGAATCATCTCGTTTCTGCTAATCCTGAGCGCCATGCAAGTGTTCACAGCCGTGGCGGTCGCCAGGTGCAGCCCCATGATCGAGGCGAGAGACTCTTCTCCGACAAAATCGCAAGCTGAGAGAAGCGTGATCGTGGCTTCTTTGCCGTTCTGCGAAACGACAGTGACTCTTGCGCGACCCTTCTGAAGGTAGAAGACGGCGTCTGCTCTGTCTCCTTGGCAGAAGAATGTCTGCTTTGGTTTCAATTCAACAATTGTTCGACCGAGCCCGGCGTTTGCAAGAAAAGTAGCGGAATCGAATGTGGGGTTGGCAATGCTCGTCAAGTCTTTACCTCGTTGCAGATACTCCGTTTGTGATGGACTCTTCATACCCGGGGTCAACCACCCCGGTTGCGGCTGATTGGGAATAGTTGCGAATCGGCCACAAACTCGGTGGTTGAGGGAAGAAGAGCATGTTATTCCTCACAACCTGAGGCCCTGAACACAGCCTAAACCCTCCTTGGGAAGGCGCCGCAAAGGGGCATCTGCCCCAGGATTAACCGCAATGACCATCAACCTCTGTCGATCATCACCTGGATCCAACATGAGAGTCTGGTCAATTTTGCTCTACGTCAGCAGATTGTCCAAAAATCCGCCCGAGGTGAGCACTGTGAGAGCTGAAGAATTATAAGTGTGAGCGCCCGGTTTGCGGGACGGAAAGCGCATAAAGGCTGGTTGCAAACCTCCTCAGGCGCCTGGAAGAAGTGATCATTTCGGGTCCACGGAGCTTTCTAGAATGAGCAAAATGGAACATACAGTCGCCCAGATTCCAGCGATTCTGCGAGGAGCGCAATAACAACTGCGCTTGGGCGCGGAGTCCTGCATGTCCGAAATCGAAGACAAATCGGATGCTCAGCACATTGGTGCAGATCACCAATTGTCTGCGCCCGTCCCCTGGTATCGAAAGCGCTGGATTTTGTGGCCGATTTTGCTTCTCCTGTTGCTTCTGGCAGTGATTGTCTTTTTTGTCATCCACGAAAGCAACGTCAAGGCAGCAGCAGCGAAGCGTGCGCTGGCTGCAATAAAGCCTTCCGTCACGTCGACGGTTGCTACGGCGACAAAAGGTGACATCGGAGTTTACCTCGATGCCATCGGGACGGTAACTCCGGTCTACACCTCCTCCATCACAGCCCAGGCAAGTGGAGTCCTTACCGCAGTGCATTATCGCGAGGGCCAACTGCTTCAAAAGGGAGATGCGCTCATTGACATCGATCCCCAACCTTACGAGGCCCAGTTGCTGCAGGCTGAGGGCGCTCTGGAGCGCGATACAAACGTTCTGGCGCAGGCCCGGATGGACCTGGAACGCTACCGCACGGCATGGGCAGGAAACGGAATCCCAAGGCAGTTGCTGGATGACCAGGAAAAGATTGTGCTACAGGACCAAGGCACTGTGAAGAACGATCAGGGAACCGTAAACTACGACCAGGTTCAGCTCAGTTACTGCCACATTACCGCGCCAATTGCCGGCCGTGTAGGTCTTCGACTAGTCGACCCCGGAAACGTAGCACAGGCGGGCGGATCTACCGTACTGGCGGTCATCACCCAAGAGCAGCCCACTACCGTGATCTTCACGATGGCGGAAGACAGCCTCGGACAGGTGAAGGCGCGCATGCGGAAGGTGAAAACGCTCCCTGTTGAGGCGATGGATCGCACCCAGACCACCAAGATAGCAACAGGGAAGCTGTTCACCATCGACAACCAGATTGACACCACGACTGGAACGATAAAGCTGCGTGCACTCTTCGACAACCACAACGGCGCTCTTTTTCCCAACCAGTTTGTCAACACAAGATTGCTGGTGAATACTCTCGAAGGCGTCACCCTGGTCCCCACCGCAGCCGTTCAGCACAATGGGCAAGTGGCCTTCCTCTACGTGATTGCCAACGGGACAGCGAGCGTTCGCAACATAACTACGGGGGTTGCGGATGGAGGCATGACCGTGGTCGAGGGAATCAACCCCGGTGAGATTGTGGCTACCAGCAGCTTTGATAAGTTGCAAAGTGGGAGCAAAGTCCTGATGTCAAAACAGGCGCCCCCAGCCACTTCAGCTGAAGGCAATACCCCGTGAATCCTTCCGGGCCTTTCATTCAACGCCCTGTCGCAACTGCGCTGCTGATTGCCGCAATCCTTCTGGTGGGTATCGTTGCGTATACCCAACTACCAGTCTCCGCCTTGCCGGAAGTCGATTATCCCACCATCCAGATTCTTACCTTCTATCCAGGCGCCAGTCCAGACGTGATGGCCACTACGGTGACCGCGCCGTTGGAGCGGCAGTTTGGCCAATTGCAAGGACTAAGCCAGATGACTTCGACCAGTTCTGGCGGCTCGTCTGTCATTGTATTGCAGTTCGAACTCAGCCTGAACATCGACATCGCCGAAGAAGAGGTTCAGTCGTCAATCAACGCCGCGCAGAGTTTTCTTCCCTCAAACCTTCCCTCGCCGCCGGTCTATAGCAAGACGAATCCAGCAGACGCTCCCGTCCTTACCCTGGCCATCACGTCCAACTCTATTCCGCTATCGCAGGTCGAGGATCTTGTGGATACGCGCCTTGCGCCCAAGCTTTCGCAGTTGAGCGGCGTCGGACTGGTGAGTATCAGCGGCGGACAGAAACCGGCGGTGCGCATACAAACCAATCCAATGGCGCTGTCGTCCTACGGATTGAACCTTGAAGATCTGCGCACGGCGCTCGTCCAGACCAGCGTCAATGCTGCGAAAGGAAGCTTTGATGGGCCTCATCAGGATTACCAGATCAATGCCAACGATCAGCTGGTAACCAGCGCCGACTATCGAAACGTTGTGGTTGCCTATCGCAATGGCGCCCCAATCCTGTTGCGAGATGTTGCGCAAGTGGTCGACAGCATCGAGAACAACAAGCAGGCAGCATGGATGAACGAGACACCGGCGGTGATCCTCAACATTCAAAGGCAACCCGGCGCCAACACCATCAGCGTGGTAAAGGCAGTCAAAGCGATTCTGCCCCAGCTTGAAGCAAACTTGCCGGCCTCCATTCAGGTGACGCCGTTAACCGATCTCACCACGGCAATCAACGCTTCTGTCTCCGACGTCGAATTTGAGTTGATGCTGACCGTTGCTCTGGTGGTAATGGTCATCTTCCTTTTCCTGCGCAACCTTTACGCCACGATTATCCCCAGCATTGCCGTGCCGGTCTCATTAGTGGGCACATTCGGCGCAATGTATGCGCTGGGCTATAGCCTGGATAACCTCTCCCTGATGGCACTTACCATCTCCACCGGCTTTGTGGTGGATGATGCGATTGTCATGATCGAAAACATCTCACGCTTTCTCGAAGCCGGGGACTCACCCATGCAGGCGGCTATGAAGGGCGCTGAGCAAATCGGCTTCACCATCATCTCTCTTACCGTCTCGCTCATCGCGGTGCTGATTCCACTGCTCTTCATGGGCGATGTTGTCGGCCGTCTGTTTCGCGAATTCGCGGTTACACTGGCCGTCACCATCATCCTGTCAGCCGTAGTCTCCCTGACCCTAACGCCCATGATGTGCTCGCGAATTCTACGAAGCACTCCCAAAGATCAACAGGGCCGTTTCTTTAAGGCTTCAGAGCGCGCATTTGACAGCATGATCGCGTTCTATGGCCGGACGCTCAAATTTGTTCTTGGGTACCAGATCATCACATTACTCGTGGCCGCGGCCACCCTTGTGCTTACTGTCCTTCTCTACATCTTCATCCCCAAGGGCTTTTTCCCCACACAGGACACGGGCGTCATCCAGGGCATCTCGCAAGCACCTGAGACCATCTCTTTCCCGGCAATGGCGCAGAAACAGCAGCAACTGGCTCATATCATTCTCCAGGATCCAGCGGTCGAGAGCATCTCCTCTTTTATTGGGGCAGACGGGACCAATACCACGCTGAATAGTGGAAGGATCTCCATCAACCTGAAACCTCTCAGCGTGCGCAAGATTAGTGCTTCCGACATAATCCGAAGGTTGCAATCGAACCTCAAGCCAGTTGAGGGCATCACGCTTTATATGCAGCCGATACAAAACATTACGGTGGACGACCGCGTCAGCCGCACTCAGTACCAGTACACATTGGAAGATCCCGATGCGAACGAGCTGAATCTGTGGACAGGCCGGCTTGTCGAAAAGATGAAGCAGTTGCCGCAGCTCTCAGACGTCGCCACTGATCAGCAGACCGGAGGTCTGGCGGTATCGCTGGTGATCGACCGTGCCACTGCATCGCGTCTTGGCATCGCCCCGTCCACAATCGACAGCACACTTTATGACGCTTACGGACAGCGTCAGATCAGCACAATGTACACACAGTTGAATCAGTACCACGTGATTCTGGAAACCTCTCCCACTGCTCAACAGAGTCCCGCAAAGCTTCAGGATCTGTATATCCAGACCAATACCTCCGTAGGAGGATCTGGACCAGGAGCGTCCTCGTCCTTTGCTTCCTCGGGATCCTCCTCTGCTGGTTCGAATGCCACGACTACCTCTGTGAAATACACGCCATCCTCCGCTGCACTCAGCGCGCCTTCGAATGCGATTGTTTCTGGCGTGGGGGCGAGCAGCACTTCTTCAACAGCGAATGCAGTCACCATCACCGCCGCCTCCAGCGCGGTACCTCTTGCTGCATTCACACATTTTGAGAAAGGCACTGAGGCGCTCTCGATCAATCACCAGGGCCAGTTCCCTGCGGTAACTGTCTCGTTCAATCTTGCCCCGAATGCTGCTTTGGGAGGAGCGATCACGGCCATCGAGAAGGTCCAAAAGAGCCTGAATATGCCGGCCAGCGTTCAGTTTGGCTTTCAGGGCACAGCAGCTTCATTTCAAGGGTCACTCGCCAATGAGGGGTTGTTGATTCTTGCCGCACTGGCCGCAGTCTATATCGTGCTCGGAGTCCTTTACGAAAGCTTCATTCACCCGATTACCATTCTCTCTACACTGCCCTCGGCCGGCGTGGGTGCGTTGCTGGCGCTCATCCTTTTCAAGCAGGACCTCAGCGTCGTCGCAATCATCGGCATCATCCTGCTGATCGGAATTGTCAAAAAGAACGGCATCATGATGGTCGACTTTGCAATGGAGGGAGAACGAGTCCACGGGAAGAACTCAACTGACGCAATCTATGATGCCTGCCTGTTGCGTTTCCGTCCGATCATGATGACTACCATGGCTGCGCTGCTTGCTGGCATTCCCCTGGCAGTGGGCCAGGGTATGGGCTCTGAGCTGCGGCGCCCGCTCGGCATTGCCATGGTTGGCGGACTGCTGCTTAGCCAGGTGCTCACGCTTTATACCACGCCAGTCATATACATCTTCTTCGATCGCATCGGCCAACGCTTCAGCCGTTCCCCGAAGGTTATCGAAACTGCGAACCAGGCGAAACCGGCGGAGGCAACATGAACATCTCTGCCCCCTTTATCCGGCGGCCTGTAGCCACCACGCTGCTGACGGCAGGGATCGTCCTTGTTGGAGCCATCGCCTTCAAGGTCCTGCCTGTTTCCCCCTTGCCACAAGTCGACTTTCCCACCATCTCGGTTTCAGCCAGTTTGCCCGGCGGGAGTCCTGAGATCACTGCGTCCTCGATTGCAACTCCCTTAGAGCGCCAATTCAGCCACATCGCCGGCGTCACCGAGATGACCTCATCGAGTTCACTGGGCAGCACCTCGATCACCCTGCAATTCGATTTGAGTCGCGACATCGACGGCGCGGCACGAGACGTCGAGGCAGCGATCAACGCCGCGCGCACGTATTTGCCGGCGAACCTTCCAGGCAATCCGACTTATCGCAAGGTGAACCCCGCCGATTCGCCAATCATCATTTTGGGACTCACCTCAGATAAGTACGACAAGCCGACTCTCTATGACGAGGCGTCTTCCGTAATTGCGCAAAAGTTGTCGCAGATCGCCGGTGTTGGACAGGTTACGGTAGGTGGAGGCGCCGGGCCGTCTGTACGCGTGGAAGTTAATCCTACACTTCTTAACAGCCACGGACTGACACTCCAGAATATTCAGTCCGTACTGAGCCAGCAGAATGCGCATGAGCCAGCAGGGCAGATCTCAGACGGGACCACCACCGCAGACATCGTCACCAACGACCAGATCTCCCGCGCTGACCAATACAAGACGCTTATTGTCGGATACAACAATGGGGCCGCGATCCGGCTCGCAGATGTAGCCGACGTAACCAATGGAGCGCAGAATATTCGAACGTCAGGGTACCTGAATGGCACGCCATCGATCACCATAATGATCTTTCGCCAGCCAGGCGCTAACATTATCGACACTGTCGATCGTGTTCGTGCAGAACTGCCGTCGATTGAAGCGTCGATTCCACAAGGTATCAAGACCACCATTGTCCTCGACCGCACCACGACCATCCGTGCGTCCGTCAACGATGTTGAGCGGACTCTCATTCTTTCTGTCGTCCTGGTAATTCTTGTTGTCTTCGTCTTTCTGCGCAACTGGCGAGCCACACTCATTCCCACCGTCGCCGTTCCCGTCTCGTTGATCGGAACCTTTGCGGTCATGTATCTATGTGGTTTCAGTATCGACAACCTTTCGCTCATGGCATTGACGATCTCGACGGGTTTCGTGGTCGACGACGCGATTGTGGTGATGGAGAACATCTCTCGCCTTCGTGAGGCGGGGATGACCCCCATGCAAGCCGCATTTCAAGGTTCAAAGGAGATCGGATTTACGATCTTTTCCATTAGCCTGTCGCTGATTGCAGTGTTTATTCCGATTCTCTTGATGGCCGGCATCGTTGGCCGCCTGTTTCGCGAATTTGCGATCACGCTTTCGACGGCCATCGTTGTATCGATGGTCATCTCGCTGACAACCACCCCCATGATGTGCGCTTATCTGCTCAAGAATGAGAAAACGGTCGTACACGGCCGCGCGTATCGAGTCAGCGAGAAAGGATTTACGTGGATGCTCTCTACGTACAGTCGCTCTCTGACCTGGGTGCTAAAGCATCCAGGGCCAATCCTGACCCTCCTCCTGCTCACCATTGCTCTGAATTTCTATCTCATCGCAATCATCCCCAAGGGGTTCTTTCCCCAGCAGGATACGGGAGCCATTACCGGCAGCGTTCGGGGACCGCAGGACGCATCGTTTCCGGTAATGAACAACTCGATTTTGCAACTGGTGAATGTCATCAAGGCAGACCCGGCTGTTGCGGATGTTATAGCGCATACGGGAGGCGGTGGCGCATCCAACAGTGGCACCATCTATATCGCGCTGAAGCCATTGAATGTCCGCAAGGTTACGGCGCCGGTCATCATCGATCGGCTGCGGCCCAAACTGAACCGGCTTCCCGTCGCTTCAGCCTTCCTCCAGGCGGCGCAGGACCTGCGCATTGGAGGACGATCGAGTAATGCCATGTACCAATACACAATTCAGTCTGACAGTGTGGAGGATCTGGCACACTGGGGCCCGATTCTGTTGGCGGGCATGCAGAAGATTCCCGGATTTCAGGATGTGAGCAGCGATGCGCAAAATAGTGGTCTTGAGGAACTGATAACTTATGATCGTCCCACCGCTGCGAGGCTTGGCATTACTCCTCAGTCTTTGAATCAGTCCCTCTACAGCGCCTTCGGACAGTCGGAAGTCTCCATCATTTACACGCAACTGAACCAGTATTATGTCGTACTCGAGGTGGCGCCCCCGTACTGGCAGAGTCCCGATGGTTTGAAGAACATCTACCTCAATACCTCGGGCAGCGGGATCGTTCCACTTTCCACGGTTACTTCGGCGCAAGCGAACACTACCCCGCTCATCATCAATCACACCAGCTCCTTCCCATCCGTCACGGTGTCGTTCAACCTTGCGTCGAACATGTCGTTGAGCGACGCCACCCGCTTGGTTTCCCAGATGCAGAACCGGCTGAATATGCCGGGAACTGTGCGCGGCTTCTTTGCCGGGACAGCGGCCGCCTATCAAACTTCCCTCAATAGTGAGCCTCTTCTCATAGGAACGGCGTTACTGGCGGTCTACATCGTTCTCGGCATCTTGTACGAAAGCCTGATACATCCTCTCACCATCATTTCCACTTTGCCCTCGGCAAGCGTGGGAGCCATGCTCGCGCTAATGCTGTTCAAAATAGACCTCAACGTCATTTCAATCATCGGCATCATTCTGCTGATCGGCATCGTGAAAAAGAACGCGATCATGATGATTGACTTTGCCTTGGTAGCAGAGCGCGAACATGGCAAGACCACCACCGAGGCTATCTTTGAAGCTTGTCAGCTTCGCTTCCGTCCCATCCTGATGACGACAATGGCTGCCCTGTTTGGCGCATTGCCGCTGGCATTCGGTACGGGAACCGGCTCCGAATTGAGGCGCCCGCTCGGAATCACGATCGTCGGCGGTTTGATTGTAAGCCAGATGCTGACACTCTACACCACGCCAGTCGTCTACCTGTTTTTCGACCGTTTGCGGCTCCGCTTTCGCGGCAAACAGCCAGTGATTCTCTATCATGGGACCGCAGAGGCCACAAAGCAAAAGATCTATCGGAGCGTCAGTTATGGAAAAGTCCATTGCTCAATCCAGCAGGCCGTTTTCGGCGTGGAGTATACTCTCACTCACTCTGCCATTTGCGTTGCTGGTTGGATGCGACGTGGGGCCACGATATCTTCCGCCCACATCGACAGCTCCTCAGGTCTACAAAGAATCACCCGCGCTGTTTAAGGAAACCGAGGGATGGACAATCGCGCACCCCCAGGATGCAACTCTTCGCGGCAAGTGGTGGGAAATCTATAGCGATCCAGACTTGAATGCTCTCGAAGATCTACTCAATATCGACAATCAGAACATTCGCGAGGCCTTTGAGAACTTCATGCAGGCCCGTGCCCTGGTGCGTGAGGCACGCTCCCAATATTTCCCCACAGTAAGCGTGGGCGGCTCGTACACTCGATCACAGACATCTTCAAACGTTGGGTCAACGGCTAACACCGGCACACTTGCCGGTAAACAGACACAGGTCTTTTCCTTTCCGGCCGATGTCTCGTGGGAGCCTGACCTGTGGGGGAGGGTCCGCAATACGGTGCACGCGAGCCAATACACTGCCCAATTGACCGCGGCTGACCTTGAAAATGAGCGGCTGACTGAACAGGCAATTCTCGCCGAATACTTCTTTGAAATTCGCGGACAGGATGCGCTGCAAAAAATTCTCAATGACACGGTCGAAGCCGACAAGAAAGCCCTTGAAATTGCGAAGGGTCGCTTTGACGACGGTGTAGACGACCAGATCTCCGTTGTCGAGGCACAGTCAACTCTTGAGAGCGCGCAATCGGATGCGATGAATATCGGGATTGCACGAGCCCAGTATGAGCATGCCATCGCCACGCTTATCGGCAAGTCGGCCTCCACATTCTCAATACCAGTCCAGCCAAGGACGTGCGCACCTCCGCCCATCCCTATCGGCCTACCATCCCAATTGCTCGAGCGGCGTCCAGACATAGCCGCTGCAGAGCGAAACATGGCCGCTTCGAATGCGCAGATCAGAATTGCTTATGCCGCCTTTTACCCTGCTCTGACCCTCTCAGCCAGCGGCGGCGTGGAGAGTTCGGCCGTAAAGCACATCCTGGTTTGGCCCAGCCGATTCTGGTCTGTCGGTCCTTCCATCTCTGAAACTGTCTATGATGGGGGCCTGCGCAGGGCGGCCGTGAATCAGTACATCGCGGCTTATAACGCAAATCTCGCTGCCTATCGCCAATCCGTCCTTACGGCATTTCAGCAGGTCGAAGACTCGCTCGCGGCGGTCCGCATTTTTTCCCAGCAGATTCAACGCCGGCAGGAAGCCGTCGCGTCATCTCAGACGTTTCTGCAGCTCGAGTTGGGGCGCTATGAAACCGGCATCGATCCTTACATCGACGTGGTCACAGCACAAACCACTCTTCTCGCGAACCGGCAGTCCTTGGCGACTCTCCAAGTTCAGCAAATGACGGCATCGGTTCAACTGATCGAATCCCTGGGCGGAGGGTGGGATCGATCGCAGTTGCCTACACCTGCCCAAGTCACCGGGAAGCCGATGAGGTCAGAGACTGCGATTCAGCATTAGATTGCGAAAACAACGTCACCGCTTAAAGTCAAACGTCGCTATCTATGCAGCTATGCAGTTACCACCATTCCGTGGAGCGCGTTGCCGCAGCCTTCACGCCGTTCTCGGATTTGGCCGAGCGAAGGAGCAAGAGCGGGCACTCCACGAGCTTGATGACCTTCGCGGCAATCGATCCGAAGACCAGCGGTTGCCAGCCTGAAATGCCATGGGTGGAGATCACGACCAGGTCAACATGTTCACGTTCTATTACTTGCATGATGTTCCCAACTACGTCATTTCCAACTTCGACACTGGAGGTTGACTTCACTCCTCTGGATGCGAGAGCTGCATGGCACTTTGCCAGATGTTGCTCTGCGAATGTTCGTGCCTCCTCAACAAACTTATTTTCGGGAACCATGTCGGGAATTGTCGTGGCGGGGAACATCGGGATCACATTCACAAGATAGAGTTCCGCATGAAAGTGCTTTGCAAGGTCACTTGCCGTCTCCAAGGCCGCCTGGGATGAGGGGCTAAAGTCAATTGGCAAAAGGATCTTCGTGGGGATGGAAGAGGAAGAATGAGCTTCAGGCATGACGGTCTCCTTGACGAATCATGAGCCGATTCGCAGGCTCATTCTCTTCCATCCGCACACGCCCGGCCTGTGCTCTTTTGAACACTCTGCGCACGGGCTCGTCGTCGTTGTTTATGGACCGATGTCACCTTGACCGATTGGTGCGGTCATGCGGAGACGACAACTTATAATCCTGTGCAAGAATGACCAGCTATCGAGGCCTCCATTCTGAAAGCATTACTAAGAGCATGCTTATGCTCCGTGGTACGTCGTTGAAAGCGCCAGCCGTGTCTCTGAACGACGATGCCGATTAGAGGTGCGCAATTGAAGTCATCCACGACGATATTGGAGCCACAATCCTCGCCCGTCTATCTCGGTAATCGGACAGACATGCGAAGCGGCAGAACGGCCACGGAGCCTCTCGGCATGAAGGTGACACGGGCGATGTTCGTGTTGCTTGTAACTATAGTGCTGACAGCACTGCCAAGTGAGATAAGGTCGCAATCGCTGTCGTCTTCTGAAGGTCTCTCAGTAACCCAAAAAGTTACGACATCTTCGAATCTCGACTTGACGTATGTCCGTCCGACACAGAAGACAATGGTTATTAACTACACTTTCGATGCGTTTGGTCCGTATCCAATTGCCGGCGCCGCGTTCGCAGCCGGTATCAACCAGCTGAGTAATGCGCCACCGGAGTGGAACCAGGGAGCTGAGGGTTTTGGCAAGCGATTTGGATCCGACTTTGCAATCGCAGCTATTGGAATAACCACGCGCTATGCGCTGGCAGAAGCCTTCAAGGAAGATACCTTATATTACCGCTGTCAATGCAGCGGGATGTTTCCGCGGCTGCGCCATGCCACGATTTCCACATTGACAGCTCGTCGCGGCGAAGACGGCCATCGTGCTTTCTCTTTCTCTGCGCTGGTTGCGCCTTACGCGGGTTCAATGACTGCTATCTATGGTTGGTACCCGGATCGTTTTGGAGCAAAGGACGCATTCCGGATGGGTAACTATAGTCTCTTGGGATATGTAGGGGGAAACATCGCCCTGGAGTTCCTGTATAGCGGACCCCATTCCATGCTGACGCGCATGCACCTGAACAACGGACACGGCGCACCAGACCCAGGACCAAACCATTGAACGACCGCGGGCAGACGGCAGCCGCGAGTTTCAGCCCTCCACTTCCGGAACGGAGGATCGTAGACATTCCCGCTGCCATCGCTTCGCCGGGGGGCTTGGTTGACGGCTTTTTCGAGTGGTTCGGCAACCTCGGAATCTTTTCCTGGCAAGTTCTCAAGGCTGCAGTGACGCCGCCCTATGAGTGGCGTGAGTTGATTCGACAACTCGACGAAGTTGGATCGAAGTCTCTACCGCTCGTCGCCTTGGCAGGAGCCGCAATCGGCGTTGTCATCTCGTTGGAGGCCCGTTACAGTCTCAGTCGGTTCGGCGCTAAATCGATGTTTCCCGCCACTCTGGTGTATTCCGTCATCCAGGTGATGGGCCCGGTCATCACAGGTCTTGTTGTGAGCGGGCGCGTGGGCGCCGGCATTGGCGCTGAGCTTGCATCGATGAAAGTAACAGAACAGATCGATGCCATCGAGGCATCTGCGATCAACCCGTACAGACTGCTCGCGGCAACACGCATTCTTGCCTGCATTCTGATGCTGCCGCTCCTGACCGTTGCCGCTGACGGTTGCGGCTTATTAACTGGCTGGTTCGCCCAGACTCTAGTGGAACCGCTCTCATTCCAGCAGTTCATTTCAAGTGGCTTCAGCGGCGCCACCTTTAACGCCTTTCTGCCACCAACTCTCAAGACCGCCGTGTATGGCCTGATCATCGGGCTCGTTTCATGTTTTCAGGGAATGCGTACACGCGGAGGCGCCGCCGGAGTGGGACGTGCTGCCACCAACTCTGTCGTACTTGCTTCACTCTTTCTTATCCTGGCGGACGTCGTCTTGGTGAAATTCATCCTGGTTTTCTTTCCTTAGCCCTTGCATGAACTGCTCGCGAAACAAATATGGCCACAGCCTATGACAATGCGATGAAGCAAGAAGCTGCCACGGATGATAGCGGCGTCCCGTTTGTCGCGGTTGAGAATTTGCGGAAGGTCTTTGCAGGCCGCGCGGTTCTCGACGGAGTCAACTTAAGCGTGAGCCGTGGGAAAACACTGGCCGTGCTGGGACGAAGCGGTACAGGAAAGAGCGTGCTGCTCAGACTCCTCATTGGCCTCGAGAGACCGGATTCAGGATCGGTTTGCATCCATGGCCAGGACATCGCAGGCCTGGCTCTCGATCAGCTTGGAGAGATCAGGAAGAGGATAGGCTTCCTGTTTCAGCATGCAGCTCTTTACGATTCGTTGACTGTCGCCGAGAATGTGGCTTTTCCTCTGCAACACCATAGAAAGGAAATGTCGAAGTCCGAGCAGGCCGACCGGGTGAACCAGTTGCTGGCTGAAGTGGGAATGGAAGAAGACCTCGAGAAAATGCCTTCAGACATCTCCGGTGGAATGCAAAAGCGCGTGGGCCTTGCACGGGCGCTCGCGCTCGAGCCTGAGATTCTCCTCCTCGACGAGCCCACCGCCGGACTCGACCCCATCAGTTCAGGGGAAATCGACGAGTTGATTCTCAAACTCCAGCGTGAGCGAATGATGGCATCGATCGTTGTAACCCACAATCTGCATAGCGCTAGGACGATCGCCAACCGTCTGGCCATCTTGAATGAAGGCAAGGTGGTGATCCAAGGCTCGTTTGAAGACCTTCAACAAAGTGATATCGGGTTTGTAAAGGAATTTCTGAAGCAGTCGTAGGAGAAGTTATGTCGAGAGTGGCGCGGCTAGGAGCATTCATCGTTATGACATTGGCGGTTCTGGGCGCCGGGGTCTTCGTTATCGGGAGCAAGGAGTACCTGTTTCGCTCCACATACCAACTGAAGGCCCAGTTCGACAATGTAGCGGGTCTGGCTGAAGGAGCCGACGTTCAGGTGGGCGGCGTTCACAGTGGAACAGTAACTGGAATTGCCTTGCCCAGGAAGCCCGGTGATAAGATAACCGTCTTCATAAATCTCGCCAAGTCCACGCACGAGATTATCAAGAAGGACTCCGTAGCTTCAATCCAAACCGAGGGGCTGTTGGGGAACCAATACGTGGCCATCTCTTTCGGATCTGCAGGGCAAGCCGAAGTAAAAGACGGCGAGATTATCCAGAGTGAACCGCCGCTGGTGATGGCCGACCTGCTCAAGAAGACCAGCAGCATTCTGGATGGCAGCCAAATGGCTATCCAGAATGCTGCTTTGGCGACGGCGCACCTGAACTCAGTGAGTGCGAAAATCGATTCAGGACAGGGTACCGTGGGCGCGCTCGTGAACGACAAAGAACTCTATAGCAACCTGGAACAGACCACATCCACTCTGCATGCAACAATGCTCCAGGCGCAGACTGGAGTGACGGACTTTCAGGAGAATATGGAGGCCTTGAAACACAACTTCCTTTTGAGCGGATATTTCAAGAAGCGCGGATACGAAGACTCCGCCGACTTGGCTGCAAATAGTATTGGCGGGCTCCCGAAAGAGATGCCGGAAAAGGAGTTTACTTTTACAGCCAGGCAGCTCTTCGATGGCCGCGATTCCGCCAAGATGAAGGATCAGAAAACCCTAAAGGCCAGCGGCGATTTTCTGGCCCATAATGATTTCGGGTTTGCGGTTGTGGTGGTTTCCACTGGTATGGACGGCGATACCCAGAAGGATCTGGTGCTCACCGAAGCCAGGGCGATGGTCGTGCGCGAGTATCTGGTCGAAAACTTCGGATTTGACGACAGCCAGCTTAAGACGCTGGGATTAGGCAAGCAGGCGGGAGCGAATCCGGAGACAGATTGGGGTTCGATCCGGATCCTCATTTTCCCTGAAGGAACCCAGATCCCGACCGCCAGCCTCGCACCGGCAGGCAGTCCATCCACAACCGATGCCGACCGCCCAACCGGGGTCACCGCCGCAGCAACTCAAAAGCCATAGTGCATTACGCAACTATGGTGTGCAGTGAGTGTATGCGCAAAGGACGCTTTCCGCCTCGTGTACCGAATTGCTCAGGATACTGTCTTCCGAAATAAAAGAATAACTTGGAAAGAACATCACGGTTCTTGTGTGCGATCCCACCCTCCCATTGCGATCCCACCCTCCAATATGGATATGGCGCTTGCATGCTGACAAACCGCTTTTGCATCTGTATTGGTAGGATTCGCCGTGACCCCATCAAAAATAGCCCTCTGCATGCATCCGGCTGAGCACTTTAGCTCAGCCATTCTCCCATTTGCCTTGAGAGTATAGGCATGAAGCGGAGTAACTTCCCTCCTCTTCCTCTTGGTCTTTGGGATTATGTAGTGACATTCCGCCAACGCCGCGTTTCAATTACTTCGCGGGGTATGCTATCGGCGCAAATGCAGTTGCCCACGGAAGGATGCACAAGGAGCATGCAGGCACTTCAACGCGAGTGCTCATAACTTCTCGGCGATACCTTGCGTGTGGATCGAGTTCGTGAAAAGGATTGGAGCACATTAAATGCCACTCGTCACCGTTGTTATCATACTGGCCGTCGTAGGCGTCTTGTTATGGCTGGTGAATCGCATTCCGATGCAGAGTACCATCAAGAGCATCCTGAATCTTGTAGTTGTAATCGCGGTGGTTCTGTGGCTACTGAAGGTATTTGATCTCCTCCATTACGTTTCACAATTCCGCGTCGGGCATTGAGTAATCAAGCGAATGAAGTCGGTAGCGTTGCGCGACAACACAGCAACAGAACGCGCGCGCTGAACGAAGCCTACGTAACAAGAAGTCGTGACGGTAACATCCATGAAAGCGACCAGAGTTGCAGGCGATGCCTTCGGCACTCGGCCTGCTTCGGTGATAGGCCGGAAAGAGCTGTTTGGAAATCCCTTCTCGCCAACAATTCTCCAGGCATCGCTCCAGACCGACGCCGCTCAAGCTCGTAATCGAACGACTGGAGTTATTATGCCCCTCATCAAGAAAAAGGACCTAAAGAGCTATTTCGCTTCCGCCGGCGCAATGCAAATCATTCGAAGTCGCCCACGGACCGACCAAATGCTATCATCTCCTCGGGATTGAAAGCTGAATTCGCAGATCCGAATCGGGATCATGTGGCTAAGGAACAACCTAAGCAACCGTTCTCCAATGGGCCGGACATCCCCTGATCGTGATGGCGTTCCCGTCTGTTAATGCATGGACACCCGTACTGTCCCTACTGCAATTCGGTCAAATTCAAGGCAGCTGAGTTGCGGTCGATCGATGGAGTGCTCTGGACGTTCGCGCAAAATCCAGTTCGGTGCATGTTTTACCTGCGCCGCTACAACTTGTTTGCATTGCATGGCGCTAATGCAGGATGAGTCATGACCATCCTTGTCCCAAAGACGGCTCAACCTCCTGTGCTGCGGACACAGCACTCGCTCGTGCCTCACTGGCTCACACACCTGGGCGCTCTTGGGCTCTTTTCCGTTGCCGTCATCGATTCCTCCGTTATTCCTTTGCCCCTGCCCGGTAGCACTGACTTGCTCCTGCTTTGGCTGGTCGCTCACAACGGAGATCCCTGGCTGCTTGCGGCGATGGCCATTGCCGGCAGCCTCGTGGGAGGTTACACCACATGGCACGTTGGACGCAGAGGCGGTGAGGCAACACTGCAGCGGCACGTCCCGGCCCGCATTCTTAAGCGGGTAATCGTTTGGGTCAAGCATCATCCAGTCCTCGCTGTGTTTCTTCCCGCGATGCTGCCTCCGCCTATTCCTCTACTACCATTTGCGCTCGCCTCGGGCGCACTGGGAGTTTCGCGTAGCCGCTTTCTCGTCGTGTACGGCGCGGCTCGCACCTTGCGTTACTCCCTGATTGCTTGGCTCGGCGTGGTTTATGGACGCCGTGCGCTCCGCCTGTGGTCTGGAACGCTGCAGAAATGGTCTGCGCCGCTGCTTTGGGTGTTCGGGGGACTACTTGTTACCGGAGTTTGTCTCGGGATATGGAAGCTTCGTGGTCTGCGCAAATCTGCGGTCGCAGTAAATCGCACATCGCGTGACAAGACGGCTCTCGCGGACTGAAATGCCGGAGGCCTCTCTACTGCGCTTCACTTTGGCGGTTGGGATCCCTTCCGGACCTGCGCACAGACCCAGGTCTCTGACCGCTTGATGCTGTATCAACGTCGGGTGCCCCAAGTTTCGGGGTCCCCGGCGACAGGTCTTCGTCGCTGGGGTGAGGTTTCGATTTTGAGACCTGGGAAACCACAAATCTCAGGAGCGAATTCATACGGTCAGATATCTGGGCACCAAAAACAACGGCCGGGTAGATATACCCGGCCGCCAAAAGACTCCACTTACAATCAATTGCTTTTGTTAGGGCGGTTCTGCTGTTTTTGTGGCTTCGGCTGTGGCTGCCGAGACTGTAAAGCCTGTTGCTGGGTTGAGTGTCTTTCAGATAACTGCTGGGTCTGTTGCTGGTGCTTCTGCTCCACTTGTTGTGTCCTGGAATCACTCGCCTTCTGCTGACTTAGCTGCAGATGCTCAGAGTCCTGCTTTACCTGGAGGCTTTGCCGCTCCTGGTTCTGCTTCGCGATCAAGTTGTCCTGCTGCTTTTGGTACTTCTTGTCTGCCCTGTCATTTCCAGAGTTTATTGGTTGCGGGTGCTGAATAGGGGCAAGGTCGTTCGGGTGGTTGACGGGGCGCGGTGGCGTGTTCTCTGATTGCTTTGCTTGATTCTCGACGCGAGGTTCGGTTGCCGCACCGGCGCCTGAAGACCTTGAAGGTGCACCTGCCAGCGTTGGGGTTGCCGCCTGGTGTTCATTTACTGCTTCCGGCTTGGCAACGTGTGCAATAGGCGGATTGCCGTGGTTTGACGATGCCCGGAGTTCCGGGTTCGCTTGCGCCGTTTTCGCATGTTCTGTTTGAGCAGCTACCGGCGCGACATGTCTCTGTCTTGTCGCCGCTTCCTGCTGAGAGGTCGCGCGCACTTCGATGCCGCCCGCTCCGCCGTTGAAGCTGACGCGGCTTTCGTTGCGATTGCTGATTGGTTGGTCATAGACATCGTGATTTCTCGCAACATCCACGTTGTTTGCTGAGCGATTGTAGAAGAAGTGTCCGTTGTCCCAACGGCCGCCTTCATAGCCTTCGCCAGAGTAACCAAAGCCGTAGTTAATGCCGCCATAGAAGCCAACCTCAGGGCCCCAATAGCCTTCATTGAAGCGATAGCCGCCATCTCCCCAGCCCCAATAGCCTGGGGTCCAGAGGAAACCCTCTTCCGGCGCCATTACCCACTCCCCGTCCACCCAGTAGTAGTCGGAGATGCTGTCGTCATATGCCCAGTAGCCAGGAGTCCAAAGATAGCCGTCTCCCGGGCAAACTGGCTGGTCGTAGACGGGCAGAGCAGGCGGGCCCACTGAGATGGATACGCTAACCTGCCCGAACAGGGTGACCGGTATGGCCAATGCTAGAAACGCTAATAGAATCCGGATCGTGCGCATAGGAATCCTTTTTACCAATCATCCTTCGATTACTCGCCTACGCAATACCAATTTGAGCTGCGAGGACTGAAAGGTAGCGTATTACACGCCATCGTCAAGCCTTCCACAGATCACAAGCCGAGTCTGTGTACTAATGCTCATCTCTCGTATATGTTGCGACGGAATCCAAGATTGGCCTGGAGTACTGCCTCATGCTAAAGAACCTGCTCTACACCACAAACATCGCAACGCCAGCAACGAACATGGCCGTTGTGGCGATAGCCACGACAGCCCAACCCAGGCGAGAGCTCGGTTGGCCCTGCATCAATTTCTTGTCCGCCGCAACAATGAGGATTGCAACAAGAAGAAAAGGTGCCAGCAGTCCATTAATGACAGCCGTCCAGTAGAGCGCTTTCACGGGGTTGATACCAATAAAGTCCAACCCCACGCCTACTCCCGTTGAGACCAATATCAAAGCGTAAAACCAGCGTGCCTGCCTCAATTTCTTGTTCAGGCCTTGGCGCCAGCCAAGTGTCTCGGCGAAAGCGTATGCGGCTGATCCTGCCAGTGTAGGGATAGCCAGAAATCCAACGCCGACAATACCCAAAGTGAAAAGCATCGCAGCAAAATTGCCCGCAAAGGGCCGAAGAGCCTCAGCCGCCTGCCGGGAGGTCTCGATGTTCGTGATGCCGTGCCGATTAAGGGTGATGGCTGTGGTCAGAATGATAAAGAACATGACCATGTTCGAGAAGAATGCACCAACGCCCACATCTACATTTCTAAAATCCAGCTCCTCAGATGTGGCTCCTTTCCGCAGGGCAAGCGTACTCTGCCCTGCCGATTTCTCCTCTTCCACTTCTTGGCTTGTCTGCCAGAAGAACAGATAGGGGCTAATAGTGGTGCCGAGAATCGCCACCAGTGTTGCCCATTCATTTCTCGTGTGCGGCATCGAAGGCATCAGAGTGTCGCGCAACACTTGCCCCCAGTCAGCTCCCACCACAAAAGCAGTAATGGGGTAAGCAAAGAGCACAAGGACCAGCCATTTGAGCACGTTCGCGATTTGGTTATATTGGAGCCGGACCGTTGCCCACGAAATAAGAAGTGCGAACACCACCACAAACCAGTGAGAATTGATCCCTGACAGCATCGCAGCCGCATCTGCCATGCCCGCGAGATCTGCCGCAATGTTGATCGTATTTGCAGCCAGCAGGGCAATGACGAAGGTCAGCAAAAGCCATCTCGGAAAGCGTTGTTTGAAATTCCCGGCCAGGCCCTGTCCTGTCACCTTGCCGATGCGGGCGCACATGATTTGAACGGCAGCCATCAGCGGCCATGTAAACAGTGCGGTCCAAAGGAGCTTGCTTCCGAGCTGTGCGCCAGCGACAGAATATGTGGCGATGCCTGAGGGATCGTCATCTGCAGCCCCGGTAATTAACCCAGGCCCGAGCGACCTTAGCAGAGATCGAACCCATCGAGATGGTGCGAGCATCGGCACGGATAGAAAGATGAGCACTCCGTTTGAACAAGGGTAGCGCGAAGCGCACAGACCAATGTCAGTCTTTACTCAAGAGCCGTTTCTGCCATGGACCCGAATGCGTGCGAAGCAACGAACCGGCACAGGAGATAAGCACAACGCCAGTACAAGAAGACACCAGGCAAACGCGATTTGTAGAGTTGTCACAGGGTTCTATTCTCCAAACTTCGTGATGAAATCAGCATTTCTTTGAGCGCTGGCATGGCGGCGAGATGCGGGTAGAACATGGCTGATTGCCGAGGTGAACGCGTCCGCTGTGGCGCGATAGGAATCAACTCCGCATGATCAGCTAGAGGCAGGAACGCGCCCTTCTGAATGCGGTAGGTATAGACATTTATCCTGGCCAGAAAGAACCATGGATATTGTGTCAAATCAATATTCGTCACTTCCACGGCATTAAAGTGTTCACTAATGCCGCGAAGCGCCAGCTTGAGCGCGCTCGCGATCGCCTCCTGCGATGTCTCTCCGATACCGCTTCTCCGCGATCCATCGCCGATCTTTATGAAGTTCCATCCTCGTCTCAAAATTCTCTCTTCCAGATGGAGGGCATCCACTGACCTCGAGAAGCTCCAGCCTTCGCGGAATTCATCCGTCGCCAGCCTGAGGCCCTCGGGCAGTTCAATTCGTACACGTAAAAGTAGGTTTAGTTCAGCGATGGTGCGCATCTGTCGGACTCTTTCTTGTTGCGTTTATTTGCTGAGCGAGGGTGCGCCGTGTGCCCGGCTTATCGCACAGATTCCATGCCGAAATGACCTTGGTTCTGTTTGGCCTGAGGTTCGGCGATTGCGTACTGAACCGAACTTCCGCAACAGATGCAATACACTTCCCCCGCGGGGAGGCCGGCACCTTCAAGAGTCACTGGGAGGGTGTCCAGACACTCCGGGCAGGCAATCGCAACCTGCGCTTTCCCTGGGGGTCGATCCCGTTGCGCTCATTCCAGACGGGCGGCTTGGTGCAATCAGGTACGGAAGTGCGCCGTTTCATTTGAGGTAGCGCCCTGAAGATTTGCAGTAGCGCGCTCATACTGCTGCCCTTCTGGTAGAAGGCGTCCGCGGGAATGCCCGAGGGCACCTCTTTTCCTGAAAAGGAGCCGCTCATGAGGATGACCTGGATTGCTGGGTACCGGCGTCGGACTACCGAAAGCAGTTCGAATCCGGACATGCCCGGCATGTTGAGATCGGAAAGGAGGATCTCGGGGATGTCTTGGCGGATCTCGCGCAAAGCGGAAAAGCCATCCTCGGCAGAACGTACTCGGTACCCAAGCTCACCAAGCACGAGCGACAAGATCGTCCGAATAGACGGCTTATCGTCGACGATGAGAACTCTTGCTCTCGTGCCGGGCATCCCTCACCTCTCCTGAAAAACTGATTTAGGAATTGAAGTGAGTGTTCCATGGCGCAAACCGGTGTGCTGTTCAATTTTGCACAACCCCGCCCGACCTCCATCGGCCGGTGTCGGGCTATACGCTTTGATCGGTCGTGGCCCCTCACCTAGAGCGTTATTGCTCAGACCTTCCCCGGCAATCGCCCTAAGGTGAGAAGTACCTTGTGCGCCTCAGTGCGCGGAAAGCAAATGACGCTGCGCATAGGTAGAAAATGGTGAGATGCATGAAGAAAGTTATGACGTTTGTGGCAATACTCAGTTTGAGTAGCATCGGCTGGGCCGGAACAAATCGCGAAGCGACAAACGACCGATTGGATCATGCAGGCCGGGTCCTGCACGAGATCATGGCCGCGCCAGACAGTGGCATTCCGGAAGAAGTTCTGGAACACGCGAAGTGCGTCGCCGTTGTACCCCATCTCCTCAAGGGAGGATTCGTCTTCGGCGGGGAAAATGGCCGAGGTGTGGCCACATGCAGAACCGCTGAAGGCTGGAGCGGGCCAGTGTTCTTTGCCATTACGGGCGGAAGCTGGGGCTTGCAGATCGGCATCGAGGGCGTAGACCTGGTCATGATTATTCAAAATGACCGGGGAATGAGGCAGTTGCTCTCAAGCAAGTTCGAGCTCGGCGCGGATGCTTCCGCGGCAGCCGGACCGGTAGGTCGCCATGCCTCAGCCGATACCGATTGGAAAATGGATGCCGAGATCCTCACTTATTCACGCGCCAGGGGCGCCTTTGCCGGCCTGACTTTGAACGGCGCTTCGATTCGCCGCGACGACGATTCCACTGAGGCTATCTACGGCCATGACGTCTCCAATGGCCGAATTCTGCGCGGCGAGGTGGCCGCACCCGCTTCGGCGCAATCGTTCCTCGATGCAGTAAGGAACGCAAAGGCACAGGCTGTTGCTTCGAATTAGCAACCGGCTTTGATCGCAATGTTGGCGCCCTGGGAAGCCTTCAGGTCCCGGGCGCCAACAATGCGCCGAATTGCCGTGAATGCGGGGAGAGGGATTCGAATCGCCGATCTCTACTGACTCTAAACAAGTTCTTCAAAACGCTAGGCGCTCAAGACTGTCAAAACGCAGGAAACGCGGTTTTTGAGTACGCCACAAGTACACGGGTTTTGCTACGCGGAATTCAGCCGCTGTCATTTTGACTCACCAACGCGAAGCCGGCAGATATCCGACTTCACGGGTAGCTCATTCTTGATTAAGCATGGCTGGTGTGTCGAGAGTCAGAAGGCAAAGGGCTGAAGGTCGGCCAATGCCGGCGAGAACAAAGGATTGATCCAATCGCTCTCACATGAACGTTCCCTCTCAGATCATCTCCAGGACAAGAAGATTCCAGTCTATGAATCCCTTGTGGCTCAGTGCTGCCCCGGTATCCGGATGGTAGTACTCATTTAATGAGCCGTTTGCCTCAAGGTCCCTCGACAGCAGAAGCAGAGTCTTGTCGGCCAGCACATCTGCTTCTTTCTTGTATCCATACCGCTGCAAAGCCTTCCATACGAAGTAGTTCACGAGGATCCACACTGGCCCAAGCCAGTTGCTTGGGTTGGAACTAAACTCCAGCGAGTACATGGTCTCTCGGGCCGAAAGTGACCTGGCGCCCCATCGCGCGCAGAGGCGGTCGTCCGCGAGATAATTTGTGGTAACCAGTTTCTCCGCGTTCTGTTGAGGTGCGATGCCGCACCAGAGCGGCAGGAAGCCGGTGAACATCTGGATCCTCATCGGCATGCATCTCCAAGACATGTCCATTCCTCGCGGCACCTTTAGGATAAGCTCAGCTCGTCGATCGACACACTGAACATCGACGGTGTAGTAGTAACTATCCCTGGGATCCCAGCAGAACGTGTGGATCCGCTGCGCCAACTCTTCTGCCTGGCTTGAAAGCCGATGACGATCCGCCAAGCGTCCAAGCCGTCGTGCGAGTTCCGCCGACGCTAGAAGATCCTGGTAGAACAAGCAATTGAGGAGCAAGTTTGCGGAGGAAAAGAAAGGCCGGCCAAATGTGGTTGGGTCATTGTCATCACCGATTGCGACATCATCGCCCCACACCAGCAGGCCAGTCGAGGAAGAGTTGTGCCTTGTCCAGGAATCGTAGAAACGCAGAATCGAATCGAAATGCGGCTCCAACCAGTTCGCTTCTCCGCGCTGGTTGCAGGCGAGCAGCCCAAGTTGGCCGAACACAGGCTTGGCTTGATTTCTCGAGGTCGAGTTCTTGCCCTGGATTCCGAGGGGGTCCGGGTCGTCTGCGGTCATCATGATTGGAATCTGCCCACCCGGTGAAGCATGCTCAAGAAAGTTCAACAGGCTGCCCGAGACGTGATCGCAGAGCTTTTGTTTAAGTGACTCATCGTGTTGCAGCGCGGCCAGACGAAACAGCCCCTGGCTGGTCCAAAGTGTGTCCCAGTCCCAGAGGTTCGTTGAGTAGGTGTTGCCAGGCAGGGCGGGCGCGACGCTGGGGTGCTTCAGGATTCCATCGGGAGCCCGCAGTAGCAGCGGCGCCTTCGCTCCGAAATAGCGGAGTAGTGCATCTGCGTGTTGACGGCGTTCATCACCCGAGAGAAGTACCGCGTTACTGGCGGCGGTGCTTTGGCGCTGTTCGTTGCGAGCTTTCACGATGGAGGCGGCACTTGAAGCGGCCAATCCAGCTAAAACGTCACGTCTGGAAATAGGGGTCATTCCGTCTTTCTGCCTCTTGGGCTTTCATTCAGTTTAGGCTGTTGCCGTTCTCGGTTGGGTCCACACTTGGCCCAATGTGGACTGATTCGCATTTGCGATCTGTTGATAGCGATCAGCAGAAAAGTTGCCTATCCCGGATGGCTCTTGAACCAATCGCCCTCGGCAACGGCTTTCGGCTTTTCGCCGATGCTGCGATAAAGGTGGAGCAGGCGAAAGCGCACAGCCCTGCTGGATGGGTATTCCGACTCTGCCTTTGACAGAAGAGAGATCGCGTTGCGCGCCTCTCCCAACTGCTCAAGCGCTTCGGCAAGATCGAGCATTGCCTGAAACAGTTGGAAGATGGCTCTCGCGTCGACTGGGGCAAAACGAATTTCGAAGTCGTTCTCAGTTCGCAAGTGGTGAATGGGATGCAAGGGAAACCCAAGGTGGAAGCTAAGGCAATCTGGTGAGTCACCGTGTTGTCCCGGTTCAGATGGAAATGGAGAAGGCGTTCTCCCAGTAAGGTAAAGGAGAGAACGCATGAAGAAGTTGTGGGAAAGATATGGTTTTCGTGAAATATCTGGCTCTGCCCCTCCCAATCGCGAGGTGGCGCGAATAAAAGAGAAAAATCTATGTAAACTATGGATTATTAATGACTTATATGGCGGAGGGAGAGGGATTCGAACCCCCGGTACCCTTTCAGGCACAACGGTTTTCAAGACCGCCGGTATCAACCGCTCACCCATCCCTCCGCATAGCAGAAGGGCACTCTGTTCACCAGTTTATCGCACCCTTTGGTCCGCCCGTAGCGAAACCAGAGTGACCGTACCCCGAAGGCAAAGCATTCAAGTCGACGCGACCAACAGGGAGCGACGACTCTTCAGCGGCTCACCAGGCGCACCAACTTCTGTCCAGTGGATCGCTCTGGCAGAATGTCTGGTGCGGAAGGCGGGACTTGAACCCGCAAGCCTTTCGGCGCTAGCTCCTAAGGCTAGTGTGTTTGCCATTTCACCACTTCCGCACTCCGCGGCCACGTCGTCTCTTGCCAACGCTGGCCATGGCTAGTCTAGAGGCAAACGTGCGCCGCCTGCAATGTCTCTTTGAATTTCTGACGCGCGTCTTCCGGCTCCTGGCTCAAGTCAGGAATCTGCACAATCCCTTGAAAATGCCCTTGCCAAACCTGTCGCGATCGGCCATCACATCGATAAATCTGAGACCCCCAAAATCACGTTCGCTATTCTGCCATGCCGGGCTCGCCGCTCTTGTCGGCATCCTCTGCCACCCTTGACTTTTGTCTGGTTGGCTTCTACGATTTGGATGTCTGTGGTGAAGGAGTTCACCCTTAACCGCTGTCCATCCAAGAGGCCGGACAGATGATGACTCCTGACAGGGAATCCTGTTTCGGAGTCATGTTCCCGGCGCGATCCCCTAGATAAAACTGAAGGAGTTTGGATCCATGATGAATACATGGGCCCTCTCGGCTTTATGGGTGGGATTGGCGCTGCTTGCCACATTGCTGGCGATCTGGTTTCGCGTATCGACAGCGCTCTCTGAGATCGTCGTGGGCACGGTGGCCCAACTCATCATCGGAGTCTTTCTCGGCACCGGAGGGCTGCTGGGTAACACACAGTGGATCAGCTATTTGGCCGGTACCGGAGCCATCGTCCTCACCTTTCTTGCCGGTGCGGAACTCGATCCTGTAATCTTCAAAACCAAATGGCGCGAGTCCCTCACCATTGGCCTGGCGGGATTCTTCGGCCCCTTTCTCGGCTGCACCGTCATCGCGCATTTCCTGCTCCACTGGCCCATCATGCCCAGTTGGCTCTGCGGTGTCGCCCTTTCCACCACATCGGTTGCGGTGGTTTACGCCGTGATGCTCGAGCTTGGTTTCAACGTAACCGAGTATGGCAAGGCGATTCTGGCTGCCTGCTTTATCAATGACCTCGGCACCGTCATCGCGCTGGGACTGATCTTTTCCCCGTTCACCTTCAGGACTGCGGTCTTTGTTGTCGTGTCCGTGGCTGTCTTTGCGGTTCTCCCCTTCGTCACACCCTGGTTCTTCCGCAAATACGGCGGGCGTGTCTCCGAACTTGAGGCAAAGTACATCCTGTTCCTTCTTTTTGCCTTGGGCGGACTGGCGGTCTGGTCTGGCAGCGAAGCTGTTTTGCCGGCCTACATTATCGGCATGGTGCTGGCCGGAACCGTGGGTAAGGACCATTCGCTCATTCGCCGCCTCCGCACCTTGACCTTCGGACTGCTTACGCCTTTCTACTTCATCCGCGCCGGCTCCTTTGTCTCCATACCTGCGCTGGCCGCGGCTCCGGTCACGGTGATCGTCCTGTTTATGGCCAAGATGATCACCAAGTCTGCTGCGGTCTTCCCCGCGGTGCGCGCACACCGCTATGACGGCTCTGCGGGCACCTACTACACACTGATGATGTCCACAGGGCTGACCTTTGGCACCATCTCGGCGCTCTTCGGCCTCAATCATCAAATCATCACTCAGGCCCAGTATTCCTACCTGGTCGCCGCGGTCATCGGTAGCGCCGTCATCCCGACCATGGTTGCAAACACATTCTTTCTGCCGCGGCATCTTCTTCCTCACCCACCGGCAACCAGGCTATCGGAACAGGCAGCGCAGCAGACTCCTGCTGCAGAAGAGGTATAGGTCATCACCATGGGAAGCACGGTCTTTGTCGGATTCCAAAGGATATTGGTCGCATTCGACGCGTCCCCACATGCGGAGCACGCCCTCGATGTTGCCCTGTCAATGGCGGGGGATATGAAATCCAGGCTGTTCGTTATCGCCGTAATCCGTCCGCCTGAACCCGCCGAGAGCGCCGAGTTCCACGCGGTTCTCGAAGATATGCGGGAGCGCTATGAAAGTTGCTTCCTTCCTCTTCGCGAGCGCGCCAGGCAAAAAGAGATAGAACTCGAGACGGAGATCGTCGTGGGCCATCCGGCAGAGCAGATCATTCACTGCGCAGACACCATTCAGGCCAGTCTCATTGTCATGGGCAAGCGCAGCCACACCATCCTGCATCGCTGGGTGCTCGGATCGAACTCGGAGCGTGTTCTCAAGTACGCGCATTGTCCGGTCATGATTGTTCACTGACCGATAAGGAGTACGTAGCTGGAGGTGTCATGCCCGAGTCGAAGACCGAGGATCTGGTAACCCGATACCCGGGAGAACTTAATGAGCCTCAAAAGAGGCGCTTGAGCGTGACCTGCATGTACATTGACAACTTGCTCTGTGAGATTGAGCACACCCTTCACCAGGCAGCCTCGCAGTCTTCCTTTCCTCGTTACATCGTTGATCTCACACCTGTGCAGATCGGTGCGCTGGAGGGACATATCCGCCGCATCCGCGCTCAACTTGTGCACACGCTCGAATGGCAGCGCCTGAAGCCCAAACCACCCGAAATACTGGCTACGCGTTCGCTTGCCACCGATCTCGCTTTCATTGACATTGCAGTTGAAGAGCTCAAACCCCGGCATATGCGCGGGTGCGGCCCTGTGCCCGAGGATGCGGTCGATAAACTCAACGAAGTGATTCGCGACCTCGGCACTGTGGTTAAGAGTATGGATGACTACGTGCGCCAGGAAGCGAGTGCGCCCCCGGGGCAGCAAGCCGAATTATGAAGGATTCCGCAGTTGGCCATGCGCCAGATCGCCGCACCAGAGCATTTTCGGTTTGAGTGTGGACAGAACTCTGGGTGCCCCATCCTTGAGTCGTTTTGTGATTCAAGGGTGGGAGACCGCAACTCCCACCACTCCCCATCTGAACTCACCACAAAAATGGGCGCCCCATCCTTTCCGCGCCCTGTCGGGGTCCCCGTGGACAGGTCTTCGTCCGTGGGGTGACTCTTCGCGGAAAGGGTGGGAGACCACAGATGCCCAACTCGGCTGTAAGCAGTCAAGCCGAAAACACTCTAGTTGCGCCTACATCCCGTTCTGCGCGCTTTGGTCCGGATGCACAACGCGGTAACTTGCGCCTCCATTCGACCAGATCAGAAGCAGAATGTCCTTGCCCGCCGGAATAGAATGGACCTCGTTTGCGAACTTGTCTGCGCTCTCAACCGGGTGCCGGTTCACTTCCAGGATGACGTCGCCGGGCGCCAGGCCCGCATCTTCCGCCGGGCTGGCCGGACGGACGCTTGCGATGGCCGCACCGCTCACCCGCGACGGTATATGCAACTGGTCACGGAGTTGCGGCGTTAGGTCGTCGACGGCCACGCCAAGTCGTCCGCCTTTCTGTGGCTCCGCTCCGCTGTTGTCCGCAACTTCCTTGTCGCCGTGAAATTCTCCTACTGTGACGCTGATTGTCTCCGGCTTGCCATCGCGCAGGATTCCCAGTGCAATGGTGTTTTCCGGAGCCATCTCGCTCACCGCCACCTGCAGGGCGCTGCCGTTCACGATTTTCTTGCCATTCAACTCGCGCAGCACGTCGCCGTTCTTCAGGCCCGCATGGCCTGCGGGTGAATCCGGTGTCACTTGGCTCACAATCGCTCCCGTCGCATCCGGCAGGTTGAAGAAGCTGGCGTTTTCCGGCGTCACATCGTTCATGCTGATGCCCATGTAGCCATGATGCACAGTGCCGCTCTTGATGATCGAGTCGGCGCTGGCCTTGACGATCTGCGACGGAATGGCGAACCCCGCGCCCGCAAACGATCCGTTGCCCGAAATGATAAAGGTGTTGATGCCCACCAGTTCGCCATGTGCGTTCACCAGCGGTCCGCCGGAGTTGCCCGGGTTGATCGCGGCGTCGGTCTGGATGAAGTCTCCCGGCTTGCGCGGATCATCCGAGTAAGGATTGGGGCGGTTGATCGCGCTCACAATGCCCCGCGTCACCGAGAATTGGAAGTAGCCAAAGGGGCTGCCGAAGGCCAGCACGGTTTGCCCGGGGTGCAGTGCGCTCGAGTCTCCCCAGGCGATGCTCGGCAGGTTCCCCGCGTTGATCTTGATCACCGCCAGGTCGTTGAGCTTGTCAACCCCGATCAGTTTGGCTGGAAACACGCGGCGGTCATTCATCGTCACGCGAATCTGCATCGCGCCATCGACCACATGATCGTTGGTTACGATGTAACCGTCCGGCGAGATGATGATGCCGCTACCGATCCCGTGTTCCACGTGCGACGGCGCGCCGCCCTGCCCGTGCCCTTGTGGACCGAAGAACCGCCGGAATTCAGGCGGGATCGCCCCCTCAGGAATACCGGAATCCTGGCCATCTTCCTCTTCCTTGTTGTCCGCGGAGGCGTGCGACGTGACTGAAACGTTGACCACCGCCGGAGTCACGCGGGCAGCGACAGTTTCCACCGCGTTATCCAGCGCTACCAACGAGGAAACGCTGTTGTCATCCAGTGGGGAAGCGCCGCTGCTGGCCGCATGCACCGCTTTGTGGCCGAGCATGAAAGTGGCGACAAGGAGAAGTGTTGCAACAGCTCCGGCCGGAGCCGCGAACTTCTTCGTCCTTGCTACTAATGAATTAGTTGATGCACGCATAGTTACCTCTCAAAGGGATTGAAGTGGTTGCTTACAGTTGAATCACGAACCAGCCTCCGCGGAAAGCGTCCGCGTCTAGCTGAGTGGAAATGGAACCTGCGGGAAGAACTCTGAAGATCAACCGCGTAACGGTAATTCGGCTCTTAGCCTGGCCGCTCGTCTGGCCTTTAGCCTCGCTCGTCGCGGAACTCGCGTTTGTGTCTGCACTTGCGTCGTAATCTGCCACTTGGGCGCTCTCGGCATTTGAGGTCTGCACCTGTTCCCACGCGGTCAACACGATCCACTGCTGTTCGCCGCCCGCAACCAGCCGCGTGCCTGAGACCTCCGCCTTCTGCATTCCCTGTCGCTGCGGACCAATCGCGGCTTCGGCAACTGAAGTCTTCTCTTCGCCCTCCGCAGCCGAATTCACCAGTGCGCCTTGCTCCTCACGTTTCGCGGCACGCATTTCATCCTGGCGAGTCGACCCCAGCTTCGTTGCGTTGAATCCCTTCGCCGTGCGCGCCAGTCCTGCTGAGAAACCTGGCTCATACGCGGCGCGAACCAACCGTGCCGGTCCAACCAGCGGCCGCACCGGCGTCAGTGACTGTGCTGTTTCTGCCGTCCGCATCGGAACAAATTCGATCAGCTGCGGGCACTGCGCAAGTTCCACCGCGCCAAACACCAGCCCGCAGCCCAGCACCCCCAACAGGGTATGCGCAGCCACGGGGCTCAACGCATGCGTCCGGCGCAACACCCCGTGCACCCGGTGGACCAGTTCCGGCCGGCCCTGCCAGGCGCCCAACGACAGCGCTTCGGCCCGGCGCTGCAACCCGCGTTCGGCCAGGCTGGCGAGACACGCCGCGTAAGCGCGCGGCGCATGGGTCACCCGCACCACGCCCTCGTCGCAGGCCATCTCCCGCGCCATGCACATTTGCCGCTCAATCCACCACAACGCCGGGTTCAGTGGAAACAGAACCAGGCACAGCTTCTGCATCAGGTTGGTCCAGTCGTCGCGCCGGCGCAGATGTTCTGCCTCGTGCAGCACAATCTGCTCCAACTCTCCCGGTGTCAGCCGAGCCAGCAGCCAATCTGGAATCAGGATGCGCGGTGCCAGAAATCCAATCACGCTGGGCCGTTGCAGCATTGCTGTCTTGCAAATCTGCACCGTCCTCCGTCCGCACAGCTCAGTCAGGTTGGCTAGCGCGCCGCCTGGCCTCTTGCCGTCTTCGATCGGGATCGCAGACGTCCACACCTTTCTCAACCGGACTGTGTGGATCGCAAGATCCACCACACGATAGACGCTCACGGCTATCCACAACGCAGCAACCGCCAGGCTCCAGCGAACATCCAGTTGCATCCACGGTTTTGTCGAGGCCTCGCCCAAACCGGAAGAAACACCGTTTCCGCCTCCGGCCAATGCATGAGCGATCAGCGGCAGAAATGGAAGTCCGGCCAGCATTGTGAAGCCCGCGGCCCACATCGCAAAGCGATGCCCGGCGGAAATCCGGGGTGCCAGGCGCAGGCAGAGCGCCAAGGCCGCCGCCACCGCCATGCCCTGCCACGTAGAAGTCACCGCCATCGCCGCCGCGTTCTGCGAAAATGCCCCGCCGGCGTCCGCAAGCCATCCGCCCGCGCCCGGTAAAGCCCACAGAACTCCGTCCACAATTGCGGTGGGTTGCATACTCTAAACCCCTCCCTCATCGTCAGGCGCTGCGTCCCGGATGGCGTCCTTCAGCCGTTGTACTTCCTCCGGCGAAATCTCCTCGTCATCCAGAAGTGATAACAGCAAGCGCTCGCGAGAGTTGCCAAAAAAACGGCTCAAAATATGCCGAACCTCTGACCTGCCGGCCTCCTGCTCCGCCACGCAAGGGCGGTAAACAAACGCTCTTCCCTCTTGCCGG
>Ga0182013_10001075_pt1 | contig 37819 bp, 33 predicted proteins | sample 612S2MmetaG_FD_120487 | JGI IMG/M metagenome (GOLD analysis project Ga0182013, IMG submission 120487) | Permafrost microbial communities from Stordalen Mire, Sweden - 612S2M metaG | ecosystem: Environmental > Terrestrial > Soil > Wetlands > Permafrost | place: Sweden: Stordalen | collected... | reverse complement strand
GGCGGGGTCGGCGGTGGCCAGGTAGCTCGCCGCGGAGGTCAGCATCGCCAGTGCCTCGGCGGCCGACGCGGGCGCGGGGGTCATGGCGGATGCTCACCTCCCTCCGCAAAGGATCTCTAGCTTTCTAGTTCGATTCTAGCGGATGGCTACGACATTCCTGGGGAACGCAACACCGACGGGTGTGCGTCAATTCTGTAGGTGTGATGCCTGGACACGCGAGATGATGAAGCTATGAGCCCATTCTCGGCGACGGGCCTAGCCCGGGTCCACCAGGTGCTGGCCAGTCACGTGGAACACAGCGCGGTTCCTGGCGTCGTGGCGCTGATCGGCAGGTACGGCGAGACGCATGTCGATGCGATCGGAACCGTCCGGCCGGACACGATCTTCCGCATCTCCTCGATGACTAAGCCGGTTACCGCGGTGGCCGCGATGATCCTGGTCGAAGAGTGCGTGCTGCGCCTAGACGACCCGGTCGATGACCTGCTTCCCGAGCTCGCTGACCGCAAGGTGCTCACCCGGCCCGACGCGCCGCTAGAGGACACCGTCCCAGCGCACCGCCCGATCACTGTCCGGGACCTGCTGACGTTCCGAATGGGAACGGGCCAGGTCTTCGGATCGCTCGGTGCCACTCCGCTCGCGAAGGCCCTCACTGAGATCGGCACCAACGGCCCGCCTAAGCCATCAGCGGTGCCGCCGCCGCCGGAATACCTCCGTCTGCTCGGAGCCTTGCCGCTCCTGCACCAGCCGGGTGACCGCTGGATGTACAACACCGGATCGGATGTGCTCGGCGTGCTGGTCGCTCGCGCCAGCGGCCAGCCGTTCGGCACGTTCCTCCGCGAGCGGCTCTTCGATCCGCTCGGCATGACGGACACCGGTTTCAGTGTGCCCCTCTCTGCCCGCGATCGCCTCCCGGCCCAGTACATGACCGATTTCACTACCGGCCAGAGCGTGGTTTACGACGAGCCGGACGGCGACTGGGCAGCGGAGCCGGCCTTCCCATCCGGAGGTGGCGGCCTGGTATCGACGGTCAGCGACTACGCCGCCTTCGCCTCGATGCTCCGCAGCAGGGGCGTATACGAAGGCCAGCGCATCTTGTCCAGGCCGGCCGTTGAGCTGATGACCACGGACCAGCTCACCCCGGCACAGAAGGCCGTATCCGGCCTGCTGCCCGGTACCTTCGACGACATGGGCTGGGGCTTCGGCGTGGCCGTCACCACAAGGCGCACTGGCATTGCTAAGTCGGTCGGCTCCTACGGCTGGGACGGCGGCCTGGGCACCTCCTGGTTCAACGATCCCGCCGAGGACCTGACCACCATCCTGCTCACCCAGCAGGCATGGACCGCCCCCTCCCCGCCCGCCATCTGCCAGGACTTCTGGACCTCCACCTACCGGGCCCTGGCCGGCTAACCATCAGCTCAGGCGGAGGCCATCCGGCGCAGGTGCCGGGTGAAGAAGCGCTCGGCGTCCTCCAGCTCGAACGCGGGTACCTCCCCGTGACGGCCGGGGTTGGCGTGCAGCGTCTTCTCGCCGGAGCCGAAAGCACCGAACAGCGCCAGCCCCGCGTCACGCGGTACCAGTTCGTCGTCCCACTGCAGCAAGAACTGAACCGGGACGCTCACCTGGGCCGCCGCCTCGGCCAGGGTTTCCTGGCCCACCAGGCCGAACACGGCGGCGGTGATCCGCGGCTCGGCCGCCACCAACGGCACGCCGATCGCGCCGCCCAGCGAGACCCCCCAGTAGCCCACCGGGCCGTCGTCCCCAATACCCCCAATAACCCCAATGGCCCCGACAGTCTCCTGCAAGGCGTCCAGGGTGGCCCGCCACTCGGGCACCGCCTGCGCCGCGATCACCGCGTTGTAGCGGGCGACCTGCGGGAGGACGGGCTCACCGGCCGCCGCCTGGGCCCTGATGCCCGCGATGAAATGCTCGTCCCGCTCGGTTTTAGGCCGGTCGCCAAACCCAGGGGCGTCGATGGCCGCCACCGCGAAGCCGCAGTCGGCCGCGTAACGCCGGGCCCGGGCGACTACGCCCGGCGCCTTCTTGTGGCCGCCGCCACCGCCGTGTCCGAGCAGTACCAGCGGCCGTCGGCCGGCCGCCTCGGCGGGTGACCAGAATACGCCGGTGATGTCGCCGAGGGTAAACAGGCGCTCCGAGACGCCGTCCGAGGTCGTCTCGGAGGTGAAGCGCAGAGAGGTGACATGCATGGGTCCGTTGCCTTTCGGGAGGCTCTGCGGGCGCTCCCAGGCCACCTAGGTCAGCTGGACCGCACCGGGCGGGAGAGAGCACCCATGTCTGATACCGCGGTAATGGGTCTCACCTCCTCGGGTCGGTCACGTGCACCGTGACGCTACCATTTCCCGTTTCCTTTTCCGCTAACAATTATCAGGTTAGGCGCGTGCAGTTATTTATGCAACTTCCTTGCAATTGCGATTAGCTGGCAATTACTGTGACCCAGTGGCGGAATCGGGCGACGCGGCACAAGCAGGCGCCGGGAGCAGGCCAGCGCCGCCGGACAGCGATGCGGCCGGCGGCGTAGCCAGCGCGGGCTACCGCTGGTACCTGGCCTCGCAGGTGCTTTCCCTGTTCGGAACGATGATGAGCTATACCGCCCTATTCTGGCTCGCGCTGCACATCAGGTACGGCGGCGCCCCGGCGCTGGCGGCCATCGACGCGGCGCAGTGCCTGCCGATGCTGCTGTTCAGCCGGCGGGCCGGCACCATCGTGGCCGGGCACCGGGCCGCCCGGGTCGCGATGATGACCCAGGGCCTGCAGGCCGCCGGCGCGCTGGCCATCGGCTTTCCGCTGCTCGCGGGCTGGATGGCGATCTGGTACCTGGTGCCGCTCTCGTTCGTTGTCGGCTGCGTCCAGTGCGTGGACCTGCCGGCCCGCCAGACGTTCATGCTGGACCTGGTGGGCCCGGGCGAGTTGCGCCGCGGCAGCTCCTTGTTCGCCACCGTCACCGGGCTGGCCAGGATCGCCGGTCCGGGCGTGGCCGGGATCATCATCGCCGTCAGCGGCGAGACCGCGGTGTTCTTCATCGACGCCGCCTCGTTCCTCGGCGTGATCGTGGTCCTGGCCAAGCTGTCCGGGCGGATGAAGCCAGCCGCGGTTCCGGACCGCGAAGCCACGCGGGCCAGGCGCTTCCGCTGGCTGCTCGACCTGCCGGCCGGAGTCCAGGCCGCGGCCGCGACGGCGCTGCTCGTCGGCGGCTTCGGGCTCCAGTTCGCGGTGACGAACCCGCTGATGGCCACCAAGGTCTTCCACCTCGGTGCGGTCGGCTTCGGGCTGTTCGGCACGTTCATGGGGGCCGGCGGGATCGCCGGGAACTTCTACTCCGCCCGGCGCAAGGACCCAGGCCCGCTGGAGTTCGTGGCCTGGTCCCTCGTCTTCGGCGTGGCCGAGTGCGTGGCCGCGGTGATGTCCGTGGCGTGGGCCTACGACGTGATCATGGTCGCGCTCGGCGCGGCCACCCAGCTCTTCGCGGCCAGCGCGACCGTGTACGTCATGCAGGCCACCCCGGCCGCGCAGCGCGGGCACGCGCTCAGCGCCTACAACGCGGGCTTCATCGGCTTCGTCCCGGTCGGCGCGTTCGTCGTGGCCGCGATCGCCGCCACCGCCGGGATCCGCTGGGCGCTGATCGGCCCCGGGCTGGCCATCGTCGCCGGCGCCATCGCGCTGGCCGCCCGCACCCGCGCCGCCGCCAGGACCGAGGCCCCCGAGGCCCCCGCAGACGCTGCGGACGCCGCGGACGCAACCCCCGGCTCAGGATTACCCTGATCAGCATGCCCATCGCACACGACCAGACGCCTTCCGGCCAGTCGCGGGCCCGTGGGCTGAGGATCCCGTTCGCGGGCCGCCCCGGACCGTGGAACGCCGTCACCGACGTGCCCGGAATCGAGGTCGGGTACGTCACGCTGATCCAGGGCGACCGGGTGCGGACCGGCGTCACCGGCATCCATCCCCGCGGCCGGTCCGGGACCGCCGGCCCGGTAGCGGCCGGCTTCCACGGCCAGAACGGTAACGGCGAGATGACCGGGGTTTCCTGGATCACCGAGTCGGGGACGTTCACCGGGCCGATCGCGATCACCAACACGCACGCGGTCGGCGTCGCGCACGCCGGGATCATCGACTGGACGCTGCGGCACCACCCCGAGGTGGGGGATTCGTGGCTGCTCCCGGTAGCCGCGGAGACCTGGGACGGCTACCTGAACGACATCAACGGGCACCACGTCACCCAGCAGACCGTGATCGCGGCGCTGGATGCCGCCAGGTCCGGGCGAATCGAGGAGGGCTCGGTCGGCGGCGGCACCGGGATGAACTGCTACCAGTTCAAGGGCGGCTCGGGCACCGCCTCGCGGCTCGTGCGTTTCGCCGGCCGCGATTACGCGGTCGGCGTGTTCGTGCAGGCGAACTTCGGCGCCCGGCACGAACTCGTGCTGGCCGGGCTGCCCCTCGGCGCCGACCTGGCGCAGGACAACCCGATGGCTGACCTCAGATGGGCGCCGCCGGGGGCCGGCTCGGTCATCGCCGTGGTCGCGACCGACGCACCGCTGTTCCCGCACCAGTGCCAGGCCCTGGCCCGGCGGGTCACGGCGGGGCTGGCCCGGACTGGGACCAGCGGGTCGCATTTCTCCGGTGACCTGTTCCTCGCCTTCTCCACCGCGAACCCCGCGGCGTTCGCCCCTGGACCTGACCAGCTGCGGCAATTGTCGTTCCTGCCGTGGGAAAGCCTGGACCCGTTCTTCGCGGCCGTGGTCCAGGCCACCGAAGAGGCGGTGGTCAACGCGCTGGTCGCCAACGAGGACATGACCGGCCGGGACGGGCACCGCACCCCGGCGCTGCCCCGGGCCACGGTGACCGAGCTGCTCAGCAGGGCCGGCCGCCTGGCCTGACTAAAGCCGGCGAGCCGAACATCGCGACCGGATTCTGCCAGCACACCGCGCGCAGCCACGCGTCGCCCAGGCCGAGCCGCTCCAGCCCCGTGAGCTGCCGGGCGTAGGGGTAGGGGATGTTCGGGAAATCGCTGCCCAGCAAGATCTTGCCGGCCAGCCCGAGGTCGCGCACCAGCGGCAGCGAGGTGGCCGGGAACGGGGCCAGCTCGTCGAAGAACTCGGTGAAGATCATGGTGGTGTCCAGCGCCACCCGCTCGTAGTCCGCGGCCAGCCGCAGGAACGCCTGGTAATCAGGTGCGCCCATGTGCGCCACGATGGCGGTCAGCCGCCGGTGCCGCATCAGCAATTCACCGAACGGCTCCGGGCCGGTGTGCTCGGTCCCAACCGGCGCGTGCCCGGCGTGCACGACCACGGGTACCCCGGCCTCGGCGAGCAGCCCCCACACCGGCTCGAGCTGCGGGTCGTCGACCGGGAAGCCGCCGACCTGCAGGTGGATCTTGAAGATGCGAGCCCCCGCGTCCAGCGCGTCGTGCACGTACCGCGTCACCCCGGGTTCGGGATAGAACGTCGCCGACGGCAGGCACCCGGGCGTGGCCTGCCCGAACGCCAGCGTCCACGCGTTCAGGTCGGCGGCCATGTCCGGCCGGTGGGCGTAGGCCAGCGCGCTGAACATCCGCACGCCCATGCTGCGCAGGTGCGCCACCCGCTCCTCGTCGCTCCACTTGTACCGGATCGGCCAGCTGACGCCGACCAGCGGCCCGGCCGTGTCGAAGTACGCCCAGACCCGCCGCAGCATCCGCGGCGGCAGGAAGTGCGTGTGGATATCGGCCAGCCCCGGCAGCCCGAGGCCCCGCCAGAAAGCCGGGACATCCGCGTCCTCCGCCGGTGGCAGCACGTCGATGTCCTCCGCTGGCGCCCGCACGTCGTCCATCCCCCGATTCAACCCGAAATTCCCGCCCGGATCTGCATCATGACCGGACCACCCGCCCCTCCCGCCCCGCCAGCCACGATTCAGGTAGCGTTGAGAGAAAGCTCTTGACATTATTCTCTCGAGAGATAACTATCGAGACATGTCTAGCGACAGTGGCCAGAGCCCACGACCGGTCTCGGCAGATACGACCCCACCGGTGCAGCCGCGGGAGGTCTCTGATGTCCGGGCGCTGCGCGCTCTCGCCCATCCGGTGCGGATCGCGCTGCTCGAGATTCTGACTATCGAGGGTCCGTTGACAGCCACCGAGGCAGCGGAGCGAATTGGCGAGTCGCCCACGACGTGCTCGTTCCATCTGCGCCAGCTGGCCAAATATAACTTCGTCGAAGAGGCGGGCGGAGGAAAGGGCAGGGCCAGGCCGTGGCGGGTGACCTCGACCTACCTGCAATTTTCCGCCCACGATGACCCAGAGCTCGAGGTCGCCTCGAATGCGTTGATACGGCTGTTCCGTGACCGCCAGCTTGACCGGTACCGCACGTGGCTGGAGACCAAAGCGATGTTCCCGCTGCCGTGGCGCCAGGCGGCGGGCGAGAGCGACCTTGTCTTCTACGTGACAGCCGACGAGCTCAAGGCACTCAACCATGAGCTTATGGCCTTCCTCTTGCCTCGCTTCAGGGACCGGCTCACCGACCCGTCGCAGCGTCCTGACGGGTCGGTTCCCGTGGAGATGCTCGTCTTCTCCTACCCGGTGACCCTGCCCAAACAAAACCCCTGACCAGGTGCGCCTCCGAGGGAGCCCCATGTCCAGTTCCACCTCGCCAGCGAAGAGCCGGGTCCCGCGCGGCCTGGCTCCGTTGCGGCACCGGGGATTCCGTCTCCTGGCCGCCGGGCAGCTGGCGTCGACTCTCGGCGACGGCTTCTACGCCGTTGCCCTGCCGTGGTACGTGCTGGCCACCCACGGCGGGACATTGCTGCTTGGCAGTGTGCTCGCCGCCTACGGGATACCCCGCGTCGTGCTCCTCGCCGTGGGCGGGCACGCCAGCGACCGGTGGCATCCCTGGACGGTCATGATGGCCGCCGACGCCGTACGCGCTCTCGCCGTGGCCGTCCTGGCCGCGGTGGCGTTTTCCGGACCGGCCCGCGGCGCCACCTTGCTACCTATCGCCGTGGTCATCGGCGCCGGGGAAGGCCTGTTCCTTCCCGGGTCGCTCTCGATCATCCCTTCGCTGCTGCCCGACGCGGATCTGGCGGCGGGCAACGCCATGTCGGCCGGCGGCACTCAGCTGGCCGCCCTCCTCGGTCCCGCGATCGGCGGCGGCATGGTCGCCGTGACCGGCCCGGCGGGCGCCTTCGCCCTCGATGGCGTGTCGTTCCTCGTCTCGGCGGTCACCCTGGCCGGAGTGCGGGCCGGTAAGCGGCGCGCGCCGGACCAGACCAGGACAGACCAAGCACAGCCCGGCGCTGAGAAACCAGCCGCCGAGCGCCACCGGCCACCGTCGCTTGGTCACCTCATCCGCTCCGCACGGGTACTGCAAGTCATCCTGCTCATCATCCTGGCCGCCAACCTCGGCTCAGGTGGCTTGTTCGAGGTAGCCCTGCCCGCCCTGGCGCGCGGACCTTTCCACGCGGGCGCCGCCGGATACGGTGGCCTCATCGCCGCCATCGGCGCCGGCGCCCTGCTAGGCGCACTCGCGGCCGGGCAAACCACCCATCTCCGCCGGCCGGCGGTGGCCGCCTCCGTGGCGTTTCTGGCCGAGGCCGCCTTCATGGCCATCGTTCCCTACCTGGGCTCAACGGTGGCCGCCGGTGCCGCCCTCGCCGTGTTCGGCGGGCTCAACGGGTTCGGCCTGGTGATCGTGGTCACCGCCATCCAACGCCGGGCGCCCCCGGAATTGCTCGGCCGCCTCATCGGCCTGGTCTTGCTCGCCAGCTTCGGGACCTTCCCCGTGTCGGTAGCCGTCGCCGGCATCGTGGTCCACCATTTCGGGGGCGCCCCCTTCTTCCCGGCCGCCGCGGCCATCCTCGTCGCTGCCGTCCTGGCCGGCCTCACCCAGCCGACCTGGCGGAGCTTCGGCACCACCATGACGCCCAGCGCTCCCCAACCATCGACCGACCCCTCGCCAAGCGTCGTGGCTTGATGGGAGTCGTTAACGTGGATCGTTAGCTCCGGAAAACGACGCTAACGATCCACGTCGATGCCGCCACCGCCTGAGCGCCGGACGCGCGGCTCCGGCGTGCACCGTCTGTGGTAGACCGGATACCGGGCGACGCGGCCCCTGCGCGGTCACGACCGGGGACGAGGAAGGGCGTTATGCGGCTGAGGACACGGCTCGTCGCGCCGATCGTGGTCGCCGCCGTGGTCGGCGGGGCGACGGCGTGCACCGCGGCCTCCGCCCGGCCGGACCTGCGTACCGCGTCCCCGCCCGCCGCGCAGGCCCGAGCACGCGGCGGCGCGTCCGGCGCGTCCGCCGCGCCGCGGGCGGCGCCATCGCCGCGGCCGTCGCCGTCCGTCCGTCCGGCCATCACGGTGGCCGGCGCCCCCGGCGGGGTGAAGGCCAAGGGCGCGATCTTGGTCGACGCGGCCACTGGCCAGGTCCTGTGGAGCCGGGACGCGGACACGATGCGGCCCATGGCCAGCGTCACCAAGGTGATGACCGCGTTGCTGGTCCTGCAGGCCGGCGGCCTGGACCGGCAGCTCTCCATGACGAAGGCGGCGGCCAGCTACGCGTGGAAGTACGGCGGGGAGAGCGCGGCGATCCACCCGGGCGACGTGCTCACCGTGCAGGAGTTGCTCGCCGCCCTGCTGCTGCCTTCCGGGGCGGACGCCGCCTACACGCTGGCGCAGGCGTACGGCCCCGGCCTGGACGCGTTCGTCGCGAAGATGAATGCCGCCGCCGCGCGGATGGGCCTGACTGGCACCCGTTTCAGCAACCCCGACGGGCTGCCTTACCCGTCAGAGACCTCCACCTACTCCACGCCGTCCGACTTGGTCACGCTGGGCCTGGCCGCGATGCGGTACCCGGCCTTCCGTACCCTGGTTGACCTGGAGTTCTACCACCTGCCGAAGGGCCCGGGCCACCACCAGTACTGGTGGGACAACACCAACGGCCTGATCGGCTCCTACCCGGGCGCAGACGGGATCAAGACCGGCTACACCGACGACGCAGGCCACTGCCTGCTGTTCGAGGCGGTCAGGGGTGGCCGGACCCTGATCGGGGTCGTCCTGGACAGTCCCGCCACCGGCCCCGATGCTGGCGCCCAGGACGCCGCGCGGATGCTGAACTGGGGCTTCCGGCTGCCGCCGGCCGGTTCATAACCCGTCACCTCAGATGGCCAGATCCGGCACGTCGAGCCGCCGGCCTTCGGCTAAAGCTCCCATTCCACCTTGAACCCGTTGTCGAAGGTCATGAGCAACGACCGCACCAGGTGCTGGCGGTATCCCATCCGGCCGGTGACACCGTTCATAGCAACGGTAATGACCTTGCGCGTCATGACCTCAAGCCTTCGTTCAGCGGGAGTGCGATGCTAATCTACTACCGCCGGAAAGTGCTTTCCAGATGAGGCTGAGCCCGGTTTTCCGGCAGCCACGGGGGGCCGGGGGGCGGTAGGAGGGTCAGTGAGCCAGACCCGTCCCAGCCCGGCCAGGGCGCGGTCGAAGGTGACGCTGCAGGACGTGGCCGACCGGGCCGGGGTCTCGCTGACCACGGCCTCCCGGGTGGTGAACGAAGGTTCGCGGCGCGTCGGGCCCAGGCTGTCGGACCGGGTCCACCAAGCGGTCGCCGAGCTCGGCTATATGGCCAACCTGCAGGCCAGAGCCGTCGCCACCGGGCAGAGCACGCTGGTTGGCGTGGTCGTGCACGACATCGCGGACCCTTATTTCGCCTCGATCGCGGCTGGTCTCATCGAGGTCGCCTACGCGCAGCAGCTGCTGGTCTGCATGTCGCCGGCCTCGGCCACCGAGGCGGCCGAACGCGACTACGTCGCGCTGATGCGCGCGCAGCGAGCCCGCGCGGTGATCCTGATCGGCAGCCGGTCCGACGACGTCCCGGCCAGGGAAGCGCTGCGCGCGGAGATCGCCGCTTTCACCCGCTCCGGCGGCCGGGCCGTGTGCGTCGGCCAGCACCTGCTGGGGGTGGACACGATCCTGCCGGAGAACGCCGCGGGCGCCCAGGCCCTGGCCCAGGCCATGGTCGCGCTCGGGCACCGCCGTTTCGCGGTGCTGGCCGGACCGCATGGCGTGCTGACCGCGCGGGACCGGCTGGACGGCTTCCTGGCCGGGCTCGCCGCCTGGCCGCTGCCGCTTGAGCAGGCCAGGATCATCCACGGCCCGTTCACCAGGGACGGCGGCTATGCGGCGATGAGTACCATGCTGGCCGCGGGGGAGCCCTGGCCGGACTGCGTGTTCGCGGTCACGGACGCGATGGCGCTGGGCGCGCTGGCCCGGCTCCGGGCCAGCGGCCTGCGGGTGCCTGCCGACATCGCGCTGGCCGGCTTCGATGACATCGCCACCCTCCAAGATGTCTGTCCGCCGCTGACCACGGTGCGGCTCCCGCTCAACCGGATGGGGGAACTGGCCGCGGGCCTGGTCCTGTCCCGGGCCGCGGAGGCGGCCGAAGCCCCGCGCGTCATCCCGGTGCCAGGCGAGGTCATCCTGCGGGACAGCACCATCCCCCGTCCGCCGCGCCGTTGAGCTGTTCGCACCCGGACCCCGGCCCGGGCGCTGAGCCTTGCGCACCCGGGCGCGCATCCGGTACGTTTCGCAGAAATCGGAAACCGCTTGCCAATGACGGCAGGGTCTAACCAGCGTCGGGGATCAGCGCGGTTGGTTTGAGGGCCAGGTCAGGCGGTGATTCCAACATCAAGAACCTAACCAGGCGTCGCTGGTTGACCGTCCGCCCAGGGTCCGCGCATTATCCCTACTAAATCCGTACAAACCAGCAGCCCAGTCGGCCCTTGAGGGAGTGTGCACATGAGCGAAGCGGCACGGGTTCCGTTCACGGAATCAAAGGCGCCTGAGTCCCCCGAGCGGCTGCACCGGGGGGCCCTCGGCCTGATCGACATCTCCGCCTCGACGATGGCGAACATCGGCCCGGCCTACAGCTTCTACTTCGGCTTCGCCGGGATCGTGCTCTTTGCCGGCCTCGCCTCGCCGCTGGTCGTGCTCGTCGCGGCCGTCGCCATCGCGCTGCTCGGCAATACGCTGTCGCAGTTCTCCCGGGCGCACCCGTCGACCGGCGGCTTCATCACCTTCGTGGGCAAGACCTTCGGCGGCACCAGCGCGGTGACCACGGCGCTGCTCTGCGGCGCCGGGTACATCATCGCGATCGCGGGGGTGATGGTCATCTCCGGCGGGTTCCTGTCGATGATGATCAAGTTCTACCTGAACGTGTCCATCCCCTGGATCATCTTCTCCGCCGTCTTCACCGCCGGCGCCATGTTCATGATGTTCCGCGGCGTGGCCGTGTCGACCAGGCTGGCCGGCTTCTTCTTCGCCTTCGAGCTGACCGTGCTGCTCGTCGTGTCCATCGCCGTGCTGATCAAGAACGGCGGCCACCTCAGCGCCGTGCCGTTCCAGCCCAGCCACGTCCTCAACGGTTTCAGCGGCCTGGGCGTCGCCTTCCCGCTGGCCGTCTACCTGTTCATCGGCTGGGAGAACTCGGCGGCGCTGGCCGAGGAGACCGCCAAGCCCCGCCGCGACGTGCCCCGGGCGGTGTTCATGTCGATCGCCCTCATGGCGGTCGTGTACCTGCTGCTGGCCTACTCCACGGTCACCGGCTTCAAGTACAACGCCACGGCGCTAGCGAACGCCACCATCCCGTCCATCAGCGTCGCCCACAGCGTGGTCGCCTGGCTGGCCTTCATCGCGTACATGGCCGGGCTGACCTCCACCCTCGGCGTGCTCATCGCCGCGGTCAACTCGCAGTGCCGGCTGATCTTCAACGCCGGCCGCGAGGGCCTGCTGCCGCGCTGGATCGGCTACGTGCACCCGGTCCGCCGGACGCCGGTCAACGCCATCATCACCTTCGTCGCCATCGGCAGCGTCATCACCCTCGGCTGGGCGCTCGGCCACTGGATCGGCGGCCACGGCAACAGCCTGAACGCGCTGAACTTCTTCATCGACTCGAGCACGATGGGCACGATCTTGATCCTGGTCGTGTACTTCCTGGCTAACCTGGCCCTGCCGTTCTACTACCGGAGGTACCGGCCGGCCGAGTTCAACATACTCAAGCATTTGGTGCTGCCCGTCCTGGGCATGATCGCGATCGCCGTCCCCATCTACTACCTGTGCAAGCCGCCGCAGCCCCAGCCGTTCGACTGGTTCCCGTTCGCCGCCCTGGCTGTCATCGTGGTGTCGGTCGGCTACTCCATCTGGCTGGTCAGGCGCGACCCCGGCCTGGGCGAACGGGTCGGCTCGATCGTCGCCGACGAATAAGCCCTCCGGCCCGGTGGCGGCGTCCGCGTCCGCCACCGGGCTCCCCGTGTGTAACCTATGGTGCGGCGAGCGGGACTCAGGACCCGCGCAGCTCGTCCCGCAGTTCCCGTTTGAGAATTTTGCCCAGCGGGTTACGCGGCAGTTCGGACCGTAGCTCCAGCCGCTCGGGCAGCTTGAAGGTGGCGATGCCCAGCCCCCGCAGGTACTTGAGGATCTCCGTCAGGGTCACGGTCTGGCCCGGCTGCGGCACGACTACGGCGCAGGCCCGCTCGCCGAGGACCTCGTCGGGGTAGGCCACCACGGCCACGTCCGCGACCGCCGGGTAGCCGGAGATGGACCCTTCGAGCTCGGCTGCGGAGATCTTCATGCCGCCGCGCACCACCACGTCCTTGGACCGGTCGACATAGTGCAGGTACTGCAACTCGTCCCCGGTGATCTCCAGCAGGTCCCCGGTCTTGAGGTAACCGTCGTCGTCGAACGGATCGGGCACCCTGCTGGCGGGCAGGTACCCGGGGAACACGCCCGGACCCTTGATGCGCAGTTCACCCGGCACACCGGCCGTCGTGATCTCCTGCCCGGTCTGCGGGTCCACGATCCGCACCAGCGTCCGGCGCGCCATCGAGAAGGACCAGTCCCGGGCGCCGTAACGGGGAAAGTACAGGGCCCGGACGGACGGGTCAGGGATGTCCTTGGGCGTGCCGAGCAGCGCGATGCCCTCGTTGGAGCCGTAGAAGTTGAGGATCTCGATGCCGTACTTGTCGTGCCAGCCCTGCAGCAGGCTGGGTGCCAGCGGCGTCGAACCCGAGCCGAGCACCCGCAGCGAGGAAATGTCGGTCTGGGCGAGCAGCGCCTCGTGGTTGAGCAGCGTGGTGAGCAGCGCGGGCGGCGCGACGGTGTAGGTCGCGCGGTACTGCTCGATCTGAGCCAGGAAGGTGGCCAGGTCGAACGGGTGGTGCTGCACGAGCATGCCGCCGACCTTGAGCCAGGGCAGGAACATGCCGTTGATGCCGGCCATGTTCACCATCGGGAACGGGTTGAGCAGCACGTCGTCGGCGGTCAGGTCCGGACCCTCGACCGTCGAGGTGCACATCGCCATCCAGTCGTAGTGCGTCCGCTGGACGCCCTTGGGGGTGCTCTCGGTGCCTGAGGTCCAGCAGATCGTGACGCAGTCGTTCGGGTCCGCCGTCCAGCCCCGCAGGTAGCTCGCCAGCTCGCCGCGGTCATCGGCCGCCGCGATGCGCTCATCCAGCCCGATGACCCCCTCAGGCAGCCCCTCCCCGTCCCCGAACGCGGTCACCGTCCCCAGCGACGAGATCTGCCCCTGCAGCCCGGCGATCTCCGCCGCCGCCCGCCGCGACCCGATCCGGCTAGCGGTGATGAACAGCTTCACCTGCGCCACTCCGGACAGGTGGGTGAGCTCGTAGGAGCGGTACTGCACGGGGAAAGGAGCCACGATCGCCCCGATCCGGACAATAGCCAGGAACGCCACGGCGATCTCCACCGTGTTCGGCAGCTGCACGCCGACCACGTCCCCGGCCCGTATGCCCTGCTCGAGCAGCACCTGCGCCAGCCGGGAGACCTGCTCGTCCAGCTCCGGCCAGGTCAGCGAGCGCACCGGGCCGTCCATCAGCGCGGCCCGGTTCAGCGGATCGACGATCGCCGGTATGTCACCGTGCGCCGCGACCCGCTCCCGCAGCAGCGCGTCGATCATGTCGTCGTTCCAGTAGCCCGCCGCGCGGTACTCCCGGACCCGTTCGGCCGGATGAAGACCCACCGTTCCTCCCTAGGACGCCAGCGCCGACGCGGGCGCCAGTGCGGTGAGCGTGCCCACCCCGGCCGGATCTGCGTCGCATGACCCCGGTACCAGCGCGATCTCGTCCACCCCGGCGGCGGCGTATTCGGCCAGCCGGGCTCGCACGCTCACCACGTCGCCGACCAGCGACACGTGCCCGACGATCTCCGCCGGGATCGCCGCCAGCAGCTCACCCGGATGCGGCCGGGTCCGGGCAAAGCGCACCACGTCACCGAACCCGGCCTCGGCGAACATCTCGCCGTATCCCGGCGCGGACAAGTAAGCGACCAGCCCCCGCCGCAGCTGCTCAATCCCCGCCGAGGGCCCCGACCCCGAAGCCCCCGAGGGCCCCGACCCCGAAGCCCCCGAGGGCCCCGACCCCGAAGCCCCCGACCCCGAAGCCCCTGGCGGATCAACCGCCGCCGCGACCCAGGCCGCCACCGGCGGCACCGGCCGTCCGGCCGCGCGGCATTCGTCGTGCAGCAGCTGCACCAGGCGGGCGGCCGAGGCCGGGGTCACCAGGTTGATCACCATCCGGTCCGCCTGCCGGGCCGCGACCTTGACCGCCCCGCGGCCGAACGCCGCCACGGTCAGCGGCGTGCCAGGCGCCTTGGTCCGCAGCCGGAAGCCGCGGGTCGCGATCACCTCGCCCGCCACGTCAGCCTTACCCCCGGCCAGCAGGATACGAACGGCGGAAGCCGACTCGGCCAGCGCCAGCGCGGTGCGTTCCTGCCGCCGGCCGTGCCACTGCTGGACCACCACCGGGCTGGAGGAGCCAAGCGCCACGTTCACCGTCCGGCCGGTCAGCTCGGCCAGCGAGCCGGCCCCCATCGCGATCATGACCGGGTCCCTGACCGCGACCGCGAGCGGCCCGATGGTCAGCGCCGCGCGCGCGGTCCGCTCCGCCACCACCGCCCCGAGCGCGAACGCGTCGAAGGTGGCCATCTCGCCGATCCAGATCTCGCCGTATCCCAGCGCGTCCGCGACCTGAGCCGTCCGCACCACCTCGGCCGCCGGCCGGTCCTGCCACAGCCCCAGCGACACAGAAAGCACAGGACCGCGCTCACCCGCCCCGCGTCCAGCCACCCCCGGGCCAGCCACCTCGCGCTCAGCCTCTGTACTCACGGGCTCGTTCTATCACTCCGTTAGTTGTATTGTCACTCCTTGACTTCTCCCCGGCCTAGGGCGGGGATTCCGGCGGTCACCCGCCGGGGTTCCTGTTTCACCGCCGGCCGCCCGCCCGGGAAGGCTCCCGTTGAGGTCTGACGCCAGCTCCGCAGGCAAGCACGGCCAGCCCGGCCGCTCGGATGTTGATGGCGGCGTTGATCGATCACGACCGCTTGGTTGTCGCGGACGAGCCGGGTCGTGAGCTTGTGCAGGAAGTCTTTGCGGCGGTCGCTGATCCGGGCGTGGACCCTCGCGACCTTGAGCCGGGCCTTGTCCCGGTTCGCGGAGCCCTGGGCTTTGCGGGAGAGCCGGCGCTGAGCCCTGGCCAGCCGCGTCCGGTCGCGCCGCTCGTGCCGGGGGTTGGCGATCTTCTCCCCGGTCGACAGGGTCGCCAGGGAGGTGATGCCCGCGTCGATGCCGGCCACGACGGCCAGCGGCCCGGTCACCTTGGCCAGGTGCAGCTGGCCATCGCGGTAACGGAACGCCGACCGGGTGTACTCCGCCGCCGCCCTGGATTTCTTCCGCGACTTGAACCTCGGGTAGCGCGCCTGCTTGTGCCAGAACCGGTCGAAGGCGGAGCGGCGTTTCCTCCCCGGCTTGAAGGCCGGGGTCTCCACGCCGCAACCTCGATGAGTGACCGAGACGCGGACGTGCCCAACGCCGTGGCCCCGCCTCCCCGGCCGGTCCCACCGAACGCCGACCCCAGACCCCTCCCTAGGCGGGTCACTCCATTTGTTGTAGTATGAAAACGCGGCAGCTAGCAGGCGAACACGGGTCGGAGTCAGACATGGGCAGCGCGAGCGTGTGGATCGCCGGCAGCTACCAGAGCGACTTCGCGCGGAACTACGCGCGCGAAGGTCTGGAGATCTCCGACATGGTGGGCGAGGCGGTCGCGGGCACGCTCGAATCGGCCCGCCTGGCTCCGCGGGACGTCGACGCCGTGCACGTCGGAAACGCGTTCGGCCAGCTCTTCACCGGCCAGGGGCAGCTGGGCGCGATGCCCGCCACCGTCGAGCCCGCCCTGTGGGGCAAGCCGGCCAGCAGGCACGAAGCGGCCTGCGCCTCCGGCGGCGTCGCGGTCCTCGCGGCGATGGCCGACATCGAGGCGGGCCACTACGACTGCGTGCTGGTGATCGCCGTCGAGCAGGAGCGCAACGTGCCAGCCGACCAGGCGCCCGCCCACCTGGGCGCGGCCGCGTGGATCGGTCACGAGGGCGCCGAGGCCAGGTACATGTGGCCGTACATGTTCAGCCAGCTGGCCGACGAGTACGACCGGCGCTACGGGCTGGACACCAAGCACCTGCACGCGATCGCCGAGCTCAACATGGCCAACGCCAAGGACAACCCGCTGGCCCAGACCCGGAGCTGGTCGTTTGGCCCGGGCGGCTTCGCCGACGACGACACGGACAACCCGATCGTCGAGGGACGGCTGCGGCGCACCGACTGCGCCCAGATCACCGACGGCGCCGCCGGGGTGCTGCTGGTCTCGGACCGGTTCCGCGCCGACCACCCGGGTAACCGGCCCGCCGCCCGGATCGCGGGCTGGGGGCACGGCACGGCCGGCCTGCCGCTGCAGGCCAAGCTCGACCGCAGCGCGGCTCAGCCGTACGTGTTCCCGCACGTCCGCCAGGTGGTCACCGGCGCGTTCGCGCGCGCAGGGCTAGCCGGCGTCAGCGAGCTCGACGCCATCGAGACCCACGACTGTTTCTCGATGTCCGAGTACATGGCCATCGACCACTTCGGGATCACCGCGCCGGGTGAGAGCTGGAAGGCCGTCGAGAACGGCGAGCTGGCCAGGGACGGCGCGATCCCGGTCAACCCAAGCGGCGGCCTGATCGGCGTCGGCCACCCGGTCGGCGCCACCGGGGTGCGGATGCTGCGCGACGCCGCCCGGCAGGTCACCGGCCAGGCCGGCGACTGCCAGGTCGACGGGGCCAGGACCGTCGCCACGCTGAACATCGGCGGCAGCCTCACCACTGCCGTTAGCTTTGTCGTCACCCGGGAGGACTGATCATGGCCGACGTCGAGGTCTACGGCAAGATGCTCTCCACCTTGCCAGCAGACGACGATCATCCCTACCGGTCCGGTCCGTGGCGGCCGCAGAGCGTCGAGTACGACGCGGCCGAGCTGCAGGTGCAGGGCGAACTCCCGGACGACCTTTATGGCGTGTACCTGCGCAACACCGAGAACCCGCTGCACCCGGCCATCGTCAGGTACCACCCGTTCGACGGCGACGCGATGATCCACAAGGTCTCGTTCGCCGGCGGGAAGGTGTCTTACCGGAACAGGTTCGTCCGGACCGACGGACTGCTGGCCGAGCAGGAGGCCGGGAGATCGCTGTGGGCCGGGATCGCGGAGAACCCGGACGTCTCCACCCGGCCGGACGGCTGGGGCGCCCGCGGCCGGATGAAGGACGCCGCCTCGACCGACGTCATCGTGCACGCTGGGGTCGCGGTGGCCAGCTTCTGGCAGTGCGGCGACCTGTACCGCCTCGACCCGCTGACCCTCGATGACCTGGGCAAGTGCAGCTGGGGCGGCTCATTCCCGGCCGAGGCGGGCGTGTCGGCCCACACCAAGGTCGACGACCACACCGGCGAGCTGCTCTTCTTCAATTACGGAACGACCGCGCCTTACCTGCACTACGGAGTCGTCGACGCCAGCAACCGGCTGGTGCACTACGTGCCGATCGACCTGCCCGGGCCGCGGCTGCCGCACGACATGGCCTACACCGAGCACTACGCCATCCTCAACGACATGCCGCTGTTCTGGGAGCCCGGCCTGCTGGCCCGCGGCCTGTACGCGTCCCGGTTCCACCCGGACATCCCGTCCCGGCTCGGCGTCATCCCGCGCCGCGGCGCGCCGGCCGACATCCGCTGGTTCGAGTTCGACCCCACCTACGTGCTGCACTGGACCAACGCCTACGAATCGGGCGATGAGATCATCGTCGAGGGCTTCTTCCAGGGCTGCCCGGAGCCGGCCTCGGCCGGGCCAAACGGCCCGAAGGAAAAGATGTTCCGGTTCCTGGCCGCCGACATCATGCAGACGCGGCTGCACCGGTGGCGGATGAACCTGGTCACCGGCCAGACCCACGAGGAAGACCTGTCCGACAGCTGTACCGAGTTCGGCACGATCAACAGCCGGTTCGGCGGGCGGCCATACCGCTATAATTACGCCGCCACCAACGAACCAGGCTGGTTCCTGTTCAACGGACTGGTCAAGCACGACACCCTGACCGGTCGCGAGGAGCAGTACCAGTTTTCCCCTGGCGTGTTCTGCAGCGAGGTCGGCGTCGCGCCGCGGGTGGGCGGGACCGAGGAGGACGACGCGTACCTCGTGACGCTCACGGTCGACATGAACCGTGACCTGTCCGAATGCGTCGTGTTCCGGGCCGACGACGTCGGGCGAGGTCCGATCGCGCGGGCTCAGTTGCCCGAGCGGATCGCGAGTGGCACGCACAGCTGCTGGGCCCCGGGCGAGTCCATCAAAGGGTGGTAACTGCCCGGCTTGACCACGAGTCGGAGATGCCGGAAACACCGCAGACGCCCGCCCCGCCCGAGCTCGACGAGGCCGTAACCGAGAATTCCAACGCCATCGTCGTCGGGCTGCTTGGCGATGAGTGGAACCTGGCCATCGTCAGGCTGGCCATCATGGACGGCGTACGCCGGTATAAGGACTTCCGGGACCGGCTTGGCATCGCGAATTCGGTGCTCACCGTGCGACTGCGCCGGCTGACCGAGGCAGGCGTGTTCACCATGTCGCAGTACTCCGCCGCGCCGCGCCGGTACGAGTACGTGCTCACGGCCTGCGGCCGGGACCTGTGGAAGGTGCTGCTGACCATCTGGTCGTGGGAGGCCGTGTGGGTCACCGAGCACATCGAGCCGCTGCCGCCGATGTACCACGGGCTGTGCGGTGCGGAGTTCTCCCCGGTGATGATGTGCCGGGCCTGCGGGCAGCCGGCTGGTATCCGGGATGTGCGCGGGACGTTCGGCCCGAGCGGCGGCTTTCCCCGGTCGGTGCCGCGGGCCACCACCCGGCGCCGGTCCGCGGGCGGGTCGCCGGGTCCCGGCCTGGTGCCGACGACGATCGAGCTGATCGGCAACCGCTGGTCGGCCTCGGCCATGGCCGCCGCCTTCCTCGGTGCCAGGCGGTTCACCGACATGCTGACCATGATGGGCGCTCCGCCGACCATCGTCTCGGACCGGCTGCGCACGTTCTGCCAGCTGGGTGTGCTGACGACCGTGGTCACCAAGGCCAACTCGGGCCGGGTCGAGTACCGGCTGACCGACAAGGGCCGGGCCTTTTTCCCGCACGTCATGGTGATGCTCGACTGGGGCGACCGGTGGTTCCGCGCGCCCGAGGGTCCGGCCACGCTGCTCACCCACACCAGCTGCGGCGGTGAGTTCCGCCCGGTGCTGCACTGTTCGGTCTGTGAGCGTGAGCTGCACGGATCGCAGATCCAGGTCGGCGGTGACCGGCCCGGGGACGGCGGCCATGTGCGATCCGCGCCCAGTCCGGCCGCGAGAAATCTTAAATCTTTATTACCGGACGTGTATTGCTGCTGCACCTATGCTAAGTGGCACGCCATGGCCGGTACTTTATACCTGAATGCATGCCGTCCGATTTCATACCGTAATCTTCTTGAGATACACGCGGGATTATCGGGGTTCTTATGACTGGCCAACTTCTTTTCCGCTAACGTACGTGCCGTCAGGCTTCCGTTAGAACCCGGCAGGCGGTTAGCAGAGGAGTTATGTATGCCCCATGGCCACCGTATGCCGCGACACTCTCAGCGTGATGACTCTTTGTTCCCGATCCGGCACCGGCGGTACGGCCGCCAAGCCCGGCGTCGGCGGGCAGCGCTGCGCAAGGTTTACGGTATTGCCGCTGGCCTGACCGTACTTGTGCTGGCAGCTGTGGCCGGTTTTCTGTACTCGGGCCTGGGCCCGGGGTACCACATCGCGCTCAGCTCGTCCGACTGCCCCAGTACGCCCGCGGTCGCGGCGCCCGCGCCCACTCCCACGCCCACGGTCGCGACGGGTACGCCCGCGAACACCCTGCTTGGCGTGAACGCCACCAGTGCCAGCCAACTGAGCAATCGCACGGCCCAGTTCGGCCACATACCGGTGTTGCGCGTCTACTACACGGGCATGCCGGACCCCAACCTGTGGACGACAGGTGTCCAGGGGCTCAACCACTCCGCGGTCGTGGTCAGCTTCCGGTCGCTGCCGTCCACCGTGCTGTCGGGCGCCGATGACGCGGCGCTGGCGAAATTCTTCGACTCCGCCCCGGCCGGCTACCCGATCTACTATTCCTACTATCACGAGCCCGAGCCGCTTGTGCAGGCCGGGACGTTCACGGTGGCCCAGTACAAGGCCGCGTGGGCGCACATCGCCGCCATCGCCGCGGCGGCGCACAACCCGGACCTGAAGTCCACGCTGATCTTGATGACCTGGGACCTCGATCCTGCCTCCGGTATTAACTGGAAGGACTACCTTCCGGCCGGTAACGTGATCAGCGTGCTGGGCTGGGATGCCTACCCGGCAGGCACCGTGCACGACTCCGACCCGCAGCCGACAGCGCCGGCGGACTTCATGGGAGCCGCGGAAGCGGCCTCGCGCCAGGTGGGCCTGCCCTTCGGGTTCGCCGAGTTCGCGCTCGGCACGCCGGCCGACCGGCCGCAATGGCTAGCCGAGGTAGCGAGCTACTTGCAGAGTACCGGTGCATTGTTTGGTACTCTGTTCGATTCTACCGGCTTTCCCTGGATGGAGCTGACGGACGACCCGTCGATCCAGGCGTGGCACGCGGTGGTAGGCGACTCGGATAGCGAACTCGCCTCGGCCAATTCGCCGGCCACGTCGCTGGCCAGTTCGTCGCCGTCCTCGTCGCCGTCCCCGGCCGCAAGCTCAGTCCCGGCGAGTCCGTCAGCCGGGCCCGGAGCACCGTCGATCAGCCAGGCCCGTGTCGATCCAGCCGCGTTCGTGCCGACTGGCCAGAATCATGTCCGGATTCTGTTCAAGCTCAGCCAATCGGCGAACGTGGCCATCTGCGTGCTCGACAGCCACGGTGCCGTACAGCGCGAGCTAGACCACGCCAATGACCCGGCAGGCTGGTCGTCCTTCTGGTACTACGGTTACACCACGGCCGGAGCGCGGCTGCCCGCCGGGACCTACACGATTGTCATCGCGGCTGCCAATTCCTCAGGCAGCAATAGCGCACAGACGAAACTAACAATCGGCTAGGCCGGCCCGGCTAGGCCCGCCCGGACAGGCCCGCCCGGCTAGGCCCGCCAGCCCGGCGTGGCCGGGGTTGCCGATCCGCGCCGATGGACCGACCATGAAAGAAGGCAGCCTGACCGTAGGGGAGATATGCCGATCGAATCGATCGAGCGGGAGATTCAGGTCGGCTATCTTCAGCTGTCCGCCGCGGCCGCGACGATGCGTTATGGCCACGAGCATTACCTGGACGGACCCGGCGGCCCGGCGGCCCGGCCCGGCGAGGACCCGTTCCGCGTCGTGACGGCGCTGACCGCCGCGCATCCCTGGGCGCTGGCCGGCTTCGCCGAGCCAGCCTGGGACGCCTACCAGCCCGACCGGCACGCCCCCGGCCCGGAGGGGCTGCGCGTCGGCGTGCTGCGGCTGGCCGACCACGCCGGCCCGCCGCTGCCCGCGGTGGCGCGGTTCGCCCGGCACGGCCACCTGCTGATCAACGAGGGCGGGTTCGTGGCCGGGGCGCGGTCGCTGCTGCAGGCACTCGCCTTGCGACTGGCGACCGCGGCCGGGCCGGGCACGGTGCGGTTCGCGCTCGCCGATCCGGTCGGGCAGGGCCAGCACCTGAGCGCGTTCCTCCGGCTGCCCGCGCCGATGCGGGTGGGCAGTGGCGGGGCCGGGGTCGCAGTCAGCCCCGAGGAGATCGAGGGCCTGCTCAGCACGCTGACCGGTTATGTGGTCGAGGTCACCCAGACCCGGCTGACCAACGTGTACGACTCGGTGGAGGCCTACAACGCGGCCGCCACCGGGCCGGCGATTCCGTACCACGTGCTGGTGCTGGCCGGCTTCCCGGCCGGCTTCAGTGACCGGTCCGCGGAGCTGCTCGGCCGGCTCGCCCGCAACGGGCCCCGGGCCGGCCTCTACCTGCTCGGCACGGTCGATCCGGGGCTCCCGCAGCCCCGAGCCTTCGACCTGGCGGCCCTGACCGCGCTGGGCACGACCGTGGGCCTCGACGCCCACGGGGAGCTGAGCTGGGATGACCCGGAGTTCGGGCCGAGCGTGATCGAGCCGGATCAGATGCCGGCCGCCGCCCGGGCCAATCCGTGGCTCGACGCGGTGGGCGCCGCCGCCAGTTCGGCCGGGCGCGATCTTCCGTTCGCCCGGATCGCGATCCGGCCGGCCCGGCGCTGGGCCGCGGTCAGCATCGACGGCCTGGACGTGCAGATCGGGGTGGACAGCCGGGGCGAGCCGCAGCACTTCGTGATGGGCGTCCGCGGGGTGCACCACGGCATGGTCGGCGGCGACGTCCGGATGGGGAAGACCAACCTGCTGCACGTGCTGATCAGCCAGCTGGCCCTGACGTACCCGCCGGAGGAGCTCGAGCTTTACCTGCTCGACTTCAAGGAGGTCGAGTTCGACGGCTACCTGACCGAACGGCTGCCGCACGCCCGCGCGATCACCTCCCGGACCGACCGCGAGTTCGGCCTTTCCATGCTGCGCCGCTTCCACGACGAGATCGACCGGCGGGCCCGGCTGTGCCGGGAGGCGAAGGTCACCGACCTGCCCGACTACCGCATCCAAACCGGGCAGCTGCTGCCCCGGGCTCTGGTGATCATGGACGAGTTCCAGGTGCTGTTCAACGAGGAGGACCGGCTCGCCCGGGAGGCCGGGCGGCTGCTGGCCGACATCGCCAAGCGCGGCGCGGCGTTCGGCCTGCACCTGCTGCTCGCCACCCAGTCCCCGGGCGGCCCGCTTACCGCGTACCTGCGGCCGGTCTACGAGCAGATGGCGCTGCGGATCGCCCTGGGCTGTACTCAGCCGAGTGTCTCCCAGGCCATCCTGGGCGAAGGCAACGACGCCGCCACCCGGCTGGTCCGGGCCGGGGACGCGATCTACAACGACCGCCGCGGCGAGGGCGCCAATCCGGTGATGCGGATCGCGATGCTCCCCACCAGGGAACGGCTGGAACTGATCGCGGAGATCCGGTCGCTGGCGCCCGGCCGGGACTACCCGCCGCCCGCGAGCTTCGACCCCGACGCGCCCGCCGCCTTCGCCCCGCCCGCCGCCTTCGCCCCGCCCGCCCCGCCGGGCGCGTCGGCGGGCGGCACGGTGCAGGCCTGGCTGGGCGAGGCGATCGAGATCAAGCCCGCCACCACCGCGACGTTCGAACGCTACGTCCGGTCCAACCTGCTCATCGTCGGCCATGAGGAGCACGGCCACGGGCTGCTCCTGGCCACCTTGCTCAGCGCCGCGGTGCAGCGTTCCCCGGCGGCGGCCCGTTTCACGATCGCCCAGTTCACCCGGCCGTCTTCGCCCTTCCACGGTTTCTTCGCCGCGGCCCAGGCGCTGCCGCACCAGGTGCGGATCGCCGACCGCAAGACCGCCGGGGCGGCGCTGGATGACCTGATCGCGGAGCTGGACACCCGGCTGGCCGATCCCGACGGGTCCGACGGGTCACCGCAGCCGGACCTGTTCTTCCTCATCGCCGGGATGCACCGCTGGCATGAGCTCGTGACCGAAGGCGACTACGGCCGGCCCAGCGAGGCCGCCGCCCGCCTGGTCCACCTGGCCGAGGCCGGACCCGACGTCGGTATGCACGTGGTGGCCTGGGCCGACAGCTACGCCACCGCCGAGCGGGCGCTGCGGCGGCCGGGCCTGGCCCACTTCGGCCTGCGTGCGGTGCTGCGCGTGCTGTCGCCCGCGGAAAGCGACGCGCTGCTCGGCGTCGCGGCGGCGGCCAGCCTGGACGACAACCGCGCCCTGTACCGGGACACCGAGTGGCCGTCCGAACAGGTCGAGAAGTTCAAGCCGTACTCGATCGCCTCGCTGCGCGCTTTCGCCCAGGCTGCCTCCCGGAGCCCGGCATGACCGAGCCCGCCACCTCGCCGTACCTGTCCCTGCGCCAGGCGGTCCGGCCCGCCATCTTCGCCCACCGGCTGCTGGCCGGGGACGCCGAACGGGCCGGCACGCTGGTGGCCGAGTGCGAAGAACTGCTCATGCTCACCAGGAAGCTGCTGATCGCCGCCGGGCAAGCGCGCATCCTCGGGCCCGAGCCCGGCCCAGCCGCCGATGCGCACAGCGCCGACGAGGGCCGGGCTGATGAGGACGGGGCTGACGAGGACGGAGCTGACGAGGACGGGGCCGCCCGGCACCTGCGGTTTCTCGACGCCTACGCCGAGGCCGGGCTGCTGTGGGCCAAGGTGGCCGGCAGCGCCATGGCGCTGGCCCTGGCGCTGCTCGAGGCGGGCGACTGGGCCGCCGTGCGCCAGCTGACCGGGGTCCTGGCCGACGCCGGCGAGACGAGGGCGGCGGCCGACCTGCGGGCCCAGCTGGCCAAGGCGGTCTTGGCGGCGCATCACGAACAGCTCAGCGGCATCAGCAATAACATGCCGCCGGCCGAAATCGGGACCTCGATCAAGGCCCTGCGAGCGGTGCTGCGAGAAGCCCCGGAGGAACTGAACCGTGAGGTCAACCGGCTGCTTGTTCCGCTGGCCGCCTCGATATACGCCATTATGCGGCAGCGGGATATCGAAATACCCTATAGCAGCCGGGTTGAGCACATAGCGACCGGCGGAGTCGCGAAATATCCGGATATCGTCATGATAAGCCTCGACGAAATTGCCGCCGAATTCGAAGGTCTATGCTAGGAGCACTCCTATGGCTGGGGTAGTCAACGATATTGAGGCGCTGGCGGAGTTCAGGGCTCACCTTATGCAGTTCAATCATGACCTGGCGGAAAACTTTGCCACCATCCGGGGGCACTGGCGTGAGCTCGGCGAGGTCTGGCGGGACGACATGTACCAGGTGTTCGGCGAGGCACTCGAGGAGGTCACCCCGGGTATCGCGCACTACCTGTCCGCCACCCAGGCCCACGAGGCGCACCTGGCCGCCCTGATCGAGCAGCTTCGCGGCTACCTGGAGACGGGTGCCGGGACGGGCGCGGGCCGGACGGTGAGCCGACGTGACCGCGATCCACGGTGACGTCGACGCCCTGGCCGGGTTGCGTGCGGCGCTGACCCGGTTCCGCTATGCCCAGCGGGAGGTGGCCGACCGCGGCGACGACGCGATCGTGGCGGCCCAGGCGTCCCTGGCGGCCAAGGCCAGCCAATGGCGAGCCCGGCTTGAGCAGTCCCAGGCGGAACTCGCGGCCTGCCGGGACCGGTCGCAGGCCGCGGCCGACGACCTGGTGGACTGTTCGGGCTACGCCCGGGCCGTCAGCGAGGCCGGCCAGCGGCTTGAGCACATCCGGCACTGGCAACAGCGGATCGACCAGCAGGCCATGGAGTTCCATGCCGCCGCCACCCGGTTCTCCGGCCTGCTCGAGACCGACCTGCCCCGGGCCGAAGAGCAGCTTGCCGCCATCATCGCGAGCCTGAAGGCCGTCCGCCACGTCCAGGCGCCCAGGGCCTGATCCGGGTGTCCGCCGTGCCCGCCCGGCCGGATCGCGACGGCGATCAGCACCTCCGGCTGCTCGAGGACGCCTGGGACAGCGTCGCGCCGTCCTGGCGCGATGGCATCGGGCGTGACTTCGGTACCCGCCAGTGGACGCCGCTGCGCGAGGAGTCACGGTCCTACCTGGAAGCCCTGCGCGCGATGATGGACCTGCTCGACGCCGCCGCCCGCGACACCGAGTACTAGCCGGGTACGATCCGGGGCGTCGTGAGCGCCCGCTCATCGCGTAGCCGAGGGGAGTGCTGTGTCCAGCGCATCGAGCCGGTTGACGTCCGATACCGACGTCGCGGTGCCGGGGCGGCCAGCCCGGCGCTGGTCTCTTCCGCGGTCCGTGCGGCTCCCGCTGCCAGCGACCGCGGCCGTCGTCTACCTGGGCATCCGCGTGCTCCAACTCATCGTCGTGGCATTCCTGCTCCGGCATGGTGCTTACCAGCGGGCACATGTGTCACTCGAACAGTGGATTATCGGGGGCGACGGCGCTTTCTACCGGGCGATCGCGGCGCACGGGTACGACCACGAGCTGATCCAACTGACGAATTCCTCCGTGTTCGCCTCCTTCCCTGGCTATCCGGCGGCCATCGACGCGCTGGCATGGCTGCCCGGAATCAGCATCACGTCGGCGGGATTTGCCGTCACGATCCTGGCCGGCCTGGCGGCAGCGTGGGGCCTGGCCACACTGGGCTTGAAGCTGACCGCTGACTCGCGCATCAGCCTGATCATGGTGGCGATCTGGGCGGTGGCACCTGGCTGCATCGCCTTGTCGAGGGTGCACTCGGAGGCGCTGTTCTGTGCCCTGGCCGTCTGGGCCCTGGTCGCCCTGGTCGATCGGCGGTGGCTGACCGCGGGGATCCTGGTCATGCTGGCCGGAACGGTGCGCAGCACCGGCCTGGCTCTGGTCGCGGCCGTCGTGGTGGCGGTGGCGCTCGCCCTGATCCAGGCCGCGCGGACCCGGCAGCGGATCGGCGCCTGGTGGCGTCCCGTGGCCGCGTTGCTGCTGGCACCGCTGGGGCTGCTCGGCTACTGGGGCTACGTGGCCTGGGTGACGCACCGGCCGGACGGATGGTTCTGGATCGAGCAGCATCGCTTCCACGCGTCCTTCGACTGGGGCACGGGCACGATCCGGGTTATCTCGGACACGTTCCTGGACCGGCCCTCGGTGGCCGGGCTTCTGGTCGTCTTGGCGATCCTGGGGGCCGTGGCGCTGACCGCCTGGAGCCTGACCGAGCGGATCCCCGTCTACGCGCACGTCTACACGGTCGTGGTGGCCGTGATGGCGTTCACGATTAGCGCCAACTGGCTGAGCGAAAAGCCAAGGTACTTCCTGCCTGCCGTCCTGCTCGCGCTCCCGGTGGCCCGGCTGCTGGCTCCGCTCCGGACCTCGGTGCTTGTTCCGCTTATCGTCGTGTTCACCCTCGCGTCCACCTGGATCGGCGTCTACCTGCTGGTCATCGCCGGCTGGGCGTCCTGAGCACCGCGGCTAGCCGGCCGACGCCAGCGCGTTCAGCCGCGCCACGCAGGCCTGCGGATCGACGGCGGCCAGCACCAGCTCGTCGAACACCGGCCGCCCGGCCGACACGCTGACCAGCTGAGCGCGGGACGGTTTGCCCGTCGCCACGTCGACGGTGGTGACCCGGCCGCGGAAGGTCACCGCCGCCACCGCCTCGGCCGGGGTGGCGGTGAAGATCTCGTGCAGCGTGCGCAGCGCGACGCAGCAGACCAGCCGGTCGTAGCGCTGCCTGATCTCGCCGTCCTGACGTGGCACCGGCTCGATGACGTCGCGCGCCTGGACGTAGCGGTAGGCGCGGACCGAGGGCACCACGCTGACCGGCGCAAGCTCGGCGTCCACCGTGATGTGCCTGTCCTGCGCCTGGTAGCTGACCTGGTGCTCACGCGGAAAGCCGTCCGGGTACCTGGACGCCTTGAGCAGGGAGCCGGCGAACCACTCCACCGCGTCGGCCTGCCCGGCGGCGAATGCCGACTGGCGAGCAGCGACGGAGGCGTTCCGCCGGGCTGCTCGCGCGCGTTCTTGGGTGAGCTTCTGGTCGTAGCCGGCCTTGGCCACGGCCAGCGCCTGCCGCCGCTGCGCTTCCCGCTGCTTGTGTGCCGCCTCGGCGGCCGCCAATCGGGCTCGCGCCTGCGCCAGCTCACGCTGATAGCGTCCGCGGAGCAGGCGACTGAGTCCCTGCGGGGGGACCGGCGCGAACTCATTCCAGCTGGGTGCGGCCGTCACCTGGCCGAGTTCACCGGGGTCGAAGGGCGGTACCTTCGGCGTGGCCATCAGCCGCTCGAACGTCAGCGCAGGCCGCGGCAGGATACCCGTCAGTACTTCCTCGAGGATCTTGACCTGTTCCTGAAGGGCGGCGGTCTTTTCTTCGGCTTCCCGCTGCCGGGCCTCCACTTGTTCCTGCTGCCTGGCCTTTTCCCGTTCCTTGTCCTGTCGGCGCTGTTCCCGGTCCAGCCGGTCGTCATCCCGGCGCTGCGCGACCAGACGGCGCTCGAAGTCAGAAAGACTCCCGCTGCGAGCCATTGTTCTCCCGGTCGTCGTCCTGCCCGCTTACGTCACTGACGATAACCGCGGCCGGAGACCAACAAAAGCTCGCGCATCCTGCCCGCCAGAAAACACGCCCCGAGCCGGTAACCGAGTCGTGAGCTACGTCGGGCCCCACCGGGTGAACGGGGCGAAGACGGGCGGCACGAAGACGCCGGGCGGGGCGGCGACGACGGCGGGAATCGCGTTGATGACCGCCGCGGCGGTTACGTACTGCCCGGCCTTGGTGCGCAAGCCGGTGCCGGGCGGGTCGGACATGTCCAGGCTGAGGTGCAGGTCGGGGCGGCCCTCGATCTCCACGGTCCAGTGGTTGCGGTGCTGGTAGCCGGGCAGGTCCTGGTCCATCGTCCAGATCACCGACAGGGTCAGGAACCGTCGCCCGGCGCTGATCGCGTGCCAGCGCCACTCGGTCGCCGCGACCGTCCCGGCCGCGATCCGGCCCGCCGCGATCTCCAGGTCGCGGGTGGCGGCCACCACCGTGTGGTCGGGCTGGATCTCCTCGATCTCGACGTTCATCTGGTCGCAGACGAACGCGATGGCCTCGCGGTAGAGCTGGCCGAACAGGACGGCCAGCGGACCTTCCCGCAGGTCCAGGGCCGCCGGGTCCGACCCCATCCCCATCACGGTGAAGACGAAGTCGGGATCCGGCATGGTGGCCGCGTCGAGCAGTTCGGTCACCTCGATCCGCTGCACGTCCACGCAGACCCCGGTCAGGCCGAGCACCAGCCGCTCCAGCACGTAGCCGGGGTTCATCCCGGTCCCGAACAACGTCACGCCGCCCGCCCGGGCCGCCGCGTCGAAGGCGGCCAGCCGGTCCGGCCCGTGCGCGGCCGGGTAGTGCTGGCCCGCGGTGGTGATCACGTTCTTGCCCGAGCGCAGCAGCGCGCAGATGTCCTCGTCGTGCCGGGAGTAGGGCAGCTGGAGCCGGGCCGTGTGGATCACCACGTCCGCGTCAAGCGCCAGGATCTCCGCCCGGCTCCTGGTGGCCAGGATGCCGGTCTGCGGGTAACGGGCGATCGCGCCCGCGTCCTGGCCGGCCTTGCCCGCCGAGTACACGTACACCCCGGCCAGCGCCAGGCCGGGATGGTCGAGCACCGCCCGCAGGCAGGTCTTGCCGACCGCTCCGGTGGCCCACTGCACGACTTGGTATGTCACGACGCTCCTGTTATGAGCGGCGGGCGCCGGCCCCGTGACTGGCCGGTCTTTCGCCGGCGCCCGCCGCCGTCTCGTTCGGCTTACAAGCCGCCGGTGCAGCTGGCGGCGGACAAGATGCTCGGGCAGGTGTCGATGACCGACCCGTCGTAGCCGAAGCTCTTGGTGGCGGCGCTGTAGACCAGCGGCTGCAGCTTCATGATGCCGTAGGCCTCGTTGGCGTTCATGATCCACCTGATCCCGTTGATGAACAGCGGCGGCTGGTAGTTCTGGTTCCGAGCCGCCTGCATGATGCCGACCTCGCTGAGGCCCAGGCTTGAGGAGGCCGCGACCTGGAAGGCGTTGATGTCCATGTCGGCGATCATCCAGCCGGTCTCGTAGTAGGTGTCGGCCGGCTGGGCGTGCGCCGGGTCCACCTTGGTGGCATCGGTGACGTAGGCGTTGTAACCGGCGTCGCTGGAGTAGATCGGGTTGCCCGGGTCCTTCTCCCAGAAGACCAGCTTCTGGCCGCCAGCGGCCGCGCCGGCCGGCGCGAACATCAGCGACGCGCTGCCGCAGTTGGAAGCCTGCACGGTGAGCTTGGGCGCGTAACCGATCTTCGCCATCGCCTCGGTCAACTGCAGGCACTCGGGCACCACCAGGGCGCCGAACACCACGTTGGCGCCGGCCTGCTGCAAGCTGATCGCCGCCGCGCCCGGGTCGGTGCCGAACGGCACGATCTTCTTGATCACCACATTGGTGCCCTTGACCGCGGCCTCCATGCCGTTCAGGTAGGACTGGCCGGACCCGGTCTGGTCTTCCGCCACCGTGATCTTGCTGGCGCCGGGGAACGCGGCCTCGATGACCTTGACCTCGGCCGCCTCCTCGACGTTGTTCGAGGGCAGGAACTCGGTCGTCCACGGGTACTTGGCGATGTCGCGGTAGGTGTCGTCGGTCGCCGAGGCGAGCAGCTCGGGCAGGCAGGCCAGGTTCTGGTCGGCCGCCACCGCGGCCAGCGGGCCCGACCCGAACACGTCGAACGCCTGGACCGAGTTGGACTGGATCCAGCCGTCCACGTTGGTCTTGGTCATGGCCGGGTTGAACTGGTCGTCCTTGGTGGCGACGGCGAGCTTGACGCCGTCGATCCCGCCGGCCGCGTTCTGCACCGCGAACCGGTCCTTGGCGCCCTGGATGACCGCGTCCGCGAACGGCGCGATGGGCCCGGAGAACGGTCCTGACCAGCCCAGGGTCAGCGTGCCGGTGATCTTCTTGGTGACCTGGGCCGGGTTCGAGCAAGTGCTCGTGTTCATGGAGTAAAAGCCCGCAGGTTCCTTGGCCGCGGCCGCGGCCGCCAGCTCGAGGTCGCCGCCACGGATCCGGCCGGCCGCCTGCGCCACCGCGTCGATGCCGGAGGCGCAGAACCGGTTGATGGTGACGCCTGGCACGTCGCCCCAGCCGGCCAGCATGGTCGCGGTCCGGGCGATATTGGCGCCCTGCTCGGCGTTCTGCGAGGCGCACCCGATGATGACGTCCTCGATCCGGCCGGGATCGGCGCCGGTCCGCTTGACCAGCTCGCGCTGCAGGTGCACCAGCAGGTCGACCGGTGAGACGCTGGCGAAGCCGCCCCGCGGCGACGCCTTGGTCCGGGCGGTACGGAGCGTTTCGAGCACGAACGCCTCAGGCACGACCGCTCCTCGCTTCAGCCATGACAGCTCCCATGCTCCAGGCTTGTTGCTTTCTTAGTTGTAGTAACTCTTAGCCCTGCCCGCCCGTCCCGTCAAGCGCCGTCCCGTCAAGCGCCGTCCCGTCAAGCGCCGTCCCGTCAAGCGCCGTCCCGTCTTGCCCTCGCCGGGCCAGTTCGGCTCGGACCTGGTCCTTGCGCACCTTCAAGCTCGCGTTACGCGGTAGCGCTGCCGCGAAGTGCACCCGCTGCGGCCGCTTGTAGCTCGCGATCTTGGTCCTGACGTGCGCGATGACGCCGTCCTCGGTCAACCCGGCCCCCGGCGCCGGGACGATCACCGCGGTGACAGCCTCACCCCACCGTTCGTCCGGCAGGCCAAGCACCACGCACTCGGCCACCCCGGGCATCGCGGCCAGCGCCGCCTCCACTTCGGCCGGGTACACGTTCATGCCGCCGCTGATAATGAGGTCCTTGACCCGTCCGGTGACGTACACGTACCCGGCCGGATCGAGCCGCCCGAGGTCTCCGGTCCGGAACCCGTGCGGCCCGAAGCATTGCGCCGTCTTGTCCGCGTCCCCGAGGTACCCGTCGAACATGATGTCTGCCTGGACCGTCAGCTCGCCCTCCTCGCCCGGCCCCAGGATCTGCCCGTCCGGGCCCACCGCCTGGATCGAGGCGGTCGGGAAGGCCCGCCCCGCCGACGCGTACACGTCATCGGCCCCGAAAACTCCGAAAGCCCCGGTCCGCCAGTCGTCCCTGGTGGTGGCCGAGAACGGCGCCACGCCTTCGGTCATGCCCCAGACCTCGATGTACCGCTCGCCAATGACGTCGACCAGCTCCTGCACCTGCGATCGGGGCACCGGTGATCCGGAGTGAATGACCGACTCGACGCAGCGCAGAGCCTTGGGCCGCCGCCGCATCTGCGCGGCGAAGGCCGGGATGAAGGGCGTGGGCGCGTAGGTAAACGTCGACTGATCGGCCTCGATGTGGTCGGCCCAGGATTCCGGCGTGTACGGGTGCAGGAACGTGACCGTTCCGCCGGTGTACAGGTGGGGCAGGATCACGCCCCAGATGCCGCTGACGAAGGAGAGGGTGCCGGTGAACGCGCAGCGCCCGTAGCTGCTGATGCGGAACAGCGACGGCATCAGCCGGACGCACTCCGTCAGCGCCCGCTGGCTGATCATCGCCCCTTTGGGCAGGCCGGTTGTCCCGCTCGTGTACCCGACGATGGCCAGGTCCCCGGCCGTTCTGGGAGTTATTTCGAGATCCGAACGGCCGGTGCTGACAAAGTCATCGAACCCGAGCGCGCCCGGGGGCCGGTCCGCTCCGATGGTGACAAGCAGCCGAAGCTCCGCTTGTGCGGCCGCCGCGGCCACGACCTCGCTACGGCCGTCGGTGTGGAACAGAGCGCGCGCGCCGGAGTCGGCCAGGATGTGCGCCACCTCGGGCGCGGCCAGCCGGTCGTTGACGTGGATGACGGGGTATCCGCCGAAGGCGGCTCCGACGTAGACCTCGAGTGAGGAGATCCGGTCCTCGAGCATGGCCGCGACCGGCGTGCCCGGCGCAAGCCCAGCGCCGCGCAGCGCGTTCGCCAGCCTCGCCCCCCTTTCGAGCAGTTCGGAGTAGGTCCGCGCCTCGTCCCCGCGGACCAGCGCAGGCCGCTGCCCGAACCGCTGGCAAGCGTGCGCCAGCAGATCACCGATGCTGTGCTGGCTCAAGGTCCCCTCCGCTTCACATAGACGGCAAGCGCAGCTCCGTTTACTGTAGTGTCCGCGCGGCAGTTGCAGAAGGGCAGGCGAGCCGGCCATGACCGAGACCGAACCCTGGTCGTTCCACCCCGACGGCTCGCCGGTGTTCTCGCTGGCCGACATCATCAGGAAGCGAGCCGCCGCCACCCCGGCCGCCGAAGCGCTGGCCGAGGCCGGCCGCCGGACCTCGTTCGAGGACCTGGACCGCCGGTCCAGCCAGGTCGCCAGCGCCCTGCAGGCCGGGGGAGTGCGCCCCGGCGACCGGGTCGCCTTTATCGGCGCCAGCGGCCCGGCGTTTATCGAGATCCTCTACGGCGCGGCCAAGGTCCGGGCCATCTTCACCGCCGTCAACAACCGCCTGTCCGCCCGGGAGATCCTCGGCATCCTGGCCGACGCCGAGCCGAGCGTGCTGATCGTCGACCCGCTGGCCGCCCTCCTGGTCGCCGGGGTCGAGAGCCAAGCCTTCGACTGCGACGTCCTGGTGACCGACGGCAGCTACCTCACCTGGCGCGACGCCGCGCCCGCCACCGATCCAGGCGAGCTAGCCGACCCGGACGAGACCGCGCTCATCCTCTACACGAGCGGCACCACCGGCGCCCCGAAAGGCGTCGAGTTGACCGGCCGCAACCTAGGCTGCGCCCTGCACGAACTGCACGCCGGCATCGGCCTGGACGAGCAGTCGGTGTGCGCGGCTCCCATCCCGTTCTTCCACATCGCCGGGCTCGGCCTGCTACTGGCCGCAAATCTGAACGGCGGTAGCCTCCTGCTCGAGCAGGCGCCGGACCCGGTGGGCGTGCTGCGCCTGCCGGTGGACCGCAAGGTCACGCACGCCGCCGCCGTGCCGACCGTCCTGCAGCGCCTGCTGGCCATGCCCGAGTGCCGGACCGCTGACTGGAGCGCGCTCAGCTACGTCGTCTACGGTTCCAGCCCCATCCCGCTCGCCGTTCTCCGCGACGCCACCGAGATCATCGGCTGCTCTTTCCTGCAGTCCTACGGACTGACCGAGTCCACCGGCGGATTCACCCTGCTCGGCCCCGCCGATCATGTGCCCGAGGAAAAGTACGAGGATCGCCTGCGCTCAGCCGGCCGCCCCATGCGCGGCTCCCGGGTCCGCGTCGTCGACCCCGTTACCTTGGCCGACTGCCCTGTCGGCGAGCGCGGCGAGGTCCTGGTGGCGGGCTCCCGCATCATGAAAAGCTACTGGCGCAAGCCCGAGCAGACCGCCGAGGTGATCCTCCCCGATGGCTGGCTGCGCACAGGCGACGGCGGATCCTTCGACGCCGATGGCTTCCTCTACCTGCACGACCGCCTGAAAGACATGATCGTTTCCGGCGGCGAGAACGTATACCCCGCCGAGGTCGAAAGCGTCATGACCGGCCACCCTGACATCGCCGAGGTCGCCGTCGTCGGCGTCCCCTCCGCCGAATGGGGCGAGTCTCCCCACGCCGTCGTCGTCCCGCGCCCCGGCGCCCATCCGTCCGAAGCCGACCTGATCGCCTGGACCCGGGACCGCCTGGCCCACTACAAATGCCCCGTCGGCGTCACCTTCACCGCCGCCCTGGCCCGGACCGCCTCGGGCAAGCTGCAGAAGCAAGCGATCCGCTCTCACCTGAGCTCGGTTGCTGTCCGGTAGCTTCGGTAAATAGCTCCGGCGTGGCACATTGAGGCCGACCCAAGAAGAACCAGGCGAAGGGCGTGCGCTGGGCGGTGGACTATGAGGTCGTGGCCAAGTCGAAGTGGTGCAGGTGCTAAGCTATCCACCTGTGCCGCCGGTTCGGTCTCCCCGATGAGAGACTTCTCGGCGGTGCACATGAGGGGCTATGGCGCAGCTGGTAGCGCGTCTGCATGGCATGCAGAAGGTCAGGGGTTCGAATCCCCTTAGCTCCACAGCATTTTTCGAACGCTTGTCTAGCGCTAAAGTGACTAACCAAGTGACTACGGGTTCCCGGCCTTATCGCCGTGCCCATCTGCATCGTGATCGCCGAACACGCTGTCCATGACACTCGCGCCGCCCCGGATGGCCGGAACGATCACGTGCCGGTACACGGTCTCAGTGACGTGGGTGGACTTGTGTCCGACCGTGTCGCTGATGTCCTGAATCGGAACGCCGTTGGTGCTCATGATCGAGACGGCTGTGTGCCGTCCTTCATGTGCGTGCCAGTGGCCGATGCCAGCTCGCCTGGTCATCTTGCTGAACCGCCAGTTGAGCGCGTCGCTGCTGTATTGGCGCCCGTCTTCGTGGCAGAAGACGAGGCCCGTGTCCTGCCACGCCTCGCCGGCCGCGAGCCGCTCGGCGTCCTGGCGTTTCCTATGTGTCTGGAGGGCATCGATAGCGCGCCTGGGTAGCACGAGCGAGCGCCGCGACTTCGGCGTCTTGGTGTCGCCGTCTCGCCTTGTGGAATGCCAGACGTGGATCACTCCGTGGTCGAGGTCCACGTGGTCCCAGGTCAGCGCACGCAGCTCGCCAGGTCGCAGGCCGAGCGTGATGGACAGCACGAACAGAGCTTCGAGCCGTGGGCTAGCGTCCGTGCTGTCGTCAATGCCGAGCTGGGCGCGGCAGGCTCGGCAGGTCGTGTCGTGCAGGTCGGCACCTATCTCGGCTGGTTTCGCGTTCTTGCGCGGCTTGTTGCCGCACGCGACCTGGCCGTCCGCAGTCGCTGCGTGCGTCGCGGCGGTCCTGGCCTCGCCGATCCTGATCACCTTGACGTACGCGTTCCCGGTGCCCTTGGCTGTAGCGAGAACCTTGCCGGCCTGTTCCTCGGTCATGGCCCGAGACGGGCGTCCCGGCTGGCCTTCGGGCAGGTCAACGAGTTCGGCGACGTTCTTGCCGATGAGGCCATGCTTCTGGGCGCGGCGGATAGAGCGGCGCAGAGTGCTCTTGACCATCATCAGTGAGCGCTTGCTGAGCACCTCGGCGATCTCCCGGAAGAGCCGCTCGGCGTCGGCCACCTTGAAGTCCTTGAGCTTCGCGCCGCCGATCTTCGGATAGATCCACTTCTCGGCCTGGCCGCGATAGGTGGCCATGGTATGCGGATCGAAGGTAAGTTCATCGAGCCAATCGCTTACGCATTCTCTGATGGTGCAGCTCGCCGTGGTGCGAATGCCCGCACTGATCTCCTCGTGCAGCTTCTTGAGCTTGTCCTTGACCTCGGCCTTGGTCCTGCCGCGCACCGTACGTCGGCGACGTTGGCCCTGGCCGTCGTAGCCAAGCGAGACCGTGCCGACATAGCAATTGTTGATCTTGTCCCACGAGATCCCGTCGTCGCCACGTTCCCGGCGTCTCCTGGGCTCGGATGGCTGTGATGTGCCCATCGGCCGTAGCCCCTTTCGACTGGCCCGCCGTTTCCCTTCAGTCTAGCTCAAGAAGTCCCAAGACGTCCCTCGCTCATCCGGCGTGGTCGAGTGATGCGATGAACTCGGCCAGCTGCTGTTCGGTGATCCGGCGTAGCTTGCCGATCTTGAGGCTGCGGAGCTGGCCTGTCCTGAGCAGGTAATAGACCTTGTCCCGCCCGACATGTAGCATCTTCGCTACTTGCTCGACGGTATATGCCTGCAGTGCTTCTCACCTCCTCTCGTCTGGCGCGCGGCTCCGTGCGGTGACTGATCGCATGTCCGGTGACCGTTCCTCTTGCCAGTCGGTGGTGTCTGCTGGGGGAGTAGGTCTGCGTACGTAGACCCCGAGCAGTCGCCGAACCATGACGGCGATCAGGCTCGGCGCCACGTTGCTCATCTCCGTGTCACGCGCTTCTTGCCGCATAGCGACAACCACGACGGCGAGCAGGATCAGGACGAGCGCGACTGCGGCGATGATAATCATGATCAGCGCGGTAAACATCACCTCTCAGCTCCCTTGCCGATGATCTGAAGCAGCGACGCGACCCGTGTGGGGAGTCGGGCCTTCAGGTTTCCGGGACGTGTCCGGTTGGCAGCTTCGTGGCACCCTGTCCGTTGGGTCTCGCGGCGCCAGGCGGCGACTGCGTGGCAAGCGCGGCACAGGCCATAGGACTGCGCCGCAACCGCTCCGCAGGGACATCCTCGGCGCTGGTCCTCGACAAGGGCGGCGATAAGAATCGGGTGGTTCATCGGAATTCCCTCCACTCGGTTTGTCCGCCCCTTGAGCGGGCTGGATGCGCAATCATGTATGCAGAATGCGCCGGAGTGTCAGGACGCGGTTACTACGCGGCAGGACCGCTACTAGACGTCCAGGACGTCCCGCACAAAGTCACAGCCGTCCTGTATGTCTTGTGCGTAGGTGGACTGCCAGACCCGAGGCTGCGAGCGGTGCGACTGAGCCTCAATTCTGTGCTCGTCGGCATAGCACTGGTGCTGGGTGGCGAGACGCCGACACGTCGCCGCGTTGCCAGCAGCAGGCATTAGCTGTGACAATCTTGACGCAGCCGAGAGTCAACGCATGGTTAGGGCATCTTTCAAGAGAGTTGGCGGGTCAAGTCAGCAGCAGTTGGTCCGACAAGCCAAATTGCAATGTAACCCAGGCTCGTCGCCTGGTCCCCATAGTGCGCTCGGAATACGTCGATCACATTCCTACGCAGGTAGCCCGGCGTACGGTTTGCATCAACGACCAGTACCAGTCGGGCGCGCTGTGTTAGAACGAGGTTCTTGGATTTCTTGGTGATCGCATACCAGATAGCGGCCGCTCGCTGCTCACCCGTTTCAACGGTCTCAGCTCCGCCGGTCCGAGCTACCTCTTCCCATATGTCCTGTTCCGCTCGCGTGACCTGGACCCGGAGATGCCCGCCATGACCGTCCTCTGCCACAGCATCGACGTCGCTGTCACTGGTCTCAGGCTCCACAATAAAAGGCCCCCAGTGCTTGCCGACTTG
>Ga0182013_10001073_pt1 | contig 37842 bp, 35 predicted proteins | sample 612S2MmetaG_FD_120487 | JGI IMG/M metagenome (GOLD analysis project Ga0182013, IMG submission 120487) | Permafrost microbial communities from Stordalen Mire, Sweden - 612S2M metaG | ecosystem: Environmental > Terrestrial > Soil > Wetlands > Permafrost | place: Sweden: Stordalen | collected... | reverse complement strand
GCGGTCGTAGGGCAGGCCGTTGATGGGCGTGCCATCGGCCTTATGCAGAAACCATCCGTTGTCCAGCACCGTCTTGTAGTACCGGTCCTCGGGAATAAACCGCGGCCACACGCTGATCATGGTGTGGAAGCCCATCGCATGCAACTCGCGATTCATCCCCACCGGGTCCGGCCACTTCGCCGGGTCCATGTCCATCTCGCCCATCTTGGTGTAGTGGAACCAGTCGATCACCAGCACATCCGCCGGCAGCTTCCGGTCGCGATATCCCTTCGCCACCGCCATCAACTCCGCCTGGCTGGTATAGCGCTGCTTGCACTGGATATACCCATACGCCGGCTTCGGCAGCATCGGCACATCGCCGGTCAGCAGGCTGTAGCCCTCGTAAATCTCGTCATACGTCTTGCCCGCTATCACGAAGAAAGACACGCGCTGGCCCACGTCGGAGGTCCACCGGGTAACCTCGTTGAAGCCGAACTGCGCGGTGGTCTTACCGGGATTGTCCCACAGCAGGCCGTAGCCTTTGTTGGTGACCACAAACGGAACGCAGACGCTCGGCCCGGCGGGTGCGGTGTAGTCGTGCGCGCAGCGTACTGCATGGCCGCGCCGGTCGAGGTAGCCCTCATGATTCTGGCCCAGGCCGTAGTAGTGCTCGTCTTGGGGCGATGCAAACGTCGCGCCCACCTGATAGAAGGGATCGTCGCCCGGACGGCGGTCATTGGAGGACTGCGAGGTGCCGTCCTTGTAATTCGGCACCGCCATCTGCCAGTCGTTCATCTCCACCAGCGGCGATCCGTCCGCCAGCTTGATCGAAATCCCCAGCCCCGGCGTCGATCCATTGAAGAACCTCGCAATGTCTGCCTCGGTCCCGGTCGGCGTGACATCTTTCTGCGGCGCCACCGTCACACTCATCCTCGCCGACCGCAGCACATCGCCGCTCGCGCCTGACTCAATCCTCCAGCCGCTGGCCAGTGGCTTGGCGGTAATCCCATACCCCGGCACCGCCGTCGCATTCGCCTTCAGCAGGCTGATGCTCACCCGCACCACGTTGTCCGCATACGGCTCCACCATCACCGTGGCCGCGCCGCGCGACACCACCATCGGCTGCGCACACGCCGTGCCGCACAGCACAACCAGCATCGCTGCCGCAGTTCCAAAAGCTTTCATGAGAATTCTTCGCATTAGCCCTGCGGTCGACCGCCTCCTGGCCCGCCTGGCCCTCCGCCTCCGCGGGCTGGCGCAGGCGGAGCAGGTTTGCCTTGCGCGAGTGGCGTCGGCTGATCATCAGACCGCTTGACCCACTTATAGATCCTCGAGGAGTTCTGCCAGAAGTACTTCTCCTGCTGTGCGCGCGTCTTGGTCGAGAAAAACTGCTGCATCAGCCCGACCTCCTCGGAGACGGTGGCCACGCCGTAGCTGTTGGGATAGTCCGTTCCGAACATCACCCGGTCCTCGCCGAACGCGTCGAACAGATACTCCAGCCGCGCCCGCAGGAGCTCATAGTTCTTCACGATGATGCCTCCATCCCCTGGCTTGGGATGGTAGACCTCGGTCAACTTCACGAAGATGTTGGGCCGCGCCGCCATCTCCTTCACCACCTCCTCGTAGGCCGCCTGGCCGTCGGCCGAGGAATCGAAGCTGGGCAGGTGGTCCATGATGATGCGCAGGTCGGGAATCGCATCGGCCAGCAGCACATTGGCCTGCATCAACGGCATGCTTGGATTGGCCGTGTCCAGTGCCAGATCGGCTTGGGCCAGCAGCTTCAGATTGGCGACCTGCGCCGGATTGAGGGCGACCTTGCCGGCATCCGACGTGTAGAAGCGGCTGGAGCGGATCGCGCGAAAGAGCGGATCGCGGTGAAAGTGGCTCAGATACTTGGTGAATTCATTCGAGCCCGGATCGATATTTCCCGAGACCCCGACCATGATCGGATTGTCCCGGGCGGCCTCCAGATACCAGAGGTTGTCGTCGATGAATTGCGCAGCCGACTCCACCACAATAGCGCCGACGATCCCCGTGGGCCGCGCCAGCGGCGCATACATCGCGGGCGTCGATGCCTTATTCAGCGCCCGGTAGAACAGCCCACCGATGTAACCGGTGAAGACCGGACGGGTGTTGTCCCACAAATGAATGTGCGCATCGATGATGGGGATGGCACCAGGCGCCAGCGGACGCGCCTGCGGAGCCGCAGGGTCCGCGGGAGCAGGGCCGTTCTTCTCATCCCAATCCTTCGCGGACGCGGGAGCCTGCGCCGCTGCCAGCGCATTCATCGTGCCCGAGAGCGCGGCCCCAGCCATGGCAGCGGTGCCGATAAATTCCCGTCGTGAAATCTTCTCCATCAGGCAATCTTCTCCCTCATTTTTTCTCAATCGCTCTTGTCATCTGCGGATCGACCTGCGCGGCGCGGATAACCACATACCGGTCCGTCGTCTCCCAGCGCACGTGCAGTTCGGTCGAGACCTTCGTGGTGTTCTCAAACGAGATGCTCATCACCTCCTGCGGCGCCGTCATCGGCTTGGCCATCATCGGAATCCGCCCCAGGTCCTGCGCCTGGTCGTAGGTCAGCCCCCACTGGCCGGTCTGGTTGTTGATGATCAGTTGCCACGTGTCCGCGCTGGGCAGCGTATAGATCGTGTGCGTGCCCGCCGGCACCAGCAGCGTGCCAAACGTCAGCGGCACCGAGGTGATGATCGTCGTCGCCGGATTCGCGCCCGTCCGCCACACCTTGCCATACGGAACCAGGTCGCCCATAATCTTGCGCCCGCGCATATGCGGCGTGTTGTAGTGGATGTCGATGGTCCCGCCGGCCACGGTAACGCTGGCGGTCGCCGCGGGACTCGGCAGCGGCGCTCCCGGTTGTGCCGGGGGCATATTCATTCCGCCCATCTGGGCGTTCAGCGATGCATATGCAACGGCAAGCAGCGCAATCGAAATCATCGCGCATAGCGAACGGATCGTTCTACAGCGGAGATTCAACAGTGCAAACTTCATGGGTCCTCTCACTTCTCATCGGGGTTCCAGCAGGATAAGCAGCCAAATTGAGCTTCAGTTGAGTTTCAGCCGATTTTCAGCGGCTGGCCCCGACCTGTTTCCTGGGTCGTGACGATGCTCGACCATCCAGCCTGCCGTGTCAAGCGGTGCTCTCAAGCCGCGCCGTGCGCACCCGCCGAGATCCTCACGCCCTATGCCGTCATTCTGCACGACGTGCAGAATCTCTGTAGTTGTCTTTCGCTGGGCGTCCCACTCCCCCGAACCGCAGCTCTTGCGGCTCTTTCGCCGTCAAGCGCCGCCATGCGCACCCGCCGCATCCCATGCTAGGCTTGAACTTGCTGGTTGATTTCAAGCGCCCGTAGCTCAGCTGGATAGAGCGGCAGCCTCCGAAGCTGTAGGTCAGAAGTTCGAATCTTCTCGGGCGCACCACCCCTCATCTTTTTGCATCACCGGCCCAGCGCGATCCAGCCGCTCGCTCTACCGCTGCTGTTCGTTCTTCTCCGGAATTCCCGGCTGGTCCAGCATCTGCAGGCCCGTCGCCGGCCCCAGCGGCGGATCGTTCCACTCGCGCAGCGCCCATACCACCTTCTTATCCTTCGTCACCTCAAAAAGCTGCACGCTCGTCGGCCAGTCTTCGGGTTTAGTCAGCTTGTTGGGCACCCAGTTGGAGAAGACCGTATTGCCGTTGGCCAGCCGCTGCACGTCCTGGATATTGCCGATCGTGTACCCCGGCAGGTCCGACCGCTGGAGCTCCCACACCACCTTCCCCGCGGGATTCACCTCCTCGATATACCCGTGCGCATCGCCTGTGATCAGCGTATTGCCATTGGCCAGGCGCACCGCGTCCCATGGCCCGGGCGTCGCGTAGGTCCAGATCTCCTTGCCGTCCGCGTCGTACTCCGCCACTCGCCCCAGGTCCATGTGCGCCACCAGGAACGTCCCCGCCGGAGTCATCCGCACCCGGCGAAGCTGGCCATGAGGATGCGCCGTGTCGCGCACCGGGATCGCAATCTCCTTCTCAATCGCGTTGGTGGTGGTATTGATCAGCAGGATCTTCGCCGGGTTGCCGTTCTGCGCGATCACCACATGGTCCAGGCCGATCGGCTGGATCGAATGCGTCTCCGTGCCCGGCGGGTTGAAGATCTGCCACACGATGCGCTTGTCCGGCGTCACCTCCGCCGCGCCCAGCCGCGTGGAGAACACAATATTGCCGTTCGAGAGCTGCGTGCAGTCGCCCAACTCCGCAATGTCCGGCTTATTGTTGAAGATCACATGGAACGGGATCGAGTACGACCACACCGCCTTGCCGTCGCGCACCAGCCACATCGTCTGCTGCTGCTGGGTGTGGTACCACTCGCCGCAGTAGAGGAACGGGTGCTGCGCCAGGCCGTTCCCCGGCAGGTTGGCGGGCGAGTTGGACGCCGGCGCTGGGGCCGCGGTCTGCGCGGCAAGTGAAAGCGGAAGGACGATCAGGCTGAAGGCGCTTACGAGTAGGCGTTTCATAGGATTCCTCGCAGGCCGCAAGCATATCTCATATGGGGTCCAACCCGTCTTTTTTTTTGCCCCCATGCCCCAGCTGCACGGTTAGGCTTAATGCATGAACGTCAACTTCGCCGAGCGCGCCCACAACCATAACTGGAAGCTCGACCCCATCGTCCGCTCGCTGCTCGACACCGACTTCTACAAGCTGCTCATGCTCCAGTTCATCTGGAAGAACTTCCCCGCAGTCCATGTCACCAGCGAAGTCGTCAACCGCACCGCCAGCGTGCGCCTGGCCGACGAGGTCGACGCCGCCGGCCTGATCGCCCAGATGGAGCATCTCCGCGGCATCCGCTTCCGCCGCTCCGAGCTCATCTGGCTCGCCGGCAACACCTTCTACGGCACCCGCCACATCTTCCAGCCCGAGTTCCTCGCCTGGCTGGAGTCCGGCTTCCGCCTCTCTGGCTACGAAGTCACCCAGCACGACGGCCAGCTCACCCTACGCTTCGCCGGCCTCTGGACCGAGGTCACCATGTGGGAGGTCTACGGGCTCGCGCTGGTCAGCGAGATGCGCACCCGCGCCGCCCTCGCCCGCCTCAACGAGATGGAGCTGGACGTCCTCTACGCCCGCGCCAAAACCCGTCTCTGGGACAAGATCGAGCGCCTCCGCGCCGTCCCCGAGGTCCGCATCTCCGAGTTCGGCACCCGCCGCCGCCACAGCTTCCTCTGGCAGGAATATGTCGTCCAGGCCATGCGCGCAACCCTCGGCGACAGCCTCTCCGGATCGTCCAACGCCTTCCTCGCCTACAAGCACGACATGGAGGCGATGGGCACCAACGCCCACGAGCTTCCCATGGCCCTGGCCGCGCTCGCCGAAAGCGACGAGGAGCTTCACGCCTCCCAGTACAGCGTCCTCGAACTCTGGCAGCAGAGCTACGGCGGCGAGCTCCTCATCCTGCTCCCCGATACCTTCGGCACCACTCAGTTCCTTGAAGGCGCGCCCGATTGGGTCGCCGACTGGACCGGCCAGCGCGTCGACTCCAAAGACCCCTTCGTCGCCGGCGACGAGTACATCCGCTGGCTGCTCTCCCGCGCCCGCGATCCCCGCCGCAAGCGCCTCATCGCCTCCGACGGCCTCGACGTCGACGACATCCTCCGCCTGCACGCCTACTTCCACGGCCGCATCCGCTTCTCCGCCGGCTGGGGCACCCTGCTCACCAACGACTTCCGCGGCTGCCATCCCCGCAACCAGCCCGACCTCGAACCCATCAGCCTGGTCTGCAAACTCATGACCGTCGAGGGCCGCCCCGCCATCAAACTCAGCGACAATCCCCGCAAGTCCACCGGCCCCAAAGACGAAATCGCCCGTTACCGCCGCGTCTTCAACACTCCCGCCACCGAACCCACCGAAGTCCTCGTCTAGCCTGCGCCCTCCGCACGGTGACGCGCATCCACCAAAGAGCAGAGACGCCGACGAGCGGAAGGAAGTGATCCGACCCTTAGCACTCAGAAGATTGCCTCTAGCTGAGGCCGAGGAGCTGGAACTCGCCTTCGTAGCCTTCGAGTTCTTCTTCGATCTCGGCGAACCCACTGCGCAGGAGAACCATCGTGACGTGAATCGCCAGGGTGATGAGGCCGAGGAGTAGAAGCTTGCCGAGATGCTTTTCCAGGTGGCTCTCCATATAGATGACGCCATAGATGAACGGAGTAAGGACTCCAATGTAGAGCGTCAGCATCAGGGGAAGGCTGGTTCTGCCAGGCATGCGGGGACGGTTGAACGGCACGCTTTGCTTGAGGAAGAAGAAGCCATCCGTTAAAAGAAAGGAGAGGCACAGGCCGCAGACCGCCTGGACTAACAGGTGGCGAAGATCCCAATGGGCCAGGCGCAGTGCAGCGAGAATTGCGGCCATGATGCCCGCGGCGCAGAAGAAGACCCACTTGCGCGCGGCGTCGGCACACTGGTTGATTGCAACGCCGGTGAGGGGAAAGATCCATCCGGCGCGAAGGTTGACCGGAAAGGCAAAGGCCGCGCGAAGTCCAGCGATGACCCAGAACAAGAGCAGGGGCATCACCGCGTGCAGCCCCATCGCCGAGAGTGCCGGATAGAGGGTGGATCCCTTGACACGAAATGTGACAGCGCAAGCCACGGCGAGGGCGAGGCCAGTCCCGCAGTAGGTTGCCAGGTAAACCTGGTAGCGATTGTTGCGAGCGATGGTCTGCGAGATGAAATGAAAGATGGCACGCTCTCCAGGGCGGCGGATGAGGCAATGAAGAAGCCGGGCGAGCGATGCCAATGGCTGACGGCGCCGGCGCGACGATCCTTCCATCGCCATCTTCCTCATGCGCGTCCATGCCACAGGATAAGTGAGCAGGACTGCCACAGCTGCGATCGACGTGGCGCGGACGGCGTAGCTGGCCATCTCACGAGCGAACGGCGGCGCGGCGGCTCCGCGAAGGATCTGTTCGTAAATGCCGAGAAACCAGAGTGTCGGGATCCAGCGCGCGTTGCCTAATGGAGCGGAGAGCAGGGGCTGCATGGTGTCGCCGTACTTTGCGTAGTGGAGCAGCAGGAGCGCCAGGGCCATGACCGCCAGCATCTGCAGGATCGGCGAAACGAGCCGGAAGGTTGCGGCGTCCAGCAGGCAAAGCAGCAGGCCGCCGAGAGCGAGAACAAGCAGCGCGGCAAAAATGCCTGCCATCAGAACAGCAACGGAGTGGGCGAGCACCTGGCGAAAGAAGTCGCCGTGCGAGATTGCCGGCAGCAGGATTGCGCCAAAGAGATTGCAGCCGACGAGAAATAGCGCCAGGAAGCCGAACAACGCGGCAGCCTTCGCGCCGAGGAGTTGGAGGGGCTTCAACGAGAGTGGGATAAGGACCAGAAAGTCGAGCCGGTCGGGAAAGAGCATCTCCCACTCGAAGATCGAGACTGCTCCCATCACGACAAAGGAGAACAGCACGAAGAAGTACTGATCTTCAATGGCGCCCCAGAGGGGACGTTGGGGGTACTGGTTCTGCAAAAAGAACGCGATCATAAGTCCAGGCACGGCAACCACCGAGATGGCGCGCACAACGGTGGTGAGAGTGTCGCCATCGGACTGGATAGTGTCGTTGTCGAAGAAGCGCCGGAAGAAGTGCTGGACCAGTGTGCGTGTGATGAGATGCTTATCAGCCATGTCGGACCTTCATAACCTCGACCATCTCGCGTGCAACCTGCTCCGTATCGGTCTGCTGTACAAGCTGAGCGAAGACGCTCTCCAGCGTGGGCAGCGACATCAAACGGGTGAGGTCACGGGGTGCAGCGTCGGCGACGATCTCGCCGGCCGCCAGGACAATAACGCGATCGCAGACGCGCTCGACTACCTCCAGCACGTGGGAGATATACAGAATCGCCTTGCCCTCGCGCGCGAGCAGCACGAGCAGATCCTTGAACAGGCGCGCGGACGTGGCGTCGAGGCCTGAGAGCGGCTCGTCGAAGACGATAAGCGTGGGGTCGTGCAGCAGGGCCGCGGCGATGAGCACGCGCTGCTTCATGCCCTTGGAGTAGTCAGACAGCGCGGAGTACTGCGCGGCTTCGAGCGAGAGCAAGGCGAGGAGTTCGCGCGCTTTGCGCTCGATGAGCGTTTCCTCCATGCCGCGGAGGCGTCCGATGAGCTGGAGGTATTCGAGGCCGGAAAGGTGGGTGTAGACCTGGGCCTCCTCGGGCACATAGCCAAGCTGGGCGCGATAGGAAACGAGATCGTCGTGGATGTTTCTGCCGGCGAAGAGGATCTTGCCGCGGGTGGGCTGGATCATGCCAATGACCATCTTGACGGTGGTGGATTTACCCGAACCGTTGGGGCCGAGGTAGCCGAGGATCTCGCCCTCCTTCAGCGTGAAGCTGACATTCCAGACAGCGGGGATGCCGCGATAGGTTTTGCAGACGTGCTGAAGTTCAAGCATGAGACACCTATGTAGTATGCTACTCGTGATAGTATACTACATAGCTTATGGACACGCCTCGTCTCTCTCATAGTGCGGCCCTCATTTTGAAGGCGCTGAGCCTTGGCTACTGCTTTGGGTTGGACGTGATGGAGGTTACCGGCTTGCCGAGCGGGACGGTCTATCCGGCGCTGCGACGATTGGAGCGCGATGAGCTGGTGGAGTCGAAGTGGGAGCCGGAAGAGGAGGCTGCGGCGAAGCAGCGGCCGGCCCGGCGCTATTATGAGGTTACCCGCACCGGCAAGGCTGCGGCGCTCGCGGCCACGGAGCGATATCCGTTGCTCGCTCACCTTGTTGCGGAGAAGCGATGATGAGACCTGCACTTCCGTCGCCGCTGCCGATCTTCGATCGCGGTCTTCTGCGCGCGGTGGAAAAGATTGTGCCGCCGGCGGAGCGCGAGGAGTGGTCGCGCACGTGGCGCGCGGAGTTGTGGCACATGCATCATCGTGGGCGTAGAACCCAGCCGCCGGGAATGATCGCGGATCTGTCGATTGGGTTGACGCAGGACGCGCTGTGGCTGCGCAAGGAGAGCTGGAGGCGGGCGCTCGACGGAACACCGACGCTTTGTCTGGCGACGCTGCTTGGGTTGAGTCTGCTGTCGCTGTTGATGGCGCTGGCGCTGACCGGAGGTTGGAGTTCCTTGAGTCTGTATTTAGACGCGCAGCTCAAGCGGGCGATGCTGGAGGCGCCGCTGGTGGTGTTCGTGATGTTCGCGACGGCGTCACGCCGGCCGATGGAAGAGCGTTCGAGCAGCATGAAGCTGTGTTGGATAAGGCGGCAGATGTTTTTCGCAGCGGAGGTGGCTATGGTGCTGCTGCTGACATTTCTATTGAGCGCGGATATTTGTCATCCCATCCATCGGCCTTGGCCCGCGACGGCGGACCTGTTGCAGATATTCTTCTTCGTGGTCCTATCCCTTGTAGGACTGCGCTGGGCATTTCGCGACCAGGAGGAGCGCTGCAAACAGTGTCTGTGCTCCCTGGCAATGCCGGCGCGGGTGGGACGGCCGTCGCACAATCTGCTGGAATGGAATGGGATGGAGCTGGCATGCAAGCAAGGGCACGGGCGGCTGAGCGTTCCGGAGATGGAGACCAGCTGGTGCCAGTCGAGCCGATGGACGAATCAGCAGCCAGAATGGCGCGAGTCAACGAGCATATAGGCGATCGCGGTTGTTGGGCAGATCATCGGCGCATAAGAATCTCCGTATTTCGCTCGTGCTTTTGCCCTTGCTCCTGAGATAGGTCCGGGCTTCAGCCCGACTTGTCGCGTTTGCAGAGCCAGATTCGCTACACTCGGATATCGATGAGAGTCTTGGACAACTCGACGGCTATACAAGATACCGAGCATTTTGATGCCGGTCGGCTAACCATAGGTAGGTCTACGAACCGGGAGCAAAAATCGGCGCTCGGCCAGTTCCTGACTCCATATTCGACTGCGCAGTTCATGGCCTCGTTGTTTACAAAGAAGGCCTTTGAATCCTGCCGCCTCGTCGATCCGGGCGCCGGACTTGGCGCGCTGACCGGTGCGTTCATCGAAAGATGGAAGGCGCGCCAGATAGTTTCTAACACTCTTCACGTGACTGCATTTGAAATCGACGATCGGCTCCGCAACCGACTCTCCGCAACTGCCGCGGAGCGATGGCAACATGAAGGACTTACCGTCCAATTGGTAGGCGGCGATTTCATAGAAGAAGCGTCGTTATCGCTTCTAGGTTTTGGTAAGGACAGACTTGCCTTCACTCACGCGATTCTCAATCCTCCCTACAAGAAGATCTCCACCAACTCAGCCCATCGCCAATATCTTCGTAAGGCGGGGATAGAAACCGTCAACATGTATTCAGGGTTCCTTGGGCTCGTGATTCGCATAGTTGAATCGGGTGGGGAAATCGTAGCTATTATCCCGAGAAGCTTCTGCAACGGCCCCTACTACAAGCCATTTCGCGAGATTCTTCTTGCCGAGACCGCCATTCGGCATATTCATCTCTTCCACTCGCGCGATAGCGCCTTCAAGGACGATGCTGTGTTGCAGGAAAACGTGATTCTCCTCCTCGAAAAGCGCGGAGACAAGGGGAACGTAACGATCAGCACCTCAACCGACGATACCTTCAGCGACATCGATTTCTATCAAGCGCCATTCAGCACAATCGTTCAGGACGGGGATGTCGGGCTGTTCATCCGCATTCCCACGTCGCCCGGACAGTCCGAAGTCGAGCTATCTTCCGCCATCTCCTATTCGCTAGCGGATATTGGAATTCAGGTATCCACCGGCCCGGTGGTCGACTTCCGAGTTCGGCAGCACCTTCGGGCCGTCCCCGAAACGGGAAGCGTGCCGCTCATATACCCGATTCACTTCGCGAATCAACAAGCCGTCTGGCCGAGAGTTGACCAAAAGAAGCCGAACGCACTGATAGTTGACAGCGAGACGGAGCGTTCTATTTTTCCTAGCGGGTTCTACACGGTCGTCCGGCGGTTTTCCTCAAAAGAGGAGAATAGACGAATCGTGGCCCACACAATCCTGCCACAAGACTTTGGGTTCGCCCCTCTGGGATTTGAAAACCATCTCAACGTTTTCCATTTTGGCAAACGTGGCCTCGACGAGCATCTGGCTAGAGGGCTGACAGCCTTTCTCAATTCGACGGCGGTCGATGAGCACTTCCGCCGATTCAATGGTCACACTCAAGTAAACGCAACCGACCTGAGGAGCATGAAGTACCCGAGCAGAGAGAGGCTCATTCACTTGGGGCAATGGTCACAACATCGAAGCCCAACCCAAGCCGAGTTAGACGATGAGGTTCGCAAGATCGCATGAAGACGGCTAGGAACATCGCGCGCAGCCTCAGAATCCTCGCTAGCCTGGGCCTACCTTCGGAGCAGAGAAATGAGCGATCGGCACTTTGCTTGCTTGCCTTGCTGAACCTTGGTCGCGGCAATTCGATGGATCAGGCCGAAGCACCCCTCATCGGGATCACTCCGATGATGGAATTCACCCTTGAGCAATACGGCAAGAAGTATGCTCCCAACACACGTGAAACCTTTCGCCGGCAGACGATGCACCAATTCGTTGAGGCGGGCTTGGCTCCCCTCGCGCGGTTTGATGACCCGCTATCTCTCTGAGATCGCTTGGGAGACAGAGGTCTGGGTGGCCGACGCCCCTACTCATTTAATCCACTTCAACGGGGAGAGGTATCTGGGGCCTCACTGAAGCCGCAACAACCAACGACCCACCGCTCATGCCCGCCGACCTCGTTCGGTCTCACCAGCGCCTCCGCCGCATCGCGCCCTTGACACCCCACGTATAATGGAAGAAGGAGCAACAGTTGGCGCGGCCTTGTGCCTGGCCCTGTTTCCGTGGGGGAGGACATCCTTGCACAACTCAATCGCACAATCCCAGCTTTTCGCTGCTCAATCGCCGTCCGCGCGCAAGGTTTGCCGGCCTGCGGATTGGTATATACCACCGCAACCTCTTTCATTTTTCGCCCTGAAAACGCTCCGCAAGTCGTTTGCTTGCAATAGATAGCAGTAAGTCATTTACTTCCTAGATCATAGCCTTCAACTCGTTTGTTTTCTAGATCATGCGGAAATCGATAGGGGGGAGGGGGGGGTATCACTAAGTTAACATCCGGACGACCTCTGGCACGGTCCAAGCGCAGCCCCTTTACCCCTGTCGCTATACTTGTCCCCATGCGACTCATGGTTCGTCTGCGCTTCGCCGCTGCCATCGTACTTCTGCCTCTGCTTTCCGTTCAACCCGCCTTCGCCTGGGGCGCCGACGGCCACACCGTGATCAACCGCATTGCCGGCGCCAACCTGCCCGCGGATATTCCCGCCTTCCTGCGCACACCCGCCGCCATCGATGCGCTCGCCTACTACGGCCCCGAGCCCGACCGCTGGCGCTCGACCGCCGAGCCCGAACTGAACGCCGCGCAGGCGCCCGAGCACTTCATCGACCTCGAATACGCCGACCTCGCCGGCCCGCTGCCCCGCCGCCGTTACGACTACATCCGCGCGCTCGCAGCCGCCCAACCCAAGCATCCCGACCTCCAGCTCACCCCGGAGAAGATAGGCCTCCAGCCCTACGTCACCACCGAGGTCTACCAGCGACTCGAGAGCGCCTTCCGCGACTACCGCGCGCTGGTCGCCGCCAAGCAGGACTCCAAACCCTCCGAGGCCGAGATCGTCTTCCTCGCCGGTTGGCTCGGCCACTACGTCGCCGACGGCTCCATGCCCCTGCACACGTCGATCCAGTACAACGGCTGGGTCGGCCCCAACCCCAACGGCTACACCACCGAGCACCATATCCACGCCCAGTTTGAGACCGACTTCGTGCACGCCAACGTCAAGCCCGCGGACTTCGCGCCGCTGGTCGAGGCCTCCAAACCCGCCGTCCTGCACGATGTCTTCGACGACTACATGACCTATCTGCGCCACTCCAACTCGCTGGTCGAGCAGACCTACCAACTGGAGAAAGCGGGCGCATTCACCGGTGCCGGGACCCCCGACGGCAAAGCCTTCGTCGACCGGCAACTCGCCGCTGGTGCCATAGAGCTCCGCGACATGATCTACACCGCCTGGATCAAATCCGCCGAGCCCCTGCCCCCATACAAAGGCAACTGAAGCCGCCATCCTGCTACAGCGTCGGCACCACCGGATACTCATGCCGCTGGATGCGCGTATCGATCCGTTGCAGCACCGGCGTCAGCGCCAGCGCGATCGCGGGCATCGCCACCACCGCAATGGCGCCCCACACCACCAGCGCATGCCACTCCCATAGCCAAAGCTGGCGGATCAGAACCATTGGCTCCCTGCGCGCAGCTTGCAGAAACACATGCGGCGACATCGGCAGCGGAGCCGTGCGAAACACCCGCGCCCCTAGCCGTATGAACGGAACCACCAGCACGATCTCCAGCAGCCACGCCGCGTGGTTGGCCAGTTGCGACGCAACCACGTTCAGCCGGAAGGCCAGTGCAATCGCCAGGCTGATGATCGTCGTGGTGCCGAACAGCGGATTGATGCCGATCACCAGGCCGACCGCAATGCTCCAGGCCAGCGAGCGCGGGCTCGCCCCCATGCGCAGCAATGCCAGGATCGGCAGCACGCCGCGGCGATAGATCCAGCTATGGTGGGTCGGCGGTGCGGAGTCTGGCATAGTCAACAGGATAGACTGTGCCCATAGAGTCCCGCAGAGTGTCGTCGAATGGGAGAGGGTGGGGATTGGTTCGATTCTGGCGTTCGGTTGGCAGAAGTGTGAAGCTGGCGGCACTCTTCGCCTATGCCGCGCTGGAGCTTATCGCGAAGCGGCCAGTGACTCGCGCGCAAAGGGCGGAATGGCTGCACCGGTTCTGTGTGTGCCTGCTGCGCGGCATGGGCTTCGCAACCCGCGTCGTGGGGTCCTTCCCACAGAGCGGAGTGGTTGTCTCAAACCACCTGGGCTACCTCGACATCATCGCCTTCGCCGCCGCCCACCGCTGTGTCTTCGTCTCCAAGGCCGAACTCGCCCACCTCCCTCTGCTGGGATGGATGACCACCATGTCTGGCACCGTCTACGTCGAGCGCGGCAAAGGCGGCTCCGCCCTGCGCGCCAGGGGCGGTATGCAGGCCGCGGCCGACGAGGGAGTTCCCGTCGTCTTCTTCCCCGAGGGCACCACCACCGACGGCAGCGCCGTGCTCAAGTTCCACAGCGGTCTCCTCGCCCAGGCAATCCAAGCCGGCCAGCCCGTCACCGCCGCCCATGTGCGCTATCGCCTCACCCAGGCGAATGGCTCCGGAATCACCATCCCCAGCCACGTCAGCTACTGGGACGACACTCCGCTCTTCAAGCACATCTTCCGCCTGCTCGCGGTGCGCGGCATCGAGGTCGAGCTGCGCATCGCCGCATCCCCCATCGCATTCTCCGCACCCGACAACCGAAAGCTGGCAGCCGCGGAGACGCGCGCCGCTGTGATGGAACTGCGGAATGCCTCTGAGACTGAGAGAGTCGTCCCCTCTAAGCGATTCGTTCGCGGCGTGGCGTAAACGGAGGAATCAGCATGGCCTCGCGAAGTCGCTTCAAGACCTGCTCCACCGACCAGTCCAGCGACTCGGTCCCTTCCACCACCAGGCTCGCCCGCGCCGCCGAGGGCACCACGTACAGGTCGGCCATGGGCCGTGTCGTGGCCTCCCACTGCGCGCGCACCGACTCCTCCGTGCGGCCTCGTTCGCGGCCGTCCCGGTCAATCCGCCGGGCCAGGCAGACCTCGTGCGGCGCATTCACGTAGATGGAGAACCCATAAAGCGGCAGCAGCTCCGCGTAGTGGAGTGCCAGAATGCCTTCGACGATAACGACCTGCCCCGGCGTAACCGTCTCATACGCGCCTGCAACCCGCTCATGCCGTTTGAAGTCGTACACCGGCCGCTCGATGGTCTCGCCCTTGGCCAGCCCGCGAACGTGCTCGACGATCAGCTCCGACTCCAGCGAGTCCGGGTGGTCGAAGTTGCGCTTATGCCGCGAGTCCAGCGGGAACTGCGACAGGTCGCGGTAGTAGAGATCCAGCGGAAACAGGGTCGCGTCCAGTTGCCGCGCAAGCTCGGCCGCCAGCGTCGTCTTGCCCGAGCCGGAACAGCCCGCGATGCCAATCATCAGCGGGCGCAGCCGTCCGGAAGCCCCACTCAAGTCATCCTTCATCATCGGGAGCCATGGAATCCTTATCTCGCTACCCGTAAGCTTAACCCATGGTCACTCGTCTCGCCCGAACCCAAAGGGCCATCCCCGTGGCCCTGGGAGTCGTCACTCTCGCAGGCGTGGCACTCCTCTTCGCCTGGGACGCTCGCCCCGCCCTCTTTCCCGCCGGTGCCCACGCCATTCTCGGGGCATTTCCGCTCGCCATGATCGCGCTTGCCTATCTGCTCTATCAGGCTGCGCGCCGGCCCTCGCTCGCCGAAGACGTCAAAGCAATCACCCTGGCCATCGCCTTCCTCTTCTGGTCCGCCAACCAGTTCTGGCCGGACCACCCTCAATCGACCGTCTTCAACGACATCGCCATCGGCCTCTTCGTGCTCGATCTCTTCCTGGTCATCGTCGGCTGGCCCGCGGCCTCGGGCGACGAATCTTTCGGCGAGAGTGCTGGCTGCACCCAATGCTGCCCTGCTTGCGCAGCCAGGCAGATGGGTGAAGGCAGCGTCCCTCCCTCAACCGGCCGCACCCAGACCTCGCCGCTTTGAAGTTGCCCTCGCCGCAGCCGGCCTGCGCTACTCAGCAGCCGGCCTGTGCAGTTCGGCAGCCGGCCTGTGCTGTTCGGCAGCAGCCGCAATCTGCGGAACCAGCGCCGTCAGCAGATCCGTAAACTGCCGCTCCACCCGCCGCCCAATCTCCATCACGTCCTCGTGGTGTATGGTCTCGGCTGTATCGCTTCCCAGGCTCGGCACGCCCGCCGCCATATTCGTCACCAGCGACAGCCCCAGCACCTCAATCCCCATATGCCGCGCTACGATCACTTCGTGGACGGTGGACATGCCCACCAGGTCCGCGCCCAACGTGCGAAAGGCGCGAATCTCGGCCGGCGTCTCAAAGCTTGGCCCCAGCACTGCCAGGTAGACGCCCTCGCTCAGCGCGATGCCTTGCCTCTCCGCCTCCTCCAGCACCAGCTTGCGCAGCCGGGGCGAGTAGGCGGTTGTCATATCGAAGAAGCGCTCTCCAGCGCCGGGCGCGCACCCAAAGCGCGGCTCGTTCGGCCCTCGCGCGGCGTTCGTCCCGGTCAAATTGATGTGGTCCGAAATCGCCACCAGCGAGCCCTGCGGAATGTTCGCGCGAATCCCGCCCGCCGCATTGGTCACGATCAGCGTGCGGCATCCCAACAGCCCCAACACCCGCGTCGGGAAGGTCACGTGCTCCATCGCGTAGCCTTCGTACGCATGCACCCGGCCCTGCATCACAGCCACGCTGACGCCGCCAATCGTCCCCAGCACCAGCTTGCCCGCATGGCCCGCCACGGTCGACTGCGGAAAGTGCGGAATCTCCCCGTAGGGGATCGTTATCGCATTCTCCACCTGCGCGGCAAACCCGCCCAGCCCCGACCCGAGAATAATCCCGAGGACCGGAGTAAGCGAGGGCGCAACAGATCGGATCTGGTCGGCGGCAGCGGTTGCCTTGCTGTATTGGCCGGTCATGAGCTTCGCCTACGGAGTATTGTGATGGTTCTCCTCATCGTACAGCGGCAGGCTGTGAAGGTGGATGCGGACCAGCGGCGAAATGCCGTGGAAGTTTAGCCCACGGTCGGTCTCGTCGCCGTTCAGGATGCGAATGCGCTCCCACACGCCATCCACGTACTGCCCCTCCTCGGCGCGCAGGATTTCCAGCTGCTGGTTGTGGGCCGCATCGGCGGATGTGGCGCGGAAGGTGACGCTGCTCTCGAAGCCCGCAACCAGAAAGTCGAGTGGCCCGAGCTGGGCAATCAGCACCCGGCCTTGCAGCTCCGGCGTACCCGGAGGGAACGTGCCGTCCGGTTGCGGGAACCCAAACGAGACGACGGCGTCGGCGTCCGGGAAGCGGAGGGTCTGGCGCGCAACTCCCTTCTCTTCCACTGCGGTCTGGAGCTTCCCTGCCAGGTTTAGCTCTGCGATCTGTTGCACGATCGGGCGCAGCAGCTCGTAGTTTTCAGCCGGCTGCGCACGGAAGGGCTGGTTGGCGGCAGTTCCGCCGGGCGCTGCCTGCGCCCCAGCATTAGGCCGTGCGAAGTGGTCCACGCCAAACGGCGAGAAGCCGATCGCACCGTGGCCGAGTGCATAAAAGAGATTCGGGCCGAAGTGCTGGCCGGCCTGGGTCTCCGGGATAAACAGCGGGTTGTCCGGGCGGCTGTAGGTGGCGACGATGATCCGGAAGAGCGACCGGTCATCCGAGTAGAAGTCCGGGGCCAAGATGTCGATAGCCGGAGCTGCCGCCTTCCAAATGGGAATGTTTGCCTGCTGCGGACCGCCGGAAGGATACTCCTGCCCGGCGCTGGGACGGTCGCGGTTTTCCAGGGCATGGACCGGATACGCGAACCACACATTGCAGTACATGGGGATGGGGTACTCCGCCTTGCCTGCGGCCGCGACCTGCCCAATGTAGCGGGCGGTGGAGTAGGCTGCGAAGGACTCGTCCGCGTCCGGGCCGAAGGTCTTGGCCCAGCTGCCCCCGGACGGCAGGTGCAGCGCCTGGGTGAGGTCCGCGGGGACAACGGCATCGAACGACCTCTGCGCAGCCGGAGAGAAGTCGCGCACCGATCCGACCGAGCCGGACTCGTTTTCCACCTGGATCATGAGCACCGTGTGCTGGCTGCCGTCAATCGACTTCAGGTGGCGCATCAAGGCGCTGAAAGCCGCCTTATCGGCGTCGAGATTGGCCGCAGAGTTGGGAGACATCACATCCAGCAGCTTGCCGTAAGCATTCTCTTCGCGCGGGTAGGTCTTGGGGTCGGACTTGATCCACTCCGGAACGTAGTGGTTCTGCCCGTTCTTCCAGGTGCCGAACCACAGCAGGATCAGGTGGAGGCTACGCGCGCGTGCCTGATCGACCAGCAGGTCGACGTTGGAGAAGTCAAAGGTCCCGCGCGTCGGTTCGATCTGCTCCCAGTAAACAGGTGCTTCGACCGTGTTGACATGCATGGCCTCTGCGCCAGCCAAGGCACCGGGAAGCGCCGAAGGCCAGGAGCTTGAGTTGTTGATCTGGGCCCCCAGGATGAAGAACGGATGACCGTCGACGACCAACGCGAAGCGGTTGCCGCTGCGTTCCAGGTGGGGGATGGATTCGGATTGGGTGGTGGATTGGGACTGGACCGCAACCGGGCACAGAAAAGTCAGCAGAATTGCGATCCGAATGAGGGGCTTCATGAAGGGGTCTCCTTTACTCTTCTTCCTCCTCCACCGGCTGCTTCACCGCCGCCAGGATCTTCTCCGCAATCGCCTGCGGCACCAGATCGTAGTGGCTCATCTCCATCCGGAACGTCCCTCGCCCCTGTGTGATGGAGGTCAGCGCCGTGCCGTAAGTCAGGATCTCCGCCATCGGCACCTCGGCCCGGATGATGGTTCCCGCGCTGGTGCTCTCCATGCCCTGCACCCGTCCGCGCCGCCCCGTCAGATCGCCCATCAGCGCCCCGGCAAAGTCGTCCGGCGCCTCGATCTCGATCTTCATAATGGGCTCCAGCAGCGACGGCTTGGCTAGCTCCATGCACTTGCGGAAGCCGGTGCGCGCGGCTATTTTGAAGGCCATCTCGCTCGAGTCCACATCGTGGTAGCTGCCGTCAAAGACCGTCACCTTGATGTCCACCACCGGGTAGCCCGCCAGGAAGCCGCGCGCCGCCGACTCGCGGACGCCCTTTTCCACCGCCGGAACGTACTGCCGCGGAATCGAACCGCCGAAGATCTCGTTGCCGAAGATGACGCCCGACCCGCGCGGCTGTGGCTCGATCCGCAGCTTGCAGTCGCCATACTGCCCGTGGCCTCCGGACTGCTTCTTGTGCCGCCCCTGCGCCTCCGCGCGTCCGCGCACCGTCTCCCGGTAGGGTACCTTGGGCGCCTTCAGGATCACGTTGGTGTGGTAGCGCCGGCTCAGCTTGCTGACCAGCGCCTCAATGTGCGGCTGGCCCGCGCCCGCCACCAGAAACTCGTTCGTCTGCACGTCGCGGAAGAACTTCACCATCGGATCGTCTTCCATCAGCTTATGCAGCGCCGGCGCCAGCTTGTCCTCGTCGGCGCGCGTCTTCGGCTCGATCGCATACGTCATCGCCGCCTCCGGCATCGTCACCGGCTCCAGGAAGATGTCGCGCCCCTTATCCCCCAGCGTGTCTCCGGTCAGCGTCGTGCGGAGCTTCACCGCCGCGCCCAGATCGCCCGCATGCAGCTCCTGCACCTCCACCGGCTTGCGCCCCTGCATGATGTATAGGTGGGATAGGCTCTCCGGCTCCTGGCGCGTGTAGTTCTGCACCGTGGTGTCTGCCTTGATCTTGCCGCTCACCACCTTGAAGAACGTAACCCTCCCCGTGAACGGGTCCGTCATCGTCTTGTAGACGTACAGCGCCAGCGGCTCCTTGTCGTCCACCGGCCGCATCACAATCTCGTCCTGCGCTCCGCTGCCGTTGCCGTTGGACGTCGCCAGCGCCTTGCCTCGTGCCGCCACCGGCTCGCGCTCCGTCGGGGCCGGCGCATACACCTTCAAGAAGTCCAGCAGATGGTCGGTGCCCACATTCCTCAGGCCGCTCGCATAGAGCACCGGAAAGATGCGGTCGTCGCGGATTGCCTCGTGCAGCGCGGTGATCAGGTGCTCCTCCGGGATCGTCCCTTCGCGGAAGAACTCCTCCATCAGCTCGTCCTTGCCTTCGGCCACCAGCTCCACCAGCGCCTCGTGCGCGGCCTTGGCGTCGTTGGCCACAGCATCGGGAATCTTGGCCACCTCCCCGCGACCGTCGCCATCCGGCTCGTAGAGATACGCCTTCATCGTCACCAGGTCGACAACTCCATGGAACCCGTGCTGGTCCACAATCGGCAGTTGTACCGGCACCACCTGCCGCCCCCATCGCTCCTGCAACTGCTCGATCATGTGCTGCCGCCCCACCCGGCTGTCCGCCTTCGGATGGTCCACTTGGTTCACCACAATCACTCGCGGAAGATTCACCTCGGTCGCATACTTCCATACCCGGTCGGTCACCGCTTCCAGGCCGGCCTGCGCGTTCACCACCACCAGCGCCGCCTCCACCGGCAACATCGCCGCGCGCGTCTCGTACAGGAACATGTGAAAGCCCGGCGTATCCAGAAGGTTGATCTTCACCCCACTCCACTCGACATACGCCGCCGCATTCGCCATCGTCGTGCGCCGCGCCACCTCTTCCTCGTCATACGCGGTCACCGCCGAGCCGTCATCCACCCGTCCCCGCGTCGCCGTCATCTTCGCCGCCTGCAGCAGCGCCGCAATCAAGGTCGTCTTGCCGCTGTGCGCATGACCCACCACCGCTACGTTCCGGACGTCCCGTCCGAGATAACTTTTCATAGCCGACTCCTCTTCTGTCTCCCCGACAACCACCGCATGTTACAGGAATGTTTCCTCACTCGCACGTGACGCGTCTCACCGCGCATGGGCCGGGCGCGTCACAGCCGACGCTGCACCCGCCGCTTACAGCTTGTACGCCTTCCGCACCAGGTTCACCGCCAGGTCCTGCACTACCTCGAACGCTTCGGCCTCATCCAGACGATGCTCCGCCACCAGCCGCGCCAGAAACGCGCAGTCTACCCGGCGGGCCACGTCATGCCGCGCGGGAATCGACAGAAACGCCCGCGTATCGTCGTTGAAGCCAACCGTGTTGTAGAAGCCCGCTGTCTCGGTCGCCGTCTCGCGGAAGCGCATCATCCCCTCCGGCGAGTCCAGGAACCACCACGGCGGCCCCAGCTTCACCGCCGGGAAATGCCCAGCCAGCGGGGCCAGCTCACGCGAGAACGTCGTCTCATCCAGCGTAAACAGGATCAAGGTAAAGTTGGGCTCGTTGCCGTACTTCGACAGCAGCGGCCGCAGCCCGCGCACATACTCCGTCGGCGCCGGAATGTCCGCACCCTTGTCCCGCCCAAACTTGTCGTACACCACCTTGTTGTAGTTGCGCACCGACCCCGGATGCAGCTGCATGGTCAGCCCATCCTCCACGCTCATGCCCGCCAACTCGGTCAGCATCTGTGCCTGGAACAGCTCTACATCGCCCGGCTGCATCCGGCCGGTAAAGATCCGGTGGTACAGTCGCTCCGCATCGTGCAGCGGCAGGTCGGCAGTCTGTGCCGTCAGGTGCCCGTGGTCGGTCGCCGTGGCCCCGTTCTTCTTGAAGAACGCCCGCCGCGAGCGCAGCGCCGCGAGATACCCCTTCCAGTTCGAGATGTCCTCGCCTGAAACCTCGCCCAGCTTCTTCAGGTTGTCCTGAAAGCCCGAATACTCCGCATCGACCACCGCGTCCGGACGAAACGTCGGCAGCACTCGGCCCTTCCATCCCGAGGCCTTGATCGCCTGGTGATACTCCAGCGAGTCGACCGCCGCATCCGTGGTCGCGATTGCCTCAATGTTGAAGCGATCGAACAGCGCGCGCGGCAGGAACTCCGGCGTCTGCAGCTTCTTCGCAATCACCTCGTAATACTCGTCCGCATTCTCCGCCGACAGCCGATCGGTCAGCCCGAACAACTGGCCAAACGCATAGTCCAGCCACAGCCGCGTGGGCGTCCCGCGAAACAGATAGTAATGCCGGGCGAAGATCCTCCACACCTCCCGCGGGTCGGCGCTCTCTTTGCCATCCACCTGCGGAATCCCCAGCGACTCGAGCGAAATCCCCTGCGAGTACAGCATCCGGAAGATGTAGTGGTCAGGCTGGATAAACAGCGCCGCCGGATCGGGAAATGGCTTGTTCTCGGCAAACCAGCGCGGATCGGTGTGCCCGTGGGGCGAGATGATGGGCAGGTCGCGGACCGTCTCGTACAGCTTCACGGCAACGGCACGGGCGGTGGTTTCGGCAGGAAAAAGCCGCTTTTCATCCAGCATGGGGTCCCTAACTCCTCTAGCAAAATCCCTGAATCGGTGAGAGTTCTTTTCGACGCAACAGGCTTCAGCCCGCTCTAAATCCACGACCTTCAACGCGGCGCCTTCCGGACTCTGCGCCGACTCAGAAGTCTAACGGGCTGCTTAACGAAGGTCAAATAATGCAACGCTGGGCACATCAATCCTCCGCGGATGTTAACGAAGAACCCTCCGCCGGCTTCGACGTTCGCCGCGCCTGGTCCAGCACGCCATACCGCACAAAGGTGAACGTCACTGTGTAGGCAAGCCACGCGGCAAACGCAAAATCGACAAGCAGCGTATGGCCCAAGCCGGCAAAGGCGGAGGACGCAAGCACCACCAGCGTCCCCGACAAGGCAATCCGCCACGGCCGGCCGCGACGCTTCCGCCGTCGCCTCCCGGGCAGCGTCAGCCCCACCAGCGATGCCGTCAGCGCAACCGCCCCACCCACATAGAGCGCGGTCACGAAGGTCGTGTAGTTCTCCGGAGCAATGTTAGGCACCTGCAACAACAACGACATCTTCGGAATCACCCAGACCACCGAGTAGAAGCCCGCCGCTTCTCCCGCAGGGAGCGCAATCAACGCATATCCAATCCGGGCCGGAAGGCCAACAGCACTCATGCCGCCAGCATAATCCTTCCCGAGCAGATCGCAGCAACCTTACCGCGGCGACGGCGAAAAGTTCAGTGCAATTGTCGTTTGCACGTCCACCGGCTCGCCTTCCACCAGATACGGTTTATACCTCCACTGCTTCACCGCTTCCATGGCAGCGTCCCGAAACCGATCCGGCCCGGAGACCACCTGCACATCGTTTACCTCGCCCGTCTTCGCAATGGTCGCCAGCAAAACCACATCGCCCCGCGCATCCACGGCAACCGAATCCGCCGGATATACCGGCTCCACCCTCTTCTCCAACTGGCCCGCCATCACTCTGCCTGAAATTCTCAACACGCCCGCCGGAGGAGGAGGCAGATGCGGCTTGCCCGCAGCCCCCATACCGTTCCCTCCCGCCATTCCCCCAGCCGGCAGACCGGGATCATGCACCTCCTCGGTAATATGAGGAACCCCGGAAGCCAGCACAAAATCCACGGAGATCGTCGTAGAGGACTCGGCCGCCACGCCTTCCACGCGGTACGGCTCGTACTTCCATTGCGCAATGGCGTCGGTAGCGGCCTTGGTAAAGATCGGATTCCCGCTCGTCACCTTGACGTCCTTCACTGCTCCATCGGCCGCAACCGTAGCCGTCAGCTCCACGGTCCCCTGAACGTACTGCGCCCTTGCGGTCCCAGGATAGACGGGGTCGACCCGCTTGATCGGCCGCGCCGCCGCGACGTTAGTCGCCGGCTTCGCCGCAGCCGCATCTTGTCCCCACCCAGAAGGCAATCCACTCACCGCACCCACCATGCCTGCGGCAACCAACCACGAACAAATAGCTTTCATCGTTCCCATCTCGCCCTTATTTCGTCCGCCGGAATCATTCCACGGCAAGCAGCGCGAGTCAATGCGTTATTAATCTGCGCTCGCCCGCTACGGCTTGATCACGATCTTCATCGAGTCCGCCTGCGGATGCGACGCCAGCTCGATCGCCTTCACCGCCTCCTCCAGCGCGAACCGGTGCGAGATCAGCCGCGTCAAATCGAAGCTCCCGTCGCGATAACCCTCGAACACCAGCCGCGCCACCTCGTCGTTGATCGTCACCGCCGCCGAATACGACCCCATCAGCGTCTTCTCGTCCATGCACACCGCCGCCGGGTCGAACGGCGCCTCGCCGTGCTGCGTCGACGCAAACAGCAGCACCCGCCCGCCCGGCCGCACCGCATCCATCGCCGTTCGGATCAGCGCATCCGCGCCCACCGCGACCAGCGCCATATCCGCGCCTCGTCCCTGCGTCGCCGCCTTGGCCGCGGCTGCCACATCGCCCCGCGCATCCAGCGGGTGGTCCAGTCCAAACGTCGCCGCAATCGCGTGCCGCTCCAGGTATAGATCGCTGGTCAGCACCGTCGCTCCCGTCCGCCGCGCCAGCGCCGCCAGCAGGATCCCAATCGGCCCCTGCCCGATCACCAGCACCGTCTCATCCGGCTCCAAGCCGAGCAGCCGCACCGCCTTATAGCAGGTGTTCACCGGCTCAATGAACGAGGCCTGCTCAAATGGAATATCGTCGGGAATCTTGATCAGTCCCGCCGTCTTCCCCTCCCTGCCGACGATCCAGTCCATCACCCGGATGTACTCCGCAAACCCTCCGCCCGCCGGCGCAAACCCCGCCGTGCAGCCCACCTTCTTGTAGGTCTCGCATTGCGCAAAGGTTTGCTTGCGGCAGTAGTAACAATGGCCGCACGGGATGTGGTGGTACGCCATCACGCGGTCGCCGATCGCAAACCCCGTCACCCCCTCGCCCACCATCGCAATCGTCCCCGCCATCTCATGTCCGAAGATGCGCGGCGGCGCGTGCGACCCCGTGTGGATCTTCTTCAGGTCGGTCCCGCAGATGCCGCAGGTATCGATGCGCACCAGCACCTCGCCCGCGCCCAGCGTCCCATCCGCGTTCAGCGGTACCGGCACCGTCTGCACCCGCACATCGTCGATCCCGCGATACACCGCCGCGCGCATCGTATGCGGAATCGTCGGCAGCGCAATAATCGGCTTCGCGCTGATCTTCGCCGCGCTCAACTTCTCCGTCGCAATCGGCTCCGTACCGATCCGCGCCGTGCTGATGCGCTCGCAGCCAATCTTCTCCGCGCTGATCGCATTTGCGCTGATCGGCGCTGTGCGGATGCGCCCTGCTCCGCTGGATGCGCCAACCGCATCCGAAGCGTCCCCACCCTGGTCCGTCATTCGGGCCCCTCGGTCCGTCATTCTGGCCTGAGCGCAGTCGAAGGTCAGAATCTCCGTATTGTTTCTAGCTTGTTCCATCACGCAGCCTTCTCCGGCAGCAACGACTGATCCAGTCGGTTTCTATCTATCCTTTTCTGTACCAGTCTAGCTCTCCATGCAGCGCCTCCGTCAGCGCGCCCAGTGCCCTGCTGCTGTTGCGGCCCAGCGTAATCACCTTGCCCCACATCGCCGGTCGCAGCGCCGCATGGAGCGCAAACGCTCCCTCACGGAACCGCCCGTCCGCAGTCGAAAATCGGGATAGTCCCTCCACCTCGAAGTCCGCCTCATCCGAGATTGCCTTGATCGCCCGAAACTCCAGCCCATGGGCCTGCGCCAGACGAGCCACTGCCCCCGCCTCCATGTCCACCGCGTCAGCCTGATACATAGCACGCAGCCACGCCTTCTCCGCCACGCTGGCAATCGCGTTGCCTGTCACCAGCACCGGGCCGGACGCCGAACCCTCAAACCGCTCGCCCGTCTTGGCATCGATCACCAGGCCCGCGCGCACAATCTCTCCAACCCTCAGTGCCGGATCGCACGCCCCCGCCAGCCCCACCGAAAGCAACGCAGTCACCGGCATTGCCTCCATCGCCGCCCGCACCGCAATCTCTGCACGTTCCGCCCCCATCCCCGCGCACGCAACCACCGCATCGCCGCTCGTCCAAACATAAATGCCGCCACGCAGCTCTCGCGCCTCCCAGCCCTTCACCAGCGGGCCCACCTCGCGCGGCAGTGCGGCGATCATCCCCACCCTCATCGCGCCGCACTCGCAAACGGTGGCGCATATCCATGCGCGACGAACCACTCAATCGCCGCCCGCAGCGCGTTGTACACCGGCAGCACCTTGAACCCCAGCTCCCGCTCAGCCTTCGCCGACGACGCAAACATATGCTTGCGCGACATCCGCACCTCCTCCACCGTCGCCCGCGGCTCCCTGCCCAGCAGCTTGCCCGTAATCGTCTCGTCAAAGTACGCGAACGCCATCGCCACCGCGTGCGGCACCTTCATTGTCGGCGAAGGCAGCCCCGTTATCGCGGACATGCGGTCCAGAATCTGCTTCAGCGTCAGGTTCTCCCCGCCCAGGATGTACCGCTCTCCCGGCGTCCCGCGCTCCAGCGCCACCACGTGCATGCGCGCGACCTCGGCTACATCCACCAGGTTCAGCCCCGTATCCACATACGCCGGAAACTTCTTATTCAGAAAGTCGACAATGATCCTCCCCGTCGGCGTCGGCTTGGCGTCTCCAGGGCCGATGGGTGTCGTGGGATTTAAGATCGTCACCTGCTGCCCGGCCCGCGCCGCCGCAATCGCCTCCTGCTCGGCCATGAACTTCGACCGCTTGTACGGCCCGATCATGTCCGCCCGCTCCACCGGCGTCGTCTCATCCACAATCGTGCCGTCGTCCTTGAAGCCCATCGTCGCCACGCTCGACGTGTACACCACCTTGGCCACGCCCTCTTCGCGCGCAATGCGCAGCAGCTCGCGCGTACCATCGACGTTGGCCGCGTACATCTCCTTCGGATCGCGCACCCATAGCCGGTAGTCCGCCGCCACATGCACCAGCGCATCGCATCCGCGCAGCGCCGAGCGCAGCCCCTCCGGCTGCCTCAGGTCGCCGACCACCACATCCGCCGCCAGCCCTTCAATCCCCGCCAGCCTGCTGCTCGCGCGCGTCAGCAGCCGCAACTCCGCTCCCTCCGCGGCATACGCCCGCGCCACATGACCACCCACAAACCCCGTCGCACCCGTTAGGAAGACTTTCACGGCCCCACCCATTCAAGCCTGAAATCGACCAGCGATAGGCGTCGCAGTTCCGGGTCCCCGGTTATAAGAGGGACTCGCAGTCGTAACGCCAACGACACCGCGAAGGCATCTGCATAAGAGATCGGATACACCGATTTCAATGCAACAGCGTCGTCAACCAAACCGTCGTCCACCGAGTGAAGCTGGATCGGGATTTCGGCAAATGCCTTCAGAGCCTGATCAATCCGATTTGCAGGAAAATCCTTCCGAATCGAATAGATTACTTCGCCGTGGTTGATCCGTGACATGGAAAGCACAACTCGATTCGCAACCGCATCCTCAATGATCCGATGAAAAAATGAGCGCGCCGGCTCTCTCCCCTTCACCCATTCCAGAACGGGCCAGGCGTCGAGTACCAGTTCGGATCCATGATCGGGTGAACTCACGCTATTGCGCGTCTCGTTTCAGTTCTGCGAGGCGCTCCTGCTCAAGATCGCGATTTGGGTCGGCGGGAGAATCCGCAAGAATTCCTTCAAGATCTTGCCAACCGTGGATCTCTCGCATCTCGTACGGCGCGCGAAACCGAAACTCCGCCCCATCCTGCCGGACAAACTCCAGCCGCGTTCCAGGCTCCATGCGCAGAACTTTCTTCAACTCAGGTGTGGCCTCAAAGCTGCCGTCATCCTTCACGATGAGTGCTGCGCTGGCCATACGAATCTCCTCCGCCCCTAGTCTAGCTTCTCCGGTTCAATCTGGATGTTCTTTTCGCCGGCCGCCTTCTTCTCCCAGTACCGCTTCACCCACGCGTCGAAGCTCTTGCCCGCCGCCGAGTCGCGCCCGGTAAACGCCAGCGCCGCCACCTCCGCATACGCAATGCTCACTCGGCCTGACCCATCGCTCGGCATCACCCGCACCATTGAATCCGCCAGCGTCGCACCCGTCCGCCGGTCGAACAAATAGCCCTGCACCTGGCTGCCGTCCTTGCGCGTGATCGTAATGTCGCCGCGATAGTCGAAGGCCTTCTCCAGCGCCCCGCGCACCTCCGCGTCGCTCGCCAGCTCCGGAACCCATCCCTCCAGTTGCTCGCGCTCGCGCCCCAGCGCAACCTCAATCTCGTCCGGACTCACCTGCGTCGGCTGACTCACCTTGCTGGCCTCCTGTGTCTCCGTCACCATGCTCAGTCTCCAGAAACTCCTTGCAGCTCGGCGCTTGCCTCGTTCGCCGGCGTATTGCCAGCGCCTGCCGCAATCTGCACCAGCGGCGCCGCATGCGCGGGCTTCCACTCGTTCAGCAGCTTCATCGCGCCATCGTCCGCATAGGTATCGAAGAAGATCGCCTTTGCTGTCTCCAGCAGGCCCTTGATCGATCCGAATGTGTAGTTCACCCCGCTCGCCTCATAGCCCGAATGAACCATGCAGTTGGCGCACTTCGGATTGCCCGACTCCGTCCCATAGTTCTGCCACTCCACCGTCTCCATCAACTCCTGAAACGTATCGGCGTAACCATCCTGCAGCAGATAGCACGGCTTCTGCCAGCCAAAGATCGAATACGTCGGCATACCCCACGGCGTACAGGTCAGGTGCTTCTTGCCCATCAGAAACTCCATGAACATCGGCGACGCATTGAACCGCCACGTCTTCTTGCGGTTTGAAAGGATCGACCGGAACAGCTTCTTCGACCGCGCCCTGCCCAGAAAGTGCTTCTGGTCCGGCGCCTTGTCATACGTGTATCCCGGCGACACCATCATGCTCTCGACGCCCGCGTCCATCAGTTCATCAAAGTGCGCGCGCACGCTGTTGGGGTCGGCCCCGTCGAACAGCGTCGTGTTGGTCGTTACCCGGAACCCCGCTGCCACCGCCGCCCGAACGCCCTCCATCGCAATATCGTATCCGCCCTCGCGGCACACGCTGAAGTCGTGGTGCTCCCGTTGCCCGTCCACATGCACACTGAACGACAGATACTTGCTCGGCGTAAACAGGTGCAGCTTCTCCTTCAGCAGCAGCGCGTTGGTGCACATGTAGACGTACTTCTTGCGCGCGACTAAACCGGCAACGATCTCAGGCATCTGCGGGTGCAGCAGCGGCTCACCGCCCGGGATCGCCACCATCGGCGTGCCGCACTCCTCAGCCGCCTTGAAGCACTCCTCGGGCGTCAGCTCCGCCTTCAAAATGTGCGCGGGATACTGGATCTTGCCGCAGCCGGCGCAGGCCAGGTTGCAGCGGAACAACGGCTCCAGCATCAGCACCAACGGGTACTTCTTCCGCCCCATCAGCTTCTGCTTCATCACATAGCTTGCAACCGTCCATGCTTGCGAGACAGGCACTGCCATAGATTCAATCTCCTCTTTCGGTCCCCGGCGCTCACCCCGCCGAAGCACTTACTGACCACTGAGAACTGCCAACTGTCCTTACACCGCTTCCCGTTCCATCATCCGCTTATACGTCGTCAGCGCCAGCAGCGGGAAGTAATCGCGATACAGGTGGTATGCCAGGTAAAACACCCGCGGAAATCCGGTCCCGGTATAGACTGCCTCGCCGTTGCGGCCCTCCGCCAATTCAGTCCAGGTCCCACCCGGCGTCTGCTTCGAAATCAGCCACCGAACGCCTTTGGCAACTGAGTCCGACCGCGTATCTCCGGCCGCCAGCAGCCCCAGCACCGCCCACGCCGTCTGCGATGGCGTACTCGGCCCAATCCCGCGCTGCAAGGGATCGTCATAGCTTCCACAGGTCTCGCCCCATCCGCCATCAGCATTTTGCACCATGCGAATCCACTCCGCCGCATTCACAATTGCCGGCTCGTGGCTCCATACGCCCATCGCCTCCAGCCCCCGCAGCACCAGAAACGTTCCGTACAGGTAATTGACGCCCCAGCGCCCGAACCAGCTTCCGTCGGGCTCCTGCTCGTTCAGCACAAACTGCACCGCGCGCTCCACTCGCTTATCCCGCCGGGTGTAGCCGTAGTTCGCCAGCATCTCCAGAATCCGCCCCGTAATGTCCACCGTCGGCGGATCCAGCATCGCGTTGTGGTCGGCGAATGGGATGTACTGGAAGATCATCTTGGTATTGTCGCGGTCGAAGCTCGCCCATCCGCCGTTCTTGCACTGCATCGCGAAGATCCAGTCCAGCGCGCGCTGCGACACCTCATGCTGATACCGCTCGCGCGGGTTCCTTACCTGATTCAGCGCAAGCAAAACCTGAGCTGAATCATCTACATCCGGATAAAACTCATTGTTGAACTCGAAGTACCAGCCGCCCGGCGCCACGTCTTTGATGCTCTCCGCCCAGTCGCCCTTGTGGCGCACTTCCTTTGAGAGCAGCCAGTCCGCCGCCTTCAGCAGTCGCGGGTCGTTCTTCGGCACCCCCGCCTCGCCCAGCGCAAACACCGCCTGCGCCGTGTCCCACACCGGCGACATGCACGGCTGCATCCGGAAGGTTGGAATCGGGTAGTTCGGCTCACCCTTGGGGTTGTCGATGCCCAGCTTCTCAAACTCGTCCATCGCCCGGATGAACTGCGGATCGTCCTGGGTATGGCCCAGGCAAGCCAGCGCAATGATGGAGTTCAGCATCGCGGGATAGATCGCGCCAAGGCCGTCGGACATCTCGAACCGCTCCAGCAACCACTTCTCCGCCCGCTTCAAGGCCATCTTGCGCAGCGGCCGGATATGCACCCGCTCCGCCCAATGGAAGATGCGGTCCGCCGCCAGGAAGATATTGCGCCAGCCGAAGGGATGCTTGTGGTCCCACTTCAGGTGCAGATCGGCATTCTTGCGACCACCCACAAATAGCTCGTCGATTCCCTGCTCCTGCGGGATCTTCTTGAACGGCTTCTTCGCATAGCAGATCGACAGCGGCACCACAATCGCGCGTGACCACGCCGAAATCTCGTAAATGTTGAAGTACCACCACTTCGGAAACAGAATCAGCTCCGGCGGCACCGCCGGAACGGCGTCGTAGTCATACTGGCCCAGCGTGCACAGATAGATCTTGGTGAAGGTGTTCACCGCGGTCACGCCGCCGTTCGCCAGAATCCACTCCCGTGCCTTCACCAGCACCGGATGGTCGGCCGGCCAGCCCATCAGCTTCAACGCCAGGTACGCCTTCACCCCCAGCGAGATATTCGAGGGCCCATGGGGGTAGATGCTCCAACCGCCATCTGCATTCTGGTGGCGCAGAATCTCGTTGACCGCGCGCTCCATCTTGCCGCGGTCGCCCGTGCCCAGCAGCGTATGCAGAAAAATATAGTCCGACTCCAGCATCGAGTCGGCTTCCAGCTCGCCGCACCAGTAGCCATCCGGATGCTGCAGGCCTAACATCCAGTCGGTGGATCGTGCGATCCCCTCGGAGACCTCATTCAGGCCAATATCCATGCGGCCATAACGAGGCTGCGCGGGCATCGCGGACGCCGCCTTCGGATTCCTTGGAAATGTGCTCATCTATTTCAAACTCTCTGAAATCGCCAGACCTCTGGATCAAACTCTGCCTGGTTAATCTGGATGCGCAACTCGCAGGCTTCTCTGTGGAAAAACCCGGCCTGCGTACGATTGCGTTCTACTGCTGCGGCGGCGGGGCAGACGCAATTGCCTGAACAATCTCCGGAGGTAGACCAAAACGTACGTTCTCCGGCATCACCTCTACCTCGTCAACCGACCCGTAGCCCATCTCCTGCAGGTAATCGACCACATGCTGCACCAGCACCTCGGGGGCCGACGCGCCCGCCGTCACTGCCACCGTATTCACGCCCTCCAGCCACTCCGGCTGGATCGCGTCCGCCGAATCGATCAGATAGGAGTTGGTATGCAGGTTCTTCGATACCTCCACCAACCGGTTCGAATTCGAGCTGTTCTTCGACCCCACCACCAGCACCAGATCGGCGCCGTGGGCCACATTCTTCACCGCAACCTGGCGGTTCTCCGTCGCATAGCAGATATCCTGCGCGTGCGGCCCCACGATGTTCGGGAACTTCCGCTTCAGCGCCTGAATCATCGTCCCGGCCTCATCCAGCGAAAGCGTCGTCTGGGTCAAATATGCGACCTTGTTCGGGTCCGGAACCACCAGCGCGTTCACCTCTGCCACCGTCGACACCACCTGGGTCACCGCGGGCGCCTCGCCCTGCGTCCCCTCCACCTCTTCATGGTCGCGATGTCCAACCAGCACCAGCGAATAGCCCTGCTTGGCGAACTTGATCGCCTCCACATGTACCTTGGTCACCAATGGGCAGGTTGCGTCGATCACCTTTAGCTTCAGTTCTTTGGCACGCTCGCGTACCGCCGGCGACACCCCGTGCGCCGAGTAGATCACCCGCGCGCCCTCCGGCACCTCGTCCAGCTCATTCACGAAGATCGCGCCCTTCTTCGCCAGGTCGGTCACCACGTAACTGTTGTGCACAATCTCCTTGCGCACATAGATCGGAGCGCCAAACGTCTCCAGCGCAATCTGCACAATGTCGATGGCCCGCACCACACCCGCGCAAAACCCCCGCGGCTTCAAAAGCAGGACCCGCTTAGTGGGCTTCGGCGCGTCGTCCAGGGCGAGGTTCGGAGAGTCCAGAGTGATTGTAGTCACGGGATCCAGTATACCGCGTCTTACCCCTTGGCAACATCCTTCCACAGGCCACCCAGGGCCATCGCCACACATCCGTCAGCCGGCACACATCCAGCGCTTCGGGCGACAGACAGGGGAGACGGCGCGGGCCGCATCGGCGGCATGGCTAACCCAACCCATGCCACCGGACCCACCGCCGTCAACTGGCTGCCGGTTACGCCGCCTTTACCTTCTCGTCGCAGCCGAAATGACCGCAATGGCAGGCCAGTGTCATCATGCTCTTCGCATCTTCGCAGTGTGTGGAACAGAATTTCTTGCCGGCAGGTGCCATACACGTGCAAGCCATGTGCGCGCATTTTGTCGGTACAGTGTTCGGCATGGGGTCCTCCTCAAGTTCCGCTCCGGTCCTCCCGAAGTGCCAGAATTGTACTCGCACCCCGATTCATTTGACACGCAAATCCTTCGCGCCCGGCAACCGCATGAATCCACGGTAACAACCATCGATTCCGTGTCCCAAATCCGACCCACGAGCACACAGGCGCATAATGGACGCGCCCGCAAAGAGGGGCTTCGCATGAGTCTATTCAAAACGTTTTCCTTGACCTGGTGGCAGGCCGGCCTCTTCAAGCTCGGCCTGTTGGCTCTCGGCATCGCGGTCGGAACCTATTGGCCCAACGTCTTCGCCGGCCTTCTTCCCGCGCTCATCGTCATCGCCGCCGTCTGCCTGGCCTACGTCACTTACATCTGGTGGAAGCAGTAGCTGCTGACCACTCACTACTCACAACTGCACTTCTACCGGCTCGACTCCAGCAGGCTCCGCGCGTGCTCCAGGCTGGTCTCCGTCAGCTTCGCGCCGCTCAACATCCGCGCCACCTCGCGCGCACGCTCGTCCTCATCCATCCGCCGGATGCTGGTCCGCGTTCGCCCGTCCTTATCCGCCTTCTCAATCACGAAATGCTGGTCGGCAAACGCCGCAATCTGCGGCAGATGCGTAATGCACACCACCTGCTGCCGCTTCGAGAGCGTCTTCAGCTTCCGCCCCACCGCCTCCGCCGCCCGTCCCCCAATCCCAATGTCGATCTCGTCAAACACCAGCATCCGCGGCGTCGGCAGTTGCGCCTTCTTCTTGCCCTTCGCCGCCCCCGCCGCAAAGCTCTCCTCCACCGTCACCTTCAACGCCAGCAGCACCCGCGACATCTCCCCGCCCGAAGCAATCTCCTCCAACGGCTTCAGCGGCTCGCCCGCATTGGTCGCAATCAGATAGTCAATCCGGTCCCAGCCATGGCCGCTCCAGCCGCCCACGCCCTCCTCAGGCGACACCTCCACCTTAAACCGCACCTGCATCGCCAGGTCGTTGATCTCCGCCGTCGCCAGCTTCTCCAGCCGCGCCGCTGCCGCCCTTCGCGCAGCCGTCAACGCGCCCGCCGCCGCCCGATACGCTGCCGCGTCCTTCGCCTCTTGCGCCCTTAGCTCCGCCAGCAGCGCATCGCGGTTCTCTACCTCGGCCAGCCTCCGCGCTGCCTCCTCGCCGAACCGAATCACCTCGCCCAAACTCTGCCCATACTTCCGCTTCAGCCGATCCAGCGCCGCCAGTCGGTCTTCAATCTCCTCCAAGCGCTCCGGCGACGCATGGGTCTTCTCCGCAAAGTCCCGCACCTCCGCGCTCACGTCCTCCACCGTTGCCTTGGCTGCCGCAAGCTGCTGCGCCGGCCCGGCAAACCGCGCATCGTACCGCGCCAGCTCCTCCACATGCTTCAGCGCCGCCGTCAGCGTCGTCTGCGCCGCGCCCTCCTGCTCATACAGCAGCTCGTGCGCGCTCATCGCCGCGGTATACAGCTTCTCCGCGTTGGCCAGCACCCGCTTCTCCGCCTCCAACTGCGCGTCCTCGTCCTCGGCCGCAAGCTGCGCTTCGGCAATCTCCTTCGCCTGAAAGCGCCACAGGTCCGCCATCCTCAGCCGGTCCTGCTCCGACGCCTGTAGCTCCACCAGCCGCTCCGTCGTCGCCCGCCACGCCGCGTACGCCGCAGCCACATCTTCCGCGGAAATCCCGCCAAACCGGTCCAGCAGCGTCCTCTGCTGCGCCTGGTCGAACGACCCCAGCGTCTCCCCCTGCGCGTGGATCAGTCCCAGCTCCGGCGCCAGCTCCTTCAGCACCGCCACCGTTGCCGGCTGGTTGTTGACGAAGACCCTCCCCTTGCCATTCGCCGCAATCTCCCGCCGCAGCAAGATATCGTCCGAGAACGCACCCGCGTCGATCCCATTCGCCTCCAGGATCGCCGCCGCCCCCGGCGTCCCCTCGAACACGCACCCCAGCACCGCCTTCTCCGCGCCATGCCGGACCACATCGCTCGAAGCCTTCCCACCCAGCAGCAGCGCCAGCGCATCGATCAGGATCGACTTGCCCGCCCCCGTCTCCCCCGTCAGCAGGTTCAACCCCGGCCCAAACCCGGCCACCGCCTGGTCGATCACCGCATAATTTTCCGCACGCAACTCCAGCAGCATCGTCCCTCGCGCCTCACTCCCGTTGCCGAAAGCCTAGCACGTCAGCCCAACCTGTTGGAGCACCATGTGCTCCATGCTCACTCGTAGCTTGGTGGTACTGGCTCATTCTGCTTCTTCTCAATCAGCGGGGAGATCACAATCGCGCAAAAGCATCCATACATCAGTGTCGGATACCACCAGCGATCCTCGCCCCCGCCCTCGCCGTGCCCAACCCAATGAAGCATCGCCCCGTGCAGATGGTAATGCGCCACGATCAACTCGAAGCACAAACTGGCAAACCCCAGAATCACCGGGGCAATTGCAAACAGGAGCCATCCCCACTGAAGACCCAAGCGACGCAGACGCACAACCACCACCCGCATCAGCAGAGCAGCCACCGGCCACCACCGCAAAACGAACAGCGTCTCCATACTCACTCAGCCCCAGCTAGCGCCGCCTTCGCCGCCTTCTTCTTACGCCACTCCTCCCTGAGCCTTCGAAAGACAGGTTCAGTCGACCAATATAAGCAATTTGCTGTCCAGAACTGGTAAAGAGCTCCGTAAAAACCGTTCACAAAATATGGACCGGAGGCGAATCCTACTATCTGCAGAAGACGGCCATGCAGATGCAGAAGATCTTTCACGGAAAAGAAAATACCGATAGACAAAGCCCACAGCGGCAGACAAATCAGTAGAAAGTTCCACCACGGCCCAACGCCCTTGCGAAGCAGCGCTCGAGACGCAAACAGAATCAGCAATCCAACCACCGGCCAGTACAGCCATACGAACAGCGTCTCCACGCTTCACATCCCTCCCGGCCCTGGCCCTCCCGGCGTTTCACCGCCGCCGCCCCCACCGCCGCCTTCCATTCCCCCGCCGCCCATTCCTCCGCCCATACCTCGTCCCATACCCATTCCACCGCCCATACCACGCATGTAGTAGCTGGTTTCAAAGCTGGCAGGTTTTCCGTTCTCCACAAATGGAACGAATTCCAGCAGTGTCGCCCGGGAATAACCCGCGTCCGCGGCTTCTTTGTCGTCGGCATCCTCAACCACTGCCTTCGACACCATTCCCTTTTCATCCACCCAAACTCTCAGCTGAGCTTGGCCAGCGACGGCGGGAAGGGGCGCCGGCGCACCTGGTTTCCTCATATTCATAGGCAGCTGCGGGTGCGCTTCCGCACGGAACACCAACCCGCGCTGCTCATCGATCCGGGTACCCGCAGGCTCCTGGATCGCCCCAGCCGGAACTGCAAGCGCATCCGCCGGCACCTCTGTCGACGCGTCCATCAACTTCGCTTCAAACAGCTCGTGTTTCCCATAGGTCCTGCGTATAGTCGTAGCCAGATGCAATGGACCAACCTGCTTCCAATCCTGATACGCAACCCTCTCCGTGTCCTTGATCACCAGCGAGACGTATCCAGTTGCCGGGTCGAAGCAGACAGCACCTCGCGCATCGTCCCCTCCGCACGTCATCGCGACGCCATCCACCGTGCGCGGCTTCATCTTTTGATCTCCGCGCATGGCAGTGATTGGCGCGGCGCGATCCATCGCATGTACCTCCGCAAATTCCATGATCCGCAGAGGCCGCAACCCTTTTTCGTTCGCCCACACACCATCGGCCTTCGTTAGATCGCTGTCGTCGTAGGTGTCCGTATGGATCACAGTATGGGTCCCGTCTTTGCTGATCCACGTCTCGTAGGTGCCTGAATGCGGCTTATTCTTGTAGTCCGTAATCGTCAGCTCGTAGCGCAGATGCAGCGGAGTCAATGCTTCATTTCTTGCATTGGTTGCCATGGTCGCAATCAGTATCCGCTGCAAAGCCTGGGTTAGCGTTTCATCCTCAATCGCGTGCGGCAGCCCGGATGGATTGGCCGCAGTCCCTCCTGTCGGGGGTGGAATGACCATTGGCCCCGCCTGCGCTCCCGGCTGCGCTCCCGGCATTCCTGACGGCGCTCCTCCCCGCGGCCCGCCTTGCATCCCTCCCTGCCCCCGCCCCTGCGCCCAGCCCGTCCCTGCCAGCGCCGTAACCATCGCCAGCCCTAATCCCACTCCCAGCCAAGCCCAACCGGCCAGCCGATTGACTCCGTCCCTATCTTTCAGCATGTTTACATTGCCTCCGTGCGCTGCCGCGCCATCTCCACCAATCTAGGCCCCGCCCTGCATCGGGATCAAGCAAATTCCTTGTGCAAGCGGCGTGCAACGGCGATTCGATCGCCCGCCACGCAGCCTTGCTGGCTTGCCGACCCGCTGATTCGCTTTTGCTGATTCGCCGACTCGCTAACTCGCCGTCCCGCTTCCCCGTACCACCCTCGCTTCCCTCATCCGCGCCCCCCCCGCGCAACGCCTTACAATGGTGCGTAATGATCTTGCCTGGCTTTGCCTCCCCATTCGCCCTCGCCATCCTCCTCTTTCAGGATGACTCCGCCGCGCCCTCAGTCCCCGTCGGCTCACCCGGCACCGCGCTGGTCGAGATGGTCCGCAACTCCGGCCCCGTCGCCCTCGGCGTCCTGGTCATTCTGCTGCTCGCCAGCATCTTCTCCTGGGCCATCATGCTCTCCAAGTGGCGTCGCTTCACCCGCGCCCGCAAGCAGAGCCAAGGCTTCCTCCGCGCCTTCCGCAAGTCCGGCCGCCTCTCCGAGATCGCCGCGGTCGCCGACCAGTTCCAGCCCAGCCCGCTGGTCTCCGTCTTCACCGAGATCAACGACGAGTACCAGCGCCAGTCCGGTGGCCGCGGCATGCCCCGCAACCCCGCCGCGCTCGAACGCGCCGCCCAGACCGCCTCCTCCGAGACCCTCACCTCGATGGAGTCGCGCATGACGTGGCTCGCCTCCATCGCCAACGGCGCCACCTTCGTCGGCCTCTTCGGCACCGTCATGGGCATCATCGACGCCTTCCACGGCCTCGGCACCGCCGGCGCGGCAACCCTGCGCACCGTCGCCCCCGGCATCTCCGAAGCCCTCATCACCACCGCCGCCGGCCTGGCCGTTGCCATCCCCGCGCTCATCGGCTACAACCAACTCACAAGCCAGCTCCGCGAGTTCGCCGCCCGCATGGACGACTTCGGCCGTGAGTTGCTCAACGCCATCGAGAACGCCGCCATGCTCGCCCCGCCCCCGCCCGACGAAACCGCCACGCCCCGCCGGAGGACCTTCTAATCCATGGCCTTCTCCACCCGCATCGGCGGACAGACCCGCACCCAGGCCGCGCTGGCAGAGATCAACATCACGCCT
>Ga0182013_10001072_pt1 | contig 37878 bp, 36 predicted proteins | sample 612S2MmetaG_FD_120487 | JGI IMG/M metagenome (GOLD analysis project Ga0182013, IMG submission 120487) | Permafrost microbial communities from Stordalen Mire, Sweden - 612S2M metaG | ecosystem: Environmental > Terrestrial > Soil > Wetlands > Permafrost | place: Sweden: Stordalen | collected... | reverse complement strand
TGAGCCTGAGGTTCTGCCGGCCGAGCCTGAGCCCGGGCTCGCGCCTGGGGTTGCGCCCGATCCGGTTGAACCTTGGCTCGCTGATGAGCCATCCCGCGCGGACCTCGAAGCCCCCGGCGCCCACGAGGTACCCGAGGCGCTGCAGGAGCACTCGATTGATGGCGATCCGCCGCACGAGGAGCCGCTCCAAGATCAGGTGTGGGAAGACGAGTCGCCCGCGCTGTACGTCGGGCATCCGGCACACGACGAGGCGATGGCGGCGGTCGACGCCGCAGAGGCCGGGCAGCCGCTCCCTTACGTCGCGACGGGCACGCCGGCTGAGATCGCGCACGAGATGGCTCCCGATCAGGTTCCTGACCCGCTCGCTCGCACGCCGCGAGCTCGTCCCGCGAGCGCTCCGGCCGCTCCCCGCTCACGGCGAGGCGGCGTGATCACGCGGGGCATCGCGATGCTCGCTTTGCTCGCGGTCATCGCGGCCATCGTCCTCGTCGTGCGCTCTGGCTCGAGTTCATCGCCGACTGCTGTCAAGACGACGCCGGTGACGAAGGTCACGATCCCCGAAGGCAAAACCCGCCAGCAGGCGGCGCAGATCGCCCGCGCGAAGGGATTGACGGGCAGCTACCTCGCAGCGTCAGTGCACTCAAGCGCGCTGAACCCGACCGCCTACGGAGCCCCGGCGGGAACGCCGAACCTCGAAGGATTCCTGTTCCCGGCTACCTACGAACTCTACGCCGGCTCTTCGGCCACGAAGCTCGTGGAAGAGCAGCTCGCGGCGTTCAAGCAGTACTTCACGCCAAACTTCGTCGCGCGCGCGAAGGCGCTCGGGATCACGCCGTATGAACTGATCATTGTCGCGTCGATCATCGAAAAGGAGTCGGCGACAGCGTCCGACGGGCCGAAGATCGCCGCCGTTGTCTACAACCGGCTACGCGAAGGGATTCCGATCGGGATCGACGCCACCTTGTACTACGCGATCGAGCAGGAACGGCACATCACGACCTACACGGGCGAACTGACCGAAGAAGACCTGCACCTCAAAACGCCCTACAACACGCGCCTGAACAAAGGCCTCCCGCCGACTCCGATTTCCAACCCCGCGCTCGCTGCGATCCACGACGCCGCCTACCCGGCGAACGCGGCTTACCTCTACTACGTGCTGGCTCCGAACGGCTGCAACAACGTCTACCTGAACACCCAGGAAGAATTCGAAGCCGCAGACGCGCGCTACAACGACGCGGTTGCCGCCAACGGTGGCAAGCCTCCAGTCTGCAAGACGCGGTGAGACGCCTTGGCGTAGCCGGATGGCCGGTGGCGCACAGCCGCTCGCCGGCGATGCAAAGCGCTGCGCTGCGTGAGCTTGGCCTCGACTGGAGCTACCAGCTGCTGCCCGTGCCGCCCGCGCTGTTCGCCGAGACCGTCGGCTCACTGGCCGGGCTCGACTACCTCGGCATCAACGTCACGGTCCCGCACAAGCAGGCGGCGCTGGCGCTCGCCGACGAAGCGAGCGAGAGCGCGCGCCAGATCGGCGCGGCGAACACGCTGACGTTCAAGGACGGGCGGATCGTTGCCGACAACACCGATGCTCCCGGGATCCTCGACGTGCTCGCAGAGCCGGTCACGGAACGCAGCGCCCTGGTGCTCGGTGCGGGCGGTTCCGCGCGGGCCGCTGCATGGGCGTTGCGCGAGGCTGGGGCCAGCGTGGCGATCTGGAACCGCACCCCCGCGCGGGCCGAAAAGCTGGCCGCCGAGTTCGGCGTCACGGCGCTCGCGATGCCCGAGCCGGCCGACGTCATCGTGAACTGCACGAGCGTCGGCCTGCCGTCCGCACTAGAACAGACGTCCAGCGCCGATGCAGAGCTAAGCAAGCTACACCTAACGGACGAAATGATCGCTAGGTGTACTCATGTCATCGATCTGGTTTACCGTGATCCGCCGACCGCGCTCGCTGCGGCGGGCCGGAGGCTCGGGGTCCAAACAACCGACGGGCTTGACGTCCTGGTCTGCCAGGGCGCGCGCAGCCTGCGCATCTGGAGCGGTCGCGAGCCTGACTTGGAGGTCATGCGCGAAGCCGCGCGCGGCGCACGCTGACGGAGGTGCGCAATGGCCGGCCTGAACTTCAAGGGCCTGCGCGTTGTCGACGAGGATCGCGGGTCGATGGAAGACATGCGGCTGCCGCAGCCGGAGCCGCTGGCCCCGGAGCCGCCGCCTCCCGAGCCGCCGCCAGAGCAGCGTGCTCCGGAGCCGCCGCCCGAGCAGCGCGCGGCCGAGCCGCTGGAGGCCCCCGCAACGATCGAATACACGCCGCCGGAAAGCTCGCCGCGCGAGCACCGTGAGTCCGTGCCGGCCGACCACGTCCAGGCGAAGGCGTTGCGTGCGGACGGCGAAGGCGGAGTTGTCGGCGTCACCTTCCCGAACGCGGCGGCGAACACCCAGCGCTTCCTGACCGACGTGATTGCCGACCTCGGCATCGCACCGACGGCGGCTGTCGAGGAGGCGCTCGAGCGGTCGCGGAGCTCTGGGGTTCCCCCCGAGCGAATCCTGCTCGAAGACGGGACGATCAACGGTGACGGCCTGGCGCGAGCCCGGGCCGAGCGCTACGGCCTGGAACACCTCGACCTGAACGTCTACCAGATCGATCCCGGCGCGGCGAACCTGCTTTCGCCCGAAGTCGCGCGCCGCTACGAAGCGACGCCCGTCGCGTTCGTTGATGATGGCGCGCTGCTCGTCGCGATGGCCGACCCGGCCAACGTGCTCGCGGTCGACGACATCGCGATCATCACGGGCCGGGAGATCCGCGTCGCCGTAGCCGCCGCGGACGACATCCAGGCGCTCGTTTCGCGCCTCGGGGACCTAGACGATGCGGTCGCGCAGACCGTCGCCGAGGAGGAAGAGGACGCAACGGAAACCGTCGACCTGCGCGAGAGCTCCGACGACGCTCCTGTCGTCAGGCTCGTCAACCAGATCGTCGAGCAGGGCGTCGAGCGTGGCGCCTCCGACATCCACCTGGCCCCCGAACAGGGGGAGATCCGCGTGAGGCTGCGTGTGGACGGCGTGCTGCAGGACGTGACGACCGTCTCGCGGCGCATGGCACCGGCGATCATCTCACGCATCAAGATCATGGCCGACATGGACATCTCCGAGAAACGGCTGCCGCAGGACGGCCGCATCGGGCTCAAACTTCGCGACCACAGCGTCGACCTGCGCATCGTCACGCTGCCGAGCGTCGACGGCGAGGGCCTGGTGATGCGCGTCCTGGACAAGTCGTCCGTCGCCGTCGACCTCGACCGGCTCGGCATGTCCGACGGCGAGCGCGTGCGCTTCGAGGAGGCGCTGCGCCGGACTCACGGCGCGATCCTCGTCACCGGCCCGACCGGGTCGGGAAAGTCGACGACGCTCTACGGGGCGCTGAAACTGCTCAACACGCCGGAGAAGAACATCATCACGGTCGAGGACCCGGTCGAGTACGAAATGCCCGGCCTGACGCAGGTCCAGGTCTCCTCGAAGACAGGCCTGACGTTCGCGCAGGGGCTGCGCGCGATGGTCCGTGCCGACCCCGACGTGATCATGGTCGGCGAGATCCGTGATCGTGAGACGGCGTCGATCGCCGTCGAGTCGGCCCTCACCGGCCACCTCGTGCTCTCCACGCTCCACACCAACGACGCGCCGGGTGCGATCACGCGCCTGGTCGAGATGGGGGTCGAGCCCTTCCTGATCGCCTCTGCACTGGACTGCGTCGTCGGCCAGCGACTCGTGCGCACGCTCTGTTCGAACTGCAAGCAGCGCACGATCATTCCTGCCCAGGCGCTGCGCGCGAGCGGTTACAACGCCCAGGTCGACGTCGAGGCCTACGAGCCTGTCGGCTGCCGGCGCTGTGCGGGAAGCGGCTACAAGGGGCGGATCGGTCTTTACGAGGTCATGGGGATGAGCCCCGAGATCGCGCAGCTCGCGCTCGAACGCGCGCCGGCAGAGAAGATCCGCGACGTAGCTGTCGCGCAGGGGATGATCCGGATGCGTGAGGACGGGCTTGAAAAGGTCCGCCAGGGGCGCACCTCGATCAGCGAGGTGACTCGCGTGCTTGGCGCCTAACCGGCGCGGGTCGGACATCCGTCCACGTTTGCCGCGGACAAATGTACGCAGCCTCACGCAGGGCCGATGATCACGACGTGGACATCGACTTCGCACAGATGCTGATGGAGGTGGTCGAGCGCGGAGGCTCGGACCTTCACCTGACGGCGGGAGCCCCGCCGACGATGCGCAAGACGGGCCGCCTGCGCGCGATGCCGGACTACCCGAAGCTCGGTGAAGACGAGACGCGCGAGATCATCTACTCGATCCTCTCCAGCGAGCAGCGCCGGCGCCTGGAGGCAGACTGGCAGGTCGACCTCGCCTACGCGATCCCGGGACTCGCCCGTTTCCGTGTGAACGTCTACTTCCAGCGCGGCGCGCTGGCCGCAGCTTTCCGCCTGATCCCGTTCAAGCTCTTGACGGTCGACGAACTCGGCCTGCCGAACATCCTTCACGAGCTCGTCCGCAAGCCGCGTGGCCTGGTCCTGGTCACCGGCCCGACCGGTTCCGGAAAGTCGACGTCGCTCGCGGCGATGATCGACGAGATCAACATGACCCGCGACGACCACATCATCACGATCGAGGACCCGATCGAGTTCCTGCACTCCCACAAGCGCTGCATCGTCAACCAGCGCGAGCTCGGCAGCGATGCGACCAGCTTCGGCGAGGCGCTCAAGGCCGCGCTGCGCCAGGACCCCGACGTGATCCTCGTCGGCGAGATGCGCGACCTCGAGACGATCTCGACGGCGCTGACCGCCGCCGAGACCGGGCACCTGGTGTTCGCGACGCTGCACACCCAGGGCGCCCCGCAAACGGTCGACCGCGTGATCGACGTCTTCCCGCCCCACCAGCAGGCCCAGGTGCGCGTCCAGCTCTCGGTCAGCCTCCAGGGCGTCGTGACCCAGACGCTGCTGCCGACCGCCGACGGCGCGAGTCGGGTCGCGGCCTGCGAGGTCATGATCCCGACGCCCGGCGTGCGCAACCTGATCCGCGAGGGCAAGACGCACCAGATCCCGTCGGCAATGCAGACCGGTTCGCTGCACGGCATGCAGACGATGGACGCGGCGCTCGCGAACCTCGTACGCGAGGGCAAGATCAGCCGCGCGACTGCTGAAGGCGCCTCGTCAACGCCGGACGAGCTCGGCCGGCTGCTTGGCGAGTCGACGCTGAAAGCCGCGTAATCGATGGCTCTCTATCGCTTCACGGCAGTAACCGCGACGGGCACCAAAGCCGCCGGCGAGGTCGAGGCCGACTCTAAGACCGCCGTCGCCGAACAGCTCACCGGTCGCGGGCTGATCGTCATCGACATCGCCGCGAAGCATGCCTCGCGGGAGATCGAACTGAAGTTCCTGCAGCGTGTCTCGGCCGACGAACTGGCGCAGTTCTCGCGTCAGCTCTCGACGATGATCACCTCGGGCATGAGCATCCTGCGCTCTCTGTATGTGCTCGAGGAACAGGCGCAGGGCAAGATGCTCAAAGAGACGCTCGGCGACGTGCGCCGCGACGTCGAGGCGGGACAGCCGCTCTCGGTAGCGCTCTCGCGCCACCCGAAAGTCTTCAACCCACTGTTCGTCGCGATGACCGAGGCCGGCGAGGCCGGCGGCGTCCTGGAGTCCTCGCTACGCCGCGTCGCCGACCAGCTGCAGAAGGACGCGGCGCTGCGGCGCCAGATCAAATCGGCGATGGTCTACCCGGTCATGGTGGTGTCTTTCGCGTTCCTCGTGATGTTCGCGCTCCTGCGCTTCCTGGTCCCGGTCTTCCAGAACGTCTTCAAGCAGTTCGGCGGCGAACTGCCCTTCATGACGCGGATCTGCGTGTCGATGTCCCACTTCGTCCAGAAGGACTGGTGGGTGATCCTGCTGCTCGTGATCGGCATCCCGCTCTCGTACATCCGCATCAAGCGGACCCAGCGCGGACGCGAAGTGCGCGACAAAGTGATGCTCAAGCTTCCGATGAAGCTCGGCGGCGTCGTGCAGCAGATCGCGATTGCCCGCTGGTCACGGACGCTCGCCTCGCTTGTCGGTGCCGGCGTCCCGCTGCTCTACGCCCTCGATATCACCGGCCGGACGGCCGGCAACACGGTAATTGAACAGGCGATGGAGAAGGTCATTGAGTCGGTCAAGCAGGGTGGGACGCTCACCAAGCCTCTTGAAGATATTCCGGTGTTCCCGCCGATGGTCGTCCGGATGGTCGGCGTAGGTGAGGAAACCGGCGCCCTCGACGCAATGCTCGACCGCGTCGCGGAGTTCTACGAGGAGCAGGTCGAAGCGTCGATCAAAGCCCTGACCTCGATCCTGGAGCCGATCATGATCATCATGATCGGCGCGATCGTCGGCTTCATCGTGATCGCGATGTACATGCCGCTGTTCGAACTCTACAACCACGTCGAATAGCGAAACAGCGCTACTCGAGTGGGTGGATCTGGATGGCGGTGCCGCTGCCGCCCTCCGCGACGGCCAGGGCGACCTGGCCCGAAAGCAGCCGCAGCAGCTCCTCGCCGACGAGTTCACGGCGCCAGCCATTAAGCGGCCGCGCATCGACCGGCTCGCTTCCCTCCCGTAGCGCGGCGACGATCGCCTGCAGGTCGGCGCGGGTCGCGAGCAGCTCGTAGGCGATCTTGGCCTGTAGCGCGCGGGCCCGCAGCAGTGACTCGGCGAGGGCGACGAGCGGGGCGTCCTCCGGCTTGCCGAAGGGGCCGCCGTGGCGCTCGGGCACGGGCGGCGGCTCGTTCTCAAGACCCCGCTCAACGGCGGCCATCAGTTCCCGGCCACGGTTGCCGCGGATGGTTCCTACCCCGCGAATCCGTTCGAGCTGCTCTGCCGAACGCGGAACCCGGCGCGCGATCTCCACGAGTGTCGGGTCGCCGAGAATGTTCTGCACAGGGCGGTCGTGGCGGGCCGCATTAGCCTCGCGCCAGAGGACGAGCTCGCGCGCGACGCTGCGCGAGCGGGGCGAGAGCGCGGTGCTGCGTGGCAGCCGGCGCAGGATGTTGTCGGGGTCGCGCTCGTCGCTGGCGCGCGTCAGCGGATCACACTCCTCCAGCGCCCAGGAGAGGCGGCCGAGTGACTCGAGGCGCTCGCTGATCCGCTCGGCGAGATCGAGCAGGTGCACGACGTCGTCGCGCGCATAATCGAGCTGCTCGTCGGTCAGGGGGCGCGCGTCCCAGCGCGTGAAACTCGCCGACTTGCGCAGTCGCACGCCGAGCACCTCGCGCAGGAGGGAGTCGTAGGAGCTCTGAGAGCCCAGGCCCGCAAAACCCGCGGCGACCTGTGTGTCGAAGAGCCGGGTCACGTCGGTCTCGAGGGCGCGGCGCAGCAGCGCGACGTCCTGGCGTCCGGCGTGCACGACGACCTCGACCGCGGGATCGGCGAGCAGCGCTGCCAGCGCAGCGCCGTCGAAGTCGGCGGCCAACGGGTCGAGCAGCAGGATCGGGTCGTCCTCGGTGCTCCAGACCGGCACGGCGAGCTGGATCAGGCAAAGTAGCGTGCGGTAGCGGCCCTCGCCCATGAACTCGGTGTCCAGAGCGAAACGCCCGGCGCTGTGCGCCGCTTCGGCGAACTCGTCGAGGCTCAGCGGCCTGGCAGCGCTCACGCGGCTGCCGTCCTCGCAGCGCGCGCTAGTCTCAGGCCTCCGTGTCCGAGCACGACGAGCAGACAATCGATCCCGTGGATGGTGGCCATGCGTCGCGTGAGTGTATGGCCTGTCACGGCACCGGTCACGTGATCTCGATGCTCGGCGGCGAGCGGGGCGAAGTCGATTGTCCATGGTGCGCGGGCAGTGGAGTTCGCCGCCCCGGTGTCGATGCGCAGGCCCACTGGGCGGCCTCGGCGGGGGCGGACGATCAGGCCGAAACGGCCTGAATGTCCAGCTGACCTATTTCCAAGCTAAAGCTGACCGAAAGGCCAGCCGATGCATGAGGTGAATCAGTCAGCGCGAGGATTCACGTCGGTGGGCAAATGCCGCTAGAGCGGCCAAAAGTCCGAAAGGCCGGCGGGGACCCCCGAGCGCTGGCGCTCATTGGAAATGAACCACACGGAGGTCAAAATGCTGTATCGCCTGCGCCAGCGCTCGAAGGGGGATGAGGGCTTTACTCTCATCGAGCTCCTGGTAGTCATCCTGATCATCGGCATCCTTGCCGCGATCGCTATCCCGTCCTTTCTGAGCCAGAAGAGCAAGGCGACTGACTCTTCAGCGAAGGAGCTTGCCCGCACGGCTGAGACGACGGCAGAGACAATTGCTACCGACAACAACGGTAGCTACAAAGAAGTCACGAAGGAAAACCTGAAGAAGTACGAGCCGTCGATCCAGATCGCGGCGGGCAACAACAACGCGTACATCTCGGAAGCGAAAGAACTCGAAAACGGAGCCGGTTACGAAGTTACCGCGCAGTCGGTCACTCCGGAACACTCGTTCACGATCACGAAAAAGGCGAACGGAGAAGTTATTCGCTCGTGTACGCCGAAAGCAAAGGTGGGGTCGGAAGGAGGCGGTTGCCAGAACAGCACCTGGTAACGGCCCGGCAATTCGGACCAGCGAAGGCGGCCTCTGGGCCGCCTTCGTGCGTTTTGCGGGTTGTATTCGCATTGCTCAAGGTGCGACCAGAACTTGCCGATCTATGGCGCATGAGCCAGCGCACCAGCCACACATCAAACTCGGACGACCGGCGCGGCAAGGCCAAGAAATCGCTGCGGCCATCCGCGCTTCGCGGGCTGGCTAGCGGCCAGGGGGGCTTCACTCTCATCGAGCTGCTCGTCGTGATCCTTATCATCGGCATCCTTGCGGCGATCGCCATCCCTTCGTTCCTGAATCAGAAGAGCAAGGCGACCGACGCTTCGGCGAAGGAGCTTGCCCGTACCGCTGAGACGACAGCGGAGACGATCGCGACGGATCACGGCGGAAGCTACAAAGAAGTCACGAAGGAAAACCTGAAGAAGTACGAGCCGTCGATCCAGATCGCGGCCGGCAACAATAACGCGTACATCTCGGAAGCCAAAGAACTCGAAAACGGCGCCGGCTACGAAGTCACCGCTCAATCGATGACGCCGGAACATTCGTTCACGCTCACGAAAAAGGCGAATGGTGAAGTCATCCGCTCGTGCACCCCGAAAGAAAAGGTCGGGGCGGAAGGCGGCGGTTGCCAGAAAAGCACGTGGTAGTCGGCGCTGTGCTTTTCGGAGCGGCGTCCATCGAGCTGCACGTAATAGCTGCCGGCGAGGACGTTGAAGATTTCATGCCGCCCGAGGGGCGCGCCTTCCGGCTTCGGCGACGACCGCCATGCGATCAGCCCGCTCACGGGATCCCCATCAGGGTGAATCCTGGGACGCCCACGATCGCTGCGTCGGTATGCCGCCCGGCCCACGTCAAGGACGGCTCGACGGAGCAGGTTGAATGCGCTGCTCGGACCACGGCCGAACCTAGCGTGACCGACCACGGCGCTAGCAACGCGCACCTCGCGCCTCAAATGGTCGAGGCTGCGAGCTGCCCATCCAGGACATCGCTGCGAACGACGCAGTTTTCCACCAGGCGGCCAAGCCGGCCTCGGGAGTCTTGGTGACCTCGAAAGCGGTGAGTGTCTAAGTGTGCTCGATCGAATATCGCTCACTCGGTCCGTTGGAAGTTCGTGCGTCGCTCAAGAGGGGAGCGGATTGGAACGTGGCTGCAAGCGGGTTACTCGGGAGGGGCGGTGCTGACAACCGCGCACAAAAGTGTCCATCGCCGAAATCAACTCTCAATTCCTCGTCACGACCTGCCGATATAGACGCCGTGGTGTTCGCAGCGTTCATTGGAGCCTTCGGAACGGCCTTCGGGTCCTTCCTCAACGTGGTGGCCTATCGGCTACCGCGCGGCGAGTCGATCGTCGCCCCGCCGTCGCATTGCCCGACCTGCAACGAGCCGATCAAGGCGCGCGACAACATTCCGATCCTCTCGTGGCTGCTCTTGCGCGGCCACTGCCGCAACTGCAAGGCCGCGATCTCACCGCGCTATCCGCTGATTGAGGCGGCCACCGGGGCGCTCTGCGTCGCGGCCGTCCTCGCCACGTCGAGCACGGTTGACGCTGCGCTCGCGGTGGTCCTGATCTTCGTACTCGTGCCCGCTGCCGCGATCGACCTCGAGTACCGGGTGATCCCCAACCCGATCACGGGTTTCGGCGCAATTGCCGCGGTCCTCGTCGGAACGATCCTCGATCCGGCAGGCGAGCCGACGCGCCTGATCGCCGGCGTAGTCGCGGGCGGCCTGCTGCTGATCGCGGCGCTCGCGTACCCGAAGGGCATGGGCATGGGCGACGTGAAGCTCGCCGGTGTGATGGGTTTGTGTCTCGGCACAGCGGTCGCGCCCGCGATGTTCGTAGCGCTGCTCGCCGGCGTGCTCGTCGGGGCCGTGCTCTTGGCGCGCGGAGCGAGCCGTAAGACGGCGATTCCGTTCGGGCCCTTCTTGGCCCTGGGCGGGCTGGTCGCGATCTTCGCCGGTCCGGCGCTGGTCACCCTCTACCTCGGCGCGGTCGGCGCCTGAAAGGGACAAGATGGATCTCAAGTCACTCGCATCGACCGAACTGAAGATCCCCAAGCTACGGCGGCCGAAGCTTGGGGGCACTGACGCCGAGCCCGCGACTCCGGAAGTCGCGGCGCCTTCGGTGACCGCACTCCAGGAGCAGAAGCCGGCGTCCAACGGAGCCCAGAAGGCCTCGCACCGCATCGAGCTCGGCTCGCTGCGCGACGTCAAGCTGCACAAGCCGTCGATGCCAAGCCTTCAGGTGCCGTTCAAGCGCTCCGGTGGCGGGACGCTCGTCGGCCTAGACATAGAGCCCGGGCGGGCCGTCGCCGTGCGTGTCTCGCGCCAGGGCGAAACGATGTGCGTCGAGCAGTCCGTCGTCGCTGAGCTTCCCGCCGGCGTCGTGCGCGAGGGCGATGTCGCCGACCCGGAGGCGCTCGGCGCGGCCCTCAAGGAGATGTTCGAAGCGAGCGGCCTGCCCAAGCGGGTGCGGGTCGGGATGGCCGGCCAGCGCAGCGTGATGCGGGTTCTTAGCCTGCCGCCAATCAGTGACAAGAAGGAGCTTGCCGCAGCGGTGCGCTTTACCGCCGAGAAAGAGATGCCGATGCCGCTTAGCGTGGCCGTCACAGATTTCCATCCGGTAGGCGAAGTGGAGACCCCCGCGGGCATGCGTCAGCGTGTTGTCTTCGTAGCAGCCCACCGCGAGCCGGTGACGAAGCTGCTCGACGCGCTGCGGCGCGCCGGGATCTCGACATCGGGCATCGACCTTTCGGCCTTCGCACTGATCCGTGCGCTGCACACGCCGCCCGAGGTAAAGGAGGACGGCGAGGCCGGCGATTCGGGCGACTGCTTCCTCTACGCGAACGTCGACGGCCTGACAAATATCGCGATCGCTGACGGCACGACCTGCCTGTTCACACGCACCGCGACCGTCGGCCTCGAGTCGATGGCCGCCGAGCTCGCGGCGCGCGCCGAGATCGAGCTCGAGGCGGCGCGCAAGGCTGTCGACGTCTGCGACCTGACGCTAGAGCCCGACGCGGGCACCGTCGACGCTCAGATCGTCGTCGGCGACGGGATGCGCGAGGTGGCCGTCGAGGTCCGCACTGCGCTGGACTTCCACCGCTCCCAGCAGGAAGGCCTGGAGGTCAAGCACATCGTCCTGAGCGGCGGCGCGGCTTCGATCCCCGGGTTCGCGGAGCAGCTCAGCGAAGCCACGGCAATGCCAGTCGAGGTGCGCGCCGTTGACGTGGCCGCGGGCGCGGGAGGCGCGCCCGGCGACGCTGGCCACATGGCGATCGCCGCGGGCCTGGCGGTCGCGGAGGCCCCGCGATGAGGGCTGTCAACCTTCTTCCGCAGGATGCCCGCGGCCGCACCGGCCTCGGATCCTTCAAGCCGCGGCCTGCGCATGCGGTCGCGCTCGTCTTGGTGCTGCTCGCCGGGATGGCATTGCTCTACGGCCAGGCGCGTAATACGGCGCAGCAGGCCGAAAGCGAAGCGATTGTGGTCCGCACGGAAACCGCGAACGTCGAACGCGCGTCGGCCAAAGACGTCGCGACGGCGGCCGAGGTGCCGGCATTCGAAAAGTACGTCGGCGGTGTGGCGAAGGTTGTGACGTCTCGCTATGACTGGGGTCCGCTCTTCCATCAGCTCGCGGTCACCGTCCCCACCGGCGTGATGTTCCAGCAGCTGACTATGACCCTCGGTACCGGCTCGACGACCGCGGGCGCGGCGTCGGCCCTCTCGACCCCAGCTTCAATGGCTCAGCCGCAGGGCGCCGCGATGGTGCTGAAAGGCTGCGCCTCCTCTCAGAACGACGTCGCCGCTCTGATGCGCCGCCTTCGCGCGGTCGACGACGTCTCGGAAGTCGCTCTCGTCTCATCGGTGCGGCCGCTGCCTAACACCACGACCACTGCGACCGGGGGATGTCCGAAGAACCCGACCGTGTTTGACGTCTCGGTTGCCGTCGGCGCGCCGAAGCCCTGGGCCGGCGAGCCGATCACGAAGGTTGTGACGGCCGCGGAGGTCAAGGCGGCGGCCAAGCACGCCGCTGATCACGCCAAGTCGAAGAAGGGGGGCGCACGATGACTACGCGAGACCGGCTTGTTGTTCTTGTCATGGCCATGCTGGCGATCGTCGCCGGCGTGTGGATCGAGGTCGTCTCCCCCGAGCGCAGCAAGGCTCAGGAAGCCCAGACACAGGTCGAATCAGCCCGAGCGTCGCTGTTGAAGGCTCAGCAGAGTGCGGCGGCCGACCACGCGCTGAGCGCCAAGCTTGTGAGCGTCCGCCGATCCGCCGTGGCCCTGGTTCCCGCCGTCCCGGTGCAGAAGGCGGTGCCGCAGATCATCAACGAAGTCTCTACGGCGACGGGCGGGCACAGCGTGCAGTTCATCGAAATTGCCTCGAACGCAACAGCCGGGGAGGCTGCGCCGACGAGCGCGACGGCCGCGGCGTCGACCGTCGAAGGCATGACGCCGGTACCTTTCAAATTCACCTTCACAGGGAACTTCTTCGACCTCGAACGGCTCTTCAACCAGTTCGCGCGGTTCGTCGTCCCAGGGCACACCGGGGAGATGGTCGTCGGCGGCCGCCTCGTTGTCTTCAACACGTTGACGCTTCAGGCGCTGCAGGAAAGCGGCAAGAAGGAGGCCAAGAACCCGTTGCTGCAGGGCACCGTGACCGCTACCGCCTTCACTGCGCCGTCGACCGCTCCAGGCTCGGGTACCTCCGGTTCCAAGTCCGCGCCGGCGACCTCGGGTGCTGCGGGTACCTCGGGGGCCAGTCCAGCTCTTGTCGCAGGAGGTAAGCCGTGAACCAGCTCAAGGACATTCTCGACCAGCTAAAGGCAGACACGCGTGACCGAAGCACGATGGTCATGCTGCTCGTCGCCGCCGCGGTGCTCGTCGTCGCCGTCGCCTGGGTTGCAATGGGCTCATCGACGACGCCCATGACGCCGAAACCTGCTCCGGTTGCCGCGACGCTGCCCGCAGCGCCCACGCGGCAGGTCGCCGACCACGCGGCCAAGGAGCGCAAGCGTCACGCCGTCCGCGCCAAGCGCTCGCGGCCCGCACGAGACCCGTTCGAAGCGATCTACATCGAAACGAAGACCGAACAGGGAAGCGGCAAATCAGAATCCAAGGGCGGCGCCTCGAAGAACGTCCCAGCGCCCGGCTCGACAGGTGGCGGCTCGAGCACCAAATCCTCCAGCGGCCCGACGAACACCAAAGAATCCACGCCGGTCCCGACGAAAGTCACCGCTTCGGTGGCGGTGATGGAATTCGGCGCCGCGACAGCCGAAGGCCAGATAGTGCCGCTCACACTCGTCAACCACAAGATCCTGCGCGCGACAAAACCGGCGAATGCGCCGATGCTTCTCGAAATCGTGAAGATCAACGTCCCAGGCAAAACGATCACCTTCAAGCTCGGCAAGGAAGTCCACATGGTGATCGGTGGCTACTGCGAACCGAGTGTCGCGCGCTGCCTGCAGATCCGCGTCAAAAAGGACGTCGTCGTCCACTTCGAATGGCGCCGGCCCGGGGAAGAAACAACCGTCAAATTCGTCGTGCGGATCTCCGAATTCAAAACCGTGACCGGTAGCGGGGCGCGCCTAAACAGCGCCCGCCGCTCGCGCCGCGCCGGGGCTTTGCGCATCAGCAAATAACCTTCCCCGCGTGGGAGTCGATCTGATTACGGCCGGGGAGTCGCACGGCCCCGGCCTGACGTGCATCGTGCAGGGCCTGCCGGCGGGGCTGGAACTCGCCCGCGAGGCGATCGATCGCGACATGGCGCGCCGGCAACTCGGCCATGGCCGCGGCGGGCGGATGAAGATCGAGTCCGACAGCGCACGCGTAACCGCGGGCGTGCGTCACGGGCGGACGCTCGGTGGGCCGATCGCGCTTCAGGTCGACAACCGCGACTACGCGAACTGGGAAGAGCGGATGAACCCGTGGCCCGTCGACGAGCAGGTCGCGGAGGTCCACCTGCCGCGGCCCGGGCACGCCGACCTCGTTGGAATCCGCAAGTACGGGCTCAGCGACGTGCGCGACATTCTCGAGCGCGCCTCTGCACGCGAGACCGCGGCGCGCGTTGCAGGGGGCGCGGTCTGCAAGGCGTTCCTGCTCGCGCTCGGCGTCACGATCCGCTCGCACGTTATTCAGATCGCCTCGGTGCAGGCCCCGGCGCACGAGCGGGCGCTGACGCTCGCCGATTTTGAGGGCGTCGACGATTCGCCGGTCCGCTGCCTGGACCGCGACGCGTCCGCCGCGATGGTCCAGGAGATCAACCGGCTGCGCAAGGCCAACGAGTCGCTCGGCGGCGTCTTCGAGGTAATCGCGTTCGGTGTCGACGTCGGCCTCGGCTCGCACATCTCATGGCAGGAGCGGCTCGACGGTCGCCTGGCGATGGCGATCTGCTCAATCCAGGCGGTCAAGGGCGCAGCGATCGGTGATGCATTCGATGTCGCCGGCGTTCCCGGATCAGCGGCCCACGATGAGATCTTCTACTCCGAGCAGAGCGGCTACTACCGCGAGACGAACCGCTCAGGGGGGCTCGAGGGCGGGATGACGACCGGCGACCCGGTACTCGTCCGCGGCGCGATGAAGCCGCTGCCGACGCTCACCAAGCCGCTGCGTTCGGTCGACACCGAAACGCACGAGCCGGCCCAGGCGCTGCGCGAGCGCACCGACTCGTGCACAGTGCCGGCCGCGGGCGTCGTCGGTGAGGCGATGGTCGCGCTGGTGCTCGCCGACGCCTACCGCAGGAAGTTCGGCGGCGACCACATCGACGATGTGCGTGACTCCGTGAACGCCTACCGCAAGCGGATCGGATGGCATACGTCCTGACGGGCTTCATGGGCGCCGGCAAGTCCTCGGCGGCCACCGAGCTTGCCGCCGCGCTTGGGGGCGCGGCGCTCGACAGCGACAATGCGCTCGAGGCCGAGCTCGGCGAGCCGATCGCGGCGTACTTCGAGCGTGAGGGAGAGGCGGCCTTCCGCGACCGCGAGGAACGCCTGGTCCTCGGCCAGCTCGCGGCGGCCCGCGAGAACGATGTTCTGGCCCTCGGAGGCGGGGCGATCACTACCGACGGCGTGCGGGCCGCCGTCGCCGGCCACACGCTGGTGTTCATCGACACCCCCGTCGATGTCTGCTGGTCGCGCGCGTCCCGTTCGGGCAAGCGGCCGCTGGCCAGTGACCGCGACGCCTTCTTTGCCCTCTACCGCGAGCGCGAACACGGATATGTGACGCTCGCCGACGCGATCGCTGTTGCGCCGAGTCGCGGGCGCTATGGGCCGCTCGCGGCGGCCCTGGCTCGCCGCGGTGGCGACGAGGCACAGCTCCTGTTCTCCTTGCGCGGCGACTACCCGGTGTTCATCGGGGCCGGCTCACTGAACCGGCTGGAGGCGCTCGTCGACTGCCACGGCGCGTTTCTCGTCAGCGACGAGAACGTCCTGCGTGCTCAGGGCGGCGGCCTGCTGCGCGGCGCGCCGCGGATCACAATCACGCCTGGCGAGCGATCCAAGACGCTCCGCGAGGCGGAAGCCGTGTGGGGCGCGATGGTGGAGGCGGCTGTCTCGCGCGAGGGCCGGATCGTCGCGCTCGGCGGCGGCGTCGTCGGCGACCTCGCGGGCTTCTGTGCCGCCTGCTACCAGCGGGGAATCCCAGTCGTCCAAGTGCCGACGAGCCTTGTCGCGCAAGTCGATTCGGCCTACGGAGGAAAGACCGGCGTCGACCTCGAGCGCGCCAAGAACTACGTCGGTGCCTACCACCAACCGCAGGCGGTGCTCGTCGACCCGGACCTGCTCGCGACCCTGCCGGCCGCCGAGAGGTCGTCCGGCTGGGCCGAGGTCGTCAAGACGGCGCTGATCGCCGGCGGCTGGCTTTGGGAGGCGGTGCGCGCCGGCGAGCTCACCGAGGATGTGATCCTCGGCTGCGTGCGCACGAAGCTGGCGGTCGTCGCGCAGGACGAACGCGACGCCGGCCGCCGTCAGGTCCTGAACCTCGGCCACACGGTCGGGCACGCGATCGAGGCCGCCACCGGATACCGGCGTTACCGCCACGGTGAGGCGGTGGCGCTCGGGATGCTCGCGGCGCTGCGACTCTCCGAACGCGCGCAGCTGCGCAGCGAGGTTGGTGCACTGCTTGCCGAGCGCGGACTGCCGACCCGGCTCGAAGGCTGCACCGTGGACGCTGTGCTGCGCGCCGTCGCGCTGGACAAGAAGCGCGACGGCGACGGCGTACCGTTCGTCCTTGTCGGCGGCCCGGGCGACGTGCACGAGGGTGCGCGTGTCGCCGACCAGGCAGTCCGCGCCGCCGTCCAGGAGCTCATGGGATGAGGGTCGCCGTGCTGAACGGGGTGAACCTCAACATGCTCGGGCTGCGTGACCCAGCGCACTACGGCACGCTCACGCTGCCCGAGCTCGATGCGCAGGTCCGCGACGCGGCCGCGGGGCTGGGGATCGACGTCGCGATCAGCCAGACGAACATCGAAGGCGAGTACATCGAGCAGATCCAGCGCGCCCGCGGCACCGTCGACGGCCTGGTCCTGAACCCCGGCGCCTGGACCCACTATGCGTGGGCGATCCACGACGCGCTCGAGGCCGCGGCCGTCCCCGCCGTCGAGGTGCACCTCTCGGACGTCGGCGCGCGCGAGCCGTGGCGCCGCCAGTCCGTGATCGGCGGCCTGTGCATCGCGACCGTTGCCGGAAAGGGTCCGGCGGGCTACGCTGACGCGCTCGTGAAGCTGCGCGAGCACAACGAGACGGACGCGTCGTGAGCGTCCCTGCGGCGCGCGCCGAGCGGCTGCTCGACCGCCTGCTTGCACGCGGGCTCGACGCGCTGCTCGTGACGACGCTCGTCGACGTGCGTTATCTGACGGGCTTCACGGGCACCGCCGGCGGCGCTCTGCTGCGTGCCGACGGCTCGGGTCTTTTCCTGACCGACTTCCGCTACCAGGAGCAGTCCGCGGCGCAGGTCGGGGCGCCGTGGGAGATCGCCGTTGTCGATGACCTGCCGCGGGCGCTCGCCGAGACGCTCGGCGCGGCGGGGCGCCTGGGCGTCGACGAGACGTCGCTGACGCTGCGCGCCGCACGCAAGCTGCGCGAATCGCTCGGCGACGCGTGGGAGCTGGCGGGCGGCGAGAACGAGGTCGCGAAGCTGCGCGAGGTAAAGGAAGCGGGGGAGGTCGATGCGCTGCGGGCGGCGGCGCGACTGGCCGACGAGGCGCTGGCTGAGGTCGTCGCGGGGGGGCTGGCCGGCCGCAGCGAGCTTGAGGTCGCCTTCGAGCTCGAGCTGGCGATGCGCCGGCTCGGCGCACAGGCACTCAGCTTTCCGCCGATCGTCGCTTCCGGGCCGCGCGGTGCGCTGCCCCATGCGCAGCCGACCGATGAGCGCATCGAGCCCGACGTGCTGGTCACGATCGACTGGGGGGCGGAGCTGGACGGCTACTGCTCGGACTGCACGCGGACGTTCGCAACGGGCGAGTCGCTCCCGGACTGGGCGCGCGAGATCTACGACGTCACGCTGCGCGCACAGGAGACAGGTCTGGCCGCGATTGCCACCGGGACGACGGGGCGGGAAGTCGACGCGGCGGCGAGGGCGGTCATCGAGCAGGCCGGCTACGGGGACCGCTTCGGCCACGGCCTCGGCCACGGGGTCGGGCTTGAGGTCCACGAGGGTCCGACCCTGTCACGGCGCGGGAGCGAGGAGCCGCTGGCCGCCGGTAACGTCGTGACCGACGAGCCGGGGATCTACCTCCCGGGCCGCGGTGGGGTGCGAATCGAGGACCTCGTCGTGGTCGGTGAGGACGCCAACGAGATCCTCACCGGATTGACGAAGGACCTGCAGGTGATCGCCTGAGGGCGGCGCTGCGTTCAGCCGGCGGGCACGATCTTCGGCGGCTGCCAGCCGCGGCCGTCGATGATGCCGCCGATCTGCGCAGGCTTTGGCGCGAGCAGGCGCCAGATCACCTCGAAGCCTTCATTCGCCGGGGTGGGCAGCCAGTTGCGTTCGGCCGCCGCCGAAGCCGGACGCGTTGACTGCAGGTAGATCTCGACGGAGCCGTGGGCTCCGCGCGCCAGCCGCGAGCCGCTGCTGAGCTCGTAGCGGCCGATCGGGTTGTGGACGAGAAAACCCTGGAGGCTGTAGACCGTCAGCGACCAGCCGCCGTTGACCGGTGGAAGCGACGGCATCCGCAGGACATAGGGAGTCGATCCTGCGAGCGGCGCGAAGGCGGCGTCGGTCAGGCTCAGCGCATAGATCGTCTGTTCGGAGGTGAACGCGCCGAGCCCGATCTGTGAGATGACCGCGCGCAGCTTGTAGTTGGTGCCGTACCGTCCAAAGCCGCCGACGAAGTAGCCGTTGTGACGTTCCCCGCTTTCGCGGAACAGCCGCGCGGCGTCAGCCGCGAGCGTGGCCGGGCCGTCCGCGACGGCGGCCGCGAGGCCGCGGCGTGTTTCGCGTCCCAGGCGCTCCTCGTGCGACGGGTGTTTGCCGGGTCCGATGCCGACCTGCGCGAGCCGGCTCAGCAGCCCGCGGTCACGCGCGGGGGGCGGGAAGAGCGCGAGCTGGCGGCCCAGGACGTCGAAGAAGCGCAGGCCCTGCGGCAGCGAGTAGCTGCGCACCTTCGTCTTGCGGCGCGCGGGCGGGCCGGGGGGCTGCACGCAGCCAACGAAGGCGGCGAGCGAGGTGAGGGTGTAGCCGTCCTGGATGCGGTGGACGTTGGCCAGGTCGCGCCTGCCCTTGAGCTGTGTCGAGCCGATGATCCAGATCCGCGAGTAGTCCACGTCGATCCGACCCGTTCCCGGCGGCAGCGGCATGCCGTGCTGCCCGGGTCCAAGGATCGCGTAGTAGCCCGGGCGCGTCGAATTCGCGGTTCCGAGGTTGCGCAGGTTTGTCGTGTAGGGATCCAGCAGCGCGAGCACGAACGAATGGCCGCGCACGCGGGGCACGTGCAGGACCTCGGGCCCGTGAGTGAGGTCGAGCCAGGCGATCGAGGAGAGCCCGTTCGAACCCGGCGCAACGACCGTCTTGCTGTCGGGGTTCGTGAGGTTGCGGACGTTGTTGAACGTGTTGACCGGCCCGTAGCCGTCACCGTTGGAGACGGTGACGCTCGTCTGCGTGACGAACGTCTTGTGCGTCTCGAGCAGCGGCAGACCGTAGATGTAGGCCTGCAGGCCCAGGGCGTAGGCGCTCTGGTAGGCGCCCTGCCGCGCCGCGGCGGCGGTCGGTGCCGCGAACGCGGCACCGCTGAGCGAGAACGCGACAAGCAGAATCAGCGCGCCGGACGGCGCGCGCAGGAGGCTCCGGGTCTTGGAGCTCGTTGCATGCATGCGTGACTGACGCTAGATGCGCGCGGCGGCGACGGCATCCGGGTTTGTCCGCATCCGCGCACAGCCGGGCCGACGAAATGCCGTCCGGGCCGGTCCTTGGCCCGAGTCCCGGACGGACCGGGCGCGCCGTGACGGATACGCTGATGGTCCAATCATTCGCCATCGGAGCAAAAACTTTCGAGATGACGATCAGCACCAATCAATTCAAAAACGGCAATCACATCGAGGTCGACGGTGTGATCTTCAAGATCGTCGAGTTCCAGCACGTCAAGCCCGGCAAGGGCGGGGCGTTCGTGCGCACCAAACTGCGCCGCGCTTCGGACGGCAACGTGATCGATCGAACCTTCCGGGCCGGCGAGAAGTTTCGCGAGGTGCGAACGGAAGCGCGGCGGATGCAGTTTCTCTACGCCGATGGCACCGATGCGCACCTGATGGACACTGAATCCTTCGAACAGCTTGCGGTTCCCGAGGAGTCCGTCGCCGACGAGCTGCGCTGGATCAAGCCCTCGAACGAGGTCGACGTGCTGTTCATCGACGGCGAGCCCGCCGAGCTGCAGCTGCCGGCGTCGGTTGAGCTTGAGGTGACCGAGACCGAGCCGGGCCTGCGCGGCGACACCGCCTCGGGCGGGGGCACGAAGCCCGCGACGCTCGAGACCGGCGCGGCGATCATGGTTCCGCTGTTTGTCGAGCCCGGCACGCGAATCAAGGTCGATACGCGCAGCGGCGCATATATGGCCCGCGCCTAGATGCGCCGTTCGGACCAGCGCCGCGCAGCCGTCTTCGCCGTCTACCGCCATGACGTCACGGGGCGGTCGCTGGACGAACAGTTCGAGCGCGACGATCTGCCGTTCACCAAGGAGCTCGCGCGCGCCACGGTCGCGCGCCAGGGAGAGCTCGACGCTTTGATCGACAGCCACGCCCATGGCTGGGACGTGGAGCGAATCCAGCCGCTCGAGCGGGCGATCATGCGCGTAGCGCTGCTCGAGATGCTCTACGGCGAGAGCGTTCCGGCGCACGCCCCGATCCCGCCGGAGGGCGCGATCGAGGAGGCGGTGGAAACCGCGAAGACCTTCTGCTCGGACCGTGCGCCGGGTTTCCTGAACGGCGTGCTGGCGGCGATCTTGCGCGACGTGCGCGAGAATGCGAGCGCCGCATGAACGACGAGCTCGACGAGATGATCTCCCGCCTGGTCCAGGCCGCAGAGCAGCTGCGCAGCGGCGAGCTGTCGGTCGACGCCGCCGCGACGCTCGTCGAGGAGTGCGCCGCCGTCGCGACGCGATCGGCGGCCGAGCTCGAACGGCTCACGCGCGAGGACACGGCGCCGCCGCCGGGCCAGGAAACCCTGCTCTAGCGGCGATGGCCGACGGCGGCTACCCGGAGCGCCTGCGCGCGCTCGTCGATGCCTATCTCGAGCAGCTGCGCTTTTCGCGTGAAGGTGCGACCGCGGGCCTTGAGGAGGCGATGCGCTATTCGCTGCTCGCGGGCGGCAAGCGGGTGCGGCCGGTGCTGGCGCTCGCGACCGCAGAGGCGCTCGGCACGGAGCCTGAGAGCGTGCTGCCGCTTGCGGCGGCGATCGAGCTGATCCACACCTACTCGCTGATCCACGACGATCTTCCGGCGATGGACGACGACGCGCTTCGCCGCGGCCGGCCGACCTGTCACGTCGCGTTCGGCGAGGACGTGGCGATTCTCGCCGGCGACGGTCTATATGCGGAGGCCTTCGCCCACCTGCTGACGCGCAGCACCCAGCCCCCTGAGCTCGTGCTCGCCGCCGCGGTCGAGCTCGCCGACGCGACCGGGGTCGGGGGGATGGTCGGCGGGCAGTACGTCGACGTCAGCGGCGGGGCGCCCGCGGGGGCCGACGGCCTGCGGCGATTGCACGAGCTGAAGACCGGCCGATTGATCGGCGCGAGCGTCTTGGGAGTACTAATGTTGTCCGGAATACGGACCGGCGATGACCAGGAACCCCTCCGTCAATACGCCGCGGAGCTGGGCGTGCTCTTCCAGATCGTCGATGACATTCTCGACGTGACCGGCACGGACGAGGCGCTCGGCAAGCCGCAGGGCAGTGACGAGAGGCATGGAAAGAGGACATACGTGAGCGAGTTCGGGCTCGATGGTGCGAGGCGGCTGGCGCAGGAGGCCCACGAGGCCTGTGCGACGCTGCTCGACAGGGCAGCCGATCGCTGGGGACAGCCGCCGCTGGGCGCGCTGAGTTCGATCACCGACTACGTCTACACCAGAAGCTCTTGACCTATCTCGAGAACATCGACGGTCCCGATGACCTGAAAGGCCTCTCGGACGAGCAGCTCGCCGAGCTCGCCCAGGAGGTCCGCGAGCACATCATCGACACTGTCGGCGAGATCGGCGGCCACTTCGGGGCGAACCTCGGGACCTGCGAGCTCGCCGTGGCGCTGCACTCGCTGCTGGAATCCCCCACGGACAAGATCCTCTGGGACGTCGGCCATCAGGCCTACCCGCACAAGGTTCTCACCGGACGGCGCGACCAGCTGGCGACGATCCGCCAGTACGAGGGCCTCGCGCCGTTCTGTTCGATCGCGGAGTCCGAGCACGACACGATGGGCGCCGGACACGCATCGACCTCGATCGGCTACGCCGTCGGATTGAAGGAGGGCCTGCGCCGCGGCGAGGGTCCCGACGGCCGGGTCGTTGCGGTGATCGGCGACGGCGCGATGACCGGTGGCGTGGCCTTCGAGGCGATTCACCAGGCGGGTGGCCTGCGCACGCCGATCGTCGTCGTGCTCAACGACAACGGGATGTCGATAGCGCCGAACGTCGGTGCGCTCTCGACCTACTTCAACCGTGTGCGCCTGAACCCGAAACTGTGGCATGCGCGCAGCGACATCGAGGGCGGCCTGACAAAGCTGCCGGGCGGGATCGGGGCGGCGTTCGAGCGGCTTGGCCCGCACCTGAAGGAGTCGATCAAGGCCTTCTGGGCGCCAGGCCTGTGGTGGGAGGAGCTCGACTGGGCCTACACCGGCGTGATCGACGGGCACGATGTCCACGCGCTGCGCGCGGCGTTGCGCGACGCACTCTCCGCAGACCGGCCGGTCGTCGTGCACATCTCGACGGTCAAGGGGAAGGGCTTCGCCCCGGCCGAGGAGGGCGGCCTCGAGGGGATGGAGGAGTGGCACGCGGCCAAGCCGCGGTCGATCCTCAACGGCGAGCCGCGCGCGCGGGTCGCCAAGACGCCGGCGCCGCCCACCTACACCCAGGTCTTCGGCGAAAGTCTGGTGCGCGAGTGCCGTCGCGACGCGCGGGTCGTCGGGATCACCGCGGCGATGAACTCCGGGACCGGCCTGAACATCCTCCAGCGCGAGCTCCCGGACCGCTATTTCGATGTCGGCATCGCCGAGCAGCAGGCGATCCTCTTCGCCGCGGGACTCGCGCTCGCGGGGTCCAAGCCGGTAGCGGCGATCTACTCGACGTTCCTGCAGCGCGCCTACGACCAGATCGTCCACGACGTCTGCCTGCAGAAGCTCGACGTCGTCTTTGCGATGGACCGCGCCGGGCTGGTCGGCGATGACGGTCCGACCCACCACGGCGCGTTCGACATCGCATTCCTGCGTTGCCTGCCGAACATCGTGATGATGGCCCCGCGCGACGAGGCGCAGCTGGTGCACATGCTGCACACCGCACTCGACCATGACGGTCCCGTTGCGCTGCGCTATCCGCGGGGAGCGGGGTCCGGCGCGACGATCCCGGCGCGCCCCGAACTGATCGAGATCGGAACCGGCGAGATCCTCCGGGAAGCCGCGGCGAGCGGAGCCGGACGCCGCGTGGCGCTGGTCGGCTACGGCACCGGGGTCGCCAAGGCGCTCGGCGCGGCTGACCTGCTCGCCGACCTGGAGATTCCCGCGACCGTGGTCGACGCACGCTTTGCCAAGCCGATTGACGGCGCGCTGATGGCCCAGCTCGCTGCCGAGCACGACCTGCTCGTAACCGTCGAGGAGGGAGTCCTCGCGGGCGGCTTCGGATCAGGCGTGTGGGAGACGCTCAACGAGATGGGCGTCCAGGCGCGAATTCTTCGCGTCGGCCTTCCCGACCGGTTCGTCACGCACGGCTCGCCGAGCCTGCTGCACGCCGAGGTCGGCTTCACGCCGGAGCGGATCGCGGAACGGGTCGCGAAGGCGATCGGCGAGCGCAGCTCCGCGACGCTCGAAGCCTGACTCCTTAAATGAAACGACCCGCTGGGGTGAGCGGGCCGTTTCGGGGAGGAGGGATCCAAGAGGCAAGATTCGGCTCTCGAACAAGTGAAGAGTTGCATTGATCGAACAATCGTTCTGTGATCTACGTCACACTGCGCATGTTCGTGTGTTCGGCCTTCACACGTCAGGGAGGCGGCGATCAGCGAGCTGGCTGGGTGGCCGGGCCGTCGGCGTCGCCCTGCAGAGCGCGGATCACTTTCGCCGGGTTTCCGGCGACGAGCGTTGCCGCAGGCACATCGCGCGTCACGACCGCGCCGGCTGCGACGACGGCATCGGCTCCGATCCTTACGCCCGGAAGGATCGTCGCGGCCGCCCCGACCCAGACGTTGGCGTCGATCGCGATCGGCGCCGCGGTGATGAATTCCTTGCGCCTTCCAGGCTCGACTGGATGGCCGGCGGTGATCAGGTTGACCTTGTGGGCGATCATCACGTCGTCTGCGATGTCGATCGGTGCATGGCCCGTGAAGGCGCACTCGTAGCCGATGAAGACGGACCGCCCGACCGTGATGTTCAGCCCGTAGTCGGCATAGAAGGGCGGTATCAGGGTGAAGGACTCACCGACGGGCTTGCCGATCAGCTCCGTGAAGGCGCTCTCGATCGACTCGCTTTCATCCATGCAGTGGCCGCTCAGCGCCGCGGATAGGCGTGTCGCCAGCTTGACGCGTTCCTGAAACGCGCGTGACTCCGGGCTCCGCGTCCTGATCCAGAGGCTGCCGTCCGCCGTGGCCATCGCTCGGACCTTAGGACGCGAGTCGGCGGCCTGGCCCGTGCCGGCTAAGGGCCGTAGCCGAAGCGCGCCTTGGACGGTGAAGGCGCGGTGCCGGAGAAGAAACTGGACAGCGTTTCGACGGTCACCGGAACTTCGGTCAGTGCGCTGCCGGACGGCGAGGAGACCGTCGGGGCGGTGCCCGGGCCGCAGTCTTCGAGTGCCTGTGCGGCGGTGAACCGCGCCGCCGGGCGGTCGGCGAACGAGATCGAAAGCGGGCAGGCGAGGTTGCGCCCCCCGATCGTGACGAGCGTGCCGCCGGCGGCCGGCCCTGAGTCGGGGCTCAGGCTCGTGACCTGCGGGCGCCCAGGCGGGTAGACCAGGACGCGGTCGCCGTGACCAGCCGTGCTACAGCCGGTCACGGTGCACAGGCGCACGTCATCGAGCGCGGGGTGCTCTCGCGGCGTCGTGACCTCGATGCTGTCGGGGCCGCGCACGCCGAGCTGTTCGCTGGCCGCTTCCGGACCCCCACCGATTGCCGCCAGGCGGGCCTGCAGGACCTGACCGGTCATTCCCTGGCCACGAACCACCAGCTGCTGGCCGGCGTCCTGCGTGATGCCGGGCAGGCCTTCGAGTTCGCGAGGGTCGGCGGGATTCGTGACGCCCGTCACGCGCGGGATCCCCGCGTAGGTGATCGGCGCTTCTCCGGTTTCGCCGGCGAGCGTGCGCAGTGCGATCCCGAGCGATCGGGGGCGAACACTCGCCTGCGCTGCTTCTTCGACGAGCGCCGGCGCAGCGAGCCGGATTTCGGTGCCCGTGATGTAGGCAATCGAGGCGTCGATGTTTTCGATTTCGAGCAGCGCTTCGAGACGCGGCGAGTCAAAGCGTGCATAGTCGAAAGTGAACCTCCCCAGACCGGTCCCGTGGATCGTGACGAGCGAGCCGCCGGTCTCGCTGGCCATCGCCTGCGCGCCCTGCGAGGTCGAGATCGAGGAGATGGCGGGAGCCGGCGCGTAGTCGTACTCGGTCTGCGCGGGGTAGATCTCGCAACCGCAGCCCCCGGGCCGGCGCAGGCCGCCGTCCTGTTCGTAGCTCGGAGCGCCCTCGAACGGCGGCAGGATTTCGCTTGGTTGGCTGCTGCCGCCGGGGCCGGTCACCACCACCTGCACCTGGCAGATGTCATTGAGGGCATTCTCGCCCGCGTATGGCGCGGCGGCGGGCAGCGGACTGCACTGCGTGGCCGGCGTGTATGCGGGCGGCGTGACGAGGATCCGCCCGGGGTCAAGGATCCGCACGTTCGTGCCGGCGCGGCCTCCGAAGCTGACGCGATCGCCGGCCCCGAAGCCCGCGCCGAGGATCGTGACCGGTTCGGGCGAGCCCTCGCTCCCTCCGTAGGGGGTCACGCCGGTCACGGCCGGCAGCGCGCCCCCCGCCGCGCTTTCGTAGTACTGGAAGGTCGAGCCCGGTCCCGGAGCGCTGGACTGGCCGTCCAGTGTGGTGACGATGACCTGCGCGGGCCCCGCGCCTGTCTGCCCTGATGGCGCGTGGGCGGGGAGTGTCAGCCGGGCGGCGGGCAGACGCACGGTGAGGGTTTCCGGGCCCGTGACTTCGATCGCACTGGCGCTCGCGTGCCAGATCCCGATCTGGACCCCGCCCACGGCCGGTTGGCCTTCGGCGGTGAATCCGGTGCCGTGGATCGTCAGCTGCGTGCCGCCCGTGGTCGGCCCGGACGACGGGGCGAGAGACGTCACAGTGGGGCGGCTCGCCTGGCCGGCGTAGGTGCACAGGTACCACGCCAGTCCCGGCGTTCCGCCCGGCCCGGTCATCCGCGGGGACCCCAGTCCGGATGCCAGATCGAAGCCTCGTCGCGCGGGGAAGACCCCGCCGCCGTCGAGGTTGTACTGGTCATTGTTGCCGTGCGTGATGTCATTGAACGAGGCGGCGTAGGCCGTCGGGTTGGAGGCAATCGCGTAGAGCAGCGGCGGTGCGAAGCCGACTCCACCGGCTGTCGCGGGGTTCGCGCGGCAGCCAGGCGAGGCGTCGGCGAGCGCCAGCATGCCGGCCCAGATCGGCGTCGCCGACGAGGTGCCGCCGGAGGTCACCCAGCCGCTTGGCGACTGTTCTTCCCCGGAGCCCCGGTACTCGCGGCTGTAGACGGTGATCGCGCCGGTCTCCCAGTCGGCCTGGGCGGAGACGTCTGGTACCAGGCGGCAGGGCGTTCCCTGCGGGATCCCGTGGAGCGCCGCGTCACAGAAGCCCGGCTTGTAGCCGAAGCGCCGCTCGACTTCATTGGCGTGTTCGTAGTCTTCGCTTCCCGGGAAGTCGATCCCGGGCACCGTGGCCAGGCGTTGCCAGGAGGGCATCGCGAAGCCCTCGGAGATCCCGCCACCGCCCGCGCCGCCGCTGCCCCCGTCGTTCCACACGTGCTCGCGGGCCGGGACACTGGCGGCATCGGTGATCGTCGTTCCGCCGACCGCCAGCGCGTAGGGCTGACTGGAGAATTCTCCTGTCGAGACGGGGTTCTGGCCGGGTTGTGCGCTGGTTTCGCGGTTCCATTCTTCGCAGCTGTCCGAGCCGCTGTCGCCGGCGGCGCTGAGGAACGTCTGGCCCTGCGCTGCGGCCTGCTCGAGCAGCAGGTTGAGTGCCTGCTGCAGGCCCGGTGAGGCACGCTGCTCCTCTGCTTCGCAGGGCTGGCCGTAGCTCGAGGTGATGATCTGGTCGCGGTCGGCCTGGACCATCGCAGCGATCTGGGCGAGTTCGCCGTTCGGCGTTTCGGGGTTCTCGTAGACGTCCAGCGTCGCGCCGGGCGCCATCGCGGAGACGTCCTCGACGTCGAGCAGCGCCTCGCCGTCGGAGCCCGGACCCTGGGGGATCCCGCCTTCCAGCGCGATCACGTGCAGGCGCGCGCGCATCTGCGCCGCGGCGCCAGCACCGAAGTAGCAGCGGTCGAAGCGTTCGATGTCCGCAGGCAGAAACGGTTCCTGCTCGAAGACGCCAATGTTCACGCCCTGTCCGGTGTCGCCCTGCGCATAGAGTCCGAAAGCGCCGTAGGCGTTCGCGATCTGGTCGTCGGTCAGTCCGCCGAACGTCCCCGCTGCCTGGGCCGCTGCGACGCAGGCGTGCGGCGAGCCCGCGGGGTGGGTGAAGGTGCCGCTCTTCGCCGCCGGCAGGCGCGCACCACGCGCACGCCTGCGCAGCGCGCGCGCCGATGAACGGGGGAGGCGGTCCAGGCCGACGACCGCCGCGACGTAGCGTGCGGCGTATGCCGGCAGCGCGGGGGCACCCGTGCTCGCCGTCGCGATGCCTCCGCGCGGCAGACGGTAGGCCGCCAGCCGCGTCGAGAACGCTGCCTGGGCGGCGCCCGCCGAGCCCGAGAAGGGCAACAGCAGACCGTCGGACTCGACGTGCCCGACCTTCAGGCCACGCGCGCGTAGCGCGCTGCGGACGGCGGCGACGGCCTGCGCACCGGCGCCGAAGCGCGCGGCGAAGGCGCCGCGCGGCACCCGGTCGCCGCGGCGATGACCGCCGCGGCGCGCGCCGTCGGCGATCAACTCTTTCAGCGCGCCGGCATCGCGCGGGGCGAGGACGACGAAGCCGTGCACCGTGCGCCTGGAGCCGACGAGGCCGATTCGAACGGCGCCGCCGGGCAATATCGGAGCGACGCCGATGCGCACGACGCCGCCGCTGCCAGTGGCCCCCGGCGCGAGCGCCGCTGCGGCCAGTAGCGCGGCGCCGATCACGCCGAGCATCGCGGCGGCCAGCCGCTCGCGCATCCGAACTCGTTGCACGCTCTCCCCAGTCTCCCTACCGGTCTTGCCCCAAGCGGCAATTATTGAGCAAGCTGCGCTGCTGTCAACGACCCTGCGGCGCGCGCGGGCGATGATGTGCGTGATGAGCAGCCCTGAGAGAGGCCCCCGCGAAACCGGAAGACTGCCGGTCGGCGGCGGACACGAGCTTCACTGGGAGCGCTGGGGAACGGCCGGCGGGCGCCCCGCGGTGGCCCTTCACGGGGGTCCCGGCGCCGGCTGCTCGCCGTGGTGGGCGACGCTCTTTGACCTCGAGGTGGACGACGTGCTGCTGTTCGACCAGCGGGGCTGCGGACGCAGTACGCCCAACGCCGGCGTGACGACGGCAGCTCTCGAGCACAACACGACCGCCGACCTCGTCGGCGACATCGAGCAGTTGCGGGTCCTTTGCGGTCTCGATCGCTGGACGGTGGTGGGTGGGTCGTGGGGCTCGACGCTCGCGCTGGCCTATGCGCAGCGCCACCCGGCGCGGGTCGCCGGACTCGTGCTCTTCTCCGTCGTCACGACCAGCGCCGCGGAGGTCGAGTGGGTGACGCGCGGGATCGCCGCGACCTTCCCCGGAGAGTGGAACCGCTTCTGCGACGCGGTCCCGGCTGCCCAGCGCGCCGGCAATCTCGCTGCGGCCTACGCCCGCATGCTCTGCGACCCGGACCCCGCGGTCTGCGCCGAGGCGGCCGAGCGCTGGTGCGCGTGGGATGACCGCGCCGCGACGCCGCCGGGGCAAACGCCCCACGACCGGCGGTTCGAGGACCCGCGCTTCAGATTGTGCTGGGCGCGAATCGTGACGCACTACTGGAGCAACGCGGCGTTCCTGCCCCCCGGAGCGCTGCTTTCGGGCATGGCGCGCCTGGCCGCAGTGCCCGGCCGCCTGGTCCACGGCGCCGCTGACCTCGGCTCGCCGCCCGCCACGGCCCGCGCGCTCGCCGCGCGCTGGCCCGGCGCCGGTCTGCGGGTCGTCGACGCCGGCCACGGCGGTCCAACCGTCGCGGCGGCGGTCCGTGAATCACTCGCCGAACTGGCTGTGTCGGCGACGTGAGCGGTGCCGCGGTGATCTTCGGCGCGCCCGGCGCCGGCAAGACAACGGTGCTTGAACGGACCGCCGACCGGCTCGAAGCCGAGCAGGTCACCTTCGGCGCGCTCGAGAGCGAGCAGCTCGCGTGGGGCTTTCCCCTGCTCGCATTCGACAGGATCGTCGAGCAGACCGCCGCGGTCCTTCAGCTGCAACGCCGGGGTGGACGCCGGCTCTTTCTGCTCGCGGTGACCGTCGAGGGCGCCGCTGAACTCGGGTCCTTCTGCAGTGCGATCCCGGCCCGGCCGCTGCTGACGGTCGCCCTCGACGCGAGGCCGCAGACCTGCGCGGCGCGGATCGAGGCCCGTGAGCCCGAGAGCTGGACGGGCAGGGCGGAACTGGTTCGCCGCGCGCGCACGATTGCGCAGGCGGTCACGCAGATCGACGCGCAGCTACGGATCGACACCGAGCTCGTCGACCCCGAGACCGCGGCTCGGCGCGTCGTGCAGGCGCTGCGCGCGGCCGGCGCGCTCAAGCCGCACGACGGCGGCTAGCGTACGGGGATGCGCAAGCAGCGGCTCGACACCGTGCTGATCGACCGCGGCCTCTTTACGAGCCGCTCGCGGGCCGCCGCCTCCGTGATGGCGGGGGAGGTGCTCGTCGGCGCGGGACGCCGGCGTGCGGCGAAGCCGAGCGAGCTTGTGGACCCCGCTGACGTGCTGGTCGTCCAGGGCGGCCCGAGGTTCGTCTCCCGTGGCGGCGAGAAGCTCGCCAACGCACTGGCGGACAGCGGCCTCGCAGTTGACGGGCGCGTCGCGATCGACGTCGGCGCGTCGACCGGCGGCTTTACCGACTGCCTGCTGCAGCACGATGCCGCACACGTGATCGCTGTCGACGTCGGCTACGGGCTGCTCGACTACTCGCTGCGCAGCGACTCGCGCGTCTCCGTGCTCGAGCGCCTGAACGCCCGCGAACTGACCCCCGGGTCGCTCGCCGGGCTGGCGCAGCCGGACCTCGCAGTGATCGACGTCTCGTTCATTTCGCTCGCGAAGGTGCTCACGGCCGTGCTCTCATGTCTGCCGATGCGATTCGATGTGCTGGCGATGATCAAGCCCCAGTTCGAGGTCGGCCGCGAGCGGGTCGGCAAAGGCGGCGTCGTGCGCTCGAGCGAGGACCGCCGCGCCGCGCTGGTGACCGTCGGCGCCGCTGCGCTGAGCGCGGGCTGTGCGGTCGTCGGCTACCACTCATCGGGGCTGCCCGGGCCGAAGGGCAACCGCGAGACCTTCGTGCACCTCGTCGAGGGATCGAGGGGCATCGGCACCGGCAGCGCACAGGACCTCGAGGCTCTGGCTCGAACCGTGGAGCACGACTGATGCGTGCCCAGGTCCTCACACACCGCAGCCACGGCGAGACGCTGCCGGCGATCGGCGAGCTGATCGTCGCCGCGGAGCGCGCCGGTGTGACACTCGTGTTCGACGACGATGAGGCCGTCAAGCACGACATCAAGGCCCGGCCGGGCGTCGAGTTCGCGCCGTGCGGCGAGGAGGACATTTGCATCGTGCTCGGCGGCGACGGCACGATCCTGCGCGCCCTGCAGCTGCACGCCGGAACACAGATCCCCGTCTTCGCGGTCAACTTCGGCGCGATCGGCTTCCTCTCGACGGTCGAGCGCGCCGACATGGCGGAGGGGTTCGCGGCCGCGTTCGCCGGCGACTATGAGCTGCTCGAGCTACCTGCGCTCACGCTCGAGCTCGCCGGCGAGCAGTACCCGGCGTTCAACGACATCGCGATCCACCGCAAGGTCGGCGAGCGGGTCGCGGAAATCTCCTACGCGCTAGACGGCGAGGTCGCCGGCAGCGTGCGCTGCGACGGCCTCGTACTGGCGACGCCCGCCGGTTCGACTGGCTACAACCTCGCGAACGGCGGCCCCGTGATGGCGTGGGGGGTGGAGGGTTATGTGGTGTCGTTCATCGCTCCGCACACCCTGAACGCGCGCGCGCTCGTCGTTGCTCCGGCGGACCCGATTTATCTCACGAACGATTCCGCTGAGCCGCTCGACGTAGTTGTCGACGGCCGGCCGGTCGGCGAGCTGCCGAGCCGGCACTCGATGCGGGCGCGCTTCGAACTTGACCGCGCGAAGCTCGCGCAGCGCCACGGCTCCTCTTTTTACCGTCGCTTGCGACAAAAGTTCGGCCGGCTCGCCAGCTGAGAGTCAGGCCGCCGAGCGGCGACCGTCACCGCGCGACATCGACTCGACGAAAACGTCGAGCTGTTCGCGCGAGAAGCGTCGCTGGCCGCCCGGGGTCCGGTAGCAGGCAATGTGCCCGGCATCGGTCCAGCGGCGCACGGTGGCGAGTGAGACGCCCAGGTAGCGGGCGGCCTCGGAGCTAGTGAAGTTCAGCTGGTGATCGCTGTGGTTCTCGGTGATTGAAAAGGCCATCTTGCTGCGGTTATCGCCATTGTGCGCGGATCACTTGAGCAAAGGCGAAATCTGCACAGCCGTGGTCAGCCAAACGTCCAGATCGGTCGTGTTGAAGCAGAACATTCCTCTGCAACCCTTGACGAACCTACTCATTCCGCATATCTATTGGCTCGCCTGACAGGTAGGTGCGAACTGTTTTCGGGATGGAGACAGGGTCGCGCACGTGGGCCGTGAGGCCTGTCCAAAGGAGAATGACGATGTTCTGGGACCGCTAAAGAACCGTTGAAGCGCGTCGCGCCCGCCTGTCGGGCGCGACGCGCCTCCTCTAGCGTCAGGTCGCCGACGTCGCGATCTCTTTGACCCGGCGGCCGAACTCGAGCTCCTCCTCGAAGTTCGCTTCGCCGGTGTAGAGCTGCTCGACCCTGTCGCCGCTCTCGATCATCGCGATGAAGGTCTCCACAAGTTCCGCGTCCAGCTGTCGCCCCGCGACACGGCGCAGCTCGCCGATCGCGTCCTGGGGGCTCATTGGCGTGCGGTAGGTGTCGCGGGCCGTGAGGGTGTCGAAGGTCGAGGCGATCGCGATCATCCGCGAGACCAGCGGGATCTCGGTGCCGATCAGGCCGACGGGATAGCCGTCGCCGTCCACGCGCTCGTGGTGATAGAGGATCGCTTCGGCGACCGCTCCGTAGCCGTCCAGCCGCCCGACGAGCGTCGCTCCCTCCTGGGGGTGGCGGCGGATCAGCGCCCAGTCGGCGTCGGAGAGGATCTCGGCATGGAGCACCCGGTCGGGCAGCGCGAACTTTCCGATGTCGTGCAGCAGCCCGGCGGTGTGTGCGAGTTCCTGGACGCCGGCGTCGCAGCCCGCGGCAGCGGCCAGTTCGCGTGCGTAGCGCGCGACGGCTGCCGAATGGCGCGCCGTCGAGCGGTCGCGCAGTGCGAGCGTCTCAACGAGCGTCGCGAGTACGCCGAACTGCAGCGACGCGAGGTGGATCGAACGGGCTTCAAGCTGGTTGGCGCGGTCCTCCGAGCGCGAAAGCGCGGTCATCAGTGACTGCACGATCGCGATCACGACGAACGTCGCGCAGACCGACCACAGCGTGAAATCGCTGTAGGCGACCGCGAGCACGGCGGTCAGCGCGGCGGCGACGAACTCGCCGGGGAGCATCGGGATGAAGGCCTCGCGGATCTGGCCGGCGATGCTGTCTCCCTCGGTCGCGCCGTCGAGCGCGACGATCGCGAAGTTCGCGGTGTTCGTGACGACGAACACGGCGAAGACGAGCAGCGCGAACTGGGCTCGGGTGATCCCGGAATCGGGCGCGTTGTAGGCGTGGCCGACGAGCAGCCAGATGAAGCCCGAGCCGATCAGGGCCACGACCATGCGGTTGGAGACGCGCGAGAGCCAGACGTTCGCCGGCGCGCGTTGGATCGTTGAGTAGACGATCGCGGAGAGTGCGCCCATCGCCACGGCCGGCGCCGGTCCCAGGAGGCTGATCGCCAGGACGAACGCCGAGAACCCGCCTGAGAGGGAGAGGCCTCCGACCTTCAGGCGCAACCAGTCGCCGGCGACGCAAGCGACAGCGAGCAGGGCGACGAGCAGCACGGGGTGCCATTCCGAGGACCGGCTGAGGGCGATCGCGCCGTAACCCGCGGCGAGAATCGCGGCAACCTCAGCCGTGTGAAACGAAGTCCTCTTAAAGCGCGCGAGCATCTGCCATTCAGCCTCACCGCACTTAACGGACGCAACCGTGTCGTCCTTTTAGGGCTGGGATAGCCATTGCAGGCCGCTCAGCCAGTTGCGACGGCCGGTTCGCCGTCGATCGCCTCCCGCGGAACGCGGGCGAAAGCCGCGATTGTCAGGCAGGCTCCGAGGCCTGCGACGAGGAACGCCGTGCGCGTCGAGCTGTGGACCGCGATCACGCCGGCGAGCAGGTAGCCGGCCGCCGGCGCGATCGAACCGATGATCTCGGTCGCGCCCATCATCTGGCTCAGCAGGTCGTGCGGGGTCAGGCGCTGCACACACCCGATCAGCGATGCCCACTGGATCCCGTTGCCGACGCCGCCGACGACTGCCGCGAGCGTCGCCACGGCGAGCGTGGGTGCCGCCCAGAATCCGAGGTACGCCACGCCGACCGCCAGCGTGCTGAGCATCAGGAGCCTCATCAGCGCCCGGTTCTCACCGCGCGCGAAGACGATGCTCCCGACCGTCACGCCGACGCCCCAGGCCGCGGCGAGCAGGCCGTAGCCGGGTGCACCGGCCCCGAGCGTCGTTTTCGCGTAGGCAACCTGGAGCGGCCCGCCGAAGGTGAAGAAGATGATCGCCACCGACTCGGCGATCAGCAGCAGGCGCAGCGCCGGTACCGCCGAGATGTGGGCGCGGGCCGAGGCGACACGCGCCCGCACGGAGGCGTCCAGTCCGGGGCGCACGTGCGGCGTCAGGTCGAGCATCATTGCCGCGCAGACCAGGAACGAGAGCACGTCGAGCCAGAGCGCCGCGGAAACCCCGTAGGCGGGGACGATCAGGCCCGCGAGCAACGGCCCGATCGCGTAGGTGATCGCGAAGCCGAGGTTCATCGAGCTGTTGGCCGTCCCTTCGGCGGCCATCGCCAGCGCGATCGTCTCCGGGTCGGGCTCGGCGCCGCCGGCGCCCGCGCCCGCGAGAACCGCCTCGCGCGCGGTTTTGGCTGCCGAGGTGCGAACGAGCGCGTTCGCCGACAGCGCGGCGGTGCCGTCGATCGCGACCAGCACCAGGATCGGTGCCAGCGGACCATGGCGGGACGCGAGCAGGGCCAACACCGCAAATGCGAGCGCCTCGAGTGCGTAGAGCGCGCTCAGCCCCCCGCGGCTGCTGCGCGCCTCGACGCGTGCGATCACGGCCGGCACGAGGAACGCAGGGACCACCTGCGCGCAGATCAGCAGCGCCGCGACCGCGAGCTCGCTGCCGGTGCGGTCGTAGACGAGAATCGCCAGCGCGATGTTCCCAAACCACGTCCCGAGCCGGTTGAGCGTGTATGCGAGAACTACCCGCCGGGTCAGTGGAGCACGCGGGATCGGGAGCACGCGCTTACGCTACAGGCCGATCCTGCCGATGAAGGATCCGTGGAAGCGGATCACCCCTCCACGGGCCGCCAGGGCCCGTACACGGTCGTCATCGCCGACGACCACACTGTTGTGCGCGACGGCATCCGTGCGGTGCTCGAACGTGCCGACGGCGACTTCCGGGTGATCGGGGAAGCGGCAGACATCCCGTCGCTGACGAAGGCAATCCGCGATCTCCAGCCGGATCTGCTGACACTCGACCTCACGATGCCCGGCGGCTCGAGTCTCGGTGCGCTGCCATCCTGCTTCATTGCCCACCCGGAACTTGCCGTCGCGGTTGTGACGATGCGCGAGGATCCCGAGTACGCGCGACAGGCGATGCGAGCCGGCGTGCGCAGCTACGTGCTCAAGGAGGCCGATCCGGCCGAAATGGTGCGCGCCTTCCGTGCCGCGGTGAGCGGCGAAACGTACGTGCACCCGCGGCTGGGCGCGGCGCTCGCGGGCGGCGAATCGTCCGAGGGTGCGCCGCTGAGCGAGCGCGAGCTCGAGGTGGTGCGGCTGATCGCGGACGGGTTCACCAATCCGGAGATCGCTGACCGGCTCGAGGTCGCCGAGCGCACGGTCAAGACCTACCGGGCCCGCGCGATCGAAAAGCTCGGCTTCTCCTCGCGCGCCGAGATCACCGCGTACGCGCGGCGCTCCGGCCTGACGCGCTAGCGATCCGGCCGCTTCAGGCGGCCTGGCGAAGCTGGGCCGACGGCGCCAGCTCAACCGTCAATGAAACGGTCGTCCCGCCGCCGGGCGCGGGCTCGAAGGAGAGCTCGCCGCCGACGAGCTCCGCGCGCTCGGCCATGCCCGACATGCCGAAGCCGCCCGCCAGGCCATCCTCGCGCGGTCCGAGGCGGTCGGCTTCGGGCAGGCCGATGCCATCGTCGGTGACGCTCGCCACCAGGCGCCCGTCGCGGGCGTGCACGGCGATCACGGCGCTCGTCGCCTGCGCGTGTCGCGCAACGTTGGTGAGTGCCTCCTGCAGCACGCGGTAGACCGTGCCCTCGATCTCGTCGCCGAGCCGCTCGGCGGGGGGAAGGTCGATCTCCGTGCGCACGTCGAGGCCGTCGATCGCCTGGGCGCGTCGGGCGAGAGCCTCCAGGGCCGCCGCGAGCCCAAGGTCGTCGAGCGCCGCCGGGCGCAGCTCGGTGATCAGGTGGCGCAGGCCGTCGATCTCGTGGCCGAGACCCTCGAGAACGTCCGCGACGACGTCCTTGAGCGCCTCGGGATCGTCAACGTCGCGCGCGTTGGCCAGTCGCAGGCGCAGCGCGCCGATGCCCTGGATGCTTTCGTCGTGGATCTCCCGCGCCCAGCGGGCACGCTCGCGCTCGCGGGCCTGAATCCCGAAGCGCAGCCGTTCGACCTCCACGGCGCGCTCGGCGGCGAGCCGCTGCGCGAGACTCGAGGCGAATGCGCCCAGGGCCTCACGGTCGGCGGGCTTGAACGAGCGTTCGAGCCGCAACGCGATCACGAGACCCTCGTGACGCTCGCGCTCGCCGCCCGCGGCGGCGAGCGGCTGGATCAGGATCGACCGCGCCTGGAGGCCGAGCTCGACCAGCCAGGCCGCGTCGTTGCCGCGAGGGCGCTCGAGCGACTGGGCCTGGCCACGCTCGAAGAGCGCCCCGAGGGCCGTGCCGCGGCGCGGCGCCATCCGCACGCGCGGCGAGACCTCGCCGGCGGCTGCGGCGATCCTCAGCTCGCTGCCTTCGTCGACGACGATCAGCAGGCAGTCGGCGTCGAGCAGGGACTGCCCGCGGTCGCCCATCAGGCGGAAGAGCCACAGCTCGGAAGGGGTCAGCATCGCCGCGACGCCTCCTTTAGAAGACGTTCGGCGACTCCACCGCCGCGAGCTGGATCCGTTCGGCACCGGCATGGCGCGCCGCCGAGAGTGCCCGCAGCAGCAGGTCGTCGCCGGTGGCTTCAGCGGCGAAGTTGGCAAATCCGATCGTGACCGTGAGCGGATGCCGCTCGCCGCCGATTTCGAGCTTCACCGAGCGGATCCGGGCCAGCAGGCGACGCGCGACGCGCTCGGCCTCGATCGCGTCGGCGCCCGGAAGGATCACGACCAGTGCGCCGCCGGGCCACTGGCCCACGCGGTCGTAAGCCCGCAGTTCGGAAGCAAGCGTGTCGGCAAGATAGGCAGTCGTGCGGTCCCTCAGCGAGCCGTCACCGTCGTGCACGACGTCATCGAGGTTCTCGATCACGATTGCGAGCGTTGCCAGCGCCGTGCCGTTTCGAGCGGCACGAGCGACCTCCTCGCGCAGGCGCCGCTGCAGCTCCGCGCTGGTGGCCGGCTGGTTGGGTTCCTCGGGGGCTGTCGCGCCTTCGTCCGCCATCGAATACGACTCTTCGTCGATACTCACGTGAGCGTATCGGCGCAAAGCGGCGCGAACATGAGCTGATCGCTCCGTCTACGCGCGCTGGTACACCGTCGAACAATGCTGCTTGAGCTGCGCGTTGAGAACCTGCTCGTGATCGAGCGTGCCGAACTGCGGCTCGCGGAGGGCCTGAACGTGGTCACGGGGGAGACGGGGGCCGGCAAGTCGGTCCTCGCGCATGCGATCGACCTGCTGCTCGGCGCACGCCCGCGGGCCGGCATCGTGCGGCCCGGCGCCGGCGAGGCCTACGTCGAGGGGGTCTTCGAACTCGACGAGCCCCTCCGGGCCGAGCTCGGCGATCGGCTCCCGCCCGACGCCGACGAGCTCGTGCTGGCGCGGCGCGTGGGCAGCGACGGACGCACGCGCGC
>Ga0182013_10001071_pt1 | contig 37904 bp, 34 predicted proteins | sample 612S2MmetaG_FD_120487 | JGI IMG/M metagenome (GOLD analysis project Ga0182013, IMG submission 120487) | Permafrost microbial communities from Stordalen Mire, Sweden - 612S2M metaG | ecosystem: Environmental > Terrestrial > Soil > Wetlands > Permafrost | place: Sweden: Stordalen | collected... | reverse complement strand
TGCCGCAACTTCTTTAGCCAGCGCCGTCGCTGTATGGCGGGCGCGGAAAAAGGAGATACGCCGGAGCGTCCGCTGGTATTCGATCGCGGTAATCACGGCGCTGATGATCGCCGCCCTGTACCTCGCATGGTGGGGAGTGATCGGCATCCGCACCTGGAGCTAGGGCCTTTTAACACGACTGAGTTGGTTGGCGCCGACAGGTGGCCCGCCCTTTCAGCAGCGTCATCGCGGAAAGGGCGGATTACCACTGACCACGTGGCGCGCAAGCGCCGCCCGCCTGAACGGCCAGTCCCTTGCAGATTATTTCCCCACTTCGTCGCACAATGATCCCGGAAGTCTTGTTTCAAATCATCGTCCGGCACGTCCTCTTCGCGCCGCCGTTCAGCCGGAGGCGGCCAACAGTGGTCGAAACTTCCCGTAACCCCTTATCCTGGAGGATTTTGCAGGGAACTTCTTTGTTATGAGGATTTTACAGCGCAACCCATCACGTAAACTCATGAAAACAAGGAATTTCCCTACAAAATATGGGTGGGGGTATCCGATGTACCAGCTTTGACGGCCTATCAAGACCAACTGGCAAGGCGGCGATCGTTCTTAGCTGAGCGCCGTTACGACCGCATCGGTCGAGCGCACTCGTCCCAGGCGCGGAAAGATGCGCTCCACGCTGTTCGAATGGCTTTCGGCCGTTACCCCGGTCATCGCATCTTCGGCGAAGATGAGTTCGTAGCCGTGCTCGTAACCGTCGCGTGCCGTGCTCTCCACGCCGAACTCGGTGGCGATACCGCAAAGGACGATGGTGGTCAGTCCGCGACGGCGCAGGTGCAGGTCGAGATCGGTGCCGTAAAAAGCGCCCCACTGGCGCTTCAGAACCACGATGTCCGCAGGCTGGCGGTCGAGTTCAGGAATCAACTCACTCCAATCGGGCGGCATCGGGCCGGTCGACTTCCATGTCTGGTCGGTTGCGGTGTGCGGCCGGTCAGCGCCATCAGGCGAGCCGCCGACATGCACCAGCACGGGCTGCGCTCCCGCGACACGGGCGGCGGAGAGCAGTCGCGCGCAATTCGCCACCACGTCAGTCTGCGGATACGGCGCGCCCTGCCTTCCAACGATTCCTTTTTGCAAATCGATCACCACGATGGCCGTGTGGCGCGCATCGAGTTTGAGAACGGCTTTTTCGTCGCTCATTGCTGAATACCTTCCTTTGCCGGCAGAATACCCATCTCCTGGTAGATAGGTCGAATCTGGCGCCGCAGCTCCGGCAGCCGCGTGGTAAACCATGCCGCGCCCAACAAGACAACGGAGCCGTTCATTATTACCGTCAATGGCGCACCCGTGGCATGTGCCATGGTTCCGGCCAGCAGGCTGCCAAAGGGCGCCATGCCCATGAAGGCCATCGTGTAGTAACTCATCACGCGGCCGCGTTTCTCGTCGGTGACAATGGTTTGAATGACGGTGTTGCTTGCGGCCATGCCCTGCATCATGCCCATGCCGGCGAGGAACACCATCACCATCGAGAGCCAGAAGAAGTGCGAGAGTCCGAAGCCGATCAGTCCCAGACCGAAGACGGCCGCGGCGACGGGAATCATCCTCACCAGCCCGCGCACGTTTCTGCGCGCAGCGAGCGATAGCGCCGAAACCAGCGCGCCCAGTCCCATCGAGCCCATCAGGAATCCTAGGGTATGTGGTCCGCCGTGCAGCACACGTGCGGCGAAGATGGGCATGAGCACCACAAACGGCATTCCCATCAGGCTTACCACGGCAAAGAGCATCAGGATCGTGCGGATGGGCAAAAATTCCGAAACATACGTCCACCCGGCCTTCAATTCGGCGATCATTGACGTGGCCACGCGATTCGCCACCGGCGTATGAACACGCATCATCAGCAGGGACGCAATCACCGCGAGGTAGCTGATGCCGTCAACCAGAAAGCACCATCCCTCGCTGGAAACCGCTATCAACATGCCAGCCAGCGACGGGCCGATCAGCCGCGCCATGTTCACCATTGACGAGTTGATGGCGATGGCGTTCTGCAGGTCGCGCTTGTCGTCCACCATCTTGATCATGAAAGATTGGCGGCCCGGCATGTCGAAGGCGTTGACCATACCCTGCATCACGCTCAAGGCCAGCAACAGCGGAATCGTAATGTGACCGGTAAGCGTCAACGCGGCAAGAGTCAGCGACTGGACCATGGATAGAGTCTGGGTCCACACCAGCACCTGACGGCGATCAAGCCGGTCTACCCACACGCCGGCAAAGGGCGCAAGCAGAAAGGTGGGAATCTGCCCAGCAAAGCTGACCGTGCCCAGCAGGAGGGCCGAGCCGGTGAGCCTATAGACCAGCCAGCCGGTGGCCACGCGCGTCATCCACGTCCCGATAAGTGATATGGTTTGACCGCCGAAGAAGAGGCGGAAGTTGCGATGGCGCAGCGCCCTCCAGGCATGAGAGACGCCGGAGGTTACGCCCAACTGCACCTCGGCGGCAGCCTCGGTCGCGTCTACTCGCCCCACTGGTTCCGTATCGCTCAAAAACTGCTTCCTCATTTGCAGTTTATCGTGGCGGGCTTTCGGGGCGAACGCTCTTCCAGCACACAAAACCGGACTTTCTTTGGTTGGGCTACCCTTCAAGGCTCTTTGTCGGCTCAGTGCGGCCGCTAGTAAAGATGGAACCGCACTTCGACGTTCATCTTGACTGGAACAGGCATTCCATCTTTCATGGCAGGTTTGAAACGATATTTGTTGACTGCCTCAATGGCTTTTTCGCTCAATCCATAGTCCAGAGGTGTCTCTGTATGCACATTCTGCGGCATCCCGTGCGCATCGACAACTAGCGAGATCATGCATTTTCCCTCGTATTTTGCCCTTCGCGCATCTTCGCTGAACTCCGCCTCAGCAGACATAAGAAGAACCGGAGCGCTGACTCCGCTTCCGACGCGAAAGTCGTGAACAGCAACGCTATCGGGATCGTTAAGATTTGAACTGGGAGATGCAAGGACAGCTTCCTCCGGTGGCTGTGGGAGGGGCGCTAGCTTCTGCATAGGCTGGAACAGCAGCCGCAACTGATAGGCTTTCTTACCTGCATCATCCTTTTTCTCATCAATGCAGGTTTGCATGATAACGTCCAGCAACTGCGCTACGGCGACCGGTGCGCCATCGCTTGTTCCGGGCTTGAATCGGTCCGCTGCGGCAATTTGCAGGGCAAACTTATCCAGGTCCGTACCCACGGGGTGAAAAAACATGAGGTTACGCGGCTGGCCTGTCGCATCCACGATAACAGAGAGAATGACGATGCCATCTTGCTTGTTCTTGCACTTTCCGGTGGGGATCGGGATCGGGTTAAGTGGAAGAAGCTCTGGAGCCGTCACTCCGGGACCAACGGCATAAACCCTTACGAGGGCCGGCTGCGCATCAGGCAACGGAGGCGGTGCGGAAGGACCGGCTTGCTGCCCGCCGGAAGAGCTTGCCCTCGAAACTACAAGCAACGCGATAATGCATAACGTTCGCATGGACTCTCCACTAACTCCACACGGCAAATTTATCACACAAGAACCTTTATCTCATCTGCAAAGTTGTTTTGCGAATTTGTTTGTTTCGTCTTCAGTAACTCTGCCGAGTTAGAACTATCGGACTCGCGTTACACTAAGCGTCATGGAGCGCGGACGAGTTGAAGGAGATGAGAGCAGAAAACGACCATGAGTTCAGCGAACCATTCCGTTGCGGCTGAGGGCGGCGAGTGCCCCTTTGCCGCCATTATCCTGGCCGCGGGCCACTCCTCGCGCATGGCGGAGTTCAAGCCTTTGCTTCCGCTGGGCGGCAGCACGGCATTGGAACGATGCATCGGCTTATTCCGCGCCGCAGGCATCACGAATGTGATTGTTGTTCTGGGCCATCGCGCGGATGAGTTGCGGCCTTTGGCCGAGCGTGCCGGCACACGATGCGTGCGCAATCCGAACTTTGAGCTGGGAATGTTCTCGTCCGTTGTGGCAGGCTGTCGCGCGCTGCCCGAACGCGCTGATGCGGCCTTCGTGTTGCCGGCGGACATTCCGCTGGTGCGGCCCAATACGATTCGCGAATTAGCGGCAGCATTCGCATTGCGCGGCTCAGGCATTGTGTATCCGGTTTTCGAGGGGCGTCGCGGACATCCTCCACTCATTGTTCGCAGCATTCTGGCTGAGGCGGCTGAAGAGGGTGCGCCAGGGCCGCTCTCCGAGTTGCTGGCACGGCACGAGAGCGAGGCCATTGACCTGCAGGTCGTGGACCAGGCCATCCACATGGGCATGAACACTCCCGCCGAGTTTGACGAGCTGCGTGCTCTGGCATCGTCGCGCGAGATTCCCACACGCGCCGAATGCGAAGCAATTCTCGCTGCCCACTCCGTTGAGCCGGGTATCGTTCGCCACTCGCGCCTGGTGGCCGGGGCAGCACAACGAATTGCACTTGCACTCACACGCAGCGGCTTATCGCTGAACCCGGAACTGGTGCAGGCCGGTGCGCTGCTGCACGATCTCGCCAAAGGCAAGCCGGATCACGCCGGAGTTGGCGCGGCGATTTTGAGATCGATGGATTTCCCACAGGTTGCAACAGTTGTCGATTCGCATACCGATTTTGATTTCGGCGGCCGCATCGACGAAGGCGCGATTGTCTATCTCGCTGACAAATTGATGAGTGGCGAGCGTCCGGTTACGATTGAGCAGCGGTTTGAGGTCGCTCTCCGGCGATCCAGTGATGACCCGCCGGCGCTTGAAGCTGCGCAAAAGCGCATGGCCACGGCAAAGGCGGTGGCTCTCGCGGTGGAGACGCGACTGGGAACGACTCTCGCAAGCGTCGCCAATGAAGATTCCGGCGCACCTGCGAAGCCGGGCGCTTCGCTTGCTGATGAGACTGGGAATTCATGATTGGCAAACGCAAGCGGATTGACCGGACTGCTATCGATTTCGCTCCTGCATCGGTGAGTCTTCGGAAGTCGCGATTGCATCTCCATAGAAAGTTGGAATGACATGGGAATCTATGAAGAAATCTGTAAATTAAGGTGCGAGGGAAAACGCGCGGCGCTGGCCACCATCGTCAATGTCAGCGGCTCCGTTCCTCCGGTGGTGGCCGCGAAGATGCTGGTGCGCGAAGACGGCTCGATCATGGGAACGGTCGGCGGCGGCCGCATGGAATCCGAAGTTCGGGAGAGTGCGATGGAATCGATGAAAGACGAGAAGGCGAAAACCTTGACCTTCAATATGGATCAGACTCCTGATGATCAAAATGGGCTGGTATGCGGTGGATCGACCCAGGTATTCATTGAGCCGCTGATTCCCGCACCTGTGCTGTATATCTTCGGCGGAGGCCACGTAGGGCTGAGCCTATATAAAGCAGCCATGCTGGCCGGTTTTGAGGTGGTCGTGGCCGACGATCGGGAACCTTTTGCCAATCGCGAAAGATTTCCCGATGCTCGCGATATTCATGCCGGCGATTTGGATGCGACCCTGTCTAAACTCGCGCCCAGTGCCGACTCCTACATAGCTATCGTCACACGCGGCCATCGTCACGATATTCGTGTTCTTCGCTGGGCGCTCAATACGCCCGCGCATTACATCGGCATGATCGGCTCGGGCCGCAAGGTGGTTTCGCTGTTTCAAAAACTCGAAACGGAAGGCGTTGCACGGGAGAGTTTAATGCGCATCTTCGCTCCAATTGGCCTGGAGATCAACGCGGGTACGCCAGAAGAAATAGCCATCTCCATCGTGGCCGAGCTGATCGCAGTCCGGCGGAATTGCGCCGTGGCGCTGCCTCACCTGCGCAATCGCATTCGCAAAGAGGCGGCCGATTCGTTATCCCTCAAGGAGTAGCAGCCGCGCAGGATCGAGCGTAATCCGCCACGGCTGAGGCTGCTTGTTCAACGTGCGCCAAAGTTCTTTTGGCACGTCGGCTTGCAGATGCGGCGGTTCTCCCGCGCGAGGCGCGGCGTGCAAACGCAGATAGAGCGTCATCTCATGCGGCGCTTCGCTGGTCGTCAGCAGCCAGCATGGAAATGTGTTTTCGACTTCAGTGGCTTGCTGAAATTTGATCTGGTGCGAACGGAATCCAAGGTGGGTGAGTGCACCGGAAACCGGATTCGCCGATTCTAATTCACAGTCCCATGCGTCTACAGCAATTCGATCCGCAGCCAAGCGGCGAGCTGGAACGATATTCTTGCAGCCGGTGAGCCGCGCGGCGACCACGGTGCGAGGCCGCTCGAAGAGTTCGTGCTTCGGCCCGCTTGCGATTACGCGGCCGCCGTCGAGCACCAACAGATCGGTGCAGAAGCGAAAAGCTTCTTCCATGTCATGCGTTACAAAGATCACCACGCCGTTGTAGTTGGTGAGCGTCTCGCGGAGCTGCTCTTCCATCTGCCGCCGCAAAAACGGATCAAGCGCCGCGAAGGGTTCATCGAGCAGCAGCGCATCCGGCTCTATCGCCATGCATCGCGCGATGGCCACGCGCTGCCGCTCTCCGCCAGAGATTTCTTTCGGGTAGAGGTTCGCCAATTCGGCAATGTGCATCAGATTGAGTTGCCTGTCAACGCGCGTGCGGCGCTCCTGTTCAGGCAATGCGCTCAAGCCAAAGCCCACATTCTCCGCTACCGTCTTATGCGGAAAGAGCGCGTAGTCCTGAAAGACGACGCCGATTCTTCTCTTCGCGGAGAGAAGATTGTGCTTTGCCGCGCTGTCATACAAGACGCGGCCATTGAGAACAATACGCCCGCTATCCGGCGCAATCACGCCGGCGATCATGCGCAGTGTCATGGATTTGCCTGCACCGGAGGCTCCCAGCAACCCGACCGCGCCCGTGCCCGCGCGAAGGCTCACTTGCAAAGTGAAATTCTCAAGCGCCTTTTCAACCTGTATCTCAAGCGCCGCGGGAGACGCGGCCTCGTCGATCCGGCGTGAGTGAGCATGGAACGGCACGGGAACCGGCGCTGGGCGCGGAGCACTTTGTTGGTGCGCCGGCTTTCGCTGCGCGCTCTGCTTATTCAACAGCCGAATAATTGCCAGCGACAGCAAGACTATCAAGATCACCCATAAAAGCGCGCCGCGCATGTCGCCGTCTTCAGCAGCGGAATAAATGGCGATGGGCATGGTCTGCGTTCGTCCGGGTATGTTGCCGGCGAGCATCAGGGTGGCTCCGAATTCTCCCATGGCGCGCGCAAAAGCGAGAACGGTTCCGGCAATGACGCCCGGCGCAGCAAGCGGCAATAAGACTTTACGGAAGACCGCCCATTCCGAGGCTCCCAGCGTGCGCGCTGCTTCAAGATAGGTAGGATTCACCTGATCGAATGCGCCCAGTGTGGTGCGATACATTAGCGGAAATGCCACAACAGTTGCCGCAATCACGGTGGCGGGCCACGAGAATACAATCGTGATGCCGAGCCGCTCCAGCGCGTGGCCGACAATGCTCTGACGCCCGAGGGTCAGCAGCAGGAAGAAGCCGACCACCGTTGGCGGCAAAACCAGAGGAAGCGTAAGTATCCCGTCAATCCAGGCGCGCAGGCTGCCGTGCATTTGCACCATCACTCTGGCTGCAAACAATCCCAGAAAGAAAGTGGCAACCGTGGCGGCGCATGTCGTGGCCAGCGAAATGTACAGCGGCGATGGATCGATCAGAAACGTCACGGGGTGGCCATTGTAAATCCATGCTTCACAAAAATTGCTTGAGCCTCGGGATTGCCAAGGTAATCGATGAAGTCGCGCGTGGCTCCTCCACTTTGGCTCGCTTTGACGACAGCCGCTGGATAGACGATTGCGTCGTGCGACCAATCCGGCGCGAAAGCGACAATGCGCACACGGCTTGAGGATTGCGCATCGGTTACATAGACGATGCCCGCGTCCGCGTTGCCTGTCTCGACGTAAGTAAGCACCTGGCGAACATCCCCTCCCATCACAACTTTTTTATTGAGCCGGTCGAAGAGATGCAGCGCTGCCAGCGTTTGCCGCCCATATTGTCCTGCCGGGACGCTGGCGGGATCTCCCAGTGCGATCAGCCGGATGGAAGGATCCGCCAGGCCCTGAAAATCACGGAGCGGAGAGTCGAGAGGCGCAATCAGCACCAGCGAGTTGCGCAGCAAGTTGCGCCGCGTGCCGGACGCAATCAGACCCTTTGTTTCCAGATCGTCCATGGGTTTTGACGCGGCGGAGATAAATGCATCTACAGGCGCACCTTCCTCAATCTCCCGCGCCAAAGTTCCCGAAGAGCCAAAGTTGTTGCGGAATTCGATGGCGGCGTGATCGCGCTGATATGCGGCTTCCGTCTCTAAAATCGCATCTTTGACGCTGGCTGCGACAGAAAGCGTCAGGGTCGCTCGCCGCGGAGCATGGCACGCACAAATGGAAACCGCAATCGCCAGCATCGCCGCGCAGAAGAAGGACCCCGATCGAATTCCTTTTGCTCGCTTCGCGTTCATTGCTCCCACGTTGAAATTACTCCTGAATAAAGGTTGGATCGTAGGATACACACGGCAGCGCCGTGGAAGCAATGCGCGTAACCTTGCCCCCGCGCGACCCCCGCAACCAGCGGTGGTGAACACATGCAAAAGATTAAACGACATTAGGTAAGGAGCGGCACTTATAGGTATCCCACCTTAACCAATTCGCAACCAGCGCGAATTCCACCCCACGGACGATGGACCTGTCCGCGGGGACCCCGGCGAATCGCCAAGGTGGGATGTTTACATTTCAGCAACAATGAAAATGTTTTAGACTACGATGGTCTCTTCGCCCTTGTGCCAACCGCAGGGAGTGAGTCCGCCGTTTTGCAACGCGTCCAGAACGCGCAGGACTTCCTGCGGATCGCGGCCCACGGACAAATCCGTAACGTAGACAAAACGGATTACATTCTCGGGGTCAACGATGAAGGTGGCGCGCTGGCTGACGCCGGCTTTCAGGTCAAGGATTCCCAACTGCTCAGAGAGATCGCGCTTGATGTCGGAGAGCATGGGAAAGGGAAGGCTCTTCAGCGAAGGCTGGTCGTTGCGCCAGGCCCAATGAACAAACTCCGAATCGATGCTGGCACCGAGAATTTGCGTGTCTCGGCTGACGAACTCCGGGTTCAGCGCGCCAAAGGCGGCGATCTCAGTGGGACAGACAAAAGTGAAGTCCTTGGGCCAGAAGAAGTAGACCTTCCACTTGCCATCAAAGCTCCGGTCGGTAAGGGTTTGAAAGGCATTCTTGAGATCGAGATTGACTACGGCGGTCAGTTCAAAGGCAGGAAACTTTTCTCCAACAGTAAGCATGAATGACTCCTTATTGGTTAATTGGGGTTGAGTGCGGCACATGCGCAGACAAGCCACGCTCCGCTTCGGAAAGAATGAATGAAGCCGATTGTCGCCCGCACCAGCGGGCACAAGACTCCGAGAACAGTTCGCAAGGCTTTCCTATAGGTGCCTGCGAGCAGTGTATGATTTTGGACTGCGATGGTCTTCTTTAATCAGAATACAGCAAATCGCTGATATCTGCCTTAAGTGTTTCGGAAGGAATCAAACTATTGTGGAGAACGCAGAGAGCCGGATTGCGCTGGCTGCGTTAATTTGATTTCGCCATGCTTGCCTGCCAGACCAGGCGGGCGGCGACCAAGTCTTCGATGGCCATGCCCACCGATTTGAAGACGATTCGCCGGCCTGTGGGGACGACTGCATGGCCTGAGAGAATTTCGCCGATCTCAGCCTCGACTCGCGCCCCGGAGAGCAGCACGTCTCCGGATTCGCGCTCGACAGCAAGGCGCGACTCTGCGACGAGACAGGCATTTTGCATCGTCTGGTCGTCCAGTTCGCGCAGTTGCGCTCCCACCGCGCCCACGGCCAATACCAGCGCACGAGGCGCAAGCCAGCGGCCCTCAAGAACAGGAGCAGGCGAAGCAGTTACTGTGAGGACAACATCAGCGGCCGCGGCCTCTTCGATAGCGACAGCCTTGGCTCCGGTTTGAGTTGCGAGACGCTCGGCGTGGGCTGCGGTGCGGCTCCAGATGCGAATGTCATCGAGCTCAGGGCGAACCAGCTTGAGCGCCTCAATGTGAGAGCAGGCCTGAACGCCGCTGCCCAGAATGCCAAGGCTCCTGACATCAGGCGAGGCCAGTGCCTGAAGCGCGACGGCCGAAACCGCTGCGGTGCGCATCTCGGTGATCAGGCGCCCGTCCATCACCGCCAACGGCTCTCCGGTCGCGCGGCTGAGCAACTCGATCATGGCCATGTGGGTGGGCAGACCCAGTTCCGCATTGCGGGGATAGAAGGTGACTGTCTTGACGGCCATCACGTCACCGGCAACAACCGGCATGACCGCGAACCAGCCGTTGCGCGGGCCTTCTTGATTTCCGGCGCGGAGAATGGTGCGGGGTGGCTGGTTGACGATGCCGGCTGATGAGTCGATGAGAGCCTGACGGATGGCGGGAATCAGCGCGTCATAGGTTAGCGCGGCGCGAACTTCGTGCTCAGTAATGTACACAGGACTTAATTAGGCCGGTTGCCGGAAGCGGAACGGCGATGAAAGCGCTCATCCACCGGATGGCGATCTTTGAAGCCGGTGTCGGTTGAGTGCCAGTGCTCAATGGCCGGCTCGCCCATGCGCCAGCAAAGCAGCACCACCTGGTCGTCGATGCGGCAGGGAAAATCGAGCAGGCCAGTGTCGAGGTCTTTCACCTGCACACCGATGGAATCAATCTCCGCGATGCTCTCGCGAACGCAGCGCACATGGGACTCCATCTCAGCGCGCAGACCTGCCACCTTGCTCGCGTCCACTCTCATGCCGCCGGAAAGATAGATGCGACGCGCCATCTCAGTCAGGCCGGACTCGACCTCTTCCGCCGACCGCTTGCTTTCAATGGCGCGCTTCAGCAGCGACTCCAGCACCGGGAGCAGAGACTGCGCTTCTTCGAGAGTGAAAGTCTTCATGAGGACAGTTTACCGCGAACAGTGTTTAGTGAACAGTGGATCAGAGATCAGTGGACAGTGAAAAGTGGACAAAAGAATGATGAGTCTCTTTAACGTCTAGTCGAGAAACTAGACCTGCTTAGTATCTCGATAAGAAACTGTCCACTGCTCACTGTCCACTGCTCTTACCCCACTTCCAACATGCGGTCGAGCGCAACCCTGGCCCATCGCTTGACGCTCGGCTTCACCTGGATGCGGTTGACGACACGGCCTTCGACCAGATTCTCCAGCACCCACGCAAGGTGTTGAGGGCTGATGCGGTACATCGTAGTGCAGAGGCAGCCGGTATCGTCGAGTGTAATGACCTTTTTGCCATCGTCGGCGAAGCGGCGGGCCATGCGGTTGACCAGGTGAATCTCAGTGCCAACGGCAAACATCGCGCCTGCGGGAGCCTGCTCAATCAGCGCGATCAGCTGTTCTGTCGAGCCAAGTGCGTCGGACTTCTGGCAAACTTCCCAGCGACATTCGGGATGGACGATGACCCGGATGCCGGGATACTTGGCGCGGACATCATCGACATGGCTCGGCAGAAAGCGCTGATGGACTGCGCAATGCCCCTTCCACAGAAGGATGCGACTGGAGTCGAGGCTCTGCCTGGTCAGGCCGCCCAGGCTTGGACCAATCTGAATAGCCCACGGATCCCACACCGCCATCTCTTCGAGTGGAATGCCCATGGCATAGCCGGTGTTGCGGCCCAGATGCTGGTCGGGCAAAAAGAGAATGCGCTTGTTCCGCGCGAAAGCCCATTCGAACGCGGCGCGGGTGCTGGACGAGGTGCAGACCAGCCCGCCGCGTTCACCGCAGAAGGCCTTGATGGCCGCAGTCGAGTTGATGTAGGTGAGCGGAATGATCTCATCTGCCAGACCAAGGCGTTCGAGCGCTTCCCAGCAAGCCTCAACCTGCGAGATTTCCGCCATATCGGCCATGGAGCAGCCGGCGTTCAGGTCGGGCAAAATGACCTGTTGCCCCTCGCGGCCCAGCACGTCGGCGCTTTCAGCCATGAAGTGTACGCCGCAGAAAACAATGTATTTCGCGTCGGTTGCGGCAGCCACTCTGCACAGCTTGTAGCTGTCGCCGGTTGCGTCGGCGAAGCGGATCACTTCGTCGCGCTGGTAGTGGTGGCCGAGCAGGAGGGTTGTGGCGCCAAGTTTGGCGCGTGCCTTTGCAATGCGCTCGTCCATGGTGTGGTCGGGCAGCACGAGGTAGTTTTCGAGGCTGCAAGCACCGCCAGCCTCCGGCGAGGCCGCCGTCAGATCGTCGAGAACCAGATTCACCGTCTTCCGCCTTCAGTCCAGCTCGCTCCTAATTCGAAGCAGCGGACGGGGATGTTGAAAGCAATTCCAGCTTGCAGTAAATGCACTGGCATTGGTGAAGACCTGTCAGCACTTGCGGCCAACCGCTTCAGAAAAGCCCCCATCTACGGGGTTGTTGCAAGCCCTACTTCTAGTTGGACGCGGCCCGATGCCATAGGGTTCGAGAATCCGATCAGGCAAAGACCCCGTCCACTGATAGCTATTTTAACAAGAGCTTCACAGAGAATTCAATCAAAACCGGTTGCCGCGCACCTATCTCCTTCATTAGGCGATCAATGCAGCGGGCCAGCTCTGCTTCGTCAGGAGAACGAGCCAGTGACCTTACGTTTGTTTGCCCCGTGCACGGGAAGGTATCATAAGCCTTCATGGGAATAACGCCGCCAATTGAAGTTGCCAACCTGGGGATGTGGGATTCGCTGATCCTGATGGTGATGGCGCTGGTGGTCTTCGGGCCTCGGCGGCTGCCGGAGATTGGCCGCCAGGTTGGCAAGTTGATGTATGAGGTTCGCAAGGCCTCCAACGATTTCAAGTTCCAGATGGAAGAGGAGTTGCGCAGCGCCGAGGATGCCGACAGGCGGAAGAAGGACGAGGAGCGGCAGCGCGGGCTGGCGACTGCGGCGCAAGTTGCGGGAACATTTGAGGCTGTCTCCCCGCTTCCGGAAGCGGCAGTTACGCCATCCATTGCAATCGAAAGCCCTTACCCCAATGAAGCCGTTTATCCTCCCGCAATCGGAGCGGCAGCTGAAGCCACGGCGGAAGAGACGTATCCGCGAATTCAGCCGCCCTCGACGGGTGAGCCTGTGGCGGCATCGCGACCGGGCAGCCCAACGTTGCAAGTAGAGTCCGCTTCTGCGATTACTGAAGAGGCCAGTCCAACGGCAAGCGTTGAAAAGCCCACGCGCAAGCCGCGCACCCGAGCGAAAAAGGCTCCCAAAGAACCGGAGATCTCCAATGGTTGATCCCGCGGAGGCAATCGGCAAGGCGCGAGCGGCCGTGACGCAACGCGCGGAACTACCCGGCATGAGCCTGATGGAACACCTGGACGAGCTGCGCAAACGCATCGTCCGCTCTGCTATTTTTCTTGCGCTCGGCTTTGTTGCGGCCTGGGCCTTTCACGACCGGTTCGTCGGTTTCATCCAGGCGCCACTCGTTCGGATTGGCAAGACACTGGTTTTCACTCACCCCATGGACCCGCTTAACCTGGACTTGCAGGTTTCGCTGATCGGCGGCGCAATTCTGGCTTCGCCCTTCATCCTCTTCCAAGTGTGGCTGTTCATTGCGCCAGGGCTTTACAAGAAAGAGCGGCGGTTTGTGATTCCCTTCATGGCAGCCACGGTGGGACTGTTTCTGTCAGGCGCGGCCTTCGGCTATTACTGGGTGCTGCCCGGCGCGCTGCAAATCCTCATTGTGAATTTCGGCCACAACTTTACGCCCATGGTCACCATCGAGGAGTACACCGGCTTCTTCATGTCGATCATTCTCGGCCTGGGCATCAGCTTTGAGTTGCCGGTGTTGATCTTTTTTCTGGCTCTGTTCGGAATCGTCAGCCCGCGCTTTCTTTGGAGAAATATCCGCTACGCCATTCTGGCGGTCTTCGTCGTGGCGGCCATTATCTGCCCCAGCCCGGACCCGTGGACCATGTGCATTTACGCCGTTCCCATGCTGGTGCTTTACCTGATCGGCATTGGCGTAGCGTGGTGGGTTCACCCGTCGCGGCGCAAAAAGAAAGAGGCTGCGCAATGAGTTTCTCTTCCACTCGGAAGAAGGTTGTAACGGCGCTGGCCGTGATGGTTGTGACACTCACTCCTCTCACTGTTTTCGCGCAAGCGCACTTCAACGGCGCTGCGGCGCTCGAATATGCGCGGCAGTTTGTGGCAATCGGACCGCGCTGGCCCACTAGTCCGGGGCACGTGAAGGCCGAAGAGTTTCTGCGCAGCCATTTCCGGCACGACCAGCTCGAAGAGGATGCGTTCACGGCATCGACGCCCATTGGACCAGTGGCGATGCGCAACTTCATCGTGCGATTTCCCGGCAAGAAGAACGGCGTAATCGTGCTGGCCACACACTACGAGACCAACTACTGGCTCAAAAACATCAACTATGTGGGCGCAAACGACAGCGGCTCGACAACCGGGCTTCTCATGGCCATCGCCGACCAGTTGCGCGCGGAGATTGCCCACCGCAAAACGCTAGCCGGCTACTCAGTTTGGCTGGTATTCGATGACGGCGAAGAGTCAATCCAGCCCGCCTGGACCGACTCCGATTCGCTTTATGGCACACGTCACCTGGCTGCCAAATGGGCCCGTGATGGAACGCTCGGAAAAATCAAGGCCTTCATTCTGGCTGACATGATCGGCGACAGGGACCTCGACATTCTGCGCGAATCGCAATCCACAGACTGGCTGGTCGCGGTCGTCCGGCAAGCTGTGAAGAAGTTCGGCTACGATCGCTACTTTTTCAAAAACGACGAGGAGATAAGCGACGACCATCTGCCCTTTCTCCGGCGCGGAGTCCCGTCCATCGACATCATCGACATGGACTACGGCCCCAACGACAGCTACCACCACACCGACAAAGACACCATGAACAACATCAGCGCGCAAAGTCTGACGATTGACGGCGATGTGTTTATGGAGACGATACGGCTGATCGGCCAGCGATAAGCTCAGTCTCTATTTAGGAGGGCTTTTCCCCGATGACAATCAATCAGGCGGACGTTACTACCCTTTTCCTTGAATCTTCTCGCCACGCGCTCATGGAACAATACTGGCCGCGGCTGCGGGGATGCGTTGAACCGCTCACGGACGCGCAAGTCTGGTGGCGGCCAAACGAGGCTTGCAACAGCATTGGCAATCTGTTGCTGCACCTGAACGGCAATGTGCGGCAGTGGCTGGTGGCATCGTTCAACCGGCAAGAGGACAACCGAAACCGGCCTGTCGAATTTGCCGAGCGGGAGCTGATTCCGGCTTCAGTGCTCCTTGATCGTCTGGGCGCGACGTTGCACGAGGCCTCGGAAGTTTTGTCGCGGCTCACCCATGATGATCTGGTTGCACAGTACGACATTCAGGGTTACAAAGGCAACGGCCTGTGGGCTATTTACCATGTGGTGGAGCATTTCGGAATGCACTACGGTCAGATTCTCTACATCGTCAAGACGCTCAGCGGCGCGGATTTGGGCTTTTACCGCGAACTGAACAAGACCGGCCGGCGTCCCTAGAGCGGAACCAGAGTAACTTTATTCTATTGGGTTTCGCGGGAAGGTCGCCGCTCCCTGGTGGTCGCGCCGACTCGAAGATCAGTGCTTTCAGAACAGATCAACTCTGGTTCCGCTATGAAGGTTGGCCATTGATGATTGCGGGCGTTTCCTGGGTTTGGTGGCTGGGGTTTCACGTGGTGGTTGCGGTGCTGCTTCTAGCGGACGCGCTGCTCGCCGGCCGTCAGCGAGAATCGCGGCGCACCCAAACCTTCGCATGGCTCTGGACGGCTTTACTTGTCGTCACTGCAAGCGGATTTGCCGCGTGGGTTGCCGTTGCCATGGGCCACCAGCCGGCTCTGGAATTCGTGGCGGGCTACACCATTGAAGCCTCGCTCAGCGTGGACAATCTTTTTGTCTTCCTCATCATTTTTCAGGGCTTCCGAGTTACGCCGCAACGTCAGCACACGGCTCTGCTCTGGGGCATGGCAGGAGCGGTGGTGTTGCGCGCGCTGTTCATTGCCGCAGGCATCACGCTGTTGCGGCGCTTCAGCTGGATTACCTGGGCCTTCGGCGCGATTCTGCTCTATGCTGCCTGGCGGCTCTTGCGGGGTGGTGCCGCAAGCAGCAGTCCAGATCGCGTGACAGTTCCTGAAGCGCCTGCGGCCATTCGGAATTTGATTCGCAAACTGCAACCGGCCAAGCGCCTGCGGCCGGAAATTAGCTCACTGCTATCTGTGATCCTTGCCGTCGAGGTCACCGATGTTTTGTTTGCCTTCGATTCCATTCCCGCCGTGCTGGCCGTCAGCCACAATCCCTTCGTGGTCTACACTTCCAATATCGCGGCCATCCTCGGTTTGCGCTCGCTTTACTTCGCGCTGGCATCGCTGCTGGATCGCTTCCGGTACTTGCACTACGGCCTGGGCGCAATGCTGGCATTTGTCGCGTTGAAGATGCTCGCCGCCCGCTGGATCGACGTGCCGATCACATTGTCGCTGGCTGTGATGGGGGCGATTCTGGCGGTGTGCGCGATGGTGTCGTTAAAAACAGGGAATAGGGAATAGGGAATAGCTGAATCGTTCTGGCGCGGTCAATGTCTGTGAATGCTTTTGCGATTCCCGCTCTAAACGTGGCGACAGGAAGCTGTACGGAACTGGCGCTTTCTATTCCCCGTTCCCTATTCCCTATTCCCTGCTTCACCACTCCTCGAAAACTACCTTTCCATCGATCCCGACCACTGAATGTTTGCGGAATCTCTCGTCGTCACGCTTCGGAAAGTCGTTGCGGAAGTGGGCGCCGCGGCTCTCGGTGCGGGCCAAGGCCGAAGCCAGAATAGTGCGCGCCACTCGACTCATTGCATGAGCCTCGGCGAGCCGCCGGCTTTGCTTACCTTGCCCGAGCCGTTCCAGATCCGCAGCGCATGCCTCTTGCGCGGCAAAGCCCAGCCGCAGCGTTGACTTCTCGCGCAGCAGCCCGGCGTAGGCCCACATGGAGGCTTGCAGCCTGACGATGATCTCTTCCAAGCGAGCCTCCTCGTCTCCTGTAAGCGGTTCAGGATGCGGCAGAGACGTCTCGGCATTCTGTGCCTGCGGCAAGCTGTCGTCGAGCATCGACTGCGCTGCGCGCGCTCCGAAGACGAGTCCTTCGAGCAGCGAGTTCGAAGCCAGGCGGTTGGCGCCGTGGACACCGGTGCAGGCGGCCTCTCCGGCGGCGTAGAGGCCGGGCAAATTGGTTCGGCCAGCCAGGTCAGTGCGGATGCCGCCCATCAGGTAATGCGCCGCCGGACGGACTGGGATCAGATCTCGTGCAAGATCGAGGCTATACTTTGCCAGAAATGCGCTGATGCCGGGGAAACGGTGGTGCAGGTCGATGCCTTTCACGGAACGCATGTCCAGATGCACCACGCGGAATTCGCCCGGCGCGGAACCCATGCCTTCACGTGTAATGGCGCGGGCCACAATGTCGCGGGGAGCCAATTCCAGTAGCGGGTGATAACGCTCCATGAAGCGCTCGCCGCGATCGTTCAGCAGGATTGCGCCTTCGCCGCGCAGAGCCTCGGAGAGCAGAAAACGCGGCGCACCGGCAAGCGAAAACGCGGTGGGGTGGAACTGATAAAACTCCATGTCGGCCAGCGCGGCACCGGCCTGTGCGGCGAGCGCAATGCCGTCGCCGGTGGCCACTGCGGGGTTGGTCGTGTCGGAGTAGACCTGGCCCGCGCCGCCTGCGGCCACCAGCACTGACCTGGCGCTGACCCGGTCCAGAATGCGCTGAGGCCTGCGTTCGCAGTTAAGCAGATCGGCCCCAATCACACGGCCGTCGGCGACAATCAGGTTGGTAACGGTAGTCCACTCGGCAAAGCGGATGCGCTTGTGGGCCAACGCAAATGCCGCCAGCGAGCGGCTGATTTCGGCTCCCGTGGCATCGCCATTGGCGTGCAGTATGCGTGCCAGGGAGTGCGCGCCCTCGCGAGTTCGCAGGAGCTCGCCGCCTTTATCGCCGCCTGCACGGTCAAAATTCGCGCCCCACTCAATCAGCTCGGCCACGCGCACCGGTCCCTCGGCCACCAGAACCTGGGCTGCGGGACGATAGACCAGCCCATCGCCCGCGTTCACGGTGTCTTCCAGATGCAGCGAGATGTCCTGGTCGCCCTCCATGGCGACCGCGATGCCGCCCTGCGCATAGTGCGTATTGGACTCGGCCACCGACTCCTTTGTGACCACCAGAACATCGCCGTGGCGCGCCAGTTCCACTGCCGCGCGCAACCCGGCTACTCCCGCACCCATCACCAGAAAATCCACTTGAGATGAAATTTTCATTAGGCTTCAGGCTATCATTGAAAGCAAGGTGATCGTTATTTTCTCGCTTTCCACAACTCTTTCCCCAATCACGTGTATAACCACTCAGGAGCGGGACAGACAGGCAGTACAGAGAACGCGAAATCTATTGCCCAGAATTGAGCCTTGCTGCTAGAGTCAAGTCGATTCACAAAGGATTGACTGTAACCCCGGCGTCGTGAAGGAGTTTTAGAAGCGGATTCAAAATCCTTACGACAGATGCTGTTGCCAGAGTTTCCCGGACGGCAACAGAGCGTAGCACGCAACACAGGCAATCGCAGACACCTCAGGAGGGGTCTTATATGCGAGGACTCAAAACTCTGCTCGGAACGGCGGTATTGCTTTCAGGTTTGGCTATTGTGCCAGCCGCGAAAGCTCAGATTGCCGTCGAAATCGGCGTCCCACCCGTCTGTCAGTGGGGCTATTACGAAGCTCCACCCTACGCTTGCGCGCCCTATGGATTCTATGGGCCGGGGTACTTTCACAACGGCATCTTCCTCGGCATGGGTCCCTGGGCCGGCTGGGGTTATGCTCACGGCTGGGGCGAATATCGCTTCCACGGTGAAGGCGGTGGCCGCTACCACGGACGCGGCGGCTGGGAGGCCGAACACGGTCATTACGCGCATGGCTATGACGACCGCGGCCACGGCGACCATCATGGAGAAGGCGAACATCACGGCGAAGGTGAACATCATGGCGGCGAGGCGCATGGCGGACCCCACGGCGGCGGAGCGCCTCATGGCGGCGGCGAACATCACGGTGGCGGAGCGCCTCATGGCGGCGGAGCGCCCCATGGTGGCGGCGGACACCCAAGCGGCGGACATGATCATAGGTAGCCAGTAGCCGCGAAATCAGGCGGCGGATAGCACACAAGAGGCGGCGGAGCTTGATAGCTCCGCCGCTTTGCATTTGCGGGATTGTTTTGCGGTTCGTTGGCGCAACAAATTTGTGGTCCCCCAAAAAACGCAGGTTACATGGCGGCGACACAGTGTAAGCTGTCTAGCAGATTGCATTCAGAGGTCGATTCGAATGGAGATCTACAAGCAGTTACCGCCAGAGGCTGTGCAAATTGTTCTGGTTCTCTTCTTGTCGTTCCTGATTGGACTGGAACGCGAGGAACGCAAGGCGGCAGGCACGACTTACTCTTTCGGAGGGGTACGCACCTTTCCGCTGATTGGCCTGATTGGTTATTCCGCTGCCCTCATTTCAGGCCCGCAGATGCTCACCCTGGGCATCGGTTTTCTGGTTGTTGCGGGGTTTCTGCTGGTCTCTTACTGGCACAAGATTTCCACCTGCGAGACCGCCGGGGTTACCACCGAGATGTCCGGTCTGGCGACGTTTCTGGTAGGCGCGCTTGTCTGCTACGGGCACTTATGGATCGCCACAGCATTGGGCGTCGCCAGCCTGTTGCTGCTTGATCTGAAGGCCGCGCTGGAGAAACTGGCCGCGCGCATCGCACCCAACGAGATTCTTACCTTTTCCAAGTTCCTATTCCTGAGCGGAGTAATTCTTCCTATCCTGCCCAATCAGGAATACAGCCAGTTTCATATCAATCCTTTCAAAACCTGGTTAGTGGTGGTGGCCATCAGCACCATCTCCTATCTCAGTTATGTTTTGCAAAAAGTGACCAAGGGCCAGGGAGGAATCGTGCTGGCGGCGTTGCTGGGCGGGGCTTATTCCTCCACGGTTACCACCGTCGTGATGGCGCGCCGGGCAGCGCGCGAGCAGCGCCCGCATCTGTTTGCAGGCGGCATCCTGATCGCCTCAGGCGTAATGTACCTGCGCCTGGTCATCCTGCTTGCTCTCTTCAATCGGCAATTGATGCTCCTGCTTTACATCCCTTTTCTTGCGCTGGCTATCCTGGCTGTTGGCTTCGGCTGGCTGTGGACGCGCCTGGCGGATAAGAGCGCTCAGGATATTCAGCGGGAGGCCGACCCCAAGAACCCGCTGGAACTGATGACCGCGTTTCTCTTCGCCGGACTGTTTCTGGCCATGCTCGTCGCCACTCAGTTAGCAGTCACTTATCTGGGAAGAACGGGAGTGAATACGCTGGCCGTTCTCATGGGAGTCAGCGACGTGGACCCGTTCATCATGGGGATGACGCAGGCCGCCCCCGCTCTCACCGCCTTCAAAGTCGCTGCCGCCGCCATCGCCATCGCCGCCGCCAGCAACAATGTCGTCAAAGGGATTTACTCCTTCAGCCTCGCCGGCCGCAAAACCGGCGTGCAGAGTTTGGCGATGCTGCTGGCGCTCGCTGCATTGGGGCTGATTCCGCTGTTTTGGCTGGGGTGAGATACGGGCAGAACCTCCTCTGCCGCGCAGTGCTTTAGGATTAATGTACTGTGCAAACGATACGAGTAGAGACACCTTCGGCGAAATACGACGTAGTAACAGGCAGCGGGCTGGTGGAAACGCTCGCCCGGCGCATCGAGCGGGTCGCAGGCAAGCTGCCGCGGCGGGTTTTCGTGCTGACCTCGGCGCCCATCTGGGGGCTATGGGGCGAAGTCTTCCAGGCTTCTTTCGCCGAGCCGCCGATAGTGCTATTTCTGGAGCCCGGCGAAGAAAACAAGACAATCAAAAATGTGGAAAGCCTGCTGCGGGAGATGGCGCGGGCTGGCGGGGATCGCGGCAGCCTGTTGATTGCCTTTGGCGGCGGGATTGTGGGCGATGTGGGCGGGTTTCTGGCGTCGATCTTCATGCGCGGGATTCCCTACGTGCAGGTTCCCACTACATTCCTGGCGCAGGTGGATTCGTCCGTGGGCGGCAAGACGGGCGTGAATCTGCCCGAGGGCAAGAATCTGGTGGGCAGCTTCTATCATCCGCTGGCCGTCTTTGCCGATATCGGCGTGCTGGCTACGCTGCCCGACCGCGAGCTGCGCGCCGGACTGATAGAGAGCGTGAAGGCGGGGATCATCCGCGACCGCGCGCTGGTGCGCTATATGGAAGAAAATGCGGACGAGGTGCTGGGGCGCGACCCCAAGGCTCTGGAAAAGGTGATTGCAGCGTCTATCCGTATGAAGGCCGGGGTGGTGAATCAGGACGAGCGCGAGCGAGGCTTGCGCATGATTCTGAACCTGGGCCACACGGTAGGCCATGCGCTGGAGCAGGCAACGCGCTACAAGCAGCTGCTGCACGGCGAGGCGGTGGGCTGGGGCATGGTGGCCGCGCTCCATCTGGCGCGACAGCGGGGAACAATTTCTCGCGCGCAGTTCGAGCGGCTGGAGAGCCTGATTCATCTATACGGGCCGCTGCCGGCCTTAAAGCTGCGCGTCCCCAAGGTGGTGGCTGCCACTGTTGGCGATAAGAAGAACGTCGGCGGAGTCACGCGCTTTGTGCTGCCAGTGGGCATCGGCGACGCGGGCGTGGTGGAAGACGTGACTCCGGCTGAGTTGGAGGCCGCGGTCGGTTATATGCTGGCGCAGGCCGGGGAGCGGCATTCCTAATGACCACCACCGGAGCCAAACCGCAAGGAGCAACCGATGAAGCCAGCGCAGCGCGGGCTGTGCGGGAAATGTTCGATTCGATTGCGCCCCGCTATGACCTGCTGAACCATGTGCTCTCGGCCAATGTGGACCGGCTGTGGTGGTGGCGGGCGGCGCTACAGTTTCGCGCGGTGCTCGCTAATCCTGACGCGGCTGTACTGGACATCTGCTGCGGCACGGGTGACATGACGATGGCGCTCCTCAAGCGAAGGCCACGAGGCGCGCGACCGATTCTGGCGGCGGATTTTGCGCGGGCCATGTTGAGCCGTGGCGCGCAAAAATTCGCCGCGCGCGATGCAGGCCAGCCCTACGCAGTCCCACTCGAAGCGGACGCTCTTCATCTGCCGCTACGCTCCGAGTCGCTGGACCTGATTGTCTCGGCCTTCGGCTTCAGAAATCTTGCCAACTACGAGGCCGGGCTCAGGGAGTTTCATCGCGTGCTGAAGCCGGGCGGGCAGTTGGGAATTCTGGAGTTCAGCGAGCCAGGCGGGCTTATCGGCAAGGCCTACGCTGTCTACTTCCGTCGTGTGTTGCCGGCCATCGGACGGGCGATCTGCGGTAAAGCGGGAGCATACAACTATTTGCCCACTTCAGTCGGCAACTTTCCGCCGCCGCCGGAGATGCTCAGGCTGATGGCAGCCACGGGCCATGAGCAGTGCGCGTGGCAACCCTATACCTTTGGCATCGCCGGGTTGTACACAGCAGTGCGTGGCGCTGTAGCCTGAGAACGCGATGATTTCCGAAGCCTCCAAAATGGCCGGGTTTTCCGCCGAGAAGCGGCAGGTGGCGCTGCACTCGATGCTGGCGGCTGCGGCGATGACGCTGCTCAAGCTGGCCGCGGGGCTCTTATCCGGCTCGCTGGGCGTGTTGTCGGACGCGGCCCACTCGGGGCTGGACATGGTGGGCTCGGCTCTCACATTTTTTTCAGTGCAAGTGAGCGACAAGCCGGCCGACGAGGACCACACTTACGGCCACGGCAAGTTCGAGAACATTTCGTCATTTGGCGTTGTGATTCTGATGGCCGCCTCCAGCGCGTGGATTATCTGGGAGGCAATTCAGCGGATAGTTCATCCAGCAAAGGAATTGCATGACCTGGGCTGGCCGGCCGCGGTGGTGGTGTGCTCCATTGCCGTGGACTTCTGGCGGTCGCGCCGGCTGAGGGCAGTGGCCGATCGGACCGGATCATCGGCGCTTGCGACCGACGCTTTTCATTTTGCCTCGGACATTTGGTCGTCGCTGGCGGTGCTCGCCGGGCTGGGCGCCAGTTGGGTGGGCATGCATTTCGGTGTTGCCGCGCTGCGCTTCGCTGACCCGCTGGCGGCCGTGCTGGTGTCACTGTTGATTTTGCGCATGACGCTGCGGCTGGGGCGCGAAGCGGTGAGCGTGCTGTCGGATGAGATTCCTGCGGAGACGCGACGCCGCATCCTGAGCGAAGTGGAGCGAGTGCCGGGCGTACTCAGCGTTGATCAGGCGCGGGTGCGTCGTGCGGGAACAGCATATTTTGCGGACCTGACGCTGGCCTTGCCCCGCCGATTCACCTTCGAACACACTGGCGAACTGGTGCGCGCCGCCACCGAAGCTGTGCATCGCACATTGCCGGAGGCCGATGTGGTCATCCACACGGTTCCGCGGCAAGCCAGGGCGGAGAGCATCTTCGACCGTGTGCGTGCCGTGGCCGCGCGCAACAACGTGAGCGTGCATGAGTTGAGCGTGCAGTCGCATCATGGACGGCTGCGCGTGGAGCAGCACCTGGAGCTGGATGAATCTCTGCCGCTGCTCAAGGCGCACGATTTTGTCTGCTCCATGGAGGCCGAGATTCTTCGCGAGGTGCCGGAGATTGACGGAGTACTGACGCATATTGAAAGCGAACCGGCTACCATCGAGCAGCCCGAGGAGATCGTTGTCGAGGATCGCAGAATCAAACAGGCGTTACGCGCGACGGCCGCGCTCTTGCCGGAGATTATGGATGTGCATGAGATTCTGGTTGCCCGCTCGGCAGAGCACATCCACGTTTCCTGCCATTGCACGCTGCCCGACAATCTGACCATGCAGCGGGTTCACGTGGCTATTACTGCGCTCGAAGACCGCTTCAAACTGGAATGCCCGGAGGTGGACCGCGTTACGATTCACCCCGAGCCGGTGACAGATAACTTACGGTGAGGGCGGGATGATTCGCCAAACGATGATCGCGGATTTTCGGAGCCTCGGAGAGCTCAGGCCATGAGAAGGCACCACATCATCAATTTCTTTCAGGTAGCGTCACTGGTGATGGCGCTGGTGGCTGTGGCGCTGCTGGCGGCCATCGCCACGATGCACTTTGCCATTCACGGGGCTGAAGTGCGAGTGCCCTCGCTGAAGGGAATGACCGTGGCGGAGGCGCGCAGCCAGACTTCGGGGCTGGGGCTGGACCTGGAAGTGGACAATCGCTACTACTCCGGCGACGTGGCTCCCGGGCATATTCTTACGCAGTCGCCCGAGCCTGGAACGGTGGTGCGGCGAGAGTGGCGGGTGCGCGTCTCCGAGAGCCTGGGGCCACAAAAAGTTGAAGTGCCGGAGACTGTGGGCAAGGACGAACGCGTTGCGGCGCTTGAGTTGAGGCGCGTGGGCCTGGAGGCGGGTGTGACGGCGCGACTGCCCTACGGCAGGGCGGCCGAAGGAACGGTGCTGGCGCAGGATCCGCCGGCGCACGCGCAGGGAATTGCGCGGCCCAGCATCGACCTGCTGGTGGCCGCTCCCGAAGACGATGCGCCTGACGCCTTTGTCATGCCCGATCTTACAGGGCTGCCGGTAGTCACGGCGCAGGCGGAGCTGACAAGGGTGGGTATCCAATCCGAGACAAGATTTGTTAGTGTGCCGGTGGCGCCCTTGGGCAGCGGAGACGCAGCGCCTGCGCTTCCAGTGAAGCCGGGCGCGGTGATGGCGCAGCAGCCCCCAGCCGGAGCGCGCGTGGAGCAAAGCGTGATGGTGAAGTTGACGGTGGCGAAGTAAGAAAGCAGGGAATAGGGAATAGGGCCGGCGTTGCTGCGATGATAGGGGGGTGGAGGCGAGGTCGAAATGGGATTGAGCGAAGATCTTGAGCGAGTGGCTTTGCAGGAGCGCGAACTTGTGTTGCCACGACTGGACGCGCAGGTTGCGTGGGAACTGGGCACGAGGCTGCGAACGCTGGCTGAAGAGCGCGGCCTGACGGTGGTGATTGATGTGCGGCGCTTCGGGCAGCCTCTTTTCTATACGGCGCTGGATGGCACCACGCCGGACAATGCGGAGTGGGTGCGGAGGAAGAGCAACGTGGTGGCCCGCTTCCATCGCAGCTCGTATGCCGTGGGGTTGAGCCTGAAGGCGAAGAACGAAACGCTGCTTGAAAAATATGGACTGCCCGTGGCCGACTATGCTGCGCATGGCGGATCATTTCCGCTCGACGTAGCTCTCGCCGGCGTAGTAGGCAGCGCGACCGTCTCTGGCCTGCCGCAGCGGGTGGACCACGAACTGGTGGTAGAAGCGCTGTGCGCCGAGTTGGGGCGCGACTTTGCGGAGATGCGACTAGCCAGTGAGTGAGCTGAACAGCGGAGTTAGCGGTGTTAGCTCGTTCGCTCAATGATGCAAATGAAAAATCCGTCTGTGTGAAATGTGCCGGGGAGCAGGCGGAGGAAGCCTTCTCTCGTGAGCGAGCCGCGCAGCCGTTCTGCGCCTGCGGATGTGAGAATGTTTTCGTCGAGAAGCTGGCCGATGCGGGTTTCGAGCGAAACCAGGCGGGCACCTGAGTTTGCGGCCAGTACAGCGGCGACTACCTGCTCGTTTTCTTCCTGCTCCAGCGAGCAGGTGGAGTAGACGACGTGCCCGCCGGGACGAACAGCGCGCAACGCGGCAGTGAGAATGGCGCGCTGGCGTTCGGCTTGGCCTGTGAGGTCTTCGGGGCGCAGACGATGACGAATCTCCGGGTTGCGCCCCAGCGTCCCAGTGCCGCTGCACGGCACGTCGGCCAGCGCAAGGTCGTAGACAGAGTTTTCTGTCAGCGCGGTTGAGTCGGCCAGTCGGCATTCGATGCGGGCGTCGTGTGCGGCGAGACGTTTGCGGAGCTGTTCGAGACGCGACGGGCTGGATTCGCAGGCGACGATACGAGCATGCGGGTTGCGTTCGGCCAGGATGAGCGTCTTTCCGCCGGGAGCGGCGCATGCATCGATAATTCGCTTCTCTTTTTGATTGGGATTGTTTCCTGATTCGTCGGAATATCCGGCCAGTTCGGCTACCAGTTGCGAGCCTTCGTCCTGCAAACGTATGTGGCCCTCGCGAAAGGCTTCGGTCGGGGTGACATCGCCGGAGACGACAATGCGCGCGGCTGTAAGTAATTCGCCGGGTTCGAGGCTGATGCCGGCGGCGGCGAGGTCAGCTTCAGCTGCAGGGCCGGCAAGGCGCAGAGTGAGCGCAGGCTGGCATTGGCCGTAGCGGCAGATTGCACGGGCCGCATCGAGCCCGTAAAAGCTGATCCAGCGTTCGACCATCCAAGTGGGGTGAGCCTGGGCGAGGGCCAGGTCTTGCGTGGATTCCTCAGAGCGGATTCCCCCTAGGGCTAAAGGCCCGGCTGAATTTGCGGCATTTTCGGCACGACTAAACTCCCACCCCATCGACGAAGACCTGTCGATGGGGACACCGGTAAAGTCGTGCCCTTTCAACGCAAAATCCTCGATAGGCGCCGAAAGGCTATCCAGGGTCTGCTCATACCTGGCCATTTTGCGCAGTACGGCGTTGACCATGCCGGATGCGAAACGGTGGCCGGCCTGCTGGGCCAATTCAACACTTTCGTCGATTGCGGCGCGGGCGGGAATGCGGTCCATGTGGAGCAACTGGAATGCGCCCAGACGCAAAGCAATGCGAATCTCAGGGTCGAGTTTGGCGTTGGGCCTCGTCAGCAACGCCTGGCACTGGTGGTCGAGCTGAATCTGCCAGCGCAGCACACCCAGGACCAGCGCCGTGGCCAGATTGCGGTCGGGCGCAGAGAGCGCGCTGACGGCCTTGCCGCGGAGAAGATCGTCGGAGTGCGGTTGGCCGCGCTCGACGGCCATCAATATCTGGAAGGCGGCCTTGCGCGCTGGGGAGATTTTGGCCATGAACCTCAACCAAGCCATGCGTTAGCGGGAAGCGTGATTCCGCGAAGAAACTCGGCTGCTGCAAGACTCTTTTTGCCTTCGAGTTGAACTTCGACGAGCTCCAGCCAGGTATTCCCTGCACAGGCGACCAGCAGACGATGGTCCTGAATGTAAATCCGGCCGGGGAGGGTAGAGGCCAGTTCGGCGGTTCCAGAGCGGGAGACTGCGGGACCTGCCAGGTCTGATTCCTGAGAGCCGGGCTCATCCGCGACTTCCATGCGATGAACGATCAGCTTTTTGCCGCCGATCGCGGTGAATGCACCGGGCCAGGGTTGAAATCCGCGCCAGCGATTCTTGAGTTCTGTGGCCGTGCGCGCGGCAAACTCCATGCGGCCGTCTTCGCGGTTGAGGATTGGGGCGAAGGTGGCTCCCGCATGATTCTGCGGCTTGGCATGGATGGTTCCATTGTCCAGGCCGGCCAGCGTCTTAACCACCAGCGGCGCTCCGCCCTCGGCCAGCAAGTCGAACAGGTCCGCGGCGGTCTGGCTGGGCGCGATGACCACCGCCTGCTGCAGCAGAATCGGCCCGGTGTCGAGGCCTTCTTCGAGCAGCATAGTGGTGTTGCCGGTGACGGTATCTCCCATGGCCACAGCCCACTGGATGGGCGCTGCGCCGCGGTACCTGGGAAGCAAAGAGGCGTGCAGGTTAATGCAGCCCAGCCGGGGCAGCGCGAGCATCCACGGAGGAATGAGACGCCCGTAAGCAACGACGACAATGGCGTCGGGCGCGATGGCCTCGACCCGAGCGCGAAACTCTGGATTGTTGCGAATCTTTTCGGGCTGCGCAACCTTGAGGCCGGCGACCAGCGCGGTCAGTTTGACGGACGGAGCGGCGAGTTGGCGGTCGCGGCCTACGGGGCGGTCAGGCTGGGAGACAACCAATGCGATTTCGTGGTCCGCTGCAAGCAATGCTTTCAGAGTGGGCACGGCAAAATCCGGAGTTCCGCAGAAGACGAGTTTCATTGAGCACCTAGCGTACAAGGCCGGCTGAGCTTTGCGCGATCCCACCCTAGCCGCAAAAACAAAAACGCGGCGAGGATGGGGCACCCAACATTCATGGGGTAGTCGACAGCTTTGGTCATTCCTCTACCACGTGCCTTCGCGCTGCAACTTGCGAATTTTGCGCAGAGACAGGTCGCGCTTGAGAACGCTCATGCGGAAGATAAACAACATGCCGTCCACGTGGTCAATCTCATGCTGGAAGCAGCGCGCAAGAAGATCCTCGCCATCCATCTCGAACCATTTGCCCCGCTCGTCCTGCGCGCGAATGCGCACTTTGGCCGCGCGCGACACCTTCTCGCGGATATCAGGGAAGCTCAGGCAGCCTTCCTCTTCGTACTGCTTGCCCTCGCGAAAGATGATCTCGGGATTGATGAGCACCAGCTTGTCTTTGGGGTCTTTCCCCATGCTCAGGTCGATCGTCGTCAAGCGTTTTGAGACGCCCACCTGCGGCGCGGCCAGGCCAATGCCCTGCTCGGCGTAAGTGGTTTCAAACATGTCGGCGATCAGCTTATGCAGCTCGGCATTGAACTCGGTGACGGGTTCACCGGGCCGCGAGAGCACTGGATCAGGGTATTTGACAATCTTCAGAATCATCAGTCTGCTAATAGCTCCGCAATTGTTCGATGTAGCCGAGGAAGTTTCGCTGCATTTCCAGGATCGAATCCCCGCCGAATTTTTCCTGGGCCAGGTGGGCGACGGCGAGCGCCACCATGGCCTCGCCGACTACTCCGGCCGCCGGGACAACACAAATATCCGAGCGTTCGTAGCTTGCGCTGGTTGGCTCGCGGGTGTCAAAGCGCACCGACGCCAGGGGCTTGCGCAGGGTCGAGATGGGCTTCAGGTAGCCGCGAACAATAATGTCTTCACCGTTGGAAACGCCGCCTTCGATGCCGCCTGCATTATTTTGCGGGCGAGTGAAACGAGTAGGATTGCCGGTGCCTTCCTCCGCGTAGTTGATGGGGTCGTGAACGCGGGAGCCGAAGGATTCGGCAGCTTCCATGCCGCGACCAATTTCGACGGCCTTGACCGCTTGGATGCTCATCACCGCCTTGGCTAGCCGGCCGTCGAGGCGCTCATCCCAGTTGGCGAAAGAGCCGAGGCCGGCGGGAACGCCGTGGACCACGACCTCGAAGACGCCGCCGACTGTGTCGCCGGTGCGGGCAGCTTCCTCGACCTCTTCTTTCATGCGCGCCTCGGTCGGCTCGTCCACGCAGCCGAGGACAATCTCGTCACGTATTGCGACCGCGCCAATCTCTTCCCATGTAGCGGCGCGGTCAAGCGCTACGCGGCCCACGCGGATAACGTGGCTGGCCACTTCAATTCCCAGCGTCCACAGCATCAGCTTGGCAAAGGCTCCGGCTGCCACACGTGCTGTGGACTCGCGGGCTGAGGCGCGTTCCAGCACATAGCGAGCGTCGGGAAAGTTGAATTTGAGGGCGCCGGCCAGGTCAGCGTGGCCGGGTCGCGGCGAGGTTACCGCTTGGTGCAGCGCTGGGTTGCCGGCTTCGACCGGAAGCTTCTCTTCCCAGTTTTTCCAGTCGCGGTTGACTATCTCGACGGCGATCGGCGAGCCGATGGTCTTGCCGTGGCGCACGCCGGAGAGCACGTGAGCCTCGTCGGTTTCGATCTTCATTCGCCCGCCCCGGCCGTAACCCTGCTGACGCCGCCATAACTCGTGGTTCACAAAATCGAGATTGATAGGGACGCCGGCGGGCAGTCCTGAGACCAGCGCAATCAGCGCTTCTCCGTGCGATTCTCCGGCTGTTGAGAAACGAATCATCTTCAATTGATTGTAACGGGGAAAGGCAGTGGCCGGGAAACGACGATTTATTGCTCTTGGCCCGGGGTGTCTCCGCCAACAATCACAACGGAAGCTGGGCAGCCATTGTTACCTCAGCATCCGGGATTGGATGAAGCCCCCCAGAAGCGTTTCGAAAGTTTAAAAGGGAGCCGCCAAGCCAGCGCGGAGTAATTAAAAATCTGCGCTTGACGAAAATTGCTGTATCCCATTGCATCAATACACGCTATCATTCGGAGTCATCAGGTCCAAGACTCGGAGAACGAGCCATGGACGAGAGAAAACGAGGTCAGCAATGAAGAATTCCCCGCGTAATAAATCCCTGTCCGTCAAGTCGCCGCAGTTTATGCCAGTCAAACCTCCACAAGCAGCGCCAGAGCCAATCAGGACCCCAATGGATATGCCGGTCAAGCCTCCGCAAGCATCACCAGCACCTTTGCGGGCTCCGATGGGTATGCAGGTCAAGCCCCCGCAAATGGCAGGGTCTGGCAGGACTCCGCGAGCAATGTCAGTCAAGCCTCCGCAGGCGAATTTTGTTCGGTCTTCGCGTGGAGTCAAACCCCCACAGGCAAACTCGGTCAAGGCGCCACAATTCGCGGGAGAGAAGCGCGTCGTCCTGGCCGGAAGCGAAAAGGACGCGGCGCCCAATGCCATCCGGCTCAAGGCTACGCCGTCCAAAGCGAAGGTGACTGTCTCGGTCATCGTGAAACGCAAGGAGCCGCTGAAGATTAACCTGCGGGGCGGCAGGGCAAACGGGCCGGCTCGCGTGAGCCGCGCCTGGTACAAGAAGCACCACTCCGCCGACCCCTCGGCGATCAAGCAGATCAAGGCATTTGCCAAAGAGTTTCATCTGACGGTCGAGGCCGATCCCACTGCTTCAGCGCGCCGGACGGTGCAGCTTACCGGCACGGCCGCTGACATCCAGAAGGCCTTTGGCGTGGTGCTGGAGCAGAAGACAGTGGATGGAGTCGAACGCCGGGTGCGCGAAGGTGGAATTCATCTGCCAGCATCGCTGAAGGGCGTAGTGGAGGCTGTGCTGGGGCTGGATAATCGTCCCCAGGCACAGCCGCACTTTCGCGTTCACAAGCAAGGCGCAGCCGCTCCTTCCAGCTATACCCCGCCCCAGATCGCCACGGCTTACAAATTCCCCGCAAGCGCCAGCGGCGCCGGGCAGACCATCGGGATCATCGAACTCGGCGGCGGGTACAGGCAGGCCGATCTCACCGCCTACTTCAAAACGCTCGGTCTCCCCGCGCCGTCCATGACCGCCGTTTTGGTGGATGGAGGCAAGAACGCTCCGTCGAATGCAAGCAGCGCCGACGGTGAGGTGATGCTGGACATTGAAGTTGCCGGATCAGTGGCGCCGGGGGCGAAGATCGCGGTTTACTTTACGCCCAACACGGACCAGGGATTTATCGACGCCATCACCACCGCGGTGCATGACGAAACCAACAAGCCGAGCGTGATATCGATCAGTTGGGGCGGACCAGAATCGAGCTGGACGCAGCAGTCGATGACGGCACTCGATGCGGCGTGCCAGTCTGCCGCAGCGCTCGGCGTCACCATTACTGTTGCCGCAGGCGACAACGGCTCGACGGACGGTGCGAAAGGCAACAATGTCGACTTTCCTGCGTCGAGTCCACACGTGCTGGCGTGCGGCGGCACAAAGCTCGACGCAAATGGAGCGACGATTGTCTCCGAGGTAGTGTGGAACGAGTTGGCCAATAAGGAAGGCGCGACCGGCGGCGGTGTGAGCAACGTTTTTGCCCTGCCCACTTGGCAGGCGAACGCAGGCGTTCCCAAACCGAGCGTCAAAACAGGTGGACGCGGCGTGCCCGACGTGGCGGGAGATGCCGACCCAACGACCGGCTACACGATTCGGGTGGACGGCGATACATCGGTGATCGGCGGCACCAGCGCAGTTGCTCCGCTCTGGGCCGGACTGGTGGCCGTGGCCAACCAGCAACTTGGCTCGCAGGTGGGATTTATTCAGCCGGCCATCTACGCTGCAAAGGCTGCCTCGGCATTCAACGACATCACACAGGGCAACAACGGGGCCTTTTCAGCTGGACCTGGGTGGGACGCCTGCACCGGGCTAGGTTCGCCCATCGCCAGCAAATTGATTCCGCTGCTGGCGCCGGCAAGTGCGAACAAGAAATCTGCCGCCAGGAAGAAAACTTCTTCTGCCAAAAAAACTAAACCGGCGAAGAAGGCCGCGAAAGTGGCGAGAAAAAAGCGGAAGTAAGAACACAAACTCTACCCGCTTGCCGGCGCAGGCGGGCAGGGTTTTCCGCAACCTTTTCATCTTGAGAGCAGGCTGGCTCGTGTTTCCCATCAACTGGGAGATGGCATGGGATTTGCGCCTGTTCAGGCAACCAAGGGTCTGCTAACACTACTGGGGTGGCTGGCGCCGGTAGTGTTAACAGACCCTAAGTGCTAGAGTGGGAATCCACGGAGGAATGTGCGCGATGGCGGCTGGAATTCATCTTCAAGGAAGCGGCGAGACCATCGATTTGCAACAGCAGGTGTCGCGGCTGCAGGCGCTGCTCGAAGTCTCGCGGCAGGTGCACTCCACCATCCACGAGGAAGAGGTGCTGGAGCAGGTGCTGCGCATTGTTGTGCGCGAGTTGGAGATGGCTGGGGCAGCTTTTCCGGGCACCGGGCTTGCCTACGGCGATGCGCTTCCAGACGGCGCTGCAGGCGTGAACGGTGCTTCCCTGACGAGCTATTCGTTGGACGACCGCGACGGCAATCGAATGACTGAGCTCGTGGTTGCCGCGTCTGACGGTCGGGAGCTGACTCTTTACGAAACTGACTTCATTGAAGGGTTGGCGTTGCAGGCCGCGGTAGCTCTGGAAAACGCCCGCAACCACAAACGCAATCTGGAGTACGTGCGCGTGCAGCAGGATCTGGACGCGGCTCGCGCCATCCAGCGTTCGCTGTTGCCGCAGAATCTGCCTTCGATTCCCGGCTACTCGCTGGCCTTTCGCTCGGCCACATGCTACGAGGTGGGCGGCGACTATCTAGACATTGTGGAACAGCCGGACGGAAGCCTGTTGATTGCAGTGGCCGATGTGGCCGGCAAAGGCATGGCTTCAGCGATTGTGTCGGTGAGTTTCCGCTCGGCCTTTCGGGCGATGGCGGCAAGCGGGCCGCCGCTGGATGAGCTGGCCGCGCGCATGAACCAGTACCACTGGTCCGAGGGTGAAGAGGCGCGCAGGCGCTATGTGACCGCCATCTTCCTCCGGTTGCACCCGGGAACGGGCGAAATCGAGGTAGTGAACGCAGGCCACAATCCCGGTTTTCTTGTGCAGCCGGGCGCATCGCCGCGCCAATTTGATGCCGGGGGTACGCCGTTGGGACTTTTGCCGGGGATGCGCTACTTGAGCGAGCGGTGCGGGTTTACACCGGGAGCACGGCTTTTGTTTTACACGGACGGGCTGACGGAGGTCTTCAAGGGCGATGAGGAATTTGGTCCCGAGAGGCTTCTGAATGAGTTTTTAACCTGCCCCGAGCACAAAGCCGATGGTATTCTCGATGCATTGTGGGTAGCCATCGAGGAATTTGCCGAAGGCGGCCCGCAAGGCGACGACATGACCGCATTGGCGCTGTGCCGTGCGACGAGTGGGACGGAGATGGCGGAATGAGCGAGTTCAAAACCGCGAACGTTGAAGTCCGCATGCCCTCGCGCATGGGCTTTGAGAAAGTGGCCATGAGCACTGCGTCTTCAGTAGCCAAGCTGATGGGCTTCCGCGAGGACCGCATCGAAGACCTAAAGACGGCCGTAGCCGAGGCCTGCATCAACGCCATCGAGCACGGCAACCGGCTGAACGAAAAACTCAGTGTGGGCGTGGTGCTCTCAGCGAGCGCCGATTCGCTTGAAGTGAAGGTGATTGATGACGGCAAGGGCCTGAAAGCGCCGCCGGGCAAGGTGATCAAGCCGGATATTGACCGCAAGATGCACGGCGAGGAAGATCCTCGCGGCATGGGAATGTTCCTGATTCAAGCGCTGGTGGACGAGGCGGAGTGGGTGACTGGCTCAGAAGGAAAGAGCAGTTATGTCCGGCTGGTAATCCGGCTGGATAAGGATGCGGCATAATCGAACAGGATACGGAGACGACCTATCGTGCAGAGCGAAACCAAAACACATGTAGAAGATCTCACTTCCCCGGCAGGCCACGCGGTGAGCGTTTTGCGCTACGAGGGCGATATTGCCAGCACCTCAAAAGACGCTGTTCTGGGCACCTATCAGGCACTCCCCAAGGAGACCGCCAAACTGGTGCTCCTGGACTTTACCAAGGTGGATTACATCAACTCCAGCGGAATTGCGCTGATCATTCAGATGCTGATTGAGGCCTCGAACTCCGGCCAGAGAGTGTATGCCTTCGGCCTCTCGGCCCACTTTACCAAGGTCTTCACCATGGTGGGCATCACCAGATACGCCGGGCTGTTCCCCAGCCAGGCTGAGGCGCTTGCAGCGTTGTAGCTGCGATCTGTCATACCAACGCAAAGAAGCCCCAAGCCTGTACAGGCGAAGGCAAGAACTGGTACAGAGCATCAGCGATAAAAGGCCCGCTACTCCTCATGGAGCCGGCTATTCGCCGCGTCACAGGCTGTCCCTAAGCGTGGGTTTCCTGTCAGGATATGAAGTGACAAGTTTAGGAAACTGTTGCTCTATCCACCAGAGCTATGGGGCCACTCCTATAATCAGCTGCTTACAGCATTGCGAGATTTGCTCCAACCCATATTAACCCATGGGCGTGAATTGCGTTATTCCCCAGAGATTTGAATGGGAGTCACATGAATGTGAAAAGAACACACTATCAACAGGGTCGCATTCGGCGTGTTGCGCGACCAGTGCACGTTTTCGCTGCACACCATCCGCCAGATTATGCGGATGTTAGGCTGCAGAGATGACCGGTAGAGACAGTATCTTTTCTATTAAGCAAATAGGGTATAGAAACTTAGATTAGCGAGGTAGCTAGCAAAACATTTCGCAATGTAATCTCACTGACTTTCAGCGTATGATAGTTTGTGATCGAAGCATTTGGCGAGGAGTCAGGGTGATTCATAAGAAGTTATTTCTTACAGTCCTATTAGTTGTGCTTGGTGCTGCGGATGCGTGTCGTGCTATGCAGGCCTTTGCGCTCGATTCACCCCATGGCTGCAATCCACGGGCTTATGGCGCGAAGGGCGACGGCATAAGCAAAGACACTGCCGCAATTCAAGCAGCTATCGATGCGTGCGAACGTCAAGGCGGCGGCACGGTTCGACTTATTGCCGGCACGTATCTAAGCGCTCCCATCATATTGAAAAGCAACATGACATTACATCTTGACAAAGGCGCTATGCTGCTCGGCTCCTCTGACCACGCAGACTACAAACCGAAGATTGAGTTTCGCGAACCAGGCTTGCAGTCGCTGGTCAGCGCGACCAATGCCACTAATCTTGCCATAACCGGCGAGGGCGTGATTGACGGAGCTGGGGAGACCTGGTGGGAGATGGCGCGATCTATAAAGAATGCCGGCGTGATGGGGTCCGATCACCCCCGGCCGAGGCTTGTCGTTTTCGACCATTGCAAGCATGTTCTTGTCGAGGGAGTTACCATCCAGAACTCTCCGATGTGGCAGCTGGTCCCCTATTACTCCGATGATGTGACGATTAGGAATATCAAGGTTTTGGCGCCTGAGCGCTCGCCGAATACGGATGCCATTGATCCCTTTTCATCGTCGAACGTGCTTATCGATCATGTTATTGCCGATGTAGGCGACGATGATATTGCCATCAAATCAGGTGCGATCGGCTCTCCGGGGCCGGATGAGCCGAGCCGTGACATTGTCATTCGGGATTGCACTTTTCTGCACGGACACGGCCTTTCAATTGGAAGTGAGATTGCTGGGGGAGCAAAGAATATTCGCGCTGAGCAGATTCGCTTTGAGGGAACAGACAATGGCATTCGCGTGAAGGCAAACCGCGACCGCGGCAACGATATAGGCTTTCTGTTTTTCCGCGATATTGAGATGAAGGACGTGAAGAACGCGCTGATTATCAGCGAGTACTACCCCAAAGTCTCGCCACCCGATGCGGAATTGCCACAACCCGTGACGCGTCTTACACCACACTTTCACGACATCACGATCGAGAACCTTACAGCCACCGGCAGCGGAACGGCCGGAGTGATTGCGGGCTTGCCGGAAGCACCTATTCGAGGCGTGGTGTTGCGGAACGTAAAGATCAGCGCCAGGAATGGACTGACGATAGGTTATGCGGAAGTTTCAGGTGAGGGCGTAGATGTCCAGGCCAGCGAAGGACCTGCTATTACGAAATTGGCCGGAGCGAAGACCATCTTGCATTGAGAGCATGTAAGCCAGACAAAGAGGCTGCCCCGATTGGCGCAGCTTCTCTTGTTTGGCACGATTGAAGTTATTGATTGACGCCGCTGGCGAAAAACTCACCATCGACAACCAACGTCTGTCAAATAACGAACGACGCGGCATCGGATGCAAGGAAGATTGCCGCTCCTAAAGGTTCTTCTGTCTTGCCAGAACGACCCATGGGCGTGCCTATCAATAACTCCTGTCCGCGCCGAGTGCTGTCGAGCAACCTAGAAACACAGGCACGATGTGCCTGGAGTAAAGGTTCTCCGTGACGTTCTTAGCGATCACAGCTTCATTAGCTTCAAGCAGGCTCAGATAGCGCTGGCCCATCTTAGCCGCAACCTTGAAGCCAACGTGCAATAACTGGCGCAGACTGCTATTGTATGCCGTCGCATCCGGCACATGCCGCAAGGCAGCAGTGTACTCTTCGGAACTCCAACGGCTGACGTCACTTGGAGTCGGCAGCATGGCAGGATCGATATCAATGACGGTGGCGTAAGGCGCACATAACTCCTCGCGGTGCGCGAATGCCTCGGCATAAATCTCTTTTGCCAGAGCCAGCCCGTCTCCTCCTGATTCCGCGAGGCCAATCAACTCCTCGAGCCAAGTGGTTCCAGCAGTCTTCAGATGCACTCCTGCGTTTAGTTTCTTGATGGTTGCATGAATAACAGGATAAATGGAAAACTTGTCGCTGCCGGAGTGCACACTTAGTTTGAGATTGCCTGGTAGGCCAAAGTTCCTGACCGCGTAAGCAATAGCGGCGATATCAAGCGCAAACTCGCGCTCGAATTGCGCCACGTCGCCCACATAGTCCACGCCCTTGTTGAATCGGCCGCTAAACTTAGGAGCGATTGTCTGAATTGGAATGCCTTCCTCGGCGATCGCGGCAAGAATGATGAGCAGCTCTGCAGGGCTCTGCGCACTGTCAGTCTCATCCATAGAAATCTCAGGGATGAAGTTGCCGGCACCTTTGGAAGCCACGAGTTCTCGGTAAACGTCGCCGGCTCTTTTGACGGCGGTAAGATATTTCCGCGCCGTTTGTTTGAGACTGTCTTCCGTAATCTCGAATACCTCGCGCGTTCCCTCCAATTGAATCCGGCCCAGCAGCTCCGGACGGCGCTTCACGAAGTTATAGATATCCGCGGGCGGCGCGGGCTGGCCGATGAAATCCGCGACGTCCAGGGTGAAGAAGTCGCATGGCGCGAGGAAGCGTCCGACGGTCTCAAGGGTAATGTGGTCGGCGTCGCAGAAATACGGTTGCTTCCAGGCGAGCGCCTTGACAGCTTCCTCGGCGGCATGCCGCGTCGCGGCAGGCTCAGAGCCAATGATAGTGTGTTCGCGGTTCGACTTATTCCACACGGGCACAACTTCGATGCCGTCGCCAAGAGCCTCCACGCAAGCCTGTAACTGCGCTTTAGCCTGGTGCGCAAACCGGTCTCCGGTTCCGATGGAATACTTACTAAGCTTCAAACTCATATCCTTTCCTTTCTCAAAGCCTGTTGCGGTGTACCTACAACCCCTGCCCTGGATTCGAGATGAAGAGAATCTTTATTCCTTCGACCTGATTCAAACTGAAACTGAGTTCTTGAGGATCGTAGCGAGTTAGCATCGCATTTAGATCGCCATAACTCAATCCACAACCCGTGATCTCTGTACGTGCGGACAAATTCGTTTTTTCTTGCGCGTTTAATTCCACTCTGCTCGTCATAACCTGCCCTACAACTTATACGCCTTTTTCACCAATCCGTATGCCAACTCATGCGCGACTTCAAATGCTTCGTCTTCTTCCAGCCGGTGTTCAGTAACCAGCCTGGCAAGAAAGGC
>Ga0182013_10001069_pt1 | contig 37936 bp, 24 predicted proteins | sample 612S2MmetaG_FD_120487 | JGI IMG/M metagenome (GOLD analysis project Ga0182013, IMG submission 120487) | Permafrost microbial communities from Stordalen Mire, Sweden - 612S2M metaG | ecosystem: Environmental > Terrestrial > Soil > Wetlands > Permafrost | place: Sweden: Stordalen | collected... | reverse complement strand
GCCTTCCATCATACTGGCAATGGCAATGCCACTTAAATCATCGTCGCGCTGGGTTAATAGAATTTCAGATGGGTTTATTACCGGGCGCAGGCCATCGCCAATCATTTCGTAAATGCCTATCTCGGCGGTTGACCCGAAGCGGTTTTTAATGGTACGCAAAATACGGTACGTGTAATTGCGGTCGCCTTCAAACTGCAATACAGTGTCAACAATATGTTCTAATACTTTGGGCCCGGCAATCATGCCATCCTTGGTAATGTGCCCAATCAGAAAAATGGGAATAGAAGTTTCCTTCGAGTAACGCTGTAGCTCAGCCGTGCACTCGCGTACCTGCGATACGCTGCCCGGCGGCGATTCAACATAAACTGTGTGTAGGGTTTGTATGGAATCAATAATGATTATATCCGGGGCCAGTTCCTCCGTTTGTTTAAAGATTTGCTGGGTGTTGGTTTCGGTTAATATATAGCAGTTTTCATTTTTTATGCCAATCCGGTCGGCACGCAGTTTTATCTGGCGGTCGCTTTCTTCTCCGGTAACGTATAAAATTTTTATGCCCTTTAGTTTTAATGCCACCTGCAGCATCAGGGTGGATTTGCCTATGCCGGGTTCGCCGCCAATTAAAATAAGCGAGCCCTGCACAATGCCCCCGCCCAATACCCTGTTTAATTCGGTATCGTGCGTATCTATCCGGCGGGTTTCCAGCTCGTGTACTTCTTTAATGGGAACAGGCTTTGCCTCCTCGTTCCGCTTGATGGAATACCCTTTTTTCTCCTTTAATTTTTCCTCGGTTTTGTCAACTACCTCCTCTACATAAGTATTCCACTCGCCGCAAACGGGGCATTTGCCTATCCACTTAGGTGATTGGTTACCACAGCTCTGACAATAATAAACTGACTTTAATTTGGCCATGATTGCAATTTAGAAAAAACACGGGATGTAGGGGTTAAAAGTGAAAAATCCGGTTAGGCGCCCCTATTTCCCTGTGTTGCTTTCAGGGCTAATGTCACGGTTTTGTCACATTAATAAATCCATAAAATTTTATCCACATTTTTCAATGATTATTTTACATTTGCAGGCTCAATTACATACATGAAAAAGATTTTACTCCCGGCGTTGCTGTTGTTGCAAATGGTAAACGCGTTTTCTCAGAACCAGAATGTTGGTATTGGGACCACAACTCCCGATGCCAGTGCTATTCTTGATCTTACATCAACAGACAAAGGGTTCCTTGCTCCCAGATTAACCACTGCGCAAAGGACAGCTATAGCAGCGCCAGCTAATGGATTGTTGGTTTATGACGTTAACATAGGATGTTATTTCTATTACAATACAGCATGGGTTTCACTTTGCCAGTTATCGGGGCCAACAGGTTCACAGGGTAATCCGGGTTCAACAGGCCCTGCAGGTGTAACAGGGGCTCCGGGTGTTCCTGGTGCAAGTGGTACCATTGGGATAAATGGAGCAACGGGGACGCAAGGCCCCATAGGCGTTACAGGGGCAAATGGCGCACCGGGAGTAGCTGGTGCAACCGGGCAACCAGGTGTACCGGGAGTTACGGGCCCCCAGGGCGCAACCGGGCTACAGGGCAATGACGGGCCTACAGGCCTTCAGGGTATTCAGGGCAACGATGGACCTACCGGGCTACAAGGTGTACAAGGTAATGACGGGCCTACCGGGGCACAAGGTATACTGGGCGCAACGGGTGTTCAGGGCGATGTTGGTGCAACCGGCCCACAGGGTATACAGGGGCCATCGGGTATTAATGCAGCAAGTGGTGCACAAGGCGCGCAGGGTGCAACAGGCCTTGATGGTGCAACAGGCCCAACAGGCCCGCAGGGAATACAAGGAGTACAGGGAATTCAAGGCCTGACAGGTGCACAGGGTATTCAGGGAATACAAGGGATACAGGGAATTACCGGTGCGCAAGGCATACAGGGAATTCAAGGTGTGCAGGGCGTTCAGGGTATTACAGGAGCACAGGGTATACAGGGAGTTACGGGTGCAATTGGTGCTACCGGCGCTCAGGGAATTCAAGGGATACAGGGTGTGCAGGGCGTTCAGGGCATTCAGGGTAATGTGGGAACCACAGGCGCCCAGGGGCCAACGGGATTTTTACAGCCCGGCGGCGTATTTACGATGCCTTATTACAATGTTTCAATTCCAGCATGGGTTACCACCGCTACTAATATTTATGATAATGGCACTAACGTGGCCATGGGGCCTGTAGGTGGAACGACAGTTGCAACTACTACTGAAAAACTGACAGTGCTGGGTGCGGCTATCAGCGGATTGAATGTTACTACAACCAGCACTACTACCGGACAGTATGCTTTGCATGCCAATGGCAGTTCATTTGGCGATGCTTACCTGGGTTATATTAATCCAACATTACTCGTAAGCGGCGAAACCATCAGTAATCCTACCGGATACTTTACCTCTGCGGCTAATGTGCCTTTGGCAGTAAACTGTACCGGAGGTAATAATGCTGCTTTTGTTGCTATCAATTCTTCAACAGCAGGCGGACAAGCAGCATTTTTGCTTAGTAACAACCCTGCCACAGATGGTTTGGATGTAACAAACAATGCGGCTATCGGTACCAATAAAGGCGATGGTATTTTTTCTTTTACCGCCCAGTCAAGTGGCTTCTGTTTTGATGGTTATAATGGTAATACGAATGGTACCGCAGCCATCGGTATTGGCAACGAGTTAGCATTTGGTTATTATTTACCGGCAGGTAGCGGAGGTGCTTTTAGCGGTAGCTCAACCGGGGCTGTTGGATTCCAATTGAACAGTGCAACTGCCGGAACCAATTATTTAAATGCATATGCCGGTATTTATGGTGAGGACACCATAATTTCTACGTTGTCCAGCGCAAAAGCGATGTACCATTATGGGGTTTGGGGGGTAAATAATGATGGTTCTGGCGGATTTGGAACACGGTCTGGTGGGGTGATGGGTTCTACTACAGTATTAAATACTTTCGGGGCTTTGGCTTATACTGCTTCAAACCTGAATGTTTATGGCATTTATTATACGGCAGGCACCTCTGGAAACGGTGGCGGATTCTTACCTTCAAACAGCGTATACGGAATTGGAGAAGGCGGAACCGGTGGTGTAATAGGAAGTTGGACAAGAGGTGCAGTAATGGGCCAGGTAAGTTGCGGCGAGTTATTTGCATCTTACAATCTGGGTAACAGTTACACTTCAGGTTACCAGGCCGAATTGGTTGATATGGGCGATAAGAGGGTTGCTGCTTTTAGTGTAACCTCTACCGATATTAAAATTTACGGCGATGGAAATGCAGCCTTACAAAACGGTGCTGCTACTGTAAAATTTGACGCTGCATTTGCTGCCATGTTAGGCGCTGCACCGAACGTAACAGTAACACCGATAGGCGAAAGCAACGGCCTTTATATTGTTAGCATGGATAAAACCGGCTTTACCGTTAAAGAAAACAAGAGTGGGCAATCGAACATTCAGTTTACATGGATAGCGGTTGGTAGCAGAATTGATGCTGCCAATAAGCCTGAACTGCCTAATGACCTTGCCGATAAAAACTTTGATGCAAACATGAAAGGCGTAATGTTTGATGAAAGTGATTTGGAACATACAGGTAGCCCTGTTTGGTGGGATGGTCAGAAAGTAAGGTTCGAAAGGCCGGCAATCAGCAACATGGTTCATGCCACAAAAATTGCACCTACGGTTAAAAAGACTACCGGCAAAAAGACCACCATTGGTAAAAGCACTACAACCAGCAAATAATGTATTTTTTGACCGGCCCGAATAAGGCAGTGGCAATAAGTATTTTATTTTTGTTTCTTTTTAGTCTGGCGGCAAGTGCACAGCCTGATTTTTCAGGACGGGTATCCTTTTTAGCATCTGATTCCCTTCATGGGAGAGCACCTGGTACTATTGATGAACAAAAAGCAAACTATAATTTTATCGGCACATTACGACCACCTGGGCATGGGCTCTTCAAAGGCCCTGGATTTTTCGCATAAAAATGTTTTGCATCCGGGTGCTGATGATAACGCCAGCGGTGTTGCTATGGTTTTGGAACTTACCCGGTACCTGGCGCGCCAAAAAGAATTGCCTTTTAATGTGATAGCCTTTTTTCCATCGGTGCATGAAGAGGGTTTGTATGGTTCGGAATATTTTGTGCGGTCAGGTATTTTAGATACCATGCAGATAGTTTTGGTAATGAATTTTGATATGGTGGGACGGCTGGATACATTAAGCAAAATGTTACGGGTGGGGACATTTTCAACGGATTCAACATTGATGAATTATTTTCGGGCGCATGATAATGACAAACTTCATTTCAGGTTTGACGATTCGAATATTGAATTTTCGGACCTGAAATATTTTCAGCCTTTACATGTTCCTTTATTGCATTTTACAACCGGTACGCACCAGGATTATCACAAGGCATCGGATGTGGTGGCCAAAATAAATTTCAATGGCATGGACACCATCTTTGAATTTATGAAGGTTTTTTTGTGGTATACCGAAATGAATAATCAAAGTCCGTTAACGCACGTAAAGTAGGTGGGTTTGGGTTTTTGAAGCCTGATAGAAGGGAGGCGTATTTGTTTCAGAAAGTTAAATAAGCAATTCATTTTCATGCCCAAATCACCAAGTCTTTTAAATTTGTAAGCATGCTACGGAGAACATTACTATATACTGCTATTTGCACAGGTTTACTTTTCCCTTGTTTGGTTAAAGCCCAGCAACAGGCCCCGTTAGTGGCTGATGCCGAGGGAAGTTATGTAAAATGGATGACCCTGCAGGAGGCGATGGAGAAAGTAAAAACCCAACCCCGCCCTATTATCATGGACTTTTACACCGACTGGTGTGGCTGGTGCAAGCAAATGATGAAAACCACTTATGCCAACGCGGACCTGGCAGGATACATCAACAACAATTTTTACCCGGTAAAATTTAATGCCGAAACCAAAGATACTATTGAATACCTGGGCGAAAAGTACGGGCCTGTTGGCAGCGGTAAAAATGCAACCAATGCGCTGGCTATAAAGTTGCTGCAAAACAAGCTGATGTACCCCACCACTATGTTTTTGAACAACTACGATAAAAAGAAGGACGAGTTCGGGTTTAATATGCTGGCGCAGGGTTACCTGGATAATACCAAGTTTGAGCCCATACTTGTTTTTACGCTGGAAAACGCGTTCCACAATTCAGGCTACGATGACTTTAAGGCAGGATACGATGTTGCATTTGCAGATACTTCTACCGAGAGGAAACTGAAAGACCTGAAATGGAAAACGCCGGTTGAGGCATTTAACAACAAAGAGACTTCGAAAAAGAAGACCCTGGTGCTGATACATACCGAATGGTGCAATGCATGCCGGGTAATGCAACGCTCATCGTTTATTGATACTACGGTTGAGAAATATATTACTGACAAATACGACCTGGTTGATTTTAACCCCGAAATAACTGATGCCATTACGTTTAAAGGCCAGAGCTTTACTAATGCCCGCACACCTCAGTCGCCGTTTCATCAACTGGCAATAACGCTGTGCCGCAATAACTTTACTTTGCCTACTTTGGTAATACTTGATGAGAGTATGAATATAGTTGATGCCATTCCCTTTTACCTTCCGGCAGGGGCACTTAAAAATATTGCCACTTTCTACGGCGATGATATTTATAAGAAAAAATCGTGGAATGATTTTATGGCCGGGGTTAATGAGAAGAAAAAGAAGGAGAAGTAAACATTCCGCATTGGTTCAGAATCAGGCAAAAAATTTCATCAGACCTCTTCGGAAAATGGCCTAACAGCCAACTCACCCCGTCCTTCGGACACCCCTCTCTTTGAAAAAAAGAGAGGGAAACAGCCAATACAAAGGCGGACATCAGATTTATCGAAGAGGTCTTTTTTAGGATTTACCGGTAGAAGTCCAACTGCTTAATTTGGCGTAAAGCCACATAGCAAGGGGGTTAGAAACAACGTAAAACATGGCCAAAGGAACAAACGAGAACATACCTCGTTTATAGCCTGAAAGCATCCATCCCCCGGGTGCAAAAAGAGAGCCATCGGTATTTTTCATCTGGTAAAAAAGCAGGGTATATAAAGCCCATCCGCCAAAAAATACAACCAGGAAACTGAACCGGTCGTCGGCCTGAAATATGTTCTTCCTCTTTGCCTCATCGGCAGATAGAAACAGGAATATCTTATAGACGATGTTTAAAATAATGATGCCAACAAAAAAATGAAACACCAAACCATATAATTGGGTATTGAATAGCATTGTTTTAGCTGCGCCCCAAACCTGTCCTAACTTGTCAGCATCAAAGAAAAGTTTTGTTATAAAGAATGAATTCTGCTGCCTTTCAATGTGAGCGGTAAGATAAAAATGCCAGAGCACAAACGGAATGATACTGATGATGCCGTAGGAAAGTATCCTTTTTATAGTTTTGGTTTTCCATCCATCGTATAGCAATACCAGCATAATAGCGGGATAGAAAACAACCCCGTCAGACCTTGTCCAGGTAGCGAAAAGCAGGGTGATAATGCTGAGATAAAAGAAGCCCTCAATTCTGCGTTCGTACCAAATGTAAAAGCTGAGTACTGCTGTTGCGGCATAAATTGCTGTAGGTAAATTGGTAAGCGTAAAAGATGCGTTGGCAAACATCTCGGGGGCTATCATCATCATAAACGTGGCCACAATTGCTGCGGTATGAGGGACAAACCTTTTAATAAGAGAGTAAAACAACACCAGCCACGACAGGAAGAATATAGCCGTAATTAACTTGGGGCTTTCCATGCCGCACATATAGCAGATAGCATTGCATGAGGCAAACAAAGGCGGGTATAGAAGCCGCGGGCCGCAACCCGCAACAATGGCCGGATTAAGGAGGATGCTGTTGGCAATGGTACCTTCATGTGCTATGGCTTTTGCAAGCAAATCGTAACCTTCTATGCTGTCAAACTCGGCCGGTGGCCAGTACAGGCATTTTACGGTAATACCATAAGCCATGTATGCGCCGAATACAAAGAAAACAAGCCATGGAAGATTAATGCCGGCAAGACTTGGTTTTTCGTTTGGGAAAAGCTGAAAGCTGCGTAGTTTTTTTGAATACAAATATGCAAGGCACGCGCCCGCAATAGTAATAGTTGCCAGTAAGCCGGCTGCCACATTCGAAAAACGGATGCCCATGCCAGCAGCATCTAAAAAGAACATCAGGAAGGTGGTGTAGCCTAAGCCAACCAAAGGCGTTAATCCCAGTTTTTCGCCCAGGCTGAATTTATCGCTTATAAGCAGCACAATGAGCAAGCCGGTTATAAAAATCAGTGTAAAAATCAGGTAGTTCATTCAATCATTTTTTCAGAGGTAAAACCATAAAGGCTTCAGGCTTTTGAATCTGGTAGTTTACTTTATTCATACCCCAGCCATTGAGCGCCAGGATATAATTTGCCTTTGCGTAAAGTTTGCTGCTATCTTTATCATCTTCGTACACTACTTTGCGTGGGTAGAGAAAGTAAGTGAGCCAGGGCATTTCGGGCATGCTTTTAAAACCTACATCGGTCAGCATTTTTCTGGGAGGGATAATAATTATAGCCGAATCGGGAGTTTGGTCTTTAATGCGGTTAACGTAAGATATTTCGCCCATGCCAATTCTTCCGCCCCATTTTATTTCGTAACGCTGTGCAACGGTGGGGTCAGGTGGATTTTGCTCTATGGTTTCAAAGTTGCCTTTAAGCATGGTATTCAACAGCCAATCGTAACCCTGCACGTTGCTGAACAGTGCATATATGAAAACACCTGCAACGGCGGCGCCTATAATATTAAAAAACAGGCCTGAGATAAAATTAAGGCTGCCGGAAGACGCTTCATTTTTCTGTGCCGATACAGTTTTTTCTCTCTTTTTTCCTTTTTCGGGTTTCATTTTTGAAGGGTTATGTTACCGGATTGGTCAAAACAGCTTTTTCGTTATATATTTGACAAAACTATCCGGGCGAAAATACTATTTTTAAGCAAAACGGGATTAAATAGCCCGCCCCTTCCGTCCCCCTAAAGGCAATATCGTTAAGTTAAGGCAATGCATCCACGCAAACCCTCTAACTCCCGAAACGGGAGAACCGCTACCCAGAAATACAAAATACAACCACCGGGAAAAGCTGTTCTTTTTGCTGCGTGGCGGCTCCTCCTGCCGATAGCTATCGGCAGGAGGAGGTTGGGGACCTGCCTGGCCGGTAGGCGGGGTAGCGTAGCGCAAAAAGAACTGAATGTCGGCTTAACTTAATGACATTGCCATAAATTAGTGGCAGGCCGTTTTGCATAGGTGTCAGACACTTCAGCTATACCAAAGGCTAAACCTGTCCGACTGGTCATCCAGACGTGCCTAAGTGCCAGGAATGACTATCCGCATGTTTACTTAAATGTCTTATATGGCTAAAGCCTTTTCTTCTTTTCCTGATCCCCGACTTAAAAGTCGGGGCAATATTTTTGCCCCACTCTTCAGAGTGGGGTTTATTGAATTAAGAATTTTGGCTTTAGCCTTTAATTAGGTAAACATGCGGATAGTCGTTAGTGTCTGGCAGCTAGTTCTATTGTTACTATAAGTGAAAAAAATGTTAATCGGCGGAGCTTAACTTGTAATGGATTTTTTAATCTTTATGTTTGGTGCGTCTTACCCATGAGGCGGCTATACCCATACTTGGCTGCTGGCGTTCAAATGTCAAGTATTTAGTACCTGAATGCGAATAAAATCTATGGAATATTACATTTTGTCAAACATTAAGAGATACATACTGTTGATTATGGCTTTGCTGTGTATATCAAATGATATGCGTGGCCAAAGCGCCGCCACCAATAGTACTAACACCGTTCAAAGTTTTACCCTGCCACAATGTATTGATTATGCCCTGAAGAACCAGCCAGGCATCAGGCAGGCCCTGCTGGGCGTATCTATTACAAAAGCAACCAATTATATTAATATATCCGGCTGGTTGCCACAGGTGGGTGGCACTGTGGGGTTTGCGTATTACCCGCAACCGCCGGTGAGCCTTATTGCTAACCCTACCGGGGGTGCTTTAGTGGCCGAAAGAAGCGAGATTACTGCCAATTTTATTCCCGGGTTAAATGCTACACAGGCTATTTTTACCCCTGCCCTTTTATATTCAGTCCTCAGCGCACATTTATATACCAAAGCCGCCGAACAGGTAGTTGACAGTTCAAAAATAAACATTACGGTAGCGGTGTGTAAGTCTTTTTATAACCTGCTGCTTAACCTGCAGGAGATTGACGTTTTAAAGGCAGATACGGTAATGCTTGCAAGAAGTGTAAACGATGCATACCATCAATATATTGGCGGTATTGTTGACGTGACAGATTATGAAGAAGCTACTATAACATTTAATAATACCGTGGCGCAGTTAAAGCAGGCGCAGAATAATGTGGTGCCTTATTATGCGGCATTAAAGCAGGTAATGGGATTTCCCCCGCGAACCGATTTTAATGTGAGTTATGATACCGCCCAAATGACGAAAGATATTGTGCTGGATACCACACAACAATTGCAATACGATAAGAGGATAGAATACCAGCAACTTGAAACCGCCAGGGCCCTGCAGCATAAGCTTACCAATTATTACGAGTTTAATTTTTTACCCAGTTTAGGCGCTTATGCCAATTATAATTATGAGTACGAAAACAACAGGCTGGATGGCCTTTTAAATACCGCATATCCTAACTCTATTGTTGGCTTATCATTAAACCTGCCGCTGTTTACAGGCTTTTCGCGTATTGTAAGTGTACGCCGGTCAAAATTGCAGGAGAAGCTTTTTGACTATGGAGAACAGAATTTGCAATCAGAGATATATTCGCAGTATACCCAGTCTATTGCCAATTATAACAGCAACCTGTTTAATATGCATGAGCAGCAGGATAATTCAGCCATGGCCCTAAAGGTTTTCAATATTGTAGAAATGCAGTATAAACAGGGTATAGTGCCATACCTGAATGTAATTACAGCACAATCGAATTTGATAACATCAGAAATAGGATACATCAACGCTTTATTCCAGGTACTTTCAAGCAAAGTAGATGTGGAACAGGCAATGGGGGTTATTGCCTATTAATTATTAACGAATAAAAAAGAACACTCTATGAATAGAGTAGTATTAAGTATACTTTTTGCAGCCTGCCTTACACTTTATTCGTGTAAACCAAAGGTAGTACCCCCAAATCCGCCAACACCGGTCAATTTAATTACGGTTAGCGCGCAACGTGTCTTCTATTATGATAAGTACCCGGCCACAACCCAGGCGCTCAGCCAGGTTAGTATTTTCCCGGAGGTACAGGGATATATTACCGGTATATTTTTTACTGAAGGTGCACATGTTACCAAAGGCCAGAAGTTGTACGAAGTTGATATCCGTTTATACCAGGCGGCATACGACCAGGCAGCAGCAAACCTGAAAGTGGCACAAAACAATCAGGAACAAACACAGCAGGATGCAGACCGGTACGAGTACCTGAATGCCCAAAATGCTGTGGCCAAGCAGACTTATGACCATGCGGTTATTGCCCTTAAAGTGGCTAAGAGCACTACCGCAGCAGCGGAAGAGACAGTAAAAACTGCTAAAACCAATTTGAGCTATGCTGTTATTTCAGCACCTTTTGACGGAACTATAGGGTTTAGTTCGGTTAAGATAGGCAATATGGTTACTGTAGGCCAAACCATGTTGAATACCATTTCAACCGACGACCCGATGGCCGTTGATTTTTTAATTAATGAAAAGCAGCTGAGTGCTTTTGACGAGCTTAATGTACGTAAGCAGGATGCCCACGATTCGCTTTTTACCATTTTATTGCCTGACAATACGCTTTACCCTTATACCGGTAAAATATCGGTTATTGACCGTGCAGTTGACCCGCAAACCGGTGCATTGAGAATAAGGCTAACCTTTACGAACCCTAAACTTACCCTGCGGGCGGGTATGAGTTGTGTTGTGCGGGTACATAATCAGGAAACTACCCCTGTATTGCTTATCCCGGGTAAAGCAGTAGTGGAGCAGATGGGCGAATATTTTGTATTTGTAGCTAAAGATACTTTAATAGCCACTCATGCAGATTCAACTAAGAAAAGTGAAGCGGCTGCAAAAGCTGAGGCGGATACAGCTGTGAAAGGCCCCCAGCTTCATGCCTTTCAAAAGAAGGTGCAGTTAGGCCAAACTATAGGCCCGAATGTGATTGTTAAGGAGGGTATTGATGATGGTGACCAGATAGTTGTTGACGGGGTACAATTGTTGCACGATGGCTCGAAGATAACCACGGGCACGGGTGTCAAAAAGCCTTCGAAAGAGGCTGAGAAGGGCGGCAAAGCGGAGGATAAGAAAAAAGATTAAGATAAGACGGGCATTTAATTTCATGATGCTTTAGATGGAGAATAAAATATGATAGCTAATACATTTATTAAGAGGCCGGTAACTGCTATCGTTATATCTATAGTATTAGTCATTACCGGTACTATATCCATACTTAGTTTACCGATTGACCAGTATCCGGATATTACACCACCTATTGTGCAGGTTAACGGGCAGTTTACCGGTGCCGATGCCCAAACTGTGGAGCAGACCGTGGCTACCCCGGTTGAAGAACAAATAAACGGAACGCCGGGCATGGAATACATGCAAAGCAACAGTACCAATAACGGGCTGGTGCAAATGAACGTTACCTTTAAAATTGGAACAGACATTGACGTTGCCGCCCTGGATGTTCAAAACCGCGTAAGTATTGCAACCCCTTTGCTTCCCGCAGTGGTGAGCCGTTTGGGTTTAACGGTAAGGGCGCTCAATCCGAGTATGTTGATGATGGTAGCCGTTTTTGCACCCAAGGGTACCCACAACATTACGTTTCTTGATAATTACACCAACATATTTGTTCAGGATGCCTTACTTCGGGTAAAGGGTGTGGGCAGCATCAACCGGTTTACGGATGATTTTAGTATGCGTATTTGGATGAACCCCGAAAAAATGGCCGCTTACAGTTTGGCCCCGTCAGATGTTATTGCGGCATTAAATGCGCAAAACGTGCAGGTTGCTGCCGGGTCGGCAGGCGTACCGCCCCAGGCCCCTAATCAAACCTTCGAACTGGGCATTCTTGTAAACGGACGTTTGAGCAAGGTTTCGGAGTTTGAAAATATTATAGTAAAAACCCTTCCCGCCACCGGTGAGTTGGTTTACATGAAAGATGTGGCCAGGGTTGAATTAGGTAAGTTTACTTTTTCAAGCAATTCGTTTGTAGATGGAAAGAGGGCCTCATATCTTCAAATATACCAGGCCCCTGGAAGTAATGCGCTGGAGACTGCCAATGGAGTGTATGCCGAGCTGGCAAAATTGAAAGCTTCGTTTCCGGCAGATGTGGATTGTACGGTTCCATTTGAATCAGTTACAGTAGTAAAGGTATCTATGCAGGATGTTGTGGGAACCTTGCTTAAAACGCTGCTCCTGGTGGCTGTTGTGGTATTTGTTTTTCTTCAAAACTGGCGCTCTACACTTATTCCGGTTTTGGCTATACCGGTTTCTATTTTTGGTACCTTCTGCTTTTTTATTCCGCTTAATTTTACAATCAACACACTTACCATGTTCGGCTTTGTGCTGGCTATTGGTATAGTGGTTGATGATGCCATAATTGTGGTTGAGGCGGTGCAGCATTATATAGATAATGAAGGGATGTCTCCTAAAGAGGCTACCTATCATGCTATGAAAGATATATCGGCGCCGGTGGTGGCAATTGCATTAATACTTGCCGCTGTGTTTGTGCCGGTTGGTTTTATACCAGGTATTGTGGGCCGCCTTTACCAGCAGTTTGCTATTACCATTGCCATATCGGTTATGATATCGGCGTTTATAGCTTTGTCGTTAACACCTGCGCTTTGCACCTTGTTATTAAAACCTACCGGTATTAAGAAGGAGGCAAAAGGAATCAACAAATGGTTCTTTAAATTTAACGAATGGTTTCAGCGGGTAACAGATAGCTACACACGTGGGGTTAAAAACTGTATACAGGCAGCCAAGTACATTATTGTTTTATTGATATGTATTTGTGTTGGAACATACTTTTTATTTCAGCATAAGTCCTCAGGGTTTATACCTTCAGAAGACGACGGCAACCTGTATGTTACTTTCCAGTTACCACAAGGTTCAGCAACCACGCAATCAGTAGGGGTGATGGCAAGAATTATGAAGGTAGTTGCAACAACACCGGGTGTTGGGCACACTGCAGCGCTTTCGGGGCTAAACGTGGTTAATAATGCTACCAACTCAAACTGCGGCACTGTTTATGTTCAGCTTAAACCGTGGGATGACCGCAATAAAAAAGAAGAGCAGGTGCCGGGCATTATTGATGTAATGCAAAAGCGCATTGCTGATGCGGGAGTTAAAGATGCCAATGTGGAAGTAATACAACCATCGCCTCTTCCGGGTTTGGGCGCAACGGTTGGGTTTAGTTTGCAGGTTGAGCAGCGCAACACCAATGATGATGTGCATGCATTTGATGCGGTAGTGAAAAAGTTTATAGCGGAGGCTAATAAAAAGCCGGCCATATCCAAGGCATTTACATTTTTTACTGCCAGCACACCCAGCTACAATTTAAAAGTAGACAGGGATAAATGCGAAAAACTGGGAATTAACATAGCTGACGTGTTTACAACCATACAAGCTTATATGGGTAGCTTGTATATCAATGATTTTACCACCTATAACCGGACCTTCCATGTGGTAGTACAGGCCGACACGGCTTTCCGTACCATGATATCGGACATGAACAAGTATTACGTGCGTAACCAGGCGGGCGAAATGGTACCGCTGGGTACGGTAATAAGCTATACACCTACAGAAACGGCCCCGCTGATATCGCATTTTAATATTTTCCGTACGGCCGAAATTGATGGAGCAGCCGCTGAAGGCTACAGCAATGGTGATGCGATGGAAGCGTTGAAAGAAGTTGCGGCAGATGTGTTGCCCCAGGGCTATTCGTACGAGTTTTCAGGTTTGAGTTTTGAAGAAATTAAAGCCGGTTCAACTACCATATACATTTTCCTGTTTTCAATTACGTTTGTATTCCTTTTTCTTGCTGCATTGTATGAAAGCTGGTCGGTACCGTTTTCGGTATTGCTTGCCGTGCCTATCGGGGCATTCGGGGCTATACTAACACTTGTATGTGCACCCGGGTTAACCAACAACGTGTATGCGCAAATAGGCCTTATTACATTGATAGGTCTTGCTGCCAAGAACGCTATTTTGATAGTGGAGTTTGCCAAAGTACGTGTAGACCGGGGCGAAGAGTTAATAGCATCAACACTTGAAGCCGTTAGCCTGCGTTTGCGCCCAATTATTATGACCTCGCTGGCATTTATATTGGGTGTATTGCCGCTTGTTTTTGCAACCGGTGCCGGTGCCGTAGCCCGGCAAACTATAGGGCTTACCGTTTTTGGCGGTATGCTGGCTGCCTCAACCCTGGCCATATTTATTGTACCGGTGCTGTTTGTGGTTATCACCCGCCTGTCGTATGGTAAAGCGCAACTTGAATATTTACAGGCGCACCATAATGATTTGATGGAAAAGGCGAAGAAGGTTGAAGCCGAGGATATTGATCCGGAATTAGAATATGAGATACAAAAATCGCGTGACCTGAATAAACCAGCACAGGGATGATTGCGAATACATTTATTAAAAGGCCCGTAACTGCAATCGTTATATCCATTGTAATAATGATTGCGGGGGTTATTTGCATCAATAATCTCGCAGTTGACCAATACCCGAATATATCACCTCCAGGTGTGTCTGTTACCGGCCAATATACGGGTGCAGATGCTGAAACAGTAGAACAAACTGTGGCTATCCCTATAGAAGAGCAGGTGAACGGTGTGCCGGGCATGGAATACATGCAAAGCACCAATACCAATACAGGAGGAGTGAATATCAGTGTAACGTTTAATATTGGTACTAACGTTCACATTGCTGCATTGAATGTTCAAAACAGGGTTGGTATTGCTACCCCTTTGTTACCTGCTGTTGTCAGCCAGCTTGGAATGACCGTCAGGGCGCGTAATCCGAGTATGCTGATGATGGTGGCTATCTATTCGCCAAACGGAACGCACAATGTTACTTTCCTTGATAACTACACCAGCATCTTTATTAATGATGCCTTGCTGCGTGTTCCCGGTGTAGGGGATATAACTGTGCGTACCGATAATTTTAGTATGCGCGTGTGGATGGATCCTAATAAAATGGCGGCATATAGTTTAACTCCTGCCGATGTTATTGCTGCATTACAGGCGCAAAACGTACAGGTAGCAGCCGGTTCAGTCGGTGCCCCTCCTCAGCAATCTTCTCAATCCTTTGAGTTAGGCATACTTGTTAATGGGCGGTTAAAAAAGGTAACGGATTTTGAAAGAGTCATTGTAAAAACAAATCCCCTTACCGGTGAATTAATTTACCTGAAAGATGTTGCAAGAGTTGAACTGGGTAAGTTCACTTTTTCGAGCAATTCGTTTGTTGACGGTAAGCGGTCATCGTTCCTGCTTGTATACCAGTCACCTGGTAGTAACGCTCTTGAAACAGCGAATAACGTATATGCAAAACTGGAAGAGTTGAAAAAAACTTTTCCAAATGATATTGATTACAAAGTCCCTTTTGAATCCATTACCATTATTAAAGTGTCTATGCAGGAGGTGCTTGGCACCCTGGTTAAAGCTTTGCTTTTGGTTGCGCTGGTGGTGCTGCTGTTTCTTCAAAACTGGCGTTCAACACTTATACCAATACTGGCTATTCCGGTATCTATCTTAGGTACCTTCATCTTTTTTATACCACTGGGTTTTACTATTAATACACTTACCATGTTTGGTTTTGTGCTGGCCATTGGTATTGTGGTAGACGATGCCATTATAGTGGTGGAAGCGGTGCAACATTATATAGATCATGAACATATGTCGGCCAAGGAAGCCACTTACCGGGCTATGCAGGATATTTCGGCACCGGTGGTTGCCATTGCTTTGATACTGGCCGCGGTTTTTGTACCGGTTGGCTTTATTCCGGGTATAGTTGGGCGTTTGTACCAGCAGTTTGCTATTACCATTGCTATATCCGTATTGCTTTCGTCGTTCATTGCTTTGTCATTAACCCCGGCCCTTTGTACCTTGTTGCTGAAACCAACCAATGTCAGTAAGGATTCAAAATGGCTGAACAAGCTTTTCTACATTTTTAATCAATGGTTTCAGAGAGTAACTGATAAGTATACCAATGTTGTAAAGTGGTGCATTAAAGTATCTCCGCTGGTAATTGTTTTCCTGGTTTGCATTTGCATTGGCACATACTTTCTGTTTAAATACAAACCATCGGGTTTTATACCTTCAGAAGATGACGGCCGTTTATATATTACTTATCAATTGCCCGAGGCTACTTCCACCGCTCAATCGGTTGACCTTATTAAAAGGCTGATGAAGGTTGTAATTGAAACCCCCGGGGTAGGGCATTTTGCTGCTTTGAGCGGGTTGAATGTGCTGAACGGAGGGTCTAACTCGAACAACGGTACTATTTTTTGCATGCTTAAACCCTGGGATGACCGGCAGGAACCCTCGCAACAGATACCCGGTATTATAGATGTAATGAAAAAGCGCTTTGCGGCTGCCGGTATTAAAAGCGCTAACGTGGTAGTTATAGCGCCACCATCTATACGGGGTATTGGGCAAGCTGCCGGGTTTAGCATGCAAATTGAGCAGGCAGGTACAAATGATGATGTGCACCAGTTTGAAAGCGTTGTTAAAAAATTTATTGCTGAAGCGCACAAGATACCGGCCATATCCACGGCCTTTAGTTATTATTCGGCCCATACACCCAGCTATAGCCTTACAGTAGACCGCGAAAAATGCCAAAAACTGGGAGTTAGTATTTCAGATGTGTTTCAAACTATGCAGGCTTATATGGGCAGCCTGTACGTAAATGATTTTACACTTTATAACCGTACTTTTCACGTAGTGGTGCAGGCAGATACTACTTTCAGAGCCCTGATATCGGACATGAATAAATATTATGTGCGCAACTCATCGGGCGAAATGGTACCCCTTAGCACGCTTATAAGCTACAAGCCTATTGAGACTGCCCCGTTAATACAGCACTTTAATATTTTCCGGTCGGCAGAAGTAGATGGGGCTACGCCTTTTGGATATAGCACCGGTGAGGGAATTGATGAGCTACGGGCTTTAGCGGCCAAGGTACTGCCGCCGGGTTACACCATTGAGTTTTCGGGATTAAGCTATGAGGAAATACGTGCCGGTACTACTACAGTTTATATCTTCTTGTTTTCTATTACGTTTGTATTTCTTTTCCTGGCAGCTTTATATGAAAGCTGGTCGGTGCCATTCTCGGTAATGCTGGCGGTTCCTATAAGTGCGTTTGGGGCTATATTAGCACTCACCCTGGTGCCAAGGCTGTCCAATAACGTATATGCGCAAATCGGGCTTATTACACTAATCGGGCTTTCGGCTAAAAATGCTATTCTGATAGTAGAGTTTGCCAAGGTGCGTGTTGACAGGGGGGAAGAGTTGGTAATGTCAACTTTAGAGGCGGTCAGCCTGCGCTTACGTCCCATTTTAATGACTTCAATGGCGTTTATTTTGGGCGTGTTGCCATTAGTTTTAGCAACCGGTGCAGGGGCGGTGGCCCGTAACACCATAGGTTATGCTGTGCTTGGTGGCATGTTAGCCTCAACAACCATTTCTATATTTATTGTTCCGGTGTTGTTTGTTTTGTTTACCCGTTATAGCTATGGTAAAAAGCAACTGGCATGGTTACAGGAACACCACGAAGAGCTGATGGAAAAATCGCGGAAAGTAGAAGAGCAGAATATTGACCCCGAACTGGAATATGAAATAGAACAATCAAAAGCTGACCTTAAAGCTGCCAATACCACCAAAGGCGAACAGAAGAGCGGGTGATAGGTGTTTCCTGCGCCGTATTAACATAAATTTTGCCTGCCGCCAGCCCAACCTTATAAACAGAAGTGTTATTATTGTGTATGCGGAAAACAGCCTACCTCTTATTGTTTATTATACCCTTTTTCATGGGTTGCGAAAAAAGCCAGGCCGTGCTCGATAACGAGGCAATACAGGCCTATGTCAGTGCCCATAACTTAAACGCTACGGTTGAGGCCAATGGTCTTTATTTTGTGCCGGTATCGGGCGGTGCTGGTGTTTATGCCACTTCTGCCACTACGGCAACAGTTTCTTTTAAAGGAACTTTAACTAATGGTGGTGTGTTTGACCAAAGCTCTTCATTTTCATTTTCTTTAGCAGACCCCACCTTAATACCCGCATGGAGTGAAGGTATTCCGTTAATGCAAAAAGGACAGACAGCTATGCTGCTGGTTCCTTCCGCCCTGGCTTACGGCAGCACAGCCCAGCCATCTGCCGGAGGCAGTTATGTGGCTATACCTGCTAACTCGGTTTTGATATTTACAATTACGCTCATCAGCTTTCAGCAGTAATACAGGTGGTAAGCGCTGCATTTTAGATTATCAGTAATCTGCTGAGGCACAAGTTCATAATTATTTTTTTTGCTTCGTTTTTCAATTTTACCCTAGTTGCAAAGACAGGGTAGAAGGATGCTTCGCACGGCCGTAAATGTCGACCTAAATGCTATAGTTTTAGGCTGTTTTCATGAATTTTCAGGGTCATTTTTTGCATTTTTTATTTCTTCTGAAACTATTACCAGTCCTTTCTTTCAGCGTTTTGTTAACAATTTATTTGCTGTTAGACCTTTTATAATAGGCACTAAAATGGCAGAAATAATTAGCAGCAGTTGTATACGTTTGCTTTTGAACTGTAGAAGTCCCGTTTAAAAGGCGGAAACTTTGCAGCCATTTGTTAACCTCAAAAACCTCCCCATGAAAAGAAATGGTTACACATCCGCCCTCCTTGTAGTGCTCACCCTTTTTGTAACGTCGTTAAACGCCCAGGTACTGGTTAACAAGGCATGGCAGGATACCACAGGGCATCCAAACGATACTTTATCTATCCAGTTCGCCGCAACTGATGGTTCATCAAATTACATCTTACTAGGAAACACCTGGCCTACATCAGATTCAGAGCGAATCCTCATTACTAAGTATACCAATGCGGGCAGCCAGGTTTGGCAGGTTAGCATCCCCAGTCCAAACACGAAACGCGCTATTGCAGCCAACATGGATATCAGTACAGGCTACATTTATTTTTGCGGTACTGCCCTTGATTCCGTAAACAATAAATCAACGTTTGTTACTTTTAAGGTAAACGATAGTACCGGCGCTATCAGTTGGGGGAAACAATATACGCCAGCGTTTGTGGGGTACGGGGTTGCGGCCGCGGTGCGCGAAGACCCATCCGGAAATGTTTACGTGGCGGGAACGGAACAGGTCAATGATACCAGCTATGAAATGACGTTCTTGCAATACAATTCAAGCGGAACGCTTGAATGGACAACTCATTATGACAGTGCCGGTTTCTATAGCGGTGCGGTAGGGATAGCATCAATTGCTAAAGATAGCGTTTCGTTTGCCGTTACCGGATATAGCGGTAAGACATTCGGAACTTGGGACATCGTGTCATTACGGGTAAATGAGACTTCTGGTACCATAAGTAATGTAAACTGGGTGAGCAATGGCAGCGGCAGTTTCATCAGCCATCCCGTGGCACTTGCAAAAGACAATTCAGGAGATACCTATATTGTTGGAGCGTCCGAAGTATCGGGGCCGAATATCGACATTAAGCTTATTAAATACGACAGTTTATTTAACCAGGTGTTCGTGAAGACCTGGGGCGGTTCGGATAGTCTTGATGATGAACCGGCCTACATGGTAAGTGATGCGCTCCACAACCTAATCATTACCGGCTACACCACCCATGCAACCGGCGAAGTGGATTTACTTATTGTGAAGTATGATAAAAACGACAATTTGCTGTGGAGCAGAACGTTCAACAATCCTAACAAGAGCGGCATCATTATTTCAAAAGGTGCGAGTGTTACCGTAGACGATAGCAACTATATCTATGTAACGGGACAAATCTATAGCGGGAGCAATTACGATATTATTACGGTTGCCACAGATACCGGAGGAAATTTACGTTGGTTAAAGACCTATGACGGCGGTGGTGGCAGTAATGATTTAGGAATGAATATTTCTCTTGATAACGCGAACAATGTGTATGTGAGCGGCACCACAGGAACGACCACTCTGAAATATATCACCATGCAATATACGCAGTGGAACAGAAACCAGCAGTTCGATTTCGATACAAGCGGCCAACCTAAAGACGTTCAAAACGAAGTTATCGTCCGGTTTGATGAAAGCGTTTTTAATACCTCATTTGTTCAGAATTTGAATTTGGTATATGGCGCACCCTCCCAGGTTTTCACTTCTACTTTTAATACAACCCTCGCTACTAAGCTGTTTAAAAGCGTAGGGTCGTCAACGATGGTGCGTATTTATCAAGGACTCAATCCGTCACAAAAAACATGCAAATCAAGGCTGGGAGAAACCATAAACATACCGGATTTTTGGACCGGGTTTGTGCTCGTCATGCCGGTATCTTCCGGCTGGACAACAACCCGGCTGTGCGATTCGCTCAATACGTTTTTCCCTTGGTGCGTTATTCGCTCCCCAACTATACCGCTAAACAGCTTTCAACACCGAACAATTATGATTACCCCAGCCAATATGACCTTCACCCCGGCGGAAGCTATGATTCGGCTCACATAAATATTACTCCTGCATGGGCCATAGAAACCGGTCAGTCATTCGTGCGTGTTGGCGTGTTTGACGGCGGGATAGACTGGCAACTTTCCAATTTCGGGTATACCTCAGTGAACCCCAATAGCGGGAGGGTTGTTGACGGATATGATTTTCAACACTACGCGAAGCTCAGGTCGTTGATACCCGGAGTAAACAGTCAGGACGATGACCATGCCAATAGCATTACAAGCATTATCGGCGGGTTGACAAACGACAGTGCCTTTGCTACGTATTCTTGCAATGCCGGTATTGCCGGTGGATTTTATCAATCAGGAGTTCCTTATGACACAGGAGTTTCGCTCTATGGGCTCACCGTTTTTGCTTCAGGAGGTGCAAATGAAGGAGGGGGAACATTCTTATACGCACCCATTGATTATCTCACCGATGCTATTGTTGAATCATCAATTGATAGCGTGGGAGCACAGTATGAATTCGGGTTGCATATTATGAATAATTCGTGGGGACTTGATTACACCAAAGGCATTCAATTTTATAATTCTTACGATGTTATAACGTTAAACGATGCGGTGCATTTTGCAAACCGTGCCAAAGTGATTTTTGTCGCCGCTGCGGGAAATAACGGCAATGATAGTGTGGTGTATCCGGCAAGTTATGATGATGATTGGGTTTTGAGCGTAGGAGGAACGGGAGTAAACGGATATTATAAAAATGCAACCGGCCTGCCTGCAACGGCGGCAAGTTATGGGCCAACTATTGATATTGCCGCTCCGGCGGATGCACAAATCATTCCTTCCGTAGGCAATATAAGCGCACCGTGTGAAACGATTGGTGCAACTTCGGCAGCAGCAGCCCACGCTTCAGGCGTTGCAGCGCTCATGCTCAGTTATTTGGATTCAACAGCGGCAAACTACAACAATCTTGCACCGGAAGATGTGGAATATATTTTGCAGAAAACCGCAACGTGGATTACTCCCGGCGGCGCTTACAGCGATTCGACCGGTTATGGGCGATTGAACGCGGGGGCGGCCATGCAACTTATTGAAAAGCCTTACCACCATCTGTATCACTTTGGTTCGGATAATTTTTCAAATACAAAATCTCATTCGCTCTATTCAACCAACGATTCCATTTATTTAACCGAACCATGGCCGACCTATGATTCAACGCTCTACAGTGCAACTCGGTATAGTTGTGATGTGTGGAAAGTTTCTGCAACCGTAAACCATACTCTTGCTTCAACAGATTCAATTGTTTATGACTGGCAGCGCAACAGTTCGTCAACGCCGTTCGACCTCTATGCAAGCGGAACCCATATCCTTGCACCTCATGAAAAGGTGCATATTTCTTCCATTTCAAACACGAGTGCGCAGCTCTACGGATATGTGTATCATTTGAAAAATTCCAGTGGCACGTATATCGGTTGGCTTCCATTTGATACGACACTCAGTAATTCAACCTTTGATTATTCCATTCTTACAAAAAACACCATCCTAAACGGCATCCAAAGCATTGACGCGGCCGAAGATCATATCAAGGTTTATCCCAACCCGTTTGATAATGTGCAGACGATTGTGATTGAAAACGCCGAGTCAGAAAAAGTGTCCATTACATTAGTTGATTTGCAGGGACGACAGATTAAAAACTGCTTTAGCGGCATGCTCAATCAAGGAACGAACCAGTTCACGATTGATTTAAACGGGTTACCAAGCGGCATGTATTTTTACGAGATACAGGACGGTCAAAGTTTAACGGTCAAAAAGATAATTAAGATGTAACTTAGGGTGCTTATTATGGTAAATGATGGATAAATGAAAAGACACCTGATACATAAAGATACCACCATTATCCCTTGGTCTGAAAATGTGGTGACTTGCGCGCGCATTGTTTGCATCGTGTTTGTCGCCATGTTTTTAGGGCCCGCCAAAATCACCTGCCAGCAAGTTCAATATTTGAATCCCAATTCTATTAGGGCAGGCTTTGCCACTGGCGGCACGCTCTTTAACGCTGCCGATACCGCTGTATATCCCGACACGCTTAGTTCATTGCTGAGCATTGCACACGGGTACACCATTCCTACCATGTTAAGCAGCGGATTTTGGGCAAGCGGATTAGATGCCGGGGGGAATCTCAAAGGAGCAGCAAGCACGATTTACCGCAACACTGATTGGACGACCGGCCCCTGTTCCGACACCTACGATGCAACCTATGACAGTTTGTATAATAGGGTATTTAAAGTAACGCAAACCGATATTGCATACCATATTGCCCATTATCAAGACAACGGGTATCAAATGCCTGCATCCATTGCACAGTGGCCAGGCAATGGAAGAGCAACATTCCATGAACAACAAAATTTAGCGCCGTATGTTGATCTCAATCATAACGGCATCTATGACCCCCAAAACGGCGATTACCCGAACATTTGCGGGGACGAAGCGATTTTTTTCATGCTGAACGATGCACGAAATGTGCACAGCGAATTTAACAGCGCACCGATGGGTGTGCAATTAAATGTGCTTGCGTTTGATGTTCAAAGCGGAATACCGGCGGCAGATAGTGTCGCAATTAACGGTAGCATTTTTATGAAACTCGGCCTTGTAAATTGCTCGGCCACCAATTACAACAACGTATTATTTTCGATTTTTAATGATTATCGCATCGGCTGTTATGAAAATGACCGTGCGGGGTGCGATACGATACCCAATTCTTTTTTTGGATATAACGGGAGCTATCCCGACAACGGCTGTGCCTCTGGCAACAGCGATAGCAACAAAGTTGCGGAAAGCACGGTGTTTTTAAATGAAAAACTATACTCGCACGCGGTGTTCACCGCCTTTGCGGACAATCAAAGCTACCCCTGGCCTGCGACTGCTGCCACTGCAAGGAATTATCAGTCGGGGGCATGGTCTGACGGAACCGATTTTACCATTGGCGGCGATGGATATGGCGGAAATACGCCGACACACTATATTTACCCAGGGAACCCACTTGATACTTCGGACTGGTCAGATATGACATCCGGCACTGCACCGGGCAGAAGGGCAGGCATCGGAACGATAAAACTAGATTCGCTTTCATCGGGGGAAACAAAGAATGTTGACGTGGCTTTTGTCAGTTCATTTCTTCTATCAACTGATACTACAAATGAAATTACTGATTTAAAACAACGTATTGCATCCGTTCAAAGTTATTACTCCAGCTTCAACCAATGTGGGCGAGAATATACAGGTGTAAGAGAAGCAGAGACAGATGAAATTACTTATAGTATACATCCCAACCCCGCTTCTGATTTTGTACAACTAGATTTTTCACTTGCCAATTCCGCGAATGTGAGTATTCAAATTACCGACATTGCAGGAAAGGTGGTTGACCGTGAACCGCTGGGAATGCTTGCTTCGGGCACATATTCCCATCGTATTAACATTACCGGTTTCAGTAAAGGGATGTATTTTTGCAATCTGCTTTGCGGCACGCATACAACCACCCAAAAATTGATTAAGATAGAGTGATTTGCCTTGTTGGGTGCTCACGTGAGGGATAGAAGCGGAAAGCCCACAGCGAGGCCCTGCGAGCGAGGACTTGCAGCGGATAGCCCGGCCCGCTGTTTCAGCGGGGCACGCCAACTCATGTATTAGTTTTTACGGCCAACCTTTGTCCTGAAAGCGTTCGCACGCAAATGACCAGGCTTATTATTTCACCGTACAACCCAACTGCTGCTGATAGGCCCTCATTACATTAAAGGCGCTGTCATTTTTAACCAGGTACCGGCAAATAATTACACCCGTATTGGTTTTGGGTTGCAATTGCTTTGGGCCGGGTGATGCATTTTTACTTATCTGAAATTCAAAATGGCCTTTGCGTTCGGGACTAAGGTTGTTGTAAACGTAGCAGGGCTGGCAGCGGTTATCGTAAAAGGCTACTGAGGCGTATGTGCTATCGGGCAGGGTGCCGGTTATGGTTATATCATGTTGGGTTACATCATAAAACAGGGCGCTGTATTTAAAATCAGGGTTGGGTAATACTACCCTGCGCATGCGGGCATCTGTTTTGTCGTTATTTATCCATTGGTTGGTTAGAGGTACCGGGTGCACAGCTATAGTATGCACCATATCGGGAACATATTTTATTACCAGCCATTGCGTAAGTAGCGCAATGGCAATAAAAGACAGAACCGGTATATACTACTTTATCCAGTGCTTTCTGAACTATCTTTCTTACCATGGGCCTGTATCTTTCAATCGCTGTAGGCGTAAAAAGTTTATTAAGCAACATGCGCAAAACAGTGTGGCTAGGCGGGTCGCGAAATACCACCCAGTATTTAAGCACCTTAAAAATGGGGACAATCTCTTCCCGTTCCTGCGGGGTTAATTCATTTTCCAGGTAACCCATGCGGTCTGATGAGAAATGGTCAGGGTCGCGTAATACATCTACAACTTCCTTGTGGCCCGTTAACACCCAACCTTTCCATCATTCGTTCCAGTGCACTCTTTCGTTATCGCGCAGATGACGGTAATAGGTATGCGGGTCGGCCATCACTTCGGGTGCCATTAAATCATCTTTTAATATTAGTGCTTCCATGACTACTGGTTTTAAGCAATTAAAGGTGGCTGCTAAACACGCGCCAACCAATGATATTAATCAGGTGGACTATGTTTCGCTGTTGTTTTATTCCGGGTAGTATTTCAAAGCAAACAGGTGAGAAGTGCAGATTTACTTACAATTGTAAGTAGTTATGAAGAAATACATAATAACCTGGTACACGTGGCGTTCAAAGACATAGAAATTAATGCCTCTGGCAGAGTATATATTTTATGCTAAGTCTTGCTACATTTACCCAATATGATAAAGCAGGCATACAGATTTTTTTCAAAAGCACTTTCACAAAGACATATCCATATTATAAAAACGCTTCCTTACCTGAAGAGGAACAGAAGGTTGAGCCTTGAGCGGTTGGATTATGTGCGTCGTTCATCGCTTGAACTTGCCGCCAGTGAAATTTATGAAAACAAATTAATTGGAAACATAGCCGAACTGGGCGTTTATAAAGGAGACTTTGCCAAAGACATCAATTCAGTATTTTCTGACAGGAAACTTTATCTGTTTGATACCTTTGAGGGTTTTGATGAAAGGGACCGGATTACCGAGCGGAAAAATACATTTTCATCTGCAGACCAGGATTTTTCAGATACCAGTACGGAATACGTTTTGTCAAGAATGCCGCACCGTGAAAACTGTATTGTGAAAAAAGGTTTCTTCCCTCAAACGGCAGAGGGCCTGGAGGACAATTTTGTTTTTGTAAGTATTGACACTGACTTGTACGAGCCGATCTATAAGGGGTTGCAATATTTTTATCCGCGCCTGGTAAAGGGGGGATATATTTTTGTTCATGATTTTAATAACGACGAATACAAAGGCGCGAAGGAGGCGGTAAAGAAATTTTGCGCCGAAGCGGGTATAGGGTTTGTGCCTATTGCTGATGTAGGTGGTTCGGCAATAATTTCGAAGTGATGGCTTAGATGATATCAGGCGAAAGAACCGGCAATGGACTTTTACTGAACTGTTATCCAACTCTTCCTTACAAACTCCGGATTAGTTTGTGAACTGATGCACAATTCGATTCTATCATCTTTGCTTAAATTTTTTATGGAGCTTATAGCATAGGTTGAAGACCGGCCAGGTGCAATTGTATCCGTAATAAATTGTTTAATGAATGAGCCTGCTACAATTTTTATATCATACAAATCGTTTTCGGAACCCTTATTGAATACCCGGATATTAAAGCCTGGTGATTTTTTAGTAACGGTATCAAGGTCAGTTTCAAACACAAAATAACAGGGATACAGGGAAGATGTATAATGCGCCCGGTAAAGCCTGTGCAGGTATGTAATACTGTCCTTTATAACGCCTATTAATTCGGCCTGCCACACCACATTTTTATCTTTTGTTACCTCAAAAATGCGGTCGGTGGTACCTGTACAAACTAACAGGTTTCCGTTTTTAAGTTGGTCAACATTTCCGCCGTTCCGGCTCTCCTGCCGTTCGGGCGAATCGAGCCGGCAGTTAAATTGCCAGATAATGTTGTTGCTGTCAGCCGGTTGCTGAGAAATAATAACCGCAGCAGGAATGCTATCGGCACCAGGGTAGTCGTTACTGTTAAATACGGCAATGTTGCCATCGTCAAGAATATTGGCATCGTGTTGCTGATGAAGCCCGACCGGGTGGTTGGCACCGCCGAAATATAACCTCAGCCCCCAGCTGTCAACTACCTTACCGGTACTTTTTTCAACTTTAACAATACGGCATATATCCCGAAAACCGACGTAAACAAATTCATTTTTTTTATCAACGCTAAAGGCATTGATGTGGGCTTTAAGCGGGTATTCAATATGCTGATTTCTGATTTTTGGCCTTAGTGGGTCGTATTCCAGATAGTTGTAGCTGTTCCAGTTCCAAACTACATTTCCTTGTTTGTCATATTCTATTACCGTGCCGGCTTCGACCTTAGCATACTCGCGGCCGTTGAAATAACGCCGGTCGGCGAATTTCCGGTGACCCCGGGTGGTATCGTAATCCTGTGGCTGGAGCGGGTGCCATAATTCGTTTCCCAATACCATATAATCACCATTAGAAAGGCGCTTAAAGTCGTGATTGTAATGTTCGCCTTCAAACCCCGAAACTTTTCCATCGTTGGGTGCTTTCCATAGTAAACGGCCATCTAAATTGCACTCCTGCGCGTTTGAATCGGATAGGTAAGTAATGGTACCGGCAGATGTTAGCCTGAGATCAAATATTACCGGTGTAGTGGCCCGGGTTATGGTTTTAACCGATTGACGGTTTACTATTTTGGTGGTGGTTCCCAATTCAGAATGCCAGTTTATTTTGGGAAGGTACCATACCAGCTTACCATAGCGGTCAACAATACTATGTGTAGCATCAATAACCAGGAGTCCGCCGGCGTTTGAGGCTGAGTCGTTTTTTGTTACTACCAGGTTAACCAGTTTTTTTTCAAGGATTGTATCCTTTACTATTTCAAAATTGTAAGGCCCGTGCCATTCCGGCTTTCTGCCAGGTATAAGCCCCGCATACCGCCATTGATATTTTTTCCCAAAACGCAGGTTGCCAATCATAGTTGCCGTAGCAGAATCTTTTTGCTCCACCTGGGGATGGTTGAACGCCGAAACGGATGTACCTTCGGCTACCTGCACCAGGTATATGCCTGCCTCTTTTACTTTTTCATATTCAAACATTACCTGGTTGTAATTGAGCTTAGCACCGGGTGCCGGCATTACCTGGCCTTGGCAGTTAAGCGCCAGGGTAACGAGTATGAAAAATATGAGTTTGCGGTTAATCATTACGCCAACAGCTTATTACATTGGATGGCGAATTTAAGAAGGTAATTGTAATCATTGTATTATGCCGAAAGGAGCTTCGTTTGCGAATACATCCGGTATGCGGTCAAACTTGCACCAAGGCTTTGGCTGCGGAATACATCACCTGAACCATATGGATGGATTATTGAGTTTTAACTATCTTTTTTTGAGACACAACAACGCCATCCTTATCCATTATCCGGACTAAGTAAACTCCATTAGCGTGGCCGGAAATGTTAAACTGCATTGCATTATAGATAGCTGAAATATTGGATATTTTCCGCCCAATGCAATCGTACAATTCAATCACTTGCCCTGCAATTAAACCTGAGATTGTGAATTGCCCGGAACTTGGATTGGGATAAATATTTATGGCTACCGGTTCTTTCAGATTATTGATACCGGTGTTTGGGTTTTCCAGATCGCCCATTCTAAGCCCGTTACCGAAACTATTAACCCAAATTTGGTTCGGATTGTAGGGATTAAAATACACGCGGTTAGGTGCGCGGAAAGGATATTGGCTGAGAAGCGTATAGGTTGGTACCGAATCTTCAATGTTGGACGAAAACCACAGCCCTTCCTGCTGGGTTGTAATATAGGCCTGGCCTGCATGTACGGGGTCGAATGTGATAGAATATACCTGGGTAAGGGTATCAATCCGGACCCAGTTTACGCCACGGTTGGTGGTACGGTAAAGGCCCCCGAATGTATTGTTGGGGCCACCCCAGTTATCGTACACCCCGCAGTACCAGGTGTTCTGCGTGGTATCCCAGAGGTCAATAACTACATCCATGGTCCAGTATTGCATGCCGGGGTCGCTGCGGTCGGCCCAGGTATTGCCCTGGTCAGTACTGTAAAATACGCCTGAACTATCAGTAAATTTATTGTTTGCGTTGATTCTGCCGGAGTAGGATGCGACCACACTTCCATCGTTCAATACACGGATATTAAACGGATGGCCTTGTGCGCGTGCCGGCGCTGTGCATTGGGCCCAGGTAGAACCGGCATTCAGTTGAATATTATTTGAAACCCAGATGCCGCCCTTACCACCTGAATGGTTTACAACACTGGCATACATCCGGTTAGGGTTGGTTGGGTCAAGGGCAATCCAAATTACAGGGGCATTAAAATTATGCATAACCTGAAAAGTAGTTCCTCCATCGGTTGAATAATCAACTTCGCCGGAGCCATTATCATCGCTGCCATCTTTTAAATGGGTGCTTTCGTACATATCATGTATGCTGGATGTGGCGGCATATATCGCATTATTAGCGGGATTCTGTGCAAATTTGTAAACGGTATTAAAGTTTGACAAATAAGTGTAATTAAAAGACCATGTATTTCCGCCATCCACGCTGCGGATACCTGTAATATCGGTACATCCTGAAAAAACATTTAAAGAATCAGCCCACATTAAATCCCACTGAGAGGTTACCTCAAGGCCATTGGGATGATAGTATTTTCCATCGGGAGTTGGGGAACCTACAGGATTAAGGTCAGTTCTTGGCACGTAGGCATCCTGCCAGGTTGCGCCGCCATCGGTGGTTAGATGGGTAAAACCTTCACCAGTTAAAACGGCATAATTTGTATCGGTCAAACTAACAGTAAAACCAAATGCATATTGGTCCCAATCCCAACCTAAATCTCCGCCAGAGCCGCAATACCCGGTTTCAATATTCTGATTATTGGCTGTATTAAATACATGAGTCCATGAAGAACCCGCGTTTGATGTTTTAAGCACTTCAGGGTACTGGGTATTACCATCGTTACCTGCCAGGTAAGCCACATCAATATTATTTGCGGCCATGCCCACAAAGAACGACATGTCGTTTGAAAGGATACCGGTTTCTTTTTTGACCCAGTTTCCTGAGCCATAGTCCAATGAATAGACATTCATATAATAACCACAATTATCACCGGTTTCACCCACATATACATTACCCGGAGCCTGGGTGATGCCAAAGAACCGGGTTATGCCGCCTGATTTTGCCCCGGCACATGATATGATATTTTCAGAGTAAGGAATCCCGGGCATCTGTGGAGGCAACCAGCTTGTGCCGCCGTTGGTTGAAACCATTAAACCGATGTTGGTGCAGATGTAAATGTTCTGTCCATCAAAAAAAGTACCGGCAATGTAAGCACCTGCACCGGTGGTATCGGTATAAAAGGCGTTACCGAAGGTATTGCCCCCATCATTTGAAAAGTAGAGGTCGGAGTAATCGGAAACAATAAGCTGGTTTGAGTTTTGAGGGTTTGCGTACACCAACCAGGCGCCGTTACCCTGAGTTGGGTCAGTGGTGTAGGCCCAGGTATTGCCACCATCGGTAGATTTTATGGCGTAACCGTTGCCGCTGTTATTATCGAAGGTCATGCAATATTGAATATTGGGATTATTGGTAAACTGTACCCTGGATGGGTGGGAAGCCTGAACATATTCCCAGTTGATGAGGTTCCATGAATTTCCGGTGTCAGTGGAATGATAAAGGCCGCTCATATCGCATGCTACATATATTTCGGCGGGGTTAGCCGGATTTATGCTGGGGGAGTATTGGGCACCTCCACCTGCCAGGCCGTGGTAATTAAAGGTGGCTGGCTGAGTGTAACCAATAGCAAGGAGCAATAATAATTTTGCCAGGAGGAGATTTTTTTTCATCGCGTTGCAATTGTATCTTTAAAACTAGCATTTGTTTTTGAAATTGCCTGAAAGTTTAAAGGTAAGGTAGGGCTATAAGCTGAAAAACAGTGATGCAAATGTATGTTCTATAACAGAACATAGTCAAACTGTTCTATTTTCGTTCGTTATACAAAAACGAAACGCCTTATGCGCCACGCCTTCCTTAACTGCGTAATTTTTATTTCCTGCTTTGCAATTACTAACCTGCAAGCCCAACCATCGGGCAGAACTAATTTTGATAAGGACTGGAAATTTACTTTAGGAAAGCCCGATGATATGAAAACCCCACAGACTCCTGTTTCGGAATGGAGGAGCATTGACCTTCCGCATGACTGGAGTATTGAGGGGGAGTTCAATGCTAAAAACCCTGCAACCAATGGTGGAGGCTCATTACCTGGCGGAATAGGGTGGTATGCCAAAACGCTTAATATCGACAGCCCTTTAAAAGCAAACAAATTGTTTATTGAGTTTGACGGGGTTTACATGAATAGCACTGTTTGGGTAAACGGTTATGAAGTAGGAACACGGCCCTATGGCTATGCTACGTTTCAGTATGACATTACTCCTTATTTGCTGGCCGGTAATAACTCGCTGCTTGTCAGGGTCGACAATTCGGAACAGCCTAACTCGCGCTGGTATTCGGGCAGTGGCATTTACCGTCATGTATGGTTGATTGAAACCCCTGAAATACATTTTGAGCAGAGCGGAACTTATTTTACCACACCCTTAATTACCGATAAAGAAGCTACGGTAAATGCAAGTGCATCTGTATTGAACGAAACCTTTGAGCCTGCAAATGTTGAATTGAGGGTTCATATTTATGATGCGGATGGCGCTCTGGTGAGCGAGCAAAGGCAAACACAAATGGTGACCGCAAAATCGGGAGTAACAGTAAGCCAGCAATTAAAGATTGCCAACCCGCACCTTTGGGATGTGGAACATCCGTACTTGTATAAAGCGGTTACGGAAATATATAAGGGTAATGAATTGCAACAGAGCTATGGCAATAATATTGGTGTAAGGTATTTTCATTTTGATGCAGACAAAGGGTTTTCGTTAAACGATAAGCCGATGAAAATACTCGGCGTATGTAACCATCACGATTTGGGTTGTTTAGGTTCAGCGCTGAATGACCGCGCTTTGGAGCGGCAGTTGCAAATATTGAAAAATATGGGATGCAATGCCATCCGCACCAGCCATAACCCACCGGCACCAGAGTTACTGGATATGTGTGATAAGATGGGCTTTTTGGTGATGGACGAGGCCTTTGATTGCTGGTACCTGAAGAAAACAAAATACGACTTTCACCGGTTTTTTAAAGACTGGCATGAAAAGGAATTGAGTGATATGGTAATCCGCGACCGCAGTCATCCTTCAATTATTTTATGGAGTATAGGAAACGAAATTAATGAGCAGCTAACACCGCGTGGCGGAAAAATTGCGCGCGAATTAAAAGGTATTGTGCGGCAATATGATACTACGCGGTTGGTTACTTCGGCGTTAAGTATGGTTACAGCGGCCGATGTAAATGGCTATGCAGCCGCACTGGATGTGGTGGGGATTAATTATGAAGTGAAATGGTATGATGGGCAGCATAAAAAATACCCGAACCGTTTGTATATAGGTAGCGAAACAACTTCGGCGGTAGCATCGCGCGGTGTGTATTACGGGCCGGCCGATAAACTCATTTATAAATCGGCCGACCTGCAGTGTTCGGCGTATGATAATTGCTGGGTGCCATGGGGAAGGTCGGCGGAGGATGGGTGGCTGGCGGTAAAGAAGCGTGATTTTATGTCGGGCCTTTTTGTGTGGACGGGGTTTGATTATATAGGTGAACCAACCCCCTATAATTACCCTGCTATCAGTTCATATTTTGGTATTGTGGATTTATGTGGTTTTCCGAAAGACTCGTATTACATGTACCAAAGCCAGTGGACGAAACAACCTGTGTTGCACCTTTTACCGCACTGGAACTGGAACCCCGGTGATAGTGTTGATGTGCTGGCCTTTACCAATTGTGATGAAGTGAAACTATACCTGAACGGCCAGCCACTTGGTACCCGTAATTTTGCAAATACGGATAAAGTACATTTAGCATGGAAAGTTGCTTTTGCCCCAGGCACTTTAAAAGCGGAAGGATATAAAGATGGGAAACTGATTAAAACGGATGAAGTAAAAACGGCAGGTGCGCCGACACAAATTCAACTAATTGCTGATACAAACAGGATTAAAGCCAATGGAACTGACTTGTGTTTTGTAACCGTAAAGATTACAGATGCTAACGGAGTAATGGTACCAAATGCTGACCAGCTGGTTCATTTTGATATAGAAGGTGCAGGTAAAATTGCAGGGGTTGATAACGGAAATTCTATCAGCCTTGAAGCACATAAGGCTAACCAGCGGAAGGCTTTTAATGGTATGTGTTTGGTGGTGATACAAAGTAATGGTAAGGTGGGGAATATAAAGCTGAAAGCAAGTGCGCCGGGGTTAATGAGCCAGGAGGTGAGTTTGAAGGCGGAATGAGAAATATTCAGAACAGCAGTTTACTTAAACCAGTTGCGGTTACCGCTGATAAATTTGGCCACCCCTTTTTTAATGCTTTCGCTGCGTAGCACATTGTAAATTCCTTCGGCTTCCAGCTTCAGTGCATCTTCCATAGAAAGGTGATATCCGTTAATTGCTGAAGCCAGGTCAGCCATGAGGGCATCCTTAGGTTGTTCGCAGATTTGGCGGGCGTATTCGAGGGCGCGCTGTAATCCTTCCCCGGCTTTTGTTATTTCCCATACCAAACCTATTTCGTAAGCGCGTTGTGCTGTTATTTTTTGACCGGTGATGATTAAAGGCAATGCAGCGCCATGCCCTATAAGCCGGGGGAGATAGACAGTTCCACCATCGGCCAGGGGAACGCCCCATCTTCTGCACGAAACAGAGAAAGTTGCCTGGTCTTCAGCCAGCCTTATGTGGCCGTGGCTGTATAATTCCAATCCACCTGCGTAAGTGTAACCTTGTGTAACTGTTATTACCGGTTTGGTCTGCACTGTGCGCGTGCCTCCCATGGGGCCTGTGCCCTGTTGCACAAAATTTTCAACTTCCTCCTGGTTTGCGTTTATATCTACAAGGCCGTTCAGGGCTTTTAAATCGGCGCCGGAACAAAAGGATTCATCTCCTGCGCCATGCAAAACGGCAACGGTTAAACTGTCATCATCGCGGAATGTTTTCCATGCATCTAATAAGAGTGCTGCGGCTTCGCCATTAATGCAGTTGTAAACTTCAGGGCGGTTAATGGTGATTTGGAAGATATTGCCATCGCCGACAGGTGTGCGTTGGGTGAGGATTGGTTGTGACATAAGGCCTGGTTGGGTTGTATTAAAGCAGTGTAAATATCACAATTTATTACATCGGCGGTCCTATTTGTCCAAACGTCTTAAACCTGTTTATGAGGTTAATTATTTACTGGAAAATGTGTATTAAGGGATTTTGGCAGATAGCCAAAATACAAATACGGTAGCCGGAGGCTACAAGCATAGCTGCGCGTAGCTGGAAGCTACGCGCAAACGGGGGTAAAATGCTGATACTAAGAATTTTTTGCCTGGTATATTGATTTTAAAAGTTCCAAACCTTCACCCCAAATATCCGCGATAAAACTAAAACCGATTGCGTTACAAATACTTTTAAGAATAGCTATCAATAAATCAATAAACGCATCAAAAATTCTCTCATTGCCCTTTCGTCGCGGATATTTAAAACTCTCTTTCATTTTTGAATACCACCAATCGAGCATAAAGAATTTTGCGTTTACTATATCACCAGTTAATCCAACTTCTTCCAATTTTATGAAAAGTGCTTTTGCATCAGTTACAAGTTCAATACGGAACTGACGATAAACTCTTGGTAAATCAACAAACGAATCGGTGAATCCCTTTTTGAAATTGATACCGTGGTTATTGTCTTTATAATCACTGAACCAGGCATCTTCTTTTATTATCTTATCAGCCAACTCATTAATCAATTTATCAGCATTTTGCAGTAAATTCCCAACGAGTTTAAATGAACGGCCCATTTCACCTAATGGTAATTTCAAATCTTTGTAAAACATAGTTCATTTTTTATTTAATAATAAATTATACAATACCAGCGGTTACTGTGCAGCAGTTAATATAGGAAAAATTTGCATAAAAGTAGTAAAAAAAAGATTAACAAAACCAGTAGAGATAACTTATGGCGATAAAATTATTAAAAGTGTGATGTATTTGGACGTTTTGCTTCATGGAAATAAAAGGGAATTTATGTCATTTTAACGAAGGAAGAATTTGCAGGATTATTAGCCGAAATTGAGCTGTCATATTGACACGCTAAAATTCAGGAGGAAACCCCGTATTGCGGAGGAAAACAAAGGAAAGCAGGTAGCAAAATGCCCACATTTTAATCTCTACTCTAAAAATGTGAATATCAGTTATAAAATTAGACACTCATAATTATACTACTTCCCTGGGTAGATTTCGGCTTCAACTTAACTCTAATACGTTGATCATTTTTAACTTCGGTTTGTGCAGCCCCGCCAATGCCCATTAGAGTTGCCCCAATTTTCCCACCATTCATAGAAGAAAGTGAAAGTTCAAACTCTATTTCTTTAACCAAATATTTGTTTTTGAACTTAGTGCCTTTTACCTCGGACATCTGCTCTAACACTTTTCTGATTAATTCGTTTAGTTCAAGTTCCATAATGTTATCAGTTTAGGCTATTGAATGATAAATACTTTCTTACCAACTATCTCATTTGACGAATTAAGTATCTCGATGCAATAGGTTCCGGTAATAGGAAGGGTAAAGTTTATATTATTGTCGTCGGGTTTAATTTCTATTGATTCTTCTCTTACCAATCTGCCTAGCACATCTTTTACCTGTAATTCGGCCACTTGACTTCTCTGCGCCGCTATTTTCACATATACAGTTCCGTTCGATGGGTTTGGATAAACATTCATACTCAATTCCGCTACGCTTAAATTTTCTATTGAATTAGTACTTCCAGAATTATTTACAATATTACTACGTACGGTAGAATAATCGAAAGCACTTCTTGATGGATTACAACCATTAGGGTTTGTAATTTGTATCTGGTAATATGCTTGAATAGGTGGAGAATTATCAATATAGGCAAATGTATTATTCGCGACGGTTGATAGTAGTGTCATTGGGCCCCCATTCGCACTTCTCCAAATTTCAAAGTCGCTATAAGTAAATCCGACATAAGCATTCCAGTTTAGATTCACAGTGTGGTTGATACCCAAATTACTACTCAATAAAATTGTTGTATGCGTTGCACTTAAACTACTTTCATTATTACAAGAATCAACAATACTTATTGCATAGCTCGCACTAGTTTGTGAAGGGGTACTGGTTATATCTGTATAGGTACTGAATTGGGTAGCAGGTTCTTCCCCCAATAAAATAAACTGGCTGGTAGAGTCACTTTGTTTATAAATTCTGTATTTATCAATATTTTCTCCCGGTGTATTATTCCAAACAACCATATTATAAGTATTAGTGCTATCCAATGTTACGATACATATTTGTTGATTTTGATACGGATTTACGTATAAGAGGTTTGATGATTTATTACACAGCGGATAAATTGTTGAGGTAATTACGGCATACCAATCTCCTGAGCTATCCTCGGAATAGGTGGGCGTTGTGGCACCGGAAATTGGAAGTCCGTTATGATACCATTGATAAGTGCAATTCGCTATAATTTCACACGAAACTTCGCAGCCGACTTTGCTTACTGTAGGTGGGGTTGTAAAAACTGGTGCAGTTAAAAGGGGCGTAACTGTTACGCTACTAGGCACAGATTGACAGCCATTACTATCGCTTACTACAAGTGTGTAGGTGGTAGTTGAATAAATATTCTGCACAAGCGGATTAGCGTATGCAGGTAAATTCCCCCAAGGAGACCAAGAATAATAATACGGTGGCGTTCCAGAACTGGCTGCAGGATTACCACCTAAAGTATCAGTGCCACAAGCAATCAATATTTGACTTAAGCCTGCATTTGCGATAGGGGCATTTAATGGTCGAAATGTTATATGGAAGGTATCGCTGGTAACGCCCAATCCACAAACAACAGATGCTACATATATACCTGAACTAGTCACTGTGAGTGTGTCCCCTACAATTCCATTAGACCAGGTAGTAGTACCCGGCCCACAGCCTCCATAAACTACACTTAGTATTCCAACATCCCCATGGCAGAGAGTAGTATCATAAACTGAAAGATGGTTAACTGCATCATCAGTCCAACCTTTCTCTGTCCCATTTATATACAACCAGATACCTCCATCTGGTGAATTACATTCTTGGCCATCTACATTCTTTACTAAAGCTATGACTAATAAAAAGGCGATTATTTTTTTCATAACTATACATTTAGGGAGTGAGTTTCTTTATTAACGAGCTTTAAAAGAAACTTCGATTTTCATATTTAACTTATGCTCGCGTAAAAGTCAGGTTTTAGATTATGTAACACTATTTTAAAGGGAATACTATATTCGGTACGGGAATAACTTATTACTGTTCTATTAACCCTTTAAAAACATACCGAAATGATAGTTGGACAGAAAATCAAAAAGATAAGAGAACTCAAAAATTTGACACAGGATTATGTTTCTGGAAAGTTGGGTATCTCTCAAAGCGGGTATAGTAAATGGGAAAATGGAGAAGTTGATATTCCCATCGAACGATTAAGACAAATTTCTGAATTACTGGGTTTAAAACCCGAAGACATACTTTCCTTTGATGAAAACATGGTGTTTAATATCATGTATAATAAAACAGGAAATGGATTTGTGATTAATCATGTCTCTGAAAATGAAAAGAGATTATATGAAGAACAAATCAAAACTCTCAAAGCCGAAATAACCCACCTCAAAAGTGTTCTTGATAAACTTTTAAAAACTTGAAGCATCATGTGTGGGGTATCATCTTCAATCAACCCCGTTTGGGCGTAGCGTCTCGCCCCGGTGTATATATTAATTACAGCGCATTAAATTCTGCGGTGCTTATTTGTGCTTGCTGAAGTATCTTTTTTAGTAAACCGATACCAAGTTCTTTGTGCAAAGGTACGGCAATGGTATATAAAT
>Ga0182013_10001067_pt1 | contig 37988 bp, 39 predicted proteins | sample 612S2MmetaG_FD_120487 | JGI IMG/M metagenome (GOLD analysis project Ga0182013, IMG submission 120487) | Permafrost microbial communities from Stordalen Mire, Sweden - 612S2M metaG | ecosystem: Environmental > Terrestrial > Soil > Wetlands > Permafrost | place: Sweden: Stordalen | collected... | reverse complement strand
TCCAGGATGCCGTGCGGGCCGACGGTGTCGGGGAACCAGGCGACGAGGGCGCCGGGCAGCCCGTTCCACCCGTGGATGCTCAGGCCGGTGTCGTCGACGAGCGCGGGTTCGCCGAGCTGGGCGGGCAGGCCCCAGCCTGGATCCGGCGATGGCTGAGACGGCAGCAGCAGGCAGGCATCCTGAAATGCCAGGTCAGAGGCGAGAAGCCGGGCCGATCCCGGAACCCCGCAGGCATACCGGGATCACCGCGCGCAGGACGCCGCGGCAGTCGTCGCCCGTATCCGGGGAAACGGCGGCAGGGCAGCCGCCGTCGAGGCCGACCTGTCCGGCCCGGCAACCCCCGCGCTGCTGTTCGGCACCGCTGAGGAGCAGCTCGGCCCGGCCGGCATCCTGGTCAACAACGCGACCGGGTGGCTGGCCGACACCTTCGCGCCGGCCCTGGCCGACCGGCTCGGCAGGTCCCTCCAGCCGGTGACCGCCACGACATGGACCCGCCAGTTCACCGTTGACGCGATGGGCGCCGCCCTGATGATCAGCGAGTTCGCGCGCCGCCACATCGCCCGCCAGGCGACCTGGGGCCGGATCATCGGGCTGACCTCCGGCTCCATGCCCGGCAGGAACACCGTGGTGACAGAAAGCCCGCCTATGTGTCAACTAACCCGCCTCGGCTCAGTCAACAAGACCATGGGGAGCCGCGCCGCCGTTTTCCTGCCAGGGGCAGGTCACCTCCGGGCGGGCGGGGGACAGGGGAAGGGTGCAGCCGGGTGGCTCAGCTGACATCTTCAGCGGTCGCAGGGATTCCGTGAGTTGTCCGGGCCAGGCACACCACGGGTATTCCTGGCCCGCGCCGGCCGGTGCGCACGTGTTCTGCGAGCAGGCTTGGGGTGGTGCCGACAAGTCATGGGAGCGGGCGGCTTCTCTGCGGCTGGGCTGTGTCCCCGGCGTCCGGGCCTGGCGGCTGGCTCAGCCACTGCGCGTAGGACCGGGAGTTAGCCAGGCTGAGGCCGGCGCGGGCCGGCAGCGGCTGGGCGAAGACGAGATCGGCGGCGTACTGCAGCGCGTCGCGCAGCAGGCCGGCGGAGCCGGTCGCCTCCAATCCCACTGACCACCATGGCTCGCCGCGGGCATGGGCCTCGGTGAGTTCCGCCGTGCAGCCTGTCTGGCCGGCTGGCCGCGCCGCCTGTGGCGGGTCCTGGCTGGCCAGCGGGAACCAGCTGCTGCGCCGCCTTTTACCGACGGTGACCCAGCCCGGAAGGACATCATCATCCTCGCCGGGCAGATCGCACGGGAAGGACCATTTGCGCCAGGACTCCAGGCGGCCGCGGTGGGGCAGGCCGAGGATTCCGGGGCTGCCGAGGAAGGACTTCACGTCCAGGGGAACGGCCGTCCCGCAGCTTCACCGAAAGACCTCGCAGACGCGGCTGGAGAAGGTAGATGTCCTCCCGTGTTTCGGTCCCGGCCGGGAAGCGCGCGAACCATGCGCGCATCGCCTCCGGCAGCCGGCCGGGGACTATCCAGCGCACCTCCAGGCTGTCGGCCGGTCCCATAGCGGTGTCCTCAGCCGGGACAGCTGTCATCGTCCTTCCTCTTCCCCGGCGCCGCTTGCGGCCGGCGCCGTGCTCCGCCGGGAAACAGTAGGGCCGGAACGTGACTCGTTAGCGAAACTGGCGCCTCGCAGCGGTGAAGGCGCGCCGTCGGGGAGCGCATTCCTCCGGCTTGCAGCTCAGCGCCCAGCGGAGAAGATCTCCCGGACCTCGCGGGCGGCGTAGTACACCAGCGCATAGCCGGCCGCCGGGTCAGCCCACCACCAGCCTGCCGCCGCGTTCAGTGCCAGGCCGGCCAGCACCACGACAGCCAGGATGCCGTCGATCATGGTGGCCCGGCCCTCGGTGCGCAGCACCGGGTTGCTCAGTTCCCGCCCGATCCGGGCCTTCCCCGCCGCCAGCGCGAACATGACCGATGCCGTCAGTGCGGTTCAGGCGATCCCGGGGAGCGAATGCCCGGGGTGGTATGAGGTGGCAAGCACCACGCTGGACTGGATGACCAGGTAGACGGCCAGGGCGGCGAACGCGTACCCGATCAGCCGCAGGCCCCGCCGCTGCCGGTCCTCGCCCGTGCCGGACAGTTCCCAGATCACCACGACGGACGCGCCGATCTCGATGAGGGAGTCCAGCCCGAACCCGGCCAGCGCCACGGACCGGGCTGCGATCGCCGCGATGGCGAGGATGATGATCCCGGCCACGTTCCAGCCCAGCGTCAGTTACTCCAGCGTCAGCCCGCGACGCAGGAGCCGCGCATGTGCCGGATCATCCGCGCCCGTCATGACCATGATCATCCCAGCCCGCGACTGCGGTCAGCATAAGCCCGCAGGACCCAGGACCTCTTACGATCAGGCCGTGTCACGTACCCAGCGGCTGGCCGTCGTCTTGCTGCTCAACCTCGGCCTGGTCACGGCGCTCGTGGCCGTCGGGCTGGCCGCGCATTCGCTGGCCGTCTTCGCGGCGGGCCGGACTATGTCGCGGATGCCACGTTAGGCTGCCGCGCTATGCCGTGCTGAAAGCCGCGACCGGTGAACGGGCCGGCGCCTGCAAGGGCAGCCAGGCGGGCGGCGGCGACCGGGTACCACAGCCGCGGCTGTCGCGGGTGCGCCGCTGGTCGTGACCGCTGCTCGCGCTCGCCAGGCACCGCACCGGACCTTCCCGGCAACTCCGCGTCCGCCGCCTGGGCCTTAATGACGCAGGCCCGGAGGCGCTGGCGCGACCAGGACACGACCGGCGGAGCTGGGGCCATGACGGCCGACGTAACGGCTCTGGCCGCCACGTGAAGCAGAGTACGCTGGCCAGCATGCGCACCCGCGTCTGAGACTGATCCGCTCGGGCTCCGCCTATCCGGCTCGTCCGTGTCCCTGACCAGCCGAGCCGACGAGGACTTCCGTCATGCTTTCCCACCAGCAGATCCTGCATTTCCACACGTTCGGGTACGTTACGCTGCGTGGCCTGTTCAGCCGGGCTGAGGCGGGCACGCTCCGCCAGGAAGTGACCGGCGCACTGGCCGGCGCCTTCGGCCAGATCGCCACCGAGCCCAGCGACCTGGGCGGCATTAGCGGCGGCTACTTGCCCCTAGCCGCCAGCTCCTGGCGGTCGGCCGGGCCCGCCGCCAGGCGGCGGAAGTTAGCGGGCGGGTGGCGAGAGCAGGGCGGACATGCGTTCCAGTGCCGTGGGCACCAGCCAATAGTGGACCCAGGTGCCGCGCCGCTGGGAGTCAATGATCCCGGCCTCGCGCAGCACCTTCAGGTGATGGCTGATGGTGGGCTGGGTCAGGTCGAACGCGGCGGTCAGGTCGCAGACGCATACCTCGCCGCCCTGGTGCGCGCCGATCAGCGACACCAGCCGCAGCCGGACCGGGTCGCCCAGGGCCTTGAACACCTGGGCCAGCCCGGCCGCCGCGCTCTGGCTGAGCGGCTCGCCGACCAGCGGCGCAGAGCACGCGTCGACCACGACCCGCAACTCGGCGGCTGGGATGAATGCTGCCGGGGAGCGCTCCGCCTGTATCGACATTCCTCTATCTTGACGGTTATCTATCCAGGCTGGCAAGCTGGAGCCTGCATCGATGTTTATCGATAAGGAAAGCCGGAGGGGCGGGCGTGGTGACTGGAGCTTCCAGCGCCGCGTGCCCACCTGGTTCTTGAAGTCAGTGGCCAGGACGAGGGCCACGCTAACCCGGCCTGCTAAGAGGAGAACGCCATGCCCGTGATCAACGTCTACGAGCCACCCCGGTGCTGCAGCACCGGGGTGTGCGGCCCCGACCCCGACCAGGCCCTGGTGACATTCACCGCCGACGTCGATCACCTCAAGAGCCTGGGCGCCGACATCTCCCGGCACAACCTGGCCAGCGACCCGGCCGCCTTTACCGGGAACGACAGCGTGCGCTCCTTCCTGGAGGTGGCCGGATCTGAGGGGCTGCCGCTGACCATGGTCGACGGCGTCACCGTCGCCACCGGCAGGTACCCGGCCCGGGATCAGCTGCTCCGTTACGCGGGCCTGGCCAGCGTGGCCGCCCCGGCGGGCGTGACCGAGCTGGGGCTGACCGCCGTCACCGGCGACAGCTGCGGGCCGGCCGGATGCTGCTAGCCAGCGGGATGAAGTTCCTTGAAGCCCCGCCGCGGTTCCTGTTCTTCACGGGCAAGGGAGGGGTTGGCAAGACGTCCGTCGCCTGTGCCGCAGCCTTGCACCTGGCTGGCCGCGCCAAGCGGGTGCTGCTGGTCAGCACTGACCCAGCGTCCAACGTCGGGCAGGTCCTCGGCGTCACGATCGGCAACACCATCACCCCGGTTGACCAGGTGCCTGGCTTGTCGGCCTTGGAGATCAACCCTGGGCAGGCAGCGGAGGCCTACCGCGAGCGGATCATCGCCCCGGTGCGCGGGCTGCTCCCGGACAAAGAGCTGGCCATGATCACTGAGCAGCTGTCCGGTTCGTGCACCACCGAGATCGCCTCGTTCAATGAGTTCACTGCCCTGCTGGCTGACGAGAGCTTGACCGGCCGGTATGACCATGTCGTGTTCGACACCGCGCCGACGGGTCATACCATCCGCCTGCTGCAGCTTCCCGGGTCGTGGACTGACTTCCTGGCGGCGGGCAAGGGCGACGCGTCCTGCCTGGGCCCGCTGTCTGGCCTGGAGAAGCAGAAAGCCGTGTACGCGCGGGCCGTCGGCGCGCTGAGGGACCCGGGCCAGACGAGGATGGTCCTGGTTGGCCGCCCGCAGGCCTCAGCGCTGGCAGAGATCGAGCGCACCAGCGGTGAACTCGGGCAGATCGGCATCACCGGCCAGTACGTCGTCATCAATGCTGTCCTGCCCCAGACGGCCGGTGAGGACGACCTTACCCGTGCCGTGCGGGCCAGGGAGGCCAGCGCCCTGGCTGCCATGCCGCCCGCGATCGCTGGCCTGCCGCGCGACATGCTGTCCCTCAAGGCGGCGAACATGATCGGCGTGGAGACCCTGAGGACGCTTTTCAGCGCGGCAAGCACGACCGCTGTGGCCGACGCGCCCCTACTGCCGGATCTCCCCGATGCGCCCCTGGCCAGGCTGGTCGGCGAGATCCTGCAGGCCGATCACGGGCTGGTCATGTGCATGGGCAAGGGCGGGGTCGGCAAGACCACCATCGCCGCGGCCATCGCCGTCGCGCTGGCCCAGGCCGGCCGCGAGGTGCACCTGACCACTACCGACCCGGCGGCGCACCTCACCGAGACACTGCACGGCACCGTCGACGGCCTGCAGGTCTCCCGCATCGATCCCGCTGCGGCGGTCCAGGCCTACCGTGACCATGTGATGGCCACGAAGGGCAAAGACCTGGACGAAGCCGGGCGGGCGGTGCTGGCCGAGGACCTGCTGTCCCCCTGCACCGAGGAGATCGCGGTCTTCCAGCAGTTCTCCAGGGTGCTCAGCGAATCCAGGCGCCGCTTCGTCGTCGTTGACACCGCACCCACCGGGCACACGTTGCTGCTGCTGGATGCCACCGGCTCTTACCACCGCGAGGTCGCCCGCCACATGAGAGACTCGAGGAACTTCACCACCCCCCTCATGCGCCTGCAGGACCCAGCCCAGACCAAGGTCATCCTGGTGACCCTCGCCGAGACCACACCGGTCCTGGAAGCCCAGGACCTGCAGGAAGACCTGGAGCGCGCGGGTATCCGTCCCTGGGCGTGGGTCATCAACAACTCCATCGCGGCCGCCTGCCCCCAGGCGCCGTTCCTGCGGCTGCGCGCCGCCAGCGAGGCCGGGCAGATCGAGCGGGTGAGCGCGCTGGCCGGCAGGATCGCCCTCGTGCCCCTCCGCGCCACCGAACCCACCGGGGAGGAACACCTGGCCGCACTGGCCGCTCTCGGCCACCAGCCCGCTTAAGCAAGTGATGGATCCTGCTGCCTGGCCTGGTCAGTGAATGCTGGTAATGAGGGCGCTGACCTCATGACGGCCTGACAAAGTCACTGGCCCGCTGGGGCAGCGCACACTGGCAGCAGCGCGCACCGGCAGGCATGCCAGGGTCAGGGAGCAGCGCCGTGTCCCCGGCCGCCATCGCGCGGTAGCCGCCCTGGCCCTGCCCTTCTACTACCGCAAATTCCGGCGAGCGGAGTTCCACCCGGTCAAGCACGGCGTGCTGCCCGCGCTCGGCGCCGTAGCGATCATCGTGCCGCTGTACTACCTAGCCAAGCCGGGGCAGCCGACACCTTATGACTGGTTCCCCTACGCGGCCCTCATCGTCGTGGTCGTGGTCACCGTCTACGCGTTCGTCCTTAACCGCAGCGACAGCGGTCTCGCCGGCCGGGTCGGGTCCCTCGTCGCTGATGACTAACTTAGGTCGATGCGAAAGCCCACGGCGAGGTTCGGAATACTCTCTTCCGCGCGCGCTTATGGCTCTTCTAACGCCGCCAGGCCGGGCAGAGTGTAGCCCTGGATGAACTCCAGGCTCGCGCCGCCGCCGGTGGAGACATGGGGCCATAGAGGCCGTCACAGGATATTCGCCTGCGCTAGATGCCTGTGCCCGGACCCTGACGGGGAAGGCGGCGGCCGGGGCGACGCAGCGGCGCAAGCGGTCGGTGTTCTACAACGCACTCGGCTACGCGGTCGAGCAGGGCCACCTGCCCGCCAACCCGGTCGACCGCATCCAGTGGACCACCCCGGCCGTCGCGGCGAGCGTCGACCGCCGCGTCGTGGTCAGCCTCGCCCAGGCCAGGAATCTGCTCGCCGCGGTCCGGGGACGCAGCGAACGGGGAGCGCACCTGGAAGCCTTCTACGGCTGCCTGTACTACGCCGCGATACGGCCTTCGGAGGCGGTCATGCTCCCCGAGAGTGACCTCAACCTGCCCGCCAAGGGGTGGGGGAGGATCGACCTGGCCGCCTCCGCCTCCCGCGCCGGGCGGAGCTGGACTGACCATGGTACTGCCCGGCAGGAACGCGGCCTGAAGCACCGCGCCGCCCACGAGACAAGGACCATCCCCATCCCGCCCGACCTCGTCAGGCTGCTCCGCGCCCACATCAGGCGATACAGCACCACCCCGGACGGGCGGATCTTCCAGACCGCCCGGGGCGGGATCATCCAGGACTCGGCCCACAGCGCCGTGTGGTCCAAGGCCCGCAAGAAGGCACTCACCCCCGCCCAGTACAGGTCCCCGCTGGGTCGCCGCCCCTACGACCTGCGCCATGCGGCGGTGTCGCTGTGGCTGAACCCGGGCGTCCCCGCGACCGAGGTCGCCCGCCGCGCCGGGCACGGCGTCGCGGTCCTGCTGAAGATCTACGCGCACTGTATCGACGGGCAGGCTCAGGCGGCCAACCAGCGCATTGCTGATGCTCTGGAGGACACCGAGGATGCTGGACCCGACGAGGATGCGGAGCAGGAGGCGTCCTGAGTCGGCATGCCGTGTGCCTCGGCCCTTGGTCGGGCCGAGGCACGGCGGGCGAGCGCTTCAGACTGTGCAGGGGCCAAGTCTCCTCCGCGCGGTCTAAGGCGTCGTCCCGCCCAGGCACAGGGAGTTGGTGAACACCCTGAAAGCGGGGGTGATACCGGCGAACTCGGCAAGAACTTCACGCTGGCGGAAATATCACGGCGCTCGCAGGGCACGGGCTGGCCAGCGGTGCCCGGCGCGTCGCCGGCGCCGGCGTGACGGCCCCGGCCAGGTCGGGAACAGCGGAACTCCGGGTGACAGGCATCGACTACAAGCTGGCGGCACGGCCCGTTCCGCTAGGTTCTTGACTGGCTAAGCGCCGCGGTTATCTGACGGACGAGCACCTCACCCTAGCCGCCGGATAGGAACTCCGCCGCCCCGCGAGGCGCGGCCTGGCGGGACTCCCGCCATTTCCTGATGCCGCCGTGGGGAGGGATGCGAACGTTGGCCGACTACAAGGCCTTCTACAAGATCGGCGTACCTTACAAGGAGGGCGGGTTCGCCAAGGTCTATCAGCGGCCCGGCCTCTGCCAGAACTCGTCCGGCAGCTCGGCCACCTCGTTCCCGGACCGTTCCAGATCCGCGGCCCACGGCAACATGCGCTGGAAGGTCGGCTCACCGCCGTCGGCGAACTGCCGGATCATCGCGACGTTGCGCTCGACACGTCCGATGATCGCGTCGCGGATCGCGGTTGGGTCGCCGGTGTATCCGTACCCGTCCAGGAGCAGATGGAACCGTCGGCGCCGGTCGGCTGCGTCACCGAATCCGGCTTGCTCGGCGACCTCCGCCGTCAGCAGCGGCACCCAGGTCAGCGCCGAAAACGCCAGGTCATCCTCGCGCCGGGACGGGCTGGCAGTATCCCAGTCGACGAAGCCGACCAAGGCGCCGTCGGCCCACACGGCGTTCCACGGCGACGCATCCAGATGAGCGATCAGAAGTCCCGGCTGCCACGGCCGGCCGGTGAACCACACGGCGTCTCCGGCCGGCCGGAATGTCGCGGTCGTGTCGTGCAGCCTCCTAAGCCACGCACCGACCTGCCGGAGCGTGTCGTCGGAGCGCAACCAATCCGGCCATGGCGTAGTCTCGCCCAAGGTCTGGCCGGGCAGGAACGTCAGGCGTTCGCGACCCTGCTCATCGAAGCCGCGGGCTCGCGGGGCGCCGTCGAAGCCAACGTCTTCCAGATGCCGCAGCACCGAGTGCACGGTCGCCGTCCACGGCTGGGCGGGGCGGCGGACGGCGACCCGCCGCCACCGCGTCCCGGCACTCGGTCGCCACGGCATCCTGCACGCCCGCGGCGAACTCTCACTCGTCGAGACGTACGCGGCCGAGATTGTCTACACCGGCCGGTTCGGCTTTGGTCAAGTGCTTGCACAGGCGCACGCCCGGCTACGCCGACAAGCTCCTGGGCTGGGCCCGCGACACCTGCACATCGGCGTGCAGATCGTCAACCGAACCGATGACATGACCGGATTCGTTGTCCTGCCAAGACGTTGGGTCGTCGAGAGAACCCTGGCCTGGATCACCCGGCACCGCCGCTGCGCCCGCGACTACGAGGCCCTGCCCACCCACCACGAAGCCATGGTCTGCATCCTGAAACGGCAGGTCAGAGATCAGAAGCCGGGCAGACGGTCCAGCGCACCGCTCCCACTATCCCGTCCGTGGCCGTGAGCGCCCCGTCCGTGGGCTGCACGGCCTCGGAATCGGGGGCACACGGACAGATAGCGGACGGCGGCAGCCCTGGGCCCCCCTCAAACTGCGTTAGCCCTGGTCGGCGGCGTCCGACTCGACTAGGAGCGACGGTCTGTAAAACCGTCGGCTCAACCTACGTTGGTTCGAACCCAACACCTGCCACACCCTGCGGAAACGGCCCGCTAGCTGTGAATTCTCGGCTATGCGGGCCGTTTCTTCTCTGTCCCGTCATGTGTCACCTTGTATCGCTATAGGGCAGGGTGTTGCGGTGTCCACGGACAAATAGCGGACGGCGTCCGCGCCGTGAGAACGGTCGATGAAACCGTCGGCTTTCCACGGACGGCCACGGACAGAGTCCGCCGGGGTGGGTTCGGCTTGACATTCGTGCTGAGTAGAGCGTGCATCCCCGTGGGGTCTGCCTGCGGCCTGTCCGAAGTTAAGTCGGGTTAGGCCTGGAAGAGGTGGGAGCTGGCCGTGCGGGCGAGAGAAGAGTCGGTCGGCGAGCCGACCTGGCGCTACTGCGGCGACAGCTCGCATAGCACGCCGCCGACGACGCCACGTCCACACCGCAAGCCCGCAGCTCAGCCTCGATCGGCCGGCCCCTAGCCTGCGGAGTGCGGGCTGCGTGGTGGCCAGCGCCCATACCCGCACTGGCCCGGGCTGGCGGCAGGGACAGGCACAGTTCCCGGTCATCAGTCCGAAGACCGCACGTCTGGGTGACGTCAGGCCGCCGCCGCCCAGAAGCCGCAGTGGTGCTCCGCCGCGTAGTCCGTCTTGATCACGGCGCCCTGCGCGCTGAGGGTCACCGCCTGCGTGCTCGCAGGCGTAAACCTGGGCCATTCGGCGATGGGGACCCCAGTCGCCGCGAAGTCCGTCCAGTACCGCTGCATGGTCCGCGCGAGCCGCTGCTGAGACGCCGACAGCGGGCCAGGGTAGGGCGTGCCGTGCAGCGTGAACAGGTATTGGACCTCTGACTCGTGCGCCGCACCGTAGGCGAACCCGGCCGGGGGCAGGTAGCGCTGCGGCGCGTTCTCGTCGCTGAACTCGTAGGCGTAGGTCGGCGTGTACCGGGACAGCGAATCCTCGGCGGCCAGCGCGGGGCAGGCGAAGATCGCGTCGGTGCCGACCGCTCCGAGGGCGACCGACGGGCTGGCGTAGCCGCTCAGCGGGTACTCGGCCGCGATCCCGGCGGCCGCGGCCGCCGGGATGCCCAGCGTCGTGGCGATCATGGCCTGGTAGTTGGCCGCGGTGACCGGCGGCCCGCCGCGAAGCCGGGCCATGGCGATGAAGAGCCGCCACTCGTCGTGGTTCGTGCCGATGATCACCGGCACGTGGGCGAACTGGCCGCTGGCCAGCGCGGCCTTGACCGTCCGGGGCAGCACCGTGCCGTCGGCGTCGGGGGTGTAACCGGAGAAGTCCTCGCTGTCGACGATCGCGGATACTGGCAGCAGGCGCAGGCAGGAAGCGGTGTTGCCGGGGCAGCCTGCCCTGGCGGCGAACGCCGCGCCGGCGGTTTCCGCGGTCGTCAGCGGCTGCTGAGTCAGGTTGTAGGTGCCGCTTTCCGCGATGGCCCGCTTGAACAGCCCGCGAGCGCCCGGGGAGACCAGCTGCGCGAGCACGGACAGCCCGCCGGACGACTCGCCGGCCAGCGTCACGTTGCCCGGGTCGCCGCCGAAGGCGCGGATGTCGCGCTTGACCCAGCGCAGCGCGGCCTGCTGGTCCATCAGCCCGTAGTCGCCAGAGGACCCGCCGGGACGGTTGGCCAGCGCCGTGTCGGCGAGGAAGCCGAGAGCGCCGAGCCGGTAGTTGACGGTGACCACGATGACGCCGTTCCTGACGAGCGGTCCTGGATCGTAGTCGTCGCTCTCGCCGACGAGCAGCGACCCACCGTGCAGCCACACTATGACCGGGAGGTCACGGGGTGCCGCGCCGGGCGGCGTGAAGACGTTCAGGTACAGGCAGTTCTCCGACATGCTCGCCTTGCCGAACGCCGACGCGGGCTGCGGGCAGTGCGGCGCGTACGCGGCTGCCTGCCGCACGCCGTGCCAGGGCGCGGCCGGCCGCGGCGAGCGCCAGCGCAGCGCGCCGACCGGCGGCGCGGCGTAGGGGATGCCGAGGTACTCGTCCTGGGTCCCGGTGTTCCTGCCCTGCACCAGGCCAGTGCTGGTGCGTACGACCGGGCGTGACCCGGCTGCTGCGGCCAGGGTGCCTGAGGACTTGAGGCCGGCCGCGGAGATCAGCGCGATCACCGCGACGACGAGGGAGAAGGAGGCCGCCTTGATCCACGCGGGACGGCGCGCTGCTTGTTGCGACATGCTCCTCAGTGTCGAAGTGCGCGCACCGCATTGGATCTGTCATCCGACTGCGGGTAGTCGGCCGTGCCAGTCCAAAGATCAAGACCAGGAGTCCGAACGGAAGCGGCTGGCTCCATCAGCTGTCACCGAGCCCGGCGCCGTGTTCGCGGGGGAGCGGACTGCTCCTAGCGGGCGTCGAGGAAGGTGAGGACGGCGAGGACACGGCGGTGGTCTTCGTCGGTGGCGGGGAGCTGGAGCTTGGACAGGATCGACCTGACGTGCTTTTCCACCGCGCCCTCGCTGATCCACAGCCGGTGCGCGATGCCGCTGTTGGAGCGGCCCTCGGCGACCAGGGCGAGTACCTCCCGTTCCCGGCCGGTGAGCACCGTCAGCGGGTCGGTCCGGCGCTGCCTGGCGAACAGCGCCTTGACCAGGACCGGGTCGATCACCGAGCCGCCGGCCGCGATCCGGTCCAGCGCTTCGGTCAGGTCGGCTACCTTGAGTATCCGGGTTTTCAGCAGGTAGCCGATCCGGTCACCGCTGTTCAGCAGTTCGATCGTGGTCTCGAGTTCCACGTGCGCTGACAGCAGCAGGATGCCGATCGCGGGGAACTCGCCGCGGATCACCTGGGCGACCTCGATGCCCTCCGCGGTCTGCGTCGGAGGCATCCGGATGTCCGCGATCACCAGGTCCGGCTGTGCGGAGCGCACGGTGCCAAGTAGCGTCGGCGCGTCGCTGGCCTGGCCGACTACCGTGTAGCCGGCGTCGCCGAGGAGCCTGGCGATCCCCTCGCGCAGCAGCACGTCGTCATCGGCCACCACCACCCGGTACGGCGCCGAAGCGGTGGCGTCGGCCGAAGAGCCAGGGGCGGCCGAAGAGCCAGCGTCGTCCGAAGCGGCGGGGCCGGTCGGCGGCAGTGGAGCGGAAGACATGCCTGGACCTTATCTCTGGACGTGTACCCCGTCCCAGGCCCGTGTGGTCGGCAGGCAGGCCGGGACCCGGTTTGTAGTGCCAGCGGGTGGGTGATCCTGCTGCCAGCTTCACCCTGGGCGGCGGGCTGCCAGCAGCGCGGGAAGGCCGCTGGCGGCAGCGTGACAAGCGCGCTGCCGGCAATGACAGCCAGCCGGGCCAGCGGCATCGTTAGGTCCATGACCGGACATGGTGGGACGATACTCGCGGCCCCCCGCGGCAGCGATGGGCCGGTCTCCGGCACGAGCGGGGACAGCACCGACCTCACCGCGGCGGTACGGGCCCTGGAGGCGCGCAAGACGCTCCTGGCCGGTGCGGTTGCCGCGCTTGCGGCCCCGGACTCCCGCGCGGCCGAGCTGTGCGAGGCCGCACTCGCGGACCCGGGCGCGCGGTTGTGGCCGTTCGACCTCGCCCGGGTCCACTTGCTGTACGGGGAGCGGCTGCGCCGGTCACGGGAGTTGACCCGGTCGCGGCAACATCTTCAGGCGGCGCTCGCCGCCTTCGAGCGGCTTGGCGCGTCCGCCTGGGCAGACCGCGCCGCCGCTGAGCTCGCCGCCACGGCACCGACCAGGCAGCGCCAGGAAGTGAGCCGGGAGGAGCCGCTGACCGCTCAGGAGGTCCAGGTCGCGGAACTGGCCGCGGCCGGCCTTAGCAACAGGGAGATCGCCACCCGGCTGTATATGTCGCATCGCACCGTCGGCTGCCATCTGTACCGGATCTTCCCCAAGCTCGGCATCAGATCGCGCGCCGCGCTGCGCGACGCGCTCAGTCGCCGGGTCGCCGTGCAGGCCGCACCGCGGGTCACCGGGTAGGGGGCGCCGGGCAGCACGTCCGGTAATCCGCCCGCCGGGGCCGACCGGGAGAGCGGCGGCACCCGCAGCGCCGCCAGGTAGCAGACGACGCCGGCGACCCCGCCGACCACCCAGGAGATGTCGACGCCGCCGAGCGGGCCGACCAGCGGGCCGACGTAGAAGGCCTGGTCGATGAACGGTATCTGGACGGCGACCGCGACCAGGTAGGCGGCCAGCCCGCGCCACAGGTACCCGCCGTACAGACCCCGTGGGGTGAAGAACGACGCGACGTCATAGTCGCCGTGCCGCACCAGGTAGTAGTCGGTGAGGTTGATCGCCGACCACGGGATGAACACGAACAGCAGCACGTTGAGGAAGTTCGACAGGTTGTTGACGAACTGCTGGTAGCCGAGCAGCGCCGACAAGGTGCCCGCCGCGATCACCAGCAGCGAGCCGAGCACCCGCACCCGGACCGAGTTCCGCACCTCGCGGAAGCAGCTCACGATGGACACGACGGCGAGCATCCCTGTGTAGGCGTTGGCCACGTCGGAGCCGATCAGGCTGACCGCCATCACCGGCAGCGCCCAGCTGCCCGCCACGTCGCGGACGGCGGCCACCGTGGAGTCCGCGTGCGGCAGCTGCACGGTCAGGTACGCGCCGAGGATGGCGCAGAACGCCTGCGGGATGGCGCAGCCGAGGAAGACGGCCCAGAACGTGGCCGGTCGGCTCACCTTCTCCGGCAGGTACCGCGAGTAGTCGGAGACGTACGGTGCCCAGCTCACCATCGCGATGACGAAGATCCCGGTCCCGCCCATGAACAGCGCGAAGGTCGGCGGATGGGCCGCGGCCAGCGCCCCGCCAGGTGCGCCGCGCAGCAGCGCCTGAATGAAGATCACGACGAACGTGACCCCGAGCAAGGCGGTCATCCACCGCTGCCAGCGGTGAATCCAGTCGTAGCCGTAGATCGTGAGGACGATCACCGGCACGGTGAGGATCGCGATCCACTCGGGCACGGTGACCGAGCCGGCCAGGAGATTCATCGCGTCCGCCTGGATCACCAGCTGCGCGGCGAGGAAGCCGAAGTCGAGCACGATGGACGCGGCGAACACCAGCACCGCCCCGTAGAAGCCGAACTGCCCGCGGCTCTGGATCATCTGCGGCACGCCGAGCCGCGGCCCCTGGATCGCGTGGAAGCCGACGAGCAGCATCCCGCCCGCGATGCCGAGGATGATCGCGAGGCACGCCCAAGCGAAGTCAAGGCCCATAAAGATCAGCACGCCGCCGAGCACGACGGGGAAGATGTTCGCGTTCATCCCGAACCACAGGGTGAACTGATCCCGGACCTTGCCGTGCCGCTCGGCGGCCGGGACGTAGTCGATCGAGCGGACCTCTATCTGGGCGAGGCGGTCAGCCTGCCGTGGCACCCGTGGCATGAAGTATCGGATTTCTCTCCAGTCCCTCGATTTCCGGATGGCAAAGCATCTCAGGCCGCTGCCGCCGTGTCTGTACCGCCAGCAGCCGATCAGTTAGCCTGCTGGCAGGCGAGGCAGAAGTAGTGCTAGCCGGATTGAACCGCCGCCCCGGATCGCGAAGCTATTAAAATGCCACTGAACTGCCTGCTTGTCGATGACAGCGAGGCGTTCCTCGCCTCGGCCGCCAGGCTGCTGTCAGCTGAGGGCATGCGCATCATGGGCTATGCCACCTGCGCCGCCGATGCCATCCGGGTTGCTGCCGAGTGCTTGCCCGACATCGCCCTGGTGGACATCGAGCTGGGCGCCGAGGACGGGCTTGAGCTGGCCGGAAGGCTGAGCGCGGCCGGGTCCTGCCAGGAAGTCATCATGATCTCGCTGCGTGACAGGGGCGAGCTCACCGAGCGGATCGCGGACTGCGGGGCCGCCGGGTTCCTGCGCAAGGACCGGCTCAGCGCGCAGGCAGTCGCGGAAATCCTGGACGCTCGGGCCAAGCCCGCCGACCTGGCGGAGGCATGGGCGCTGCGCCGCGTCGCCACGCTGATCGCGCAGGGAGCGGAGCCGATCGTGGTCTTCAGGACGATCGCCCGCGAGGCCGCGAGGATCCTGGACGGCCCCGGTGTCGGCGTCTTCAGGTTCGATGAGCACGCCGGGATCCTGACCAAGATCTGTGGCGCGGACGCCGGCTACACGGTGACGCCAGACGGGACCACCTCTTTGGCCGCGGATTCCCCCGTTCCCCTGTCCAGGCAGGCCCCGCCGCCCCGAATGGACGACTGGACGGACGTGCCAGGTAACGCCGCGGCCCGCCACCGATCCCTGGGCCTCGGCCCGGTCCTCGGCGTGCCCATCCTGGTTGGCGACGTGCTGTGGGGGTATGTCACGGCCTACGTGGCGGACGGGGAGACGCTGCCGGACTGCGCGCCGCGGCTAGCGGAGTTCACCGAGCTGATGGCCATCGCCATCGCGAACATCCAGGCCCGCGACGAACTGCGCGCACTGGCCGACGTCCAGGGCGCGCTGCGCCGCGTCGCCACGCTGGTCGCTCAGGGCGCGGAGCCGCAGGCCGTATTCAAGTCTGTCGCGTTCGAGGCCTCGAAGATGCTCCGGGTGGGCGCCGTCAGCCTGGTCCGCTACAACCCGGACACCCGGCTGTTCACCAAGATCTTCGGTACGCACGGCGACCGGTCCCCCGTGCCGGATGGCGAAAGCTGGGGACTGCCCGACTGTCCGGAAGGCGCGCTCATCCTGGAGACCGGTGGCCCGGTCCGCATCGACGACTGGACGTCGATCCCCGGCCCGGTCGCGGCCGGCCACCGCGAGCGGGGGTTCGGCCAGTGCGTCGCCGCGCCGATCCTCATCGAGGACCGGATCTGGGGGCACATCGCCGCGTTCGGCGAGGTCGATGAGGTCCTGCCGCCGAGCGCGCAGACCCGGCTGACCGAGTTCACCCAGCTGATGGCCGCCGCCATCGCCAACGTGCAGGTTCGCGACGAGCTGCGCAGCCTGGCCGAACGGCAAGGCGCCGCGCTGCGCCGGGTAGCGACCCTGGTCGCGCAGCAGGCGCCGCAGGGCACCATCTTCGACGCCGTTGCCGTCGAGGCGAGCCACGCGCTCGGTGTCGCGCGGGTCGACGTCGGCCGCTGCGACCCCGACGGCGAGCTCACCCTGCTCGGCTCGACCAGGCCAGGACCGTCCGGGGCGGCCGGCGCGGGCGACTTCCCTGACGGCGCTCGCCGCGCCGCCGCGACGGTGCTTCGGACCGGAAAGGTGGCCCGCGTCGACGATGCGGGCACCGGCGAGTTCTGCTCCGTGGTAGGCGCGCCGATCCTGGTGGACGGCGAGATCTGGGGGGTGATCGCGGTGCTGGCACCGGACCCGCTGCCACCGCACGTCCCCACCCGGCTGACCGACTTCACTCACCTTGTTGCTAGCTCCATCTCCAACGTGCACGCGCGCGACAACCTGATCGCCTCCCGTGCCCGGATCGTCGCCGCGAGCGATGAGACCCGCCGCCGGATCGAGCGCAACCTGCACGATGGCATCCAGCAGCGGATGGTCGCGCTCGCCCTCGGCCTGCGCGCGGTCCAGGCCAGGCAGCAGCTGCCGCCGGCGGCCCAGGCCGGACTCGACGAGGTGGCCGCCGACCTGGACGAGGTGCTTGAAGAGATTCGGGTCTTCTCCCAGGGACTGCACCCGGCGCTGCTGTCCCGTTCCGGCCTGGCGGCCGCGCTGCGCGAGCTCGCCCGGCGCTCTCCGGTTCCGGTCAGCCTGGACCTGCATGTGCCCAGGTTCCCCGAGCCGATTGAGGTCGCCGTCTACTATGCCGTCTCCGAGGCCCTGGCGAACGCCGCCAAGCACGCGGCGGCCAGCGAGGTCCTGATTCGGGTGGGCTCCGACGCGACCGCCGTCCGGGTCACGGTGTCCGACGACGGCGTGGGCGGCGCCGCCCACGGCAGTGGCTCCGGGCTGATAGGGCTGGCCGACCGGGTCGAGGCCCTCGGCGGCAAGCTGTCGCTTGACAGCCCCGTCGGCCAGGGCACGACGCTGTCGATCGAGCTACCGCTTACGTTCCGCGTACCGTCTAGTAGCGGCCGTTGACCGGCGTCCCTGACAGGCTCGCGGCACCCGCGTCAGCCCCGTCCGCAGCAAAATCCGCTTCCCCGTCGTCGCCCTGAACGCCCCGCCGCAGCCCGCGCAGCGCCACCAGCGCGGCGAGCGCCATGATCGCGGCCATCGCGTACAGGACGTCCTGCGTCGCCGAGGCGAAGTCGGCCCGGATGAATAGCGGTATCGCCGAGACATCCCCGCCGCTTCCCTGTAGCTGGGCGATCTTGCCCGCTTCCGCCGAAGCGGCAGGACCCGACAGGCCGCGGGCGGTGAGCGAGGCGGTGACCGAGGACCGGAACTCTGAAAGGAGGATCGTGCCGAGAACGGCGAACCCGAGGCTGGCGCCGTAGTTTCTGACGGTCTGGGTGATGCCCGTGGCCTCGCCGTAGGAAAACCTTGAGGCCCTGTTGACGGCGTCGGTGTTCGCCTGGCCGAGCATGAAGCCGAGGCCGGCCCCGGCCATGACGATGAAGACGACCTGTGGGCCTGCGTGCAGCGAGGTCGACTTGCCCGCCCACAGGAAGAAGCCGACCGCCGCGAGCACGCAGCCGAGCACTACCGGCCGTTTTGCCCCGGTCCGGTCGAGCATGCGGCCGCCGAGCTGCGCGCAGACGACGTAGCCGAGGAAGAAGTACAAGATGAGCAGGCTGGCCGTGGTCGCTGACTCGGCGAGGGCGATCTGCCCGTAGACGCTCATGAAGAAGAAAACCGGGATGAACGCCATCATCGCGATGCCGAGGATGAGGTTCTCCACCGCGAAGGCCCGGTTGGCGAAGATACGCACGTTGATCAGCGGCGACCGTGCCCCGCGCTCGGCCCTGAGGAACGCGGCAAGCAGCACCGCGCCCGCGACGATGCAGCCAATGGTGGCCGGAGCCCTCCAGCCCCAGAGCGAGGCCTGCTGCAGGCCGAACACGCTCAGCCCGACGCCGCCCACGATGAGCGCCAGGCCCCGGTAGTCCATCGGCGCGGACCGGGATTCGTTGGCCGGCTTGGAGATGGCGATCAGGACCAGGGCGATCAGGGCGATGGGGATGTTGATCCAGAAGATGGCCCGCCAGGTCCACTCGAGCAGGTACCCGCCGGCGATCGGGCCGACCGCCGTCAGGCCGCCCGCGATGCCGAAGAACAGGGCGAGCGCCCGGCCGCGGGAGCGCAGCTCGAACGTCTCCACCACGACCGCGAGCGCGGCCGGGAACATGATCGCGCCGCCCGCCCCCTGCACGACCCGGAACGCGATCAGCCACGCCTCCGCGGCTGGGCCGGCGGGCGTCAGTCCGCACAGCGCTGACGCGCCGGCGAAGATCATCACCCCGAGCACGGCCATGCGGCGGTGCCCGGCGGTGTCCGCCAGCCGCCCGCCGAACGCGAACAGGGCGGCGAGCGCCAGCAGGTAGGCGTTGATGCCCCACTGCATGCCGCTGCTTGACAGGCCAAGGTCGGCCTGGATCTTCGGCGCGGCGATCGCGACGATCGTCTGGTCGATGAAGGTCATCGCGACCGCGAAGATCATCGCCGTCAGGATCAGGCCCTTGGCTCTGCCGCCTGCGCTCGATGTTCCTGGGACGTTCATCGCACTCTCCTTACGTTCCCGGCCAGTGCGGCCAGTCGACCGCACTTGGAGTCTGCGGAAGGGGAGAGGACCGAACATCAGTCGAATGACTTCGGCACTCGGCCGTCCCAGGTCGAAGATCAAAGTCTGGATCATCCCGAACGAGAGCGGCTTACTCAGCCAGCACACACTGAATCGCGCAGCAGGGCAGGCTGACCCCGCGATTAGCCAGGTAAACCCCAGCCCGCGCTCATCGTCGCGACCCGCGATCCGTGCAGTAGGCCGGGTACCGGCATTCGTCGATGGCCAGTGCCTGGGTCGTCGGGCGCGCTCCCGTGCCTGGACTCGGACTCCGCGGCTGTCGCCGGCGTGCCCGCTTCGGGCTGTCGAAGCGGGCACGCCAGTGGCTAGCTGCGCAGGAAGGCGAGCAGGTCGGCGTTGAACTGATCCTGATGGGTCGCGGTCAGCCCGTGCGGCGCGCCCGGGTAGTAGATCTCCTGGGCGCCCTTGACGAGCCTGGCCGATTTGCGGGCCGAGTCGTGGACGGGGACGATCTGGTCGTCCTCGCCGTGCGCGACCAGGGTCGGGACGTCTATCTGCCGTAGGTCCTCGGTGAAGTCAGTCTCGGAGAACGCCTTGATGCTGTCGTAGGCGCCCCTCAGGCCGGCCTGCATGCTCCAGAGCCAGAACTGGTCAAGCACGCCCTGAGAGACCTTGGCGCCCGGCCGGTTCGCGCCGTAGAACTGGACGGCCAGGTCTTTGAAGAACTGCGACCGGTCGTTGACCGCGCTCTCCCGCAGGCCGTCGAACACTTCCATCGGCAGGCCCTCTGGGTTGGCGTCGGACTTGAGCATGATGGGCGGGACCGCGGAGAGCAGGACGGCCTTGGCCACCCGGCTGGTGCCGTGCCGTCCAATGTAACGGGCGACTTCCCCGCCACCGGTGGAGTGGCCCACCAGCGTGGCGTCGTGCAGGTCAAGCGCCTCGATCAGGGCGGCGAGGTCGTCCGCGTAGCCGTCCATGTCGTTCCCTGTCGCGGGCTGGCTTGACCGGCCGTGGCCGCGCCGGTCGTGCGCGATGACGCGGTACCCGTGCTGGGCCAGGAACAGCATCTGGCCGTCCCAGGCGTCGGCGTTGAGCGGCCAGCCGTGCGAGAACGTTACGACGAGACCGTCGCCCCAGTCCTTGTAGTAGATCTCGGTGCCGTCCTTAACGGTGATAGTGCTCATGACGTGAAAGTCCTCTCCTCATGCTGGTGCTTGCGCTTATGCCGGTAGGGCCGATCATGACCTGGCTTGCCGGTCCGCTAGATCTGTCAGATGACTTCGTTTCATCCGCTGCGGTCAGCCAGTGGGTTCCCCTAGCGTCGTCTTCAGCCTGGCGCGGACGGCGGACAGGTCGGCCCTGTGCGACTTCTGGCTTGCGGAGCAGGGCGGCGACTTCCCGGATCCCGAAGCCGCCGTAGTGCAGCAGGAACGGGTCGCGTAGCCGCGGCGGCAGCGAGGAGATGAGGCTGCGGACGTCCACGTCCTGGGCGGGGCAGGTCACCGGGTCGACAGCCGCGCCCAAGGTCACGCTGCGGATGGCCCGCCGCTCCCGCCGGTCTTGCGCCAGTGGTCCCGGATCAAGTTGGCGGCGATCATGGAGAGGTAGCTTTGCGGGCTTCCACCCGGGTCCACCGGGGCCATCAGCCGGAAATGGCAGGTCAGAGGCAAGAAGCCGCGCGGACGGTCAGCATAACCGGTCCCACCGGTCCGGTCCGTGGTCGTTCGAGCCCCTGTCCCTGGCCCGCACGACCCCTGGAACCCCGGGTGCACGGACATATAGCGGACGGCGGCGGCCCGCAATCGAGCCTCGAAACGCATAACAGTAGGTCAGCGGCATGTGACTCGGGCGGGGGGAGCGGGCTGTAAAACCGTCGGCTCAGCCTACGTTGGTTCGAACCCAACACCTGCCACACCCTGGGGAAACGGCCCGCTCGCTGCGGAAGCGCGGCCCGGCGGGCCGTTTCCTTCTTGTCCCGCCGGGTGCCATGGTGTGCCGCTGTAGGTCATCGCGTAGCGATCGTTACGGACATTTGGCGGACAGCGTCCGGGCCGGAGGAGCGGTCCGTGGAACCGCTTGCTTTGCCGATATGGGCCCGTGTGGTCTCGTTACCCGGGTCCATCGTGCCGGTTCTCCTGGCCAGCATCGTGTGGGCGCTTCCTTGCCGGTTCTTGGCTGTCCGGCTGGTCTGCGAGCGGTACATCTCTAAGCTGGCCAGGTCGTCCGCGGGCCAGGCCAGGGCATCCGCGACCTGGGTTGCACCGGGGGCCGCGGAACCCGGCTTGGGATACCGCGGGATACCCGGCGAACTGCGCCGGCTCGGTCACCGCGCGTACGTGAGCGCGTTCACGCCCGTGTCTGGCTCGGTAACGGGCCCCCGGCCAGGTCGAGCGCGAGGCGATACCCTGGCAGGGTTTCTCCTGGCTCACAGGGGCGTCCCGTTGATCGATGGAAGGCCGGGTTGTGGCGATCTACCAGCACATACGTCATCCGCGCATCGCCTCGCGGCTCGCCGACGGCCCGGTAAGGGTCATGGACTTGCTCCCGCGGGGCACGGCTGTCACCCGGTTCAACACCAGTGTCGCGATCCTGGTCACGAAAGTGGTCGGCAGCATGTGGTGTGCTTACGCCTTCGCGTTGTTCGACCTGATCAGCCTCCCCGACGCGATCCGCGGTGGCACCGCGGTGATCGTCTCCTGGGTCGCGCAGACCTTCCTGCAGCTGGTGCTGCTCTCGGTCATCATGGTCGGGCAGAACGTCCAGGCTGCCGCGGCCGACAAGCGCTCCGAGGCGACCTACCACGATGCCAGCGCCACTCTGCATGAGATGGCCCACGTCCAGGGCCACCTCGCCGCGCAGGACGTGCTGCTGACCCGGATCGCTGAGAAGATCGGCCTCGACCCGGTGCCCGTCATCGACACCCCGCCCGATAACGACCCAACCGCCCAGGACCCCGGCGACTGATCGCGCGGAGTGTGTCCCTGCCAGACCGGACGCTGCGACCCGTGCCCTGGGGGATAAGGATCCGGGCCAAGGCGGAAGATGGTTGCCGGCTTCTGGCACCCTGCAGGTACTTCCGGAGGCAGGCTTACGATCCTCCTTGCGAAGCCTCTTCGGTGCTCTTGACGGGAAGGACCGCGGCATGGCAGAGAACGTGCCTGTGAGCAGGAAGGTTGGTCCGGCGAAGCGCCGGGCCGGGCAGGGGGCGGACGCTGTGAGCGGCGTAACGGGCCATACAACCGGCCCGGCGCTGGGGACGGCTTTCCCGCGCACGCACCACGTGCTCTGGCTTGAGTTCGGGGACCGTCAGGACTTCGATGACCCGCGCAAGGAATGGCGGCGGTTGTTCTCGGAGTTGCTGGGTACCTTCGCGCTGGTCCTGGTCGCGGCGGGCGGGGGTCTTCTGCATGCGGAGGGGCAGATCAGCCTGGCTGCGGCGGTCGTCGCCCCGGGCCTGATGGTGATGGCGGTCATCTTGTTCATGGGCGCGGTCTCCGGCGCGCACCTGAACCCGGCCGTGTCGCTGGCTTTCGCGCTGCGCGGGGACTTCCCGTGGAAGCGTGTCCCGGGCTACGTCATCGTCCAGCTCATCGGCGCGACGCTGGCCTGCCTGTTTCTCCGCCTGGTGTTCGGGAACACCGGGCATCTCGGGGCCACCCTGCCGGGCCCGGGGTACAAGAGCTGGCAGGCCCTGCTGATGGAGATCGTCCTCACGGTGCTCCTGGTCAGCGTGATCCTCGGTACCGCATCGGCCGCGCAGAATGTCGGCGCGATCGCCGCGCTCGGCGTCGGCGGCTACATCGCCCTGGCCGGCCTGTGGGCGGCACCAGTCAGCGGCGTCTCGATGAACCCGGCCCGCTCCTTCGGTCCCGCCCTGGTCAGCGGTGACTTCACCAGCTACTGGGTGTACGTCGTGGGGCCGATCGCCGGCTCGCTGATCGCCGTCAGCTTCGCGTTCGTGCTGCGCGGCCGCGGCGGCGACGTCATTTCGCGCGCGGCGGGCTCCGGCGTGCTGGACGAGGGGGCACCGGCCGCCAAGGCAAAGCTGCCGGAGGACATCGAGCGGGGCAGGGTCGTCCCCGAGGTCACCGCCGGCACCGATGCGCAGCCGAGCGGGCAATGACCGCGTCGCGCTCCCGAGCCAGGACGATGATCCCGCCAGGCAGGCCATCGCTGACTCCGTCACAGAGCAAGACCCAGTCTCGTCGCGGCCGCCAATCGCATCGCCGCAGGCGGCAACGAGGGCACGATGTGGACGGAGCGGCCAGGGCCGGCGGGCCGCCCCAGCGCCCGGGCTGCTCATCGGGGGCGGCCATCCCGCTGTCAGCGTCGCTCTCGGCCCCTATCACGTTGCCTGCTCATTGCAGCGGCTCTCTCTGCGCCGTCAGCATCACAGGGGCTCGTCAGCCGGGAACCGGGCCGTCCTCTGGCCACCAGGATCAGCCAACGGGACTGCTGCCGGTGGCATCGCGCTGCCCGGTGCCGACGTCGCCATCGCAACCGGACTCTTCCAGACGCCAAGTCGAACGCGATGAACTGCAGCAGGTGCCCAGCCGCCGTACATCCTTGCCGGGCAGATGGGGTCCCGACGCTGACCACCCGGCAGCCCATAGCCGCACTGAAGATCCTCTTCGCGGGCCGGGCATCACCGGAGCTCGCTGCCGCCCCAGCGCACCGGGAACCCTGGATGGCACCGGCCCTGCCCGGCCCGGAGCACACTCGACCGGGCTTGACAGCCCCCGCCTCGGGCGCGCCCGCGAGGTTTCCGCTTTCCGGCCGGTCAGCTCTTGGGCTTGCGGAGGACCATCCGGCATGGCACCAGGGTCTTCTCATTGAGGTGATAGCTCGCGCACACCCGGTGGTAGCCGTCAGCGACCCATAGCGGGATCCCCTGGACCAGCAGCACGGGGGATAGTTTCCTGCCTAGGCTGACCTTGCGGAGGTCGGCGGCGACCTCCGGGTCCTCCGGGCTCAGCAGTGGCAGGCCCGCAGCCCGCAGGATATCCTTGGCTGCGAAGTGCCGCAGAGTTTGCTCAGCGCGGATGGCACTGGCCAGCTTGGCTGCCTTGGCAGGTCCGAGCAGCAGGGAAAGATAGGACGCGGCGGCCGGAAAGTCCTGCGCTTCCGGCTCGTCTGTCCAGTGCTCGCCGGCCAAGACCTTCACGCTCCCCGCGTCGCCCAGAACTCTCATGCGCTTCCCGAAGGCATGAGAATACTCCTGCGCTGCGCTCCCGCCCGGACTGGATGCCCCGGCCGTGGTTCCTGATGCTGGCCTGGACGGTCAATCACGACGGCGTTTTTCCTCCGGCAGGGCGGGACGACGCGATTATCCCGCGACGTGCCCGGACGCATCCAGCGTGCTCGCCGCTGACGTGGCCGCCTAGCGGGTGCGCCGCCAGGGGCTTCCAGCATCGGAGCGTCTCGTGCCGCCGCTACCCCGGCGAGCAGGGCCACCCGGGATCAGCGCCCTCGCCCGGGCAGCTGCGCGAGGCACTTAGGCTCAGCGCTGGTGACGCCGGGGCGCTGACCTGGATACCCGCCGGGCTACCAGGGCGCGTGCCGGCTGACCCAGCGCAAGGCAGGCCCAGCGACGGGGAGCCGGTGCCACCCGCGCGCCATGACCGCCCCGCGGATCGACTCAGCCGCCCCGCGCATGACCGGCGTCAGTCATCGCAGGCCAGCTCGCCGTGCCAGGCTTCGCGGCCCTCGCGTACCGCGAACCAGGCGACAGCCAAGGCGGTGGCCAGGTCGATGACCGAGCCGGCCAGCACGTAAGCGGCCAGGACGAAGAACGTGACAGCGATGATCCGGACACCCGCCGCTCGGCCCGCTCGTTCGCCTGGCCGCCGCGCAGTCCGGCGCGCAGGCGGCCCAGGACCAGGGTGGCGGAGACCAGCTCGATAACGGAGTCGAAGCCGAAGCTGGTCAGGGGCCGGACTAGCACGTGCGCTGACAGGGCGGGGAAGCCGCTGGTGATCAGCCAGACATGCACGTCATGGACCGAGGCCACCCCGGGCTGGCTGGTGATGGCCGTGATGATCTCGCCTGGCGCGTACCCCTCGGGGGCGGCTTCCAGGAGGATCTGCCCGATCAGCAACTTCGATCCGGCCGCCGGCGCCAGCCTGGCCGCCTACGCCCGCCCGTGCATCAGCGGCGAGCTCGGAAGGCGACGATCTCTTCCTCTGCGGCGTCGAAGGTTTGAGTGCTGCTCGAGTTTCGTCTATTGCGAACTTGCAGGGTGTGACGTCCAGGCTCGACTGGTATCTCGATCGTGTGGTTCATTTCGACCGACCCGGCCCGCTCACCGTCGACCACGACATCGTACGTGCCACTACGGACCTCCGCTCCGATTGCCTTATGCGTCAACTTCAGCGCCGCCGGCATTTGCTGATCTCCTCTTGTTTCTGAACGGCACATCCTCGGGGTCGGGAACGCCCGTGTTGCGCCGACCGCGAGAAGGGATCCGAGGCGGTGTCGCCCGTGGCCATCGTATGGCCGTGCCCGCTTGCGGTCGATGCGTACGCGGCGGCCGGCCGTGATCTGGGGTTCCCGCGCCCGCCGACGCCGCATAGAGCAGGCAGAGCCACAGGAGCCGACGGGGCATGCGCTGAGTCTAAGGAGATAGCTCCACGAAATGTGTCAATAGTTGAGCAGAGGCTGAGGGACTTCGGCTCCTTCAGGAAGCGGTGGAGTCAGCGGATCGGCTGGTGACTCGGATGCGCGGCGGGTCTGCGCTCGGCGGGCGGGTGCTGTGGCTGTGGTCTGGCCAGATGAGGTCCAGCGTTACTGCCAGTCCGCATACACCCAGCAGGTAGAGCCGGTCCATCTGGGAGATGACGGGGTGAGCGGCGTTGATCGCGGCGAGCAGCGCGAAGCTGGACCAGCGCACCATCAAGCCGAGAACGTATGCCGCCGATAGCTCGTCTCCGGCTGGTACTGGTCGGCCCGTTCGTCCGTAACCCCGCGGTGAGCACGGCCCGACGTCACCACCGACGCCGTCCTGCGCTTCCTGGCGACGGTGCACACCCGCACCTAAGCCGGCGCATGACGAAACAGGTGCGGACTGCGCCACACGCCAGGAGTTCGGGCAATCCGGTGGATACACCCATCATCGGTGTAATCTGCTGTGCCAGACGGCCGTGGGATCGGGGAATGCGATGGGCTACAGCGGGGCGGCAGCGCCGACGCCCGAGCTCACGTGCCTGCCGGACGACTGGTGGGATCCGGCCTGGCTGTCGGTGAAGTCGCCGGATGCCAGCGAGCCCGCGTCGGCCCTCTGGGACCCCGCCGAGGTGGCGGCACCCGCCACCGTGCCCCAGTCGGAGCTGCCGAAGCCTCCGCCGGCGTGGGGGCAGGTCCTCGCGACCACCTTCGGATTGTGGACGTCGCGGCGCTTGCCCTGGCTTCGCCGGACCCCCCGGCGGCGGCTGGCGGCGCTGGCGCTCGGCGCCGGGCTGGTCGCGGTGGCCATCGGGAGCACGGGCCTGGCCGCGGCCGCGCTCTCGCCCCAGCACGCGCTGCGGCTGCCCGCGAGGCCGGCGCCGATCCCGGCTCCGTCCGCCCCGACCGCGCTGCCTGCGTCACTGTCGACGGCCCAGCAGGCCGCCCGGCCGGTCTGGCTGAGCATTCCGGTGATCGGGGTGCGGACCTCGCTGGTCAATCTCGGCCTCCGCGCGAACGGCACGCTCCAGGTGCCGTCCAGCACGGCGGTGGCAGGCTGGTACAGCGGCAGCCCGCGGCCCGGCGCCGTCGGCGCCGCCGTCATCGCTGGTCACGTGGACTCCCGCTCCGGGGTGGGGATCTTCTTCTGGCTGCGGGAACTGCGCCCCGGCGACCGCGTGTACGTGGGACGCGCCGATGGGACGATGGCGGTCTTCACGGTCACGGCCGTTCGGAAGGTCGCCAAGGACCTGTTTCCCACCGCCGCGGTGTACGGTCCCGTCCCGGACCCGGAGCTGCGCCTGATCACCTGCGGCGGCGTCTTCGACCGGTCGCTCGGGAGCTACCTCAGCAACGTCGTGGTCTTCGCCCGGCTCAGCAGATGATGGCTCAGCGGGGAGGCGTGATCAGATGCCGTTTACCGGTTCGCGGGAGGAGCAGGCCACCGAGACGGTGCGGTCAGCTGTCCCGCAGGCGCGACCCGGGGTTCCGTCCTGGGGTCCGGTCCTGGCGACGACCGTCAGGCTGTGGGCCACCCGGCGCTGGCCGCGCCTGCGCCGCTCGCGGCGGGCGTGGCTCGTCGCGATCTGCGCGCTCGCGGCGGGCGTTTTGGGGACGGTGGCCGCGATCACCGTCGTCCAGCTCACCGGCACGCCGTCAGGGCAGGCCGCCGCCTCTGGGCGGGGCGCCCGGGTGCCGGCGTCAGGGCGCGCGGGCCAGAGCCCGCTGGCCCGCGGCGGATCCGGCCGTTCCTCCGGCGCCGCCGCGACCGCCCGAGCGCAGGCCGCGGCCTGGGTGGTCGGCCAGGTGGGCGGCGAGGAGACCATCGCGTGCGATCCGGCCATGTGCACCGCGCTTGGCGCGCACGGCGTCGCGCCGAGCCGGCTGCTGTTGCTGGCGCCGTCCGCGTCCGGCGCGCCGGGCGCCGACATTGTCGCCGCGTCCCCGTCGGCCCACACCTGGCTCAGCGCGGACGCGCCGACGCTGCTGGCCAGCGTCGGGTCCGGCGCCAGCCGGATCGAGGTCCGTGCCGTCTGGATCGGCGGGGCCGCCGCTTACCAGAAGGCGTTCCGCTCCGACCTGGCCGACCGCCGGTCCGCCAGCACCCAGCTGATGCACAGCCGGCGTATCGAGGTCAGCGCCCAGGGCGCCGGCCAACTCGCGACGGGCGAGGTGGATGCCCGCCTGCTGGTGCTGCTCGCGGTGCTGGCGTCGCAGCATTCCTGGCGGGTGATCGCCTTCGGTGAGGCATCCCCCGGGGTGCCCCCGACCGAGGCGCCGTACCGGCAAGTCATCGTCGCCGCCGCGGATGGCGGAGGCGGGACGGCCGGCCTGACCGCGGCGCTCGCCTTCCTGCGCGCGCAGCACGGCCCCTACCAGCCCGCTCAGGTCACCACGGTCCGGCTGGCCGACGGCCAGCCGGGACTGCGCATCGACTTCGCCGCGCCGAGCCCGCTCGGGCTGCTGGCGGGCAGTATCCCGGGTGAAAGGAACCAACGTTGAGGCTAGGTAAGCGTCTGGTCCTGCTCACCGCGGCCACCACCTTGCTGGGCGGTGCTGTCGCCGCGATCGCGGCCGCATCTCCCGCGGCTTACGCTGCCACGACCGGATCGCCGGCCGCCACCACGGCGCAGGCCATGTCCGCGGCCGCGGACCAGGGGAACGCTGGGTGGGTGCGCTACGCCAACCTGTCCCAGGGAACATCGGAAGACGTGTACCTCTATTCGTTCGGAAATCCGGAGAACCCGACCGTACTGAGGCACCAGGGCTACGGTGGCGTCTCCAGCTATATGCAGCTCAGCGCCGGGGAGTACACGGTAGCGGTACGCCCGGTCGACACCGCGGCCTCGAGCCCGGCGTCGATCACCACCAGCTTCATGGTGAGCGCCGGGACGAACTACACCGTGGCCAGCCTCGGACCCGCCACCGGCCGACGGCTGCAGGTGCTGCAGGACCAGATCGCCGCGCCGAGCGGCCAAGCGCTCGTCCGGGTCATCCAGGCGTCGTCAAAGCAGCCGTGGGTAACCGCCAGCGTCGGCGCCGACACCTTGGCCCGGCAGCTGGCATTCGGCTCGGTCACGACCTACCAGGCCGTCCAGCCCGGCACGCCCGCCGTGGTGTTGAGCACGCCAGATGGGCACGCCGCCATGCCTGTCGCCCTGGCCGCGGGCTCGGTGCACACCATCGTCGTCCTGGACGGGACCTCCGGGCTGAAGATCGACAACCTGACCGACGCGGCGGCCAGCCAGGTCGCCGCCAAGGGCGCCGCCGCCACCGGCCTGGGCGGGACGGCTCCCGGCCCTCCGGCCCCCAGCCTGGCGCCGTGGCTGGCCACGCTGGCCGTCGGGTTGCTGCTGGCCGTCGCCGGAGGGTTCGGCCTGCGCCGGACACGCCGCACCGGCGCCGTGGCGGGCCACTGAGGCCGCCGGCGCTGACAGGTCGGCATGCGCCAACTCAGCTTTAATCCTCGCAGCGTCGAGTGTGTCCGGCGAAAGCTGGCGATATCGGCCGGCTGAATCAGACTGTGCGACATTTGCCCGGTGAGCCAGGTCAGCCTGTGCCGCACCGCCCACCGGGTACCCTCGGCCAGCCAGATGTACCAGGTTGCCCGCGCGCTGCCGGAAACAGCGGGCATGCAGGTAGCAGGCATCAGCGAGCGGGCCGCCACCGTGTCCGGGCTGGCCGGTGAGCAGCCCCGTTACTACCTGCAACATGCGCTCGGCTTCCAGGTGCACGATGTGCGCCACCCGCACCACGTGCACCGGCACGGCCGCGCGGATACCGGATGGAAGGGACGCGCCAGGCGATGACTGACTGGACGAGCCTGCGCTATGCCGCCGGCGCCGGCGCCGGAGCCGGCGCCGGCGCCCCGGCATTCGCTGACATCGGTCCCGACGTACGCCGGGCGCTCGCGGGCAGGGCACTCGTCGGCCACAACGCGCATGTGGACGTGGGTGTCCTGCGGCGTGAGCTGAGTGGCTGGCAGCCGCCCGAGGTATTCGACACGCTCAAGCTCGCCCGGCGCCTGCTGGCTTGGCACCGCACCGGGCCAGCTACGACGTCCTGGTTACGGCCCGCTTGTTCGTCCTGCTCGCCACGGGCCACGGCGGCGGCCCGGTCTCGCTCGAAGAACTCCGGGGGCAGGCAGGGAACAAGAAACGTGGGAGCACCGATGAGACTGCGGCCCTTTTCTAGTGCCGTAGCAGGTAACATTCGCCTCGCTTCCAGCTGCCGCATGCCCCGAGCCTGACCACAGCGATGGTCCGTTGTTGTTGCGGGGGTCCGTTGTAGAGGCAGCTGGACGCGGATCCACTGCGGTCTTTGCTGGTGGCGTGGTGGCTGCTGGGTGTGGTGATGCGGGGTGTATGCCGTGCCTGGTCCGGCCGGGCGCGCTGCGGGCCGCTGCGGGCCGGAGGCGTCCGGTTTGCGCGGAAGGTTTGGCCTTCACGGATGATCCGGGCAGTCATAGGGTACCGAAGTCTCCAGGTGAGCCGGATATTCCGCGATCTTTTCCGGTGATGGTGACGGCGGGGTTGCGGGTGCGGGGGGAGCGGCGGGGGTGGCGGCTGGGGTGCGGTGCTCCGGGCCTCAGAGCGTGACCGCCGCTTCGATCGTGAGCCGTCGCGCGGGCCGGTTTCAGTCCGCAGCATTTATCCGTAATCAGCTCATGAGTTTCTTTGCTTCTGCGGCAAGCGGGGAAGGGCAGGTGTGATGCTATGACCGGGCCGGCCTTAACGCAACATGACGGTCCTCGCCAGGCCGCCTGCGGAAGGAACGCGCGCAGCGGCGGTCCCCGCCCCGGTTCCCTGAATAGCGCTGAGCAGGGCGGTCTGGACCATGCATGACCGCAATCCTCGGCTTCAAGGGCGCCACGGTCTCCCGGCTTGCGGCCCGGTGAACGCGGGACCGGGACTGGGCGGCACCGGACTGGTCGCCGATGACCTGTACCTGATGGCGCATCACGAGACCAGCGGCAAGCCGTTCCTGCAACCGCGCCCGCTGGGCATCGGGCTGGCCGGCGCCCTGCTGGCCGAGCTGATGCTCGGCGGCCACGTCGTGACGGGCTCGGACAGCACAGTGGCAGCCGGCCCCACCTTGCCCGGCGATGACCTGGCCCGGCAGGTACGGAACCAGATCGCCGGCGAGCCGGAACAGCATCTTCTGCTGGAGTGGCTGCTGTTCCTGGGGCAGAGCGTCACTGGGGGCGTGGGCCGTCGGCTGGAACGGGCCGGGTACCTGATCCCGGCGGGCCGGCTGGCCCCTCGGTGGGTGCCGGCGGACCCGGACTGGGCGTTCGCGCCGCTGCTGCGGGCCCGCCCGGCCACCGATCCCGCCCGGACGCTGACCGCCCACGCTTTTCGATGTCCCGAACTCAGGTAAGAGGGTCCAGGCCGGGTAGCGTGTCGCGGGCGCTGGCCCGGGACCGGCTGGGCGTTGAAGGCATACCCGTACAAGGCGGCGCGTAGCCTGCTCGTCGGCGGCCTGCGGCTGGTTTCCCGGGTCAGGAGCGGAGTCACGGTAGCAGGCTGGCCCGGGAATGCGCGGCCAGGTGCGGCCATTTCATCTCCGCATACGCCACCGCGTGCCGGTACCAGGTGACGGTCACCGGTTCCGGGGTGGCCCATGCGGCAGGCTCTCCGGTGGCCGGACTGAACTCCTGGCCACGTCATGTAGTCCGGCACCCGCTAGGCGATCACCGTCGTGGCAGTCGCCGTCGCGCGGGCGCCGTTAGCAGCAGGACGTGCCCGCGGCGGCGGTCCCGGCGGCGGTCCCGGCGGCCGATCCGGCCGAGCCGCCGCAGCAGGCCTGGCTGTCGTCGGCGCCGTAAAAGGTCGCGCTGTCTTGCAGGACCGTGTAGAACTCCCAGGATTCGCCGTTCGGGGCGTCCTTCACCCAGAACTTGTCCTGCTTGGCGTAGCAGCAGGTGGTGTCGCGCTCGTCGGCCAGGGCGAGCCCGGTGGCGGCCAGCCGGGTCTGCTCGGCGTCGGCGGCGCTGGTGCTGGCGACCTCGACGCCGAGGTGATTCAGGCTGCCGCCCTGGCCAGGGTTCTCCATCAGGACGAGCTTGAGCGGCGGGTCGGTGATGGCGAAGTTCGCGTAACCGGGCCGCCGTTTGGCCGGCTCGGAGCCGAATAGCTTGCTGTAGAAGGCTACGGCCTCGTCGATGTCGTTGACGTTGAGGGCGAGCTGGACACGGGACATAGGAACCTCCAGAGAACAATACATAGACGTTCGTCTATATCTTTCTGATCCTCAGTTTGCCCTATGACATCGACAGATGTCAATATAGACGTATGTCGAACCCCTTGGTCCTGCTGACCCCGGCCGAATCCGCGGCCTGCTGCTCTCCGCTGGCCGCGGAGCCGATGACGATGGAGCAGGCCGAGCAGGTCGCGCCGCTGCTGAAGGCGCTGGCCGATCCGGTCCGGCTGCGGCTGATGTCGCTGGTCGCCTCCCGCGAGGGCGGCGAAGCCTGCGTCTGCGACCTGAACGACGCCTTCGAGTTGTCCCAGCCGACGATCAGCCATCACCTGAAGGTGCTGCACGACGCCGGCCTGCTCGACCGGGACAAGCGCGGCGTGTGGGTGTACTACCGGGCCCGCCCGCAGGCCCTGGCCGCCATCGGCACCCTGATTGGCTGCGCTGCGGGGTAACGGCGGCCCGGGCTTCCCGTCCGCTCGTTAATCGTCTATCGTCGATTAACGATGAATGCTGCGCAGCCGCTCGACCGCCAGGCTGCCGAGACCTACGCGGCCTGGTTCAAGGCCCTCGCCGACGGTACCCGGGTCCAGGTGGTCTCCCTGCTGGCCCGCAGCGGCACGCCGCTGACAGTCAGGGAGATCGCGGCGGCTGTGCCGGTCGGGCAGTCCACCGTGTCCGAGCACCTGCGACAGCTCGCCGCGGTCGGGTTTGTGCTCGCCGAGGAGCGCGGCACGTCCCGCCTGTACCGGATCAACGCCAACTGCGTCGAGTGTTTTCCCACCGCCGCGGACGTGGTGATGGGCAGGCCCTCGCCCGTCCCGCCCGCGGCTGCCACTGACAATCCCGGAGGATGACCGTGGAACCAGCCCGCACGCCTGCTGACCGTGACCGGGGCCAGGAGGCGGTCAGGTCCCGGTACGGCCCTCTCGCGTGGACCGCGCAGGGGGCCAGACGGTCACCGGCAGCGACGCCGACGCGTCCGCGGCGAGCTGCTTCGGGGGTGGCCGGGTATCCGGACCCGGGCGGCGTGCCCGCCGGGTCGGCCCGGCCGGCAAGGCGTACGGCCTGGACATGACCAGCGAGATGCTGGACCTGGCCCGCGCCCACGCGCGCCAGGCCGGCACGCAGAACGCAGTGTTCCTCCGCGGCCAGATCGAGGTGATCCCGCTGCCAGACGGCGCGGTGGACGTGATCATCTCGAACTGCGTGATCAACTTGCCGGCCGACCGGGCCGCCGTGTTCGCCGAGTGCTTCCATGTCCTGCGTCCCGGCGGCCGCCTGGCCATCTCCGACATCCTCGCCGGCGACGACCTCACCCCGGTCCAGCGGATCGCCCGCGGCGCCCAGGCCGGGGACGGCGTCCACGCCGCGATCATCCGCGCGGCCCGGCCATGACCATGCCGGCCCAGGATGCAGGCGTGCGCATCGAGCCGATGACCGGCGCGCACGCCGACGCAGTCTTGGCGATCTATCAGGCCGGGATCGATGAGGGCAACGCCACCTTCGAGACCCGGGCGCCCGGCTGGCCCGCGTTCACCGCGGCCCGGCTGCCCGGCCACCGGTTCGTCGCGACCGCGGCGGGCCAGGTCACCGGCTGGGTGGCCGCTTCGGCCGTGTCCGGCCGCTGCGTCTATGCCGGGGTTGTCGAGCATTCGGTGTACGTCCATCCGGGCGTCCGCGGCCGGGGCACCGGACGGCGGCTCCTGGACGCTCTGACCGCCTCTACCGAGGCCGCCGGGATCTGGACCATCCAGTCCGGCATCTTCCCCGAGAACACCGCCAGCCTGGCCCTGCACCGGGCCGCCGGGTTCCGGGCCGTCGGGATCCGGGAACGCATCGGGCGGCACCATGGCTGCTGGCGCGACGTGCTGCTCATCGAGCGCCGCAGTCCGCTCATCTGACCATCGGGCCGGGGCGCATCCCGCGGGCTGGGTGCCGGGGCAGGCCCGATGGTCAGCCGGCCGGCGCCAGGCGCGGGGCGAGGCGCTCGACGCGGTGACTGAGCTCGGTGAGCGCCGCGTCGAAGCTAGCGGGGTCGCCGACCGGGACCGGGTCCGGGACGGACCAGTGCACGGCGGCCTGGCGGCCCAGTTCCTCGCGGGCCAGGTCGCACACGGTGATGATCAGGTCGCCGTCCTGCCGGACGTCGCTGACGTGGCGGGGCCGCAAGCGGCGCATCGGCAGGCTGTGCCGGCTGGCGGCGGCGATGGCCCCCGAATCGATCCGCGCGGCGGGCCGGGTGCCGGCCGAGGCGGCCGGGACGGCGCTGGCGCGCCGCCACAGCGCCGCGGCCAGGTGAGAGCGGGCGGAGTTCGCGGTGCACACGAACAGCACCCGCCCGGCCGTGCGCGCCGCGGGCTGGGTCAGCGAGTCCAGCGCGCCGGGGACGAGCTGCAGATAGGTGCGGCGGCGGTCGCCGTCGGAACGGCGCCGGGCGAGGAGCCCGGCCTGCTCCAGCACCCGCAGGTGGTGCGCGAGCAGGTTCGACGGCATCGCGAGCATGGCCGCCAGGTCCGACGGGGACGCATCGCTTGCGCCGAGAGTGTCGATGATGTGCAGCCGGGCCGGGTCGGCCAGCGCCGCGTGCACAGCGGCCCGGCTCGTCAATTTCGAAGTTATCTCAATATCCATTGCCTCAATCTTGACTGAGCTAATGTGGTCCGTCAAGATGGGGGCCGTGAGCAGCACCCCTGTCGCGTTGTGGCGCCGGCTGACCGCGGAGTTCCTCGGCAGCGGGTTCCTGGCCGCCCTAGTGATCGGTTCCGGGATTGCCGCGCAGCGGCTGTCACCCGGGGCGACCGGGCTGGAGCTAATGGAGAACGCGGCGGCCACCGCCGCTGGGCTGTTCGCGATCATCTTGATGTTCGGCCCGGTCTCCGGCGGTCACTTCAACCCGGTGGTGTCCTTCGCCGATGCCTTCTTCGGCGGGCTGTCCTGGCGCGACGCCGCGGCCTACCTCCCGGCGCAGGTGGCCGGATGCACCGGCGGGGCGGTGCTCGCGAACCTGATGTTCGCCCTGCCCGCGGTCAGCATCTCGGCCAAGCACCGGGCCTCGCCCGCCCACTTCCTGTCCGAGGTCATCGCCACCCTCGGGCTGCTGCTGGTGATCTTCGCGCTGGCCCGGTCCGGGCGAAACCGGTCCGCCCCGGCCGCGGTGGGCGCCTACATCGGCGCGGCGTACTGGTTCACCTCCTCGGCCAGCTTCGCCAACCCGGCCATCACCATCGGCCGGATGTTCTCCGCCACCTTCGCCGGCATCGCCCCGTCCTCGACCCCGGGCTACATCGGCGCACAGCTCACCGGTGGCGTGCTGGCCATCGTAATCATCAAGGCGCTGTACCCCGCTATCACGCCGGAGGACGCCGCCGGCATCATCGTCCCCCACCCCGGCGACGCCGACGCGGCGTCCGCCGGCGCCGCGCACGACGGCGTGCCGCCGTCCGCGGTCCGGCCGGCCGGCCCGGCCCGGTCCCGCTAACCAGCCACCCAGAAGGAGCCTGCCATGCACGTGATCATGATCGGCGGCAGCGACGCCGGGATCAGCGCGGCCCTGCGGGCCCGCGAGCTCGACCCGGCCGCGGATGTCACCGTGGTCGTCGCGGACGCCTACCCGAACTTCTCCATCTGCGGCATCCCCTACTACATCTCAGGTGAGGTCGCCCACTGGCGCAACCTGGCCCACCGCACCATCGCCGACCTGGAAGCAGCCGGGATGCGGCTGCGGCTGGACACCACCGCCCAGCGCATCGACGTCCCCGGCCGCAAGCTCCTGGTCACCTCCGCCGGCGGCGGCGAGGAACTGCTCGGCTACGACCAGCTCATCGTCGGCACCGGTGCCGTCCCGGTCCGGCCCCCGATCCGCGGCCTGACCGGGCCCGACGCCCTCGGCCCCGGCGACGGGGTGCACTTGCTGCACTCGATGGACGACACCTTCGCCGTCCTGCGGACCCTGGAACAGGCCGCCCCGGCCAGCGCGATCATCGTCGGCGCCGGGTACATCGGCCTGGAAATGGCCGACGCCCTGACCGGCCGCGGCTTGCAGGTCACCCAAATGGAACAGCTGCCCGAGGTGCTGCCCACCGTCGACCCCGAACTCGGTGCGCTGGTCCGTGCCGAACTGGCCGCCCGCGGCGTGCAGGTCCTGGCCGGCACCACCCGTCCAGGCGATCACCCGCGCCTCATCCGGCCACGCCGGACGACTGCACATCCAGGCCACCGCCGCCGACGGCACGGCCGTGACCCGCGCGGCCGACATGGTCCTGGTCGTGGTCGGGGTACGGCCCGAGACCACCCTGGCCGCCGAAGCCGGGGCCGCCCTCGGCGTCAAAGGCGCGATCGCGGTCGACCGCGGCATGCGGACTCAGCTGCCCGGCGTGCTGGCCGCCGGGGACTGCATCGTCACCCACCACCGCCTGCTCGGTGACACCTACCTGCCGCTGGGCAGCACGGCGCACAAGCAGGGCCGGGTCGCGGGCGAGAACGCGCTCGGCGGCCAGCGGCAGTTCGCCGGCAGCCTGGGCACCCAGGTGGTGAAGATCTTCGAGCAGGCCGCCGCGCGCACCGGTCTCCGAGATCACGAGGCGGCCGCGGCCGGGTTCGACCCGGTCACCGTCGGATCCCAGGCCGACGACCACAAGGCCTATTATCCCGGCAGCCATCGCATCACCATGCGGTTCACCGGTGACCGCGGCACCGGCCGGCTCCTGGGCGTGCAGCTGTTCGGGCACCGGCACGCCGAGATCGCCAAGCGCATCGACATCGCCGCCACCGCGATCTTCCACGGCATGACCGTCGATGCGGTCAGCGACCTGGACCTGTCCTACACCCCGCCGCTGGGCAGCCCCTGGGACGCGATCCAGATCGGCGCTCAAGACTGGGTCCGTGCCGCCCAGCGGCACTAACCGCTCCGTATCTTGCAGAGGAGCAGCCTTGTCAGGGCACCACCGGCGTGACCATCAGCTACTCCGCCGTGGGCAGCAGCGTCGGCATCGCCGCGTTCAGCGCCGGCAAGCCGGTTTCGGCGCCTCCGACGTCCCCATGAACGCCAGCGAGCAAGCCTCCGTCCGAGGCGGCCCGGTCACGAGATGCCCCGTCGACCTGGGTGCCGAAGGCGCGGTCTACAACATGGATCTCCCGGCCGGCGCCCGGCTGCACCTGACCGGCCCGGTGCTCGCCCGCATCTTCCTCGGCCAGATCACCAGCTAGCGCGCCCGCGTGCGGATGCTGATGCCGTAATCGCTGCTTCAGGCCAAGGTCAGGAACATCTTCTCCATCTGTTCCTCGGTCATGGGCGAGTCGGTGTCCCCGGACAGGCACTGGCGCATGCCGCTGGCCACGATCTTGAAGCCGGCCCGGTCCAGGGCGCGTGAGACCGCAGCGAGCTGGGTAACCACGTCGGCGCAATCCCGGCCGGACTCGACCATGGCGATCACCCCGGCCAGCTGGCCGTGGGCGCGGCGGAGCCGGTTGAGCACCTTGCCTGCGGCGTCCTCATCGATCTTCATCAGCCGTCTCCCTTGCTGTGCACTCACCTGATTATACCCGGCAGGGTATATCTCCTCTGTCATGTCTCAACAGCAGGCCCCGCCGTGACCGCCAGCACGATCGCCGGTTCACACCACTCGGCCGGCGCGGCCGCCGGCGGTCACGACGGGCAGCCCTGCGCGCACCCAGGCGTGCATTCCCCCGGACAGGTTGACAACCTCGCGGTCCCCGCGGGCCAGCATCTTGGCGGCCAGGGCGGACCGGTGGCCGGAGCGGCACACGGTGACCACGGTGCGTCGTGGTGGCAGGTCCTTCATCCGGGCCGGGAGGTGGCTGAGCGGGATGTGCCGGGCTCCGGGAGCGTGCCCGGCCCGCCATTCGGGGGCCTCGCGCACGTCCAGCAGGATCGCGCCCCGGCGCATCAGCTCGCTGGCCTGCTCCGCGCTGGCTTTGGGCCGCCGTCGGAACAGGCGGCCGCCCCAGCCGCTCATGCCGCCCTCGCGGCGGCCGCCGGCACCCGGTCGGTATCCCGCTGCGGGTCCACCGCTAGGGTGGCCTGCCCATCGGTCGCCAGGTAACTGCGGTCCCCTGGCGCTGCAGTGTCGATGCTGATGACCTCGATCATCTTCCGGCGCAGTGCCGCCGGGGCGGCGCGGTGACGGTGGCCGTTACCGCCGGGTCCCGGCCAGCTCGGCGGCCGGCTCGCCCTGGTCGAGTTCCAGGCCGGGGAGTTCCAGTTGCAGCGTGGTCAGGCCGCCGGACAGCGAGCGGACGTCGGGCCAGCCGC
>Ga0182013_10001066_pt1 | contig 38008 bp, 32 predicted proteins | sample 612S2MmetaG_FD_120487 | JGI IMG/M metagenome (GOLD analysis project Ga0182013, IMG submission 120487) | Permafrost microbial communities from Stordalen Mire, Sweden - 612S2M metaG | ecosystem: Environmental > Terrestrial > Soil > Wetlands > Permafrost | place: Sweden: Stordalen | collected... | reverse complement strand
TGGGACATCGCCGGAATTGCTGGCTGTGTATGAGGCGTGGTTCGGGCATCCCAGGCACATATCTGTCGGCTACTCGTCGCACGATCCCGCAGTGATAAAACACCAGATGCAGGAAGCTGCGGCCATGGGAATTTCAGGCTTCGTCGTGGACTGGTACGGCGACAGGGAGCCGTTTATCGATAGCAGCTACGCGCTGATGCAAGCGACCGCAGCGAAACAACACTTCCATATTGCGATGATGTACGACGAGACCGATCAAGAGGATTCGGCGACCGATGAGGCGATGGCCGATTTCACCATGTTCCACGAGACTTATCTTTCGCCGAAGGCGCCTGGCAGCCAGGCCTATCTCACCTACCAGGGGCGGCCGGTGATCTTCATCTTCCCGAAGGGCGGACATACCGACTGGAACCGTATACGCGCCATGGTGAGTAAGTGGAGTATCCCGCCCCTGCTGATTCAAGAGAATTTGCCCGGCGCAGATGCAGCGGCTTTCGATGGGTTTTATCCGTGGATAAACCCTGGACAAAAGGGTTGGACAGCGGACGGCAGCAGTTGGGGTGAGGATTATCTGAACAACTTCTATCAGACGATGAAGTCGAAGTATCCAGGCAAGATCATTGTCGGAGGCGCGTGGGCCGGCTTCGACGACAGTAAGGCATCCTGGGGACTGAACCGGCATATCGCTGCACGATGCGGCCAGACCTTCAGGGACACGTTCGCAATCTGGCGGAACGACTTCGCTGCCGACAACCTATTGCCATTCGTCTTGATTGAAACCTGGAACGATCATGAAGAGGGGACGGCCATTGAGGACGGAATTCCCTCCTGCGGTCCCGCGGTAAAAGGGAGACTTCTCGATCTTCCTCCCGTGCAATCCGCGACACCAGGCGATAAGTCATAGAAGCTGTTCAAGAGCGCGCGGTTCTGCCCGACGTGCGCTTCGCTGGACTGATGCAATACCACCATCAACATGGATAATTCGATGTTGAGTCAGCCCTCGGAGCGCAGTGCCGCGCGGCTCCCCATCGGTTGGGCGACGCCGTCCGTCTCGAGAAAAACCAGCCACGAGGGATTCTGCGCCAGCACCTCGTTGAGCTCCGCTTCGCTCAGCACCATCGACGCCGTCGAGAGCGCGTCCGACTCCGCAGCGGTGTCCGTCAAGGCCCAGGCGCGATTCTGCCGCTGCGCCGGCCGTCCCGTGCGCGGATCGAAGATATGATTCCCTTTCACCGCCAACCCCGACCCACTCAGCGATTCATGCGCCAAAAAGAGACGCTGCGTCGCATTGTCGTCGCCCAGGCCGCACGACCATCCGGCCGCATCGCCGGGCGCGGCGCCTGCCAGGATGCTGCTGCCGCCCGCGACCAGCAGAAACGACGGGCAATCCCACTCGCGAAGCAGCTCCGCCATGCGGTCGAGCGCAAACCCTTTGCCGATGGCGCCCAGGTCGAATTGCAATCGCCCGCTCTCGCAGCGAATCGCAAGCTCCTGCGGCAGCAGGCTCCACTGGGGCGCGGCGGCCTGTGTCTCGAGAGCTGCCGACGTCGCGGAGAACGCTCCGCGCGTGGCCTCCTCCATCCTCTTCGCAATCTCCAGGCAAGCGAACGCCGGCTCGCTCAGCCGCATGGTCTCGCCAGGCGCCAGCTCCGCAATCTGCGCCACGTCGCTGTGGGCGCGGAAGCGGCTCAGGCGCGACTCCAACTTGTCCAGCAGATCGAGCGCCGCCTGCGCGGCCTGCGCGGCGTACGCGTGCTTCTCTCCGGCGATGCGCACATCGAAGTAGGTGGCCATGGCGCGATGGTTGAATTGGTGAATCTCAGCCATACGATCTCACTGCGTTGCGAGCGACCACAAAAGGACCAGCACGCCGGGCCGCTCTCCGAAGAAATCCGCATGGAAATTCTTCAATTGATCGGCATACTGATTCGCTGCGTCGGTTGAGGTGATGTAAAAATCCGCCTGGCCCACCACCCGCCCCGGCTGCCAATAGCCCACTTGCGCATACTGCCGCAGGTACCAGGGCAGCGGCCACGGATCGGCGGCAATCACGGCGATGCGCGGCGACGCAAGGCCGTCCTGGTGCGCCATCTGCGCAAGCTCCGTGGGCAGCCCCAGCAGATCCTCCGAGGTATGCGCGTAGGCATAGGGATTTCCCTCACCGGCGGGATCCAGGAAGACGCGTTGCCGCGCGTCGTAGGCGATAAGAACCGCAGCCACACCGGCGACGGCAAGGCAAGCGGACCGCAGCATAACTCTCACTGCAGGGCGCTTCACCGGCACGCGCCACAGGGACGCAGCCGCCAGACCCGCAAGCAGAGTGATTGGCAGCCAGAAGTTCAGCGCAAGCCACGGTGTCTTGTAGGGAATCGCGCTGTAGAGGATGAAAATAAAAACCGCGTAGTACGCCAGCAGGGCTAACGGAGAAGCCTCGCGCTTGCGCACCGCCAGCAACAACCCGATGCACGCCACCACGCAGATCAGCGCGCCCGAGCGGCCGCCGCCGAGCAGTTGCACGTAATACCAGAAGGGGTGCGCGTGGCCCTCGCCACCGGCGCGCGCGGCAAAATTCGAAGCCGCAGGCGCGAGCGCGGCCAGTGCGTTCCAGTTGGTGCCGAACCAGGTGAACAGAGCCACGCTCAGCAGCAGAAAAACCAGAACAGCAGACAGCAGCGCTCTGGGCTTCCACACGTCGCGAAGGCTCTTGCTGCGCAGATTCCAGAGCCAGTAGAGGAGCGCCGCGGCCGCCAAAGCGGCAAAGTGCAGAACCGCGGTCTCCTTGCAGGCGAGCATAAGCGCGGCGCATGCGGCAGACAGCGCCGCGAGCTTCGCAGAACGCCGGGTACACGCGTTCCAGCCGCTCAGGATCAACCCGAATGTCAGAGCGGCAAAAAGCGATTCGTGAATAAAATAGCGGTCGTAATAGACGGCGAGCGGCGCGCCGGCAAACAGCAGAGCGGCGATCACGCACGGCACAAAGCCAAAGATCTCGGCCGCCGCGCCAAACAGCAGAATGGTCGCCGTTCCGGCCAGAACCGGTGCCAGCCGCAGTTGCGATTCCGTGAGATCGGAGAACGTTCTTGCGCCCTGCAGGCGCGCCAGCGGCAGCGCCAGTGCGGCCAGCGCCGGTCCATGCCGGTCCACGGCATCGTAGGTATACTTCTGACCTGCCAGCAACTGGCCCACGATGTATGCGTTAACGGCCTCATCGGTGTGCATGGGCCGCGCGTCCAGATGCGGCAGGCGCAGAAGCAAACCGAGAAGTGCGACAAGAAGAAACGCCGCCCAGCGAATCCACCGCGCCGACGGGCTCAGGCCGGCTTGCCCCACACCTCAACCTCGATGTAGTGGTTCAGCTTGTTGCTGGTGTTCCCGTTGCTATAGAGGCGCACATACCGCCCCGCCACGCCCTTGGCGTCGATCAGCTTGCCCTGATACGTCTCGATGTAATTCAGGTCGTGGCCCGCGCCCAAGCCGAGCTCGTTGTGAAAGTCGTTGTTAAAGATCGTCGTCACGCCGGAGCGGAAACCCGGGTCGTCGGAGACCTGCACCACTACATCGCGATACACGCGAGGCTGCGAGTGGAAGTGCCACAACAGCACCGCGTAGATGTTCGCCCGATGCGCCAGGTCGATCTCGACCCACTGTTTGCCGGGTCCAAGCTCCACCCATGAACCTTCGTTGCCGTCCTTGTCGCCGTCGACGATCATGTCCAGCGTTCCAACATCGGGATTGTTGTCGCTGGCGGTGACCGTCCGGTTCAACGCCAGGTTTCTGGTGCCTGCAGGCACCATGAAATCGGGGCGCTTGCCTTTCGCCGGCGGCTCAAGATTGGGCACGTTGAGTGGCACAGGCGTGCCCACAAAAAGCGGCGCGGGCAGCTTCGTTTTCAAAACCACCTGGTTCTGCGCAATCGCGGCAGCGGAAATCAGCAGCGCTGCCAGTACGGCAAGAATCTTTTGAGAGGTGTTCATCATAAAATTAGGCTTTCACTTCCTCCGGGGTAATGACAAGCCGCGTCTGGGCTGCGACCGCGTCATTGGCTTTATGGATCACGTATTCGCTGGTGAACGCCTCGTCGGCCGGGCAGTTCAGCTTTGCGGTGCCGCGCATGGCGTTGAAAAAGTTCTCCAGGTGCGGCTGGTGAACAGGCTTGTTGAAGAAGACCGGGATCTCGTACTCCGCCAGTTGCGCGGTCTCGCGCACGTCCACCTTGGCCGCTTCCTCGCCGCTGGTCGGCTTGGCGCGTACGTAGCCCTTGGCCACCAGGTCGTCCCAGCTTACCTCGGTCGCGCGCGCCTCGCGGTAGATCGCGCAGATCGCGGGATCCTCCGACATCTTGATGGTGCCGTCGTCGCCCATGAACATTTCAAAGTAGCCGCCGCCGGCGCTGGTCGTTGTCTGCACCTGGTAGAAGGCGCGAGCCACACCCTCGGCCATGGGGTACTCGTAGATGACCATCGCGTTATCGTACCAGTCGTGGTTCTTGTAGTAGTCGAGGCCCCCGCTGGCGATCACCGACTTCGGCGTGCCCATCCACCAGTTGAAGATGTCGATCTGATGCGCGCCGAGGTCGGAGAGCGGTCCGCCGCCCAGTCCCTTGAACCAGCGCCAGTTGCGGAACTGGTGCATGTCCTTGTAGCCGTACTTGGCCAGCGTGCCGGCCGGCATCTCAAATTTTTTGGGCCAGCCGAAGTCTTCCTTGACGGCGCGATTCCACTGGCCTTGCGCGGCCGTCAGTCGCCCGCAGAACTGTGCTTCGTGCAGGAGACGGTTGAGGGTGAAAAGATAGCGCGGATTGCTGCGCCGCTGATGACCGATCTGCAAAAGTTTGCCGGTCTCGCGCATGGTCGCCACCATGGAGCGCGCGCCGTCGATGGTGTTGCTCATCATCTTTTCGCAGTAGACATGGAGCCCGGCCTTCAGGCAGGTGTTGGTCATGGGCGCATGCCAGAAATCCGGCGTCGCGATCACCACCGCCTGCAGATCCTTTTCTTTGGCCAGCAGGTCTTCGTAGTTTTCGTAGGCGTTCACCTGGTTGCCAATCTTCTCCAGGTAGCGCGCGCCCTCATTGCGGTGGAAGTCCCAGATGTCGCACAGCGCCACCACCCGCACGCCCTCGATATTGAGCAGCGGGTCAAGCAGCACCTTGCCCTCTTCGCCGAAGCCGATGAGGGCGACATTGATTGTATTCAGCGAAGATTTCTTCTGAGCCGCCTTCTCCTGGCCGGATTCGGATTTGCAGCCCTCGAGCAGCAAGCCGGCGCCGGCTACCGCGGTTGCGCTGATGAAGTCACGTCGATTCAGAAGCGGGTTCACCATTTGTTCAGCACCGCAAACCGGTTGTATCGCACCAGAAGAAAAGCTGCCACAACCAGGCCGATATGAATGCCCAGCCAGGCCACGCCGTCGTCCTGATTGATGAGCACCAGGCCGACCGTCAGCGCGATGAACAGCAACCCCTGCGCCACGAGCGACAGCCGCGTTCCCAGCCCGATCAGCAGCATGATTCCGGTCAGAATGAAGGCCGGCCCCAACATGCGGTCAAAGGCCGTCAACACGAATTTCGGAAACATTGGCTCGTGGGCGAATCTGCTCGCCATCGAAGCCGGAATACCCGCGTAGTTGGCCAGCGCATACGTTTTCACGTTCACGTTGACCATCACGCCGCTCGCGTCCGGCTGGCCTGTTGTCGGGTCGAGCAGCGGCATCGCCACCGACTTATAGGCGCCGAATTTCTCAATGCCTACAAACAGTGCGCGCATACCTAGCCACAAACGCAAAGCCAGGAAGGCAAAGGTAAAATCCCAATTGACTTTCCGGCCAGTATCAGGTTTTTGTTCGGTCAAGGCAGTCATGACTCTCCGGTCAATGTCAAAGTTGATTGGCGAAGCTAGTCCGTGAAACGTTAGGTGCCTATCGGGAACTTCTCGTCAGTCGTCTGCTGAATGCAACTACGCAAGCTGCCTGGATCAAATGGCATCGAACTAAACAGACCACTGGCGGAGTCGTTGCACTGAAAGTCTAACATTTTCAGCCCCCGCAATTTCCAGCGTGGTGGTCCCATCGAAACCCATTTTCCGCAGCGCCTTCACAATGGGTTGAATCCCTACCACGCCGTCCCCCAGCGGGATGACCGACATGCCGCAACCATAAACTTTCCCGCGTTTGGGCCGCCATGATTCTGGCATGTCTTTCCAATGAACGTGCTCAATGCGGCTGCCAAAAGCCTTCAAATAATCCAGCGGCTCCGCGCCGCCGAGCCAACTGTTGCCGGTGTCCAGACAGATGCCGACAGTTTTTTCGTGGCCCAGCCGTTCCAGCAAATCGCTCATGTGCTTGACGGAATCCGTGACGATGCCGTGCGGTTCGAGCAGCAGCTTCACACCGAGTTCTTCCGCCCATTCAATGGGCGACTGCAATTTCTCGCAGATGGTGAACAGCCGTTCTTTTTCCGTCAGCGCGCGACCGAACCTGCTTTTGGGATCGCCTTCGGTCGTGATGACGTAGGGAACTCCCAAATCGGCGGCCAGGCGGACGGCCTTGATGATTTGCAACGTGCCGTAGACATCCGGCGCGGTAGGATCAAGCAGATTGGCGTGCGCGCAGACGGTGCTCAATTGGAGCTTGTGCTTCGCCGCAAGCAGCCGGATTTTCCCCGGATGGCTGTCAAGGCTTACCGACGCGGCGAAACCAAACTCAACGCCGAGCGATGCGCCGTCGTGATTGTCGGTCAGGTCAGCATAATCAATGCCCAGGCCACGAATCAGTTCAAACTGCCGCTCCATAGGCGTGAACGGTTCGACTAGAGCGAAGCATCCGATTTTCATACTGGTCCTTGTAAAACCTGGTCTTGAGCGTCGTGATCGGTGACTAGAATTTTGTAGTGCAAAACCAATTTCTCCCCGGGCGACAAGGTCAGCGGTTTGTTGAACAGCAGCGCGGGACCGAAAAAAGGCATCTCCTGGTTTACATACCACGGCGACGGATACCGCAAATTTTGTGCGCGGTCAAAAATCGTCACCGCCGGAAGATTGGTTCCCGCTGAAAATTTCAACCAGCTTGCCGGTTTACCGTGCAATGCCGTGACGCCCGTAGCGCCTGAACTGCTGGAAAAAGTCCAGCCCCCAGTGGTCTTGTTGAGCCGCAGGGAAAGTCCGGCATAACCGCCCCAGGGCTTACCATCGGATTCGCCGGGCGGCGGCGTGCGCGTCAGACTCACATGGGTGACGGAGGTGAACTCGGAAGTCCATTCGATCTCATAGCTGCCATTGGCCGGGGCTGAGATTTCAATTGTTCGCTGCTCGGTCAAAACCGCTGGGGCATTCCAGGGATGGTAGCTGAGGGAAAAGTCCAATTCTGCCGACCCGTCCTTCCGGGGCTGCAATTTGGATTCAATCAGTTCGGTGGCAGCGTCGCTTTTGTGTGTTTGCGGGTCTTCTTCCCAATAGTTCAAGCCGTTAATGTATTTCCAGGAAAACCATAGGCCGCGATGCCACGGATGATCCGGCGGACGCAAATCTGTCAGCGCTATTCCGCTTGGCGTCGCCAGAGGGTGGAAATATGGCTTACCCTGCGCCGGATCGGCGACGATTTGCCAGACGACGTTCGCGCCATTGAGCAACGCCAAAGCATGGTCGGTTTGACGCCAGGAATATGACTGTGCCGGCAAAGCCGGCGCGAGAACAAATGCCAGTGCAAACAAAATCAGAATGGACTTCATGCCGGCGCCTCTCAAGAGCTAACTTTGTTTCCAATCGCCGCGCACCGGGCAGCGCATCTGGCCGTTCAATTCTTTCGGCGACGTGATTTTATATTCTTTTGGATCCCAAACTACTTCGCTGCCGCTCTTGATGGCCATGAGCGAGAGATGGCTGATGGCATCGGAGCGCAGCGCGTCCTCGATCGGCGCGACGGACGGCGAGCGTTCGCGCACACTGTCCACGAACGACTGGTAATAGTGGTTGTGATAGAGCACGCGCCTGTTGCCTTCGCATTGCCTGAGCTTGAGCCAGTCGGGATTGCTCGCGGCCACGCCATTGCGGCTCAAACTGACCCAGCCCTTGGAACCGAAAAACGTCGTGCCGTCCGATTGGTTGTCGTCGCGGTATTTTTTCACAATCGGTGCGGCATGATCGGCGCTCATGAACCGCATGGGAACGCCGTCGTGAAAATTCACTTCCACATCCCACGTCGCGCAGGTGTCGAACAGTGCATTGGGCGTTGGAAACTCGCCCGTGCCACGAAATGAAATCGGCCCTTTCGTGTCCGAGTCCATACCCCAGATCGCGATATCCAGCGGATGCGCGCCCCAGCCGGCGATGAAGCCGAGCGCATAATCGGAGCAATACCACGAACCATTGCTGGTAATCCGATCCTTGGAGCAGGGCTTCATAGGCGCGGGACCGATGTAGAGATCGTAATCCAGTCCTTCCGGCACTGGAATCTCATCGAGAGAGCCTCCACCCTGGCCGGCGGGCGCCCAGACCTCAAGCCTTTGCAATTCGCCGATATATCCATTGAGCACCAGCTCAACGCCCCGCTTGAGCAATTCCTGCGCGCGCTGCTGTGTGCCGTATTGGAAGATCCGCTTGTGCTCTTGGCACGCCTGCAGCATGGCGCGATTTTGTTCAAGGCTGTGGCCGAGCGGTTTCTCGATGTAGACATCCTTGCCCGCGCGCACCGCCTCCAGGCCAATCGGCACATGCCAGTGATCCGGCGTGGCGATCACCACTGCATCAATGTTCTTGTCCGCCAGCAGATCGCGGAAGTCGTTGTAAAGTTTGGGCTCGAGCCCCTGTGCCTCTTGCACAAACCTCGCCGCGTTCTCGCGCCGCTGGCGGAACGGATCGCAGATGGCGACCGATGCGGCGCCATCCACCGCAAGAAAATTCCGCATATCATTGGTGCCTTGACCGCCGACGCCGATGTGTCCAAGCTGGATTCTCTTGCTCGGTGTGTTTTCCCCTGCCAAAACGCGTAAGGGAATAAAAGTCGGCGCAGCGGCAGCAACCAGTGCGCCGCGTAACATTCCGCCGACAAATTTGCGGCGGCTGACTTCACGCTTTCGTTTCATATCTCTCACCATTCAATTCTTGTCGCCCAGAACTTTCCCAGTCGCGGCCCACTCGGTGCCGCGGCAAAGCAATTGCTGAAAGCCCCGCGCATCCATGCCTTTTGTATCGTGCCCGAGCAGCAGATTGAACGTGCGGCCTTTGCCAAATCTTGTTGTGAACGCCACCGGCTCGTCTTGGCCGGAGCCTTGCCATTCCGGCGCGGAAAAAGCCGTTGCCAGGATTTCAACGTTGGTCTGCAAAGCCGTGTGATGCCACAATTCATCGGTTGTGACAAAATCGGCCAAGCCTCGCGTGATGGGATGATTTTTGGCCACGATCTTGACCGTGAATTCATGCCGTGGCCCATGGCCGGTCTGCCCGATTTTCCATGAGCCGCCGGCAAGTTGCTGGTATTCCGGCCAGTCGTAAAACGACGAACTCCCCGCATGGACTGAAACAAAGCCTTTTCCGCTCCGCACAAAATCCAGAAACGCCGCGCGCGTCGCTGCCGGCCAGTTGGTCACCGTGGGTTGGCCGTACGTGTTCCAGTTGCTCAGGAGCACATCGTACTTTGCAAAAGTGGCTGCGTCGCACTGCTCCGGATGCTCGGTGAAATCCACCGAGAATTGCCCGGTGCTTTCGAGGATGGACTTGAGTTTGGGCGTGGTCGCGCGCCAATCATGATTATTCTGCCCGCTGAGAATCAACACGCGAAGTGCCGGTTCGGCGGCATGCGGCGTGCCCATGACAATCATTCCAAGCAATGCCACGATGATTTGAAATGGGATTGGCACCGGCATCTCCTTACTTGAGGCCGTTCCTGCTAAAAGAGGACCATTTACCCTGCCATCGAGTCATCTGTGAGAATTGCGCTTAACTCATCTTCCACGGCGCACGGTATTCGCGAGTCAACAGCTTGCTGGCCTCGCGGTCACCGATGATCGTCTCTGTCTGCACATCCCAGCGGATCTTGCGTCCGGTGAGCATCGAGATCAGGCAAAGGTGGCCTGGAATGGCCGAGTGATGCCCGACCTGCACCGGGGTGATGGTGGGCTGGCGCGTCTTGATGCAGTCCAGGAAGTTCTGCTGGTGACTGTCGGAAGTATAGAGTTTCACCTTGCGCAACTCTCTGGGCAGGGTCTTGCCCGCTTTCCACCCGGGATTCGAGGCGTCGAACGCGCCGCGGTCCACAAACACCCAGCCTTCAGTGCCGATCCATTTCGTTCCCATCTTGATGTCGGGGTAGCCGCCGGCGATGGTCATCGTGACGCCTTGCGGATACTTGAGCTCAAAGCGGTACTTCGGCGCCGTGTTCCACACCGCGTTGCGCGGCGGCAACTCGCCGCTGCCCTCAACCTCCGACGGGCCGGAGTTGTCGAAGCCCAGGCCCCAGTGCGCAATGTCGCAATGATGACCGATCCAATCCAGAAGCTCTCCGCCGCCGGTGTTGTAGTTCCACCGCCATGACTTGTGCGAGCGCGCGCGGATGTACGGCTCCATCTTTGACGGGCCCACCCACGTGTTGTAGTCGAGCCCAGCCGGAGGATCGGTCACCAGCAGGTCCCATGCCTTCGAGCCCGCCAGAACCTCCTCGAGACTGTTGACCGTGACGCCAGCGGCAGTCAGCTTTGCCAGGGCATCTTTTTGCACGTCGTCAAAATCCGCGTTGCCGCCGGGCAGGCCGACCTCGACGTGCGTCACCGTGCCGATCAACCCGTTGCGCACAATCTCCGCCGCCTTGTGGAAGTTGGGCACCGAACGCTGCCACGAACCCATCTGCCAGATGATGTTGTTCTGCTCCACCGCGCGCACAATCGACTGCTGCTCGGCAACAGTATGCGCCAGGGGCTTCTCGGAGTAGATGTCTTTCTTGCGCCGGGCCGCCTCGGTGGCCACGATCTCGTGCCAGTGGTCGGGCACCGCCAGCATCACCGCATCAATGTCTTCGCGGCCCAGCAGCTCCTTGAAGTCGTGATAGCCCTTGCAATCCTGGGTCCCGTAAAAGTCGTTGATCTTCTTCACCGCGGCCTGGAGATGATCGTTGTCGATGTCGCACGCCGCCACCACCTGGCAGTCGTCGGAAGCCAGAAAGGCCTCCGTGTTGCCCGGACCCTGCCACCCCATGCCGATAACGCCAAGATTGATACGGTTGTTGGCTGGAGTTTTCGATTCCGTGCTCTGTCGAGCGAAAGCGGGAAGAACCGAAGGCAAAATCGCGGCCGACCCTGCAGCCTTCAGAAAATGGCGGCGATTGAGATAACCAAGACGACCTGTGTCGCCAGAACCAGACTTATCAAACATGGTGAACCGTCCTATCCCTCTGTCCCCCGGGATTTGCAAGCGCGCATGGGTATTGCCAGGGACCATTTGTGGCAATTGCCGCCGAAGGAGATTGAATCAATGAAGTTTTGCGTGTCACCTGGCAAGAACGCACAAAGTCAGCCGGAAGTTTTATCAGGTCAAACATCTTAATTGCTGTATCTCAATTGTAAATTGGTTACCGGCAAGTCGAAAAACCTGCGGCCAGCCGTTGAAAGGCGCAATGCGCAGCAACGCCCGCGGCTCCTATGGAGTTGTCGCAGCCGGGCGTGGATGAGAGGCCGTGCTTCCCTCAGTCAATCGCAGCGTCCACTTGATTGCTTCAAAGTACATTTTGAGGATGTCGGGATCGTTCCAGGCCTCCTCCGTGTGGCCGAGCGTGGAGTAGAAGACCCGGCCTTTGCCGTATTTCTTGCTCCAGGCAACGGCAAAGTCGTGGTCGGTGCGGTGGATGCGCGGGTTGTTGGTGTAATCAAGCTTGGTCGGATCCAGACTGAGCAGCACATTCACTTTGTCCCGCGACCAGGACTTGGGCTGATAGATCTCATCGTATTTCACGAAAGCGTTGGGAAAGTGCCGCACGGCTGGGAAGGTTGGGTCTTCGTTGATGATCGGCGCATTGAAGGTCGTCCAGGGATGTTCGTCGAACCATCCGCCGATCATCTCTCCGTACTCCGGCCAGGTGTAATTGGTGTCAAGCGCGGCGTGAATTCCTACAAATCCCTTTCCGTCTTCTTTGATGAAGGAGAGCATGTCCTGCTTCTGACTCGCATCCATATCCAGTTCGCCGGTTGTGCTGGTGAAGACGATTACGTCAAAGTAATTGAGATTTTTCGCATTTCGTGATGAGATGTCCTTCTTGGTAAGAAGCTCGGTGTCGGTGCGAAGAGTGGTATCCCACAGCCCGCTTTGCTTTCCCATGTTGTAAATGGCGACCATGGCGGCGGATACGGAGTCGTGCTCGAAGCCCTTGGTTTGACCGATCACCAGCACATGCTTCAGGTGAACCTGCTTGGTGTGGGGAGGCGGTGGCAACCCGTCGCTTTCGGCAGACTGCCCGAGGGTACGGTCACTCTGGCTCAGAATCGCCATGCAAACCAGGGCTGGAAATAGAAGATGAAAGTAACCGAAACCGCGCAAGCGTCCTCCTTTGGACTCATGAATGTCTGCACATCTGCGAAACGATTGTAATTCCCAAGTCTGTCCTGACCTCGCGGCCGCATCCCCCGGCAACATCCGCGCCAGAGCTCCGGCGTCGGATTCAACGCTCGCAGCGCGCGAGCTGGACTTTGCGATCTCTCCGGTTGGCAGGGATTTTGCGGCTGCCTTCGCCGGTGTGGATAATCATACTCGCAGCTCATCGAATCAAGAGAGACCAACTTAACAGAGGCCAACCCGACCCTCGCGGAGTCCTCCCAAAATATGGAAATGGCATTGGATAAGCAGACGGTCGATCAGACCGTCCCGGCCGGAAATATTTGAGCGGGGAACGAGAGGGAAATGAAGCAGCAAGGGATTGCACGGATTAACGGCCCTGGCATCTCGCCGGGTACTCGGGACTCACCGGTTCGCGCGTGCCCGGTTCCGCCGGTCGTCTTCAATCGGCGATGCGGTGGACGAGTTGGCCAACTGGACGCACTCCTCGATAGTCCAGGGCGGCGTAGCGCCGGCGCGGCTGGCCACCAGGGCTCCGAGCGCATTGGCGAAAGCGGCGATCTGTTCGATTGGCCAGCCCGCGTCCAACCCGTGAAGAAAGGCTGCCGCAAAAGCATCCCCCGCGCCGACCGTGTCTGCCACTTCGACTGAGAAGCCTTCGAACGTGCGTAACTCGCCGGCGACAAAAACCGCGCATCCCTTGCTTCCCAGGGTGACGCAGATGACCTCGATTTCGTACGTTGAGGACCAGTATCTACAGAACTCATCCAGGCTGAATTTCTTTGCGCCGAAGGTTTGGTGAAACAGCAGTTCGGCCTCGGTCTCATTCAATTTGAGCACGCCGGCAATCGCCGATAGCTGCTGGACGAGCGGCAGATTCCAATGTCCGGGACGCAGGTTCATGTCATAAAAGCACCGGACAGGGGCGCAACGCCGAACAACTTCGAGCAGGATATGCTCGGTCTGCGCATTGGTCATCGCTAAAGTGCCAAAGTAGATCCAGCCGGGGCGAATTCCTTCGAGGCGCCCGAGAACCGAGTCATCGGCCCGCACCAGATCAAAAGCCGCCGGGCGCTCGATGACATAATTGGCGTTTCCCGATGAATCGATGGCGACCACCGCTGTGCCGGTGGGACGCTCGGTTACAACCTGAACAAACTCCGTGCTCAGTCCAAGCTCTCTCAATCGCTCGAGGGCCCGGCGGCCGCGGGGATCGTCGCCTACTGCGGTCAGCAAAACCACTGAGTGCCCAAGACGCTGTGAACTGGCAGAGAAATTAAGCGGAGCCCCACCCAAAAACTCCGTTTCACCGAAAACATCCCACAGTACTTCGCCAATGCTGACAATTTGCACGTTGAGTACCTTCCAGTGGCTGGCCAGTCGTTTTAAGCGACTCGAGCGTCGCGAATCCGTTGTCCGCCACGCAGTTCATCGTTGCTCGGCGTGTGCAAGCACTTTCTCGACTCCGAGCTCCGAATTGACGGCTACGGTTGATTGCCGGACCACTAGTTTGAAGTCCACCAGGCAGTCTCGAACCGGCATCGTGGGGTTTGAAATCCTGACCAGCATCATGGCCAGCGCCGCCGCTCCGAGATCCAGGCAGGGCTGATGAATGGTGGTCAATGGCGTCTGCAGGAGACTGGCGTATCGGACGTCGTCAATTCCTGCCACCTTGACATGATTTGGAACTTCGACGCCGAGCGTATTGAGCGACGTCATCAAACGGGCGGCCGTGTAATCGTTAGCACACACAAAAGCGTCGGGACGATGGCGGGAAATCATGTTGCGGACAAAAGAAATATCGCTGGGATCTCCGAATTCGCTGAATCCCGCCGCACCATCTCCAAATGCGCGTATGGCTTCGTGGCAGCCCATTCCTCTTTCAGCAACTGTCGGCGCAGAATCCGGACGGGCCAGGAAGATGATTCGTCGTGCGCCGCACTCCAGAACATGGTTCGCGATGGTAAATCCCGCGCGCCGGTTGTCGATACCGACCAGATCGTATTTGCTGCGCTGCGGATATGCGCAGATATCGCGGTCAAGCAGAACCATGGGAATCCCGGCCTCATCGACGGTGCGCGCAATCCGCTGATTGATCTCGTCTCGCTTGCCCGAAAGTTCCAACGGGGCGAAGAAGATGCCCGACACTCTCTTTTGCACGTAGTACGCGCAAAGCTGCTCCGCCTGGTCTTGAACGGAGGCGCCCTGTGAAAGAGTCGAACCCCACAGCAGGTCGTGATGCCCGTCCTCGCGGGCAATCGAGATGCCGCGACAGATGGGCTCGAAGATCTCGGTGGTGCCCAGGTCGGGGATGAGAAGGCCAAAGACCTGGGTCGCTGCGTTTTCCTGCGCTCGAACAAAAGTCCCCGAACCGGCTCTGCGTTCGACGAAGCCCTCGGTTTCAAGTTGAGCCAAAGCACGGCTGACCGTGGGCCTGCTGGCTCCAAATCGTTCCACGAGCTCGTTTTCGCTCGGAAGCCTGTCTCCGGTGGAATATTCGCGATTCGCCAGTGCGCTGCGAAGCTGGCTGTAAATCAGCTTGTACTTTGGTCCTGCGCCTGGGGTACTGGAATCACTTCGATTTCTCATCAGAGCCTCAAAGCTGTTCGCAAGCAGTATTACAGGACGTCGAGAAATTGTCTAGGTACTCAAGGGCATCTCGTCAACTTTTAATGGGATGAGCTGTGGAAAACAAGAAAAACAGATGCGGAGTGCTCTCGACGTTCTCGAAATTTCCCATATAAATCCTTTCTCATCAATTTATTGATAACTTGTAAATACAAGTTACTTTCCTAGTTCATAAATTTTTCAACATTGGTGTTGACAGCAATTGCACTATTGGCCTAGCATTATCTCGAAATTCAGTAAGTCCGATTCTCGATGCTGTAAATCATTTTGCATATCTGAGTCGGCCCCAGTCGATGGAATCGGATTCGAGGAACCTGCGGCTTGTGTTTCCACGACGGACTCCTTTTTTGGAAAACGCGCATCGGCAAATGAACCAAATGGGCGAATACCGCTGCTTCACTTGCGGGAGCGAATCACGGACATTCGCATTCACCAGCGATCAGGAGGCATTTATGAAATCGAGGCAAAGCAAATCGGCAACCCTGGCAAGTGCTACCTATCCTCACGGCACTGGAGTGCGTAGCCTGGCGTTGCTCCACGCAGCCGCAATTCTGCTGCTGGCTCTTCTCGGCGGCACTGTGTTCTGCACGCGCGTCCATGCGCAGACCAGCTACGGAGGTATTGTTGGAACCGTGACGGATTCGACCGGCGCGACCGTCCCTGGCGCTCAGGTCACGTTGAAAAATATGGGTACCGAAGCCACCCAGAAAGCCACGACCAGCAACGGCGGCACCTATACCTTTATCAACTTGAATCCCGGTTCCTATAGCGTGACTGTTAATCAGTCGGGTTTCGAATCGTATACGCAGAACGGGATAGACGTTCAGATCGGCGGCGCGACGCGGGTCGACCTGGTTCTGCAGATAGGCAATGTTTCACAATCTGTGACGGTGACCGCAGCGGCGACGGGATTGCAGACCGACAGTGCCTCGCTCTCCGGCGTAATCGAGGGGCGGCAGGTGGTAGACGCACCCCTCAACGGCCGCAACGTGAACAACCTGCTCGACTTTGTGCCCGGCGTGACGCCCGGGGGTGGAACCCAGGGCAGCACCATGGCCAACGGCGGCAGCGGCAGTTTCCAGGCCGGCGGACAGACCCAGGCTATCGCCTACGGCAACTATCAGATCGGCGGCGCATTCAGCGGCCAAAGTCTCTTCTTTATCGACGGCGTTGGATCGAATATCTCGGAAAACAACGTCAACACGCTCGTTCCCACCCAGGACGCCGTCCAGGAGTTCCGGGTTTCAACCAATGACGTGAGCGCAGAGTTCGGCGGCTATGGCGGCGGAGTGGTTCAAATCTCCACCAAGAGCGGAACCAACACCTTCCATGGCAACGCCTACGAATATGTTCGCAACACAGATCTGGATGCGAACGACTGGTTCAGCAACCACGAGGGCCTGGGCAAGTCGCCCCTGCACCAGAATCAGTATGGGGTCAATATCGGCGGACCGGCGTTCAAGAACAAGCTGTTCTTCTTCTTCTCGTGGGAGCATGAATCGCTGATTTCTGCCAGCCCGATTTCCGCCACGGTGCCCACAACCGCTGAGCTGAACGGAGATTTCTCCGGCGACCCGCAGACCGTCTATTGCCCCGCGGTCGGATCCTACGGATGCGCTCCCGGACAGCCATTGCCGGGCAACAAGCTCACTTACATTGACCCTACCGCACTGGCCATCGCGAAGCTCGAAACCCCGGCCGAGTCGCGCGTCACGCAGACTCCCTACACCACCAACTTCTTTGCTTCAGCGCCGATTGAGGGCTACCAGAACCAGTACAACGCACGCATTGACGCGAACCTGGGAAAAGACAACGTGTTCGCGCGCTACACTTTCTGGAATCCACACAACGGCGACAGCGATCCATTCGGCACCAAGACTGGCGCCGGGCCTACAGGGAACTACACACAGGAAGCGGTGCTGGGCGATAGCCACGTGTTCAACCCCACCACCATCGCCGAGCTGCGCCTGTCCTATCTCGAAAACTACAACTTCCAATACCCGCTGTCAGACGGGTTCGATATGTCGTCGATCAGTTCAGCATACGGAACCATTCAATCCGAGAGCGAGAACAAGGAAGGCTTGCTCCCGGGACTGGGCATCCAGGGCTACGGCATCGGTGCCGAGCTCTCGCAGCTCTACTGGAACAACAACGTTTGGGCGATCAGTGGTAGCGCAACCAAGATTCTGGGCAAACACACCATTAAAGCCGGCGGCAACTGGCGCCAGGTCCTTTGGGAGAACTATCACAACAGCCAGGGCCTCGGAATCGGTACGTCGACCTTCTTCACCGCTTCCTCGCCAACCGACCCAACCACCGGCAATGGCCTGGCATCGTTCCTGCTCGGCATTCCATCCAGCACGGGCATCAGTTCGGTGGGAACATGGCACGCGTTCCTCCACAACTACGGGTTATTTGTTGAAGACACCTGGCAGGCAACGCAGAAGCTGACGGTAATTGCCGGCCTGCGCTGGGAGCAGCCTGGCTCTTACTCGGAAGAGAACAACCTGGATTCGATTCTTCAACCCAATGCCCCGGTTACTATCGGGGGCCTCAGCTCCATCACCAATCCGGTCTCCGGCTCAACCGTTCCGCTCACCGGCCAACTGGCCTTTGTCGACAGTTCTGCGTACAGTCCCCGCAGAGAAGAGGCTCTCCACTGGATGTTGTACTCGCCGCGTCTGGGTATTGCCTATCGCTTCGACCCCAAAACTGTCCTCCGCTCCGGCTACGGCATCTCGTTCTTCCCGGCCGAGATCACCGCGGATTCACCGGGCAACAGCCCCATCAATTCTGCTGGAACGGGACTCAGCAATACGCCCGGACAGCCGCTGCTGGCCACGGTAGACAATCCATTGCCGAACGGCATCAATCTGCCCACCGGCCGTACCCAGGCCGGCCTGGACGCGGCGCTCGGACAGGGAATTGGAGGACGCATCCCCCACCAGGCTTACGGCTACTCGCAACAGTGGAACCTGGCGCTCGAACGCTCTATCGATGCCAAATCCACTGCCACCGTGGCCTATGCCGGTTCAAAGGGTACTCACCTGATTCTCTCCGGTGGTTTCACGGGCACGGGATTGAATCTCAATCAACTCCCGGACAGTTACGACTCGTTGGGCAATGCGCTGCTTACGCAGGTGCCGAATCCCTTCTTCGGAATTCTGCCCTCCGGCATAACCGCCGGGCAGCCCACCATCGCAGAAGGGTACCTGCTTGAGCCTCATCCGCAGTATGAGAGCGTGTCCCAGGTTGTGCCTCGCTATGGCGACTCTACTTACCATGCGCTACAGCTCACCTACATACGCCGCTTCAATCATGGCGGCGTCCTGCAGGGCGCCTATACGTGGAGCAAGCTGCTCAGCAACACCGACAACACGAGCTCCTTCCAGGATGGTCAAGGCGGTCTGGGCGTCGTGCAGGACAACGAGAACCTGAAGGCTGAAAAATCTCTCAGCCAGCAGGATCTTGCCAACAACGTCGTCATCAACTACGGGCTCGATCTGCCCTTTGGCCACGGGGAAGAATTCCTCTCCCATGTGAACGGCGCCGCCAACCAGGTGATAGGCGGATGGCGCGTGGACGGCATCACAACCTTCCGCAGCGGCCTGCCGCTGGCTTTGTTGGCGCAGGGCAACGGGCTCAGCCAGTTCGGCGCGGGCAACATCCGGCCCGACTACACAGCGGGCTGCTCCAAGGGCGAGCCGGGATCTCCGCACAGCGCGGCCCGCGCCAACGAGTGGTTCAACACAGGCTGCTTTACGCAGCCGGGTCACTGGGCCTTCGGCGATGAGCCCCGAGTCGATCCGGGCATCAGGTCTGAAGGCGAAGACAACTTCGATGTGTCGATCAACAAATCCTTCGATCTGACGGACAACGTGAAGCTGAAGTTCAGCTCGGAGATCTTCGATCTGTTTAACCACGCACAGTTTGCGGAACCGAACACCATCTCCGGATCGCCGGGGTTTGGACAAATCAGCCACCAGATAAATCCTCCGCGCAACGTGCAATTTGCTTTGCGGCTCAGCTTCTAATAGCGCTCGCTGCACAAAAAGACTGGCCACTCGCGCTGCAAGGACGAACGAAATCGGCTTTGCAGCGCGAATATCATTTGCGGGTACTCGTGCTATCGATTTGAAGTATTAACATAGCAGGGAATGTATGAAAATTGACCGCCGCTGTTTTGTTTCTGCGCTTCTCGGTTCGGCAGCCCTGCCGATGCTGAGAGTCAAGCTTTACGCAGCTTCACCCTCGAATGCTGCTTCGGTTGCGGCATTGGCTGCCGATCCGCGACGGCCGCAATTCCATCTGCTGCCGCCGGCAAACTGGATGAACGATCCAAACGGTCCCATCTATTGGAACGGCCAATACCACATGTTCTACCAGTACAACCCTGGCGGAGCTTACTGGGGCGATATGCACTGGGGACATGCAATTAGCCCGGATATGGTGCGTTGGCGGCATCTTTCAGTGGCCCTCGCCCCGACACCGGGCGGACCCGACGCCGAGGGTTGCTTCACCGGAACGGCGGTCGTTCAGGACGGCCGCGTAACGATTCTTTATACGGGCGTTCGCGAATCCACTTTGGATCAGGCCACGATCAAAGACGGCCATCCGCCTCTCCGCGAAACCCAGTGCCTGGCAGTGGCGGACAACCCGGATTTGACCTCCTGGACCAAGGCGGCCGCGCCGGTGCTTGCTGCACCGCCCCCGGAATTCCAGGTGAATGGCTTCCGCGATCCTTCCCCATGGAAGCAAGGCGACTGGTGGTACATGGTCACCGCGTGCGGCATCGCCGACCAAGGCGGCGCAGTGCTGCTCTATCGGTCGAAGGATCTGCGTGCATGGGAGTTCCTTCACATCCTTGCACGGCGAGACCGCGAGGGGCCGGCTCGATTCGATTCCTTTGACCCATGGGAGGTGTGGGAGTGTCCCGAGTTCTTCCCGCTGGGCGATTGGCACGTTTTGATCTATTCCACCGGCGGCAAAACATACTGGCAGAGCGGCAAGCTCGATGAGAAGAAGATGACCTTTGTGCCCGAGCAATCGGGCTTGATCGATTACGGCACCTACTACGCGGCAAAGACTCAACTCGATAAGGCGGGAAACCGCGTCATCTGGGGCTGGATTACCGAGACGCGTCCGCTGGATGAATACAAGGCCGCAGGCTGGGCAGGGTTGATGTCGTTGCCGCGCGTGCTCTCCGCCGCCGCGGACGGCACACTCAGATTCACTGTTGCGCCCGAGGTTGAGCAACTCCGCCAGAAGAGACGGTCGCTCAGCGTCAGTTTGGATAAAGGTGAAATGCAGCAGCAGATCGATTCGATGCGTCTCGAAGGGTGCTCGGGAGAAATCCAATGTACGGTGCGAAGATCCACGGAGCCATTCGCGTTGAATCTTTCCGATTCAGAAAGTGGTGCGACTCCATGGCTCATTCTGGAATACGATCCGCTTCATCGCAATCAGGTAGTGATCGACGGCCGGCCGGTTCCCGTGCTGCTGAGTGAATCCGAAGATTTGGAGTTTCACCTCTACGCTGACGCCTCGGTCATTGAGCTATTGGTGAATGGGCAGATCGCCTTCACGAAGCGCTTCTATTACAAGGGCAACAGCGCTCCGAATCTTCGCCTTAAATTCAGCGGCAAGTCTGCCAACGTCGTAAGCTTATCGGTTTGGCAATTATCCCCCATCTCCGCGGATCGCCTCACAACCTGACCACTTCGAGCCTACATGGTCATGCGCCGCTACAGAGCGGCCTTCCGAGGTGCGCGCGAGTCTCGAGTGGGTCCGGCAAATGTTGAACCCCGATCTGAACCCTTCCCATCCAATAGCCGGATATGCAAACTCAACTCATGACGAGAAGCACCGCGATGAAGGGAGAAAGAATGACGGAGAAGATTGGAGAGGCAACTTTAGGCGGCAGGTTTAGACTCCCTGGCACTTCGATCGAATTGAATCGCATAGGCTACGGCGCAATGAAGTTGGCTGGGCCGCACGTGTTCGGTCCGCCCAGAGATCGCGCCGCGGCCGTCGCCGTGCTGCGGGAGGCTGTCGCCCTTGGCGTGAATCACATCGACACCAGCGACTTTTACGGGCCCCATGTCACCAACCAGATCATTCGCGAGGCGCTTCATCCTTATCCCGACAACCTCACAATCGTCACCAAGGTGGGCGCGCGGCGCGGCGACGACGGATCGTGGCATGCGGCGCAGAGTCCGGCCGAGTTGACCAAGGCCGTGCATGACAACCTGCGCAACCTGGGCCTCGAAGTACTGGACGTGGTTAACATGCGCGCGTGGGGAATGGGGGAGAAGCCGGGCGAGGGTCCGATTGCCGAGCAGTTCGCGACACTTGCTCAACTCCAGCAGCAAGGCCTCATCCGGCACTTGGGCATCAGCCACGCGACGGCAACCCAGATTGAGGAAGCGCGCGCGATAGCTCCAATTGTCTGCGTGCAGAACCTCTACAACATAGCACTTCGCCATGACGATTCATTGATTGACGAGCTGGGGGCGCAAGGCATTGCCTTCGTTCCGTATTTCCCCCTGGGGGGCTTTACCCCGCTTCAGTCCACGACGCTGTCAGAGATCGCCACGCACCTTGATGCCACGCCTATGCAGGTGGCGTTGGCATGGCTGCTGCACCGCGCGCCCAACGTGCTGCTGATCCCGGGAACGTCATCCGTGGAGCACCTGCGCGAAAACCTGTCGGCGGCCAGCCTGGAGCTCCCGCCTCAGATGCTGGAGAAATTGAATTCGATCGGCGCCTCAGCCCCGTCGACACGCTCCCCGGGGTAATCGCCTCAGGTTTCCCGGCTGTCGATCGTGCGTTAAGCACTATGGACAGCCAATCAGGATGAGACCGGAATGGAAAGATTGAGCACGCGGTTCAGCCGTTGCACGAATGCGGCGGGGTCCGTGAGCGGAACGCCTTCCATAAGAAGTGCCTGATCCAGCAGCAGCCAGGCCGCATCCTCGGTCACGGCATCTTCCGGGCGCGCAAGCAGCTTCTTCACAATCTCGTGATCGGGGTTGATTTCAAGCGTCGGCTTAGGCGCCGGAACGTCCTTTTGCCCCATCGCTCGCAGCATCTGCTGCATCTGCATTGAAGGTTCTTCCTCGTCTGAAACTATGCACGAAGGGCTGTCTGCCAGCCGCACCGATGCGCGCACATCCTTGACCCGATCGCCCAGCGTGGCCTTCAGTTTTTCAAGCAGGGGCGCAAGCGCGTCGGCGCTGTCGGTCTTCGCTTCATCCTTCAGGTCCTCGCTGGTCGATGCCTTGTTGACCGCCTTCAGATCGATCTCTCCGTACTTGTCGATTCCTGAAAACACAATCTCGTCAATGTCATCGTCCAGGATGAGAACCTCAATGTCCTTCTTCTTGTAAATCTCCAGCAGCGGCGAGGTGCGAAGCAGCGATTCGCTGCCGCCGGTTATGTAGTAAAGACTCTTCTGCCCTTCCAGCATGCGCGACTTCGCCTCGGCAAGGCTGGTCAGTCCCTCCACTTTAGTCGACTTGAAGCGCACCAGGTCCAGCAGCGTCTCACGATTGGCAAAGTCACTATACAAGCCCTCTTTCAGCGGCCGGTTGTACTCGCCGATGAACTTCAGGTATTGCTCAGGCTGGTTGGCGGCAATGCTCTTCAACTCGGTCAGAATTTTCTTCACGCTGGCGGTGCGGATGCTGGTCACTATGCGATTCTGCTGCAGGATCTCGCGGCTCACGTTCAGCGGCAGATCCTCGCTGTCGATGATGCCGCGAATGAAGCGCAGGTATTGCGGCAGCAGATCTTTCGAGTCTTCCATGATGAAGACCCGCTTGACGTACAGCTTCACGCCGCCCTTGTATTCCGACTGGTAGAGATCAAGAGGCGCCTTCGACGGCACGTAGAACAGCGTCGTATACTCAAGCGTTCCTTCCGCCTTGGTATGGAACCAGAAAAGCGGATCCTCCCAATCGCCCGAGATGGACTTGTAGAGTTCCTTGTAGTCTTCGTCCGTTAACTCGTTCTTCGGCCTGCGCCAAAGAGCGCTTGCGGCATTCACCTGCTCGGTGGTCCGCACCTTGACTGACTTCTTCTCCGTCTCGTTCCATTCGCTCTTGTCGTAAGTCAGAAAAATCGGAAAGGCGATGTGGTTCGAGTATTTCTTTACGATCTCCTTCAGGCGCCAGCTGTTTGCGTAGGTCTGGCCCTCGTCATTGAAGTGCACCAGCACCGTGGTTCCGGCCACGCTGCGCTCCGCCGGCTCAAGGTCAAAACCACTTTTGCCGTCGCTCACCCAGCGCCATGCCTTGTCTTCACCGGCTTTGCGTGTGACCACCTCCACTCGATCGGCAACCATGAATACGCTGTAGAAGCCCACGCCAAACTGTCCAATGAGGTTGGAGTCCTTCCGTGCGTCTCCCGATAGCTGCGCAAGAAAGGTCTTCGTCCCCGACCGGGCAATGGTGCCGAGGTGCGAAACCAGGTCGTCCTCGCTCATGCCGATGCCGGTGTCGGCAATGCTCAATGTCTTCTTCTCTTCGTCAAGCTCCAGATCGATCCGCGGATCGAAAGGGAGTGCCTTGAAAGCTTCGTCGACAAGAGTCAGATGGCGCAGCTTGTCGAGCGCATCCGACGAGTTCGAGATCAATTCGCGCAGGAAGATCTCGGGATGCGAATAGAGCGAATGGATAATCAGTTGCAGCAGCTGATTGACTTCAGTCTGGAATTCACGTTTCGACATAGATCCGGTCACCTGGCTTCATGATAAATGGGGGCGTTAAGGCCGCAAAAGCGCAATTCATTGAGCTGCAATAACGGCATTTTCAGGTTCCGGAAATCTCATGCAATCTGCAAATTGGTCCTGAAATTCGGGATCCGTGGCCAGACTCATATGCTCGATGCCGGGCAGAGCCGGTTCCGTCTCCGAGAGCAGCAGAATCTTCGCGCCGCGCAGCGCGGTATTGCCCACGGCAGAGATGCGGCCGGCAGGCGCTTCAATCAGGCCAATGGCGACGGCGCTCTCAACCTGCACGTAGTTGCCGAATGCGCCTGCAAGGCATATGCGCTTTAGATTGCATGAGTTCGTGCCCAGGCGGTTGAGCAGCAATCTGAACCCCGCGGCAATCGCGCCCTTGGCCAATTGCAACTGGCGAATATCGCTCTGATGAAGCACAATGGGACTTCTGAGCGGAAACAACTTTGTGCCGTCGGTAACGCGTCCCGAACTCAGAATCCTGCCATCGGCAAGGCCAACAGCAATCGCGTCCACAAGACCGCTGCCGCATATTCCGCGAGCCTCAACGTCTCCAATCACGCTGGAACACGTCTTGCCTCGAGAGAGCCACACGCGGAAAATCGCGCCTGCGGTGGCGCGCATTCCCATATGAATCGCGCCGGCTTCAAAGGCCGGTCCCGCCGCCGCCGATGCGCAGACGATTCCCTCGCGATTCCCGATCGCGATCTCGCCGTTCGTGCCGAGATCGACCAGCGCCATAAGATCGGCGCTGCTTCCCATTCCGACGGCAATGATTCCCGCCAGAATGTCTGACCCAACAAAACCGCCAAGGCAGCGTTCAAAGCGAATGTGACAATCGGACGGAAGATCCCAGCCAAGCTCACGCGGTTCGAAATGCTTCACACCGTCGTGAGGCGACTGAAAGGGTACACGCGAGAGCGGCTCGACATCCAGGCCCGAGAAAAGATGGTGCATCACGGTATTCCCAACGAGCACCACTTCGCGAACCTGCTGTTCGCGCCCGGTGGCCAGCTTGGCGATCGTCTGGCCCAGGGCCAATCGGATGGGGCTGGTCAAATCCGCTCCGGATAGGGTCGCCTGAATCCTCTGCATCACATCCGACCCAAACTGGGCCTGCGGATTCAAGCCTGTCTCGACGCCGAGCACATCCCCTGAAGCGAGGTCGATGATCTGCGCTGCAATGGTGGTTGTGCCGAGATCGATGGCAATCCCAACTCCCGCTTTTCCGATGCCGGCCAGGCGCGAGTCGTCCACCAGAACGTCCATCTTCCACTGACTGCATTCCAGCACGAGAGGAGTCTCGGCCCGAGCCTGACAGGCGAGCCGCCATCCTGCGGCAAGTTCCTGTGTCGAGAAAATGCTTCTGTCGGATTCGGTGACCGCGAGCGACCCATTGAGCACGCGAACGCGGCAGCCGCCGCAGATCCCGGCTCCTCCGCATGGAAATTCAACGCCAAACTCGGTGAGCGATGACGCCAATTGGGCGCCGATGGGTACCTCAACAACTGCGGACGACGGTTCGAGTTGAATACGTACAGTTGCGCCGTTCATAGAGCTTCCACGATAGTATCGCTCAGCGGACTATTCAGGGACGGTGAAGCTCACCGTTCTGGGCACCAACGTGATTTTCACTTATTGGCGCGATCTAAGGGCAGGGAAGAACGCATTCTTCGGGACAGCCCAATAACTGCCAGTCTCAACCGTCACTCTCTCCTCAGGGGCAGCGTAAGCCAGTGGGTTTTCCGCCTTGCTGACGCTCTATTGCCGCTTCCATATCTCTTGAATCTCTTCAAGCGTGCGGCCCTTGGTCTCCGGGAGTTGCGAATAGATGTACACAAACGATACGGCGCAAACCAATGCGTAGCCGAGAAACACGGTTGAGGCGGAGAACAATTTGATCAATGTCAGGAATGTCGAGGTCACAATTGAGACTGAGATCCAGAGCACAATGGTCGCAATCGACATGGCGCGACCTCGAATGCGGTTGGGAAACAGTTCCGCCAGACAAACCCATACACCGGTTCCCAGCCCGAACGCGAAAAACGAAACGTAACCCAGCACCGGCACGATGAGCAGAGCCGAATGGGAAGGAAGGTAATACAACATTCCGGCGAACACAGCCAGGCAGACACTCATTCCGCCGGTTGCGATGAGAAGAAGCGGCCGCCGTCCCATCCGATCGATTGTCACGAGTGCAATGACGGTGAATATTACATTCGCGAATCCGACAATCACGTTCAATCCAATGGCGTTTGAAGTGCTGGCGCCGCGCTCCACGAAAACCATCGAGCCATAATAAAGAACCGTATTGATGCCTGTGACCTGCTGAATGATTGCGAGCGCAATGCTCAATATGAGCGGTTTGCGCAGCGCGTGCTCCAGCAACTCGCGGTAGGTGCCGGTCTCCTCTGATATGGCACTGGTGATTCCCTTAAGCGCAGCGTTCGCATCGTCTTCTGGAGATACCAGGCGGAGTACATCCCGTGCGCCTTCCAGGTTCCCGCGCTGCGCCAGCCAGCGGGGACTTTCAGGAATCCAGTAGAGCGACACGCACAACGCGACCGCAGGCAATGCTCCCAGCCCAAACATCCATCGCCAGTTGCCGTGATTCAATTGAGCCAGGCCAAAATTGCTTATGAATGCGACCAATATTCCAATCACGATTGCGAGCTGATTGAGCGTCACCAGGCTCCCGCGCACGCGGGCCGGAGCGATCTCCGAGATGTAGAGGGGCACGACGAGAGAAGCCGCCCCTATTGCCACACCGCCCAAAGCGCGAGCCGCCAGAAGCTGCCAGAGGTGGATAGGAAACGCGGCTCCCAGGGCCGAAATGCAGAACAGAATTCCGGCAAGGAAGAGGACTGTGCGCCGGCCAAAACGGTCGCTCAGCCAACCGGCAAGCGCCGCTCCCACGGCGCATCCCCACAGCAGCACCGCAGCGACCGCCTCTGTCTGGACCGAGCCAAGCCGGAATTCTTTCTGCAGATAAACCAGCGCGCCGTTGATGACTGCGGTATCGTAGCCAAAGAGCAGCCCTGCTGTAGCCGCGCTCGCAGCCGCGAGAATGACGAAGCGCGAAACGTGTCGTTCCTGTTTCACTGTCTGCATGGCTTCCCATCATTCATGGCTTGAGCACATTTTTCGATTATAGGGGCTGGGAGTCATTTTTGCTTCTTTTGCCGCAAATCGAGCATAACTTTAGCTATAATAAGCCTTACATGAGCATCGATCTTTCAAGCTTTCCGAAACCGACCTTCGTCGACTGGAGTTCCGGCCTCCTCGAAGGCGAGGCGATCGAACAGAGCCGAAAGACCCTCGGGCAGTTGGCCGGTCTCTTCCATGACCGGGAAGCGTGGAGCCGCATGGACCCGGAGATCGAAGTCTACAAGGTTCGATTCTGGAGACCCGTTCCGGACGGCAAAACCGGCGGCCTTTTCTGGGGCGCCACCACTCTCAATCCGGGTCGAGTCGGTGACGAGTACTTCATGACGCATGGCCACTTTCATTCCCTTCGAGACCGCGCGGAGCTCTACGCAACCATTAGCGGCGAAGGAGCCCTGCTGTTGATGGATCAAGAAAGCCAAACCTGCAGTCAAACAATGACGCCGGGATCTGTTCACTATATTCCCGGAAACGTCGCTCATCGAGTTGTGAATACGGGAAGCATCCCGCTGGTCTTTGTGGCCAGCTGGCCGAGCGACGCCGGGCACGACTACCAAAAAATCCGAGATACCGGGTTCAGCAAGCGCATGGTCGCTCGGGATGGCGTGCCTTGCCTGATCTGACAGTGCTGGCAATCGATCTGGGCGGTTCGCATGTAACTTGCGCGGTGGTGCGTGGGAACACAATTCTCTCCAGCAAAAGCCTCGGAGTTGGTGCCGGGTCGAATCTTGAGCCGCTGCTGCCTCAACTCTGCCAAACGATGACCGAATTATTGCGTACGGCCGGGATCAGTGTCGCCGATTGCTCGGCTGTCGTGCTAGGGTTTTGCGGCATCGTCAACGCGCGCGAAAAGCGCGTGCTAGCCACCAACGCGAAGTTTGACGACGCCCCGGGCCTCGATTTGAGCCGATGGTGCGAGCAGGAGTTTCATCTGCCGTTCATGTTGGAGAACGACGCGCGCCTCGCTCTTCTCGGCGAATATCGCTGCGGCGCTGCGCGCGGTTCGGCAGATGCGGTCATGATTACGCTTGGCAGCGGAATAGGCGGAGCCGCCTTGCTTGACGGCCATCTGCTCCAGAGCAGGCATGGCCTTGCCGGAACCATAGGCGGCCACCTGCCCGTGGTTCTTGAAGGGCGGCTTTGCACATGTGGTAACCTCGGTTGCGCTGAATCGGAAGCCTCCACAGTCAGCCTTCCCGACATCTACCGGCGGCCTGGCCGGGCTGTTGGCGAACCGAGAGCGCTTCGGTTTCGCTGAGCTTTTTGAAGCAATGGACAGGCAAGACCAGCCTGCTGCATCCACTTTCGCGCACTGTCTGCGCGTCTGGTCATTGCTTACCGTTGCCTTGATACATGCATACGACCCCGAGGTTGTGGTATTCGGCGGATCGGTCATGAAGCGTGCGGCCGAGATCATTCCGCCTATTCAACTCTACGCGGACGCGCATGCCTGGACGTCCGGGCGAAAGGTACCGCTTCGATTGGCCGCGCATGGCACTGATGCGGCGCTTTTTGGGGCAATTCAACTCGCAGAGGCCGGTCTATGAATCCGCAATCCACGTTCGACAAGCATCCGGCTCTCACCATTTCGCAAACGGAAAGCGATATCGCTGTCGGCTTCAGCGAAATTCTCGGGATACTGCGAGATCATGCGGGCCACCGCCATATCGCAATCGAGTGTTATCCCGGCGTGCAGGCCGATCCGCTGCTTCGTCAGCTTGTGCCGGAACTTGGCGCTGAACTGGTGATCGAAACCGAGGCTGCGATGTTGCCGCCTTTAGCGCTCGAGGCCAAATTCTCCGCGATGCTGAGCGATGATCCGGTATTTGGACACATGGCGCACGTTTCGCTCAAGGAGTTTTTTGATGCGGGCTCGGTTGATCGCAACCGCCAGGCCATTGCAAATGCAAGGTGCCGCGTGATCGTGATCGGGACAGGTGCAACGCTTCAGATGCCCGATCCCGACCTTCTCATTTATGCGGATGTGTGTCGTTGGGAGATTCAACAGCGTCAGCGGCGTGGCGAGGCTTCCAATCTGGGCATGAACAACGCGGGTGTCCCGCCCGGACAATTGTACAAGCGCGCGTTCTTCCTCGATTGGCGAGCCGCCGATGAGCACAGGCATCGGGTTGCGAAGAGAGTTGACTTCTGGATCGACGCAAATTCTCCCCAGCAGCCGGCCATGATCAGCGCCGCAACCATGCGCTCGGCGCTGAGCGTCGCAAGCCACAGGCCGTTCTCACTGGTTCCATTTTTCGACGCGGGTCCCTGGGGCGGCCAGTGGATGCGAGAACACTTTGATCTGCCCGACGGTCCCGCGAATTATGCCTGGGGTTTTAACTGCGTCCCGGAAGAAAACAGTCTCGCCTTTCGCTTCGGCTCTCGAATTTTCGAGGTGCCGGCTCAAATGCTGGTTCATGAAAAGCCGGAGGAACTTCTCGGTTCCCAGATCTTCCGGGACTTTGGCGCTGAATTCCCCATCCGGTTTGACTTCCTTGACACCATGGAAGGCGGCAATCTTTCTTTGCAGGTCCATCCATTGCGCAGTTATATCAAGGATCAGTTCGGGATGGACTATACCCAGGATGAAAGCTACTACATGCTCGACGCGGCGCCTGACGCCACTGTCTATCTGGGGTTGCGGGAAGACATCAACAAGCGGGCCATGGCGGCTGGTCTGCGGGCTGCGCAAGCTTCAGGCAAGGCATTTCCGGCCGAGCAGTTTGTGAACGTATGGCCGGCCCGCAAGCACGACCACTTTCTCATTCCCGCAGGCACCATCCACTGTTCGGGACGCAACAGCGTGGTACTCGAGATCAGCGCGACGCCCTACATCTTTACTTTCAAGTTATGGGACTGGGGGCGCCTCGGCTTGGATGGGCGGCCCCGCCCAATCCATCTCGAACATGGCTTGAAAAACATTCAGTGGGATCGGACGACAAGTTGGGTGAGCCGAAACCTGGTCAATCAGGTTGTCCCGCTTGCTTCAGGGGAAGGCTGGGTTGAAGAACGCACCGGCCTGCACGCCCTCGAGTCCATTGAGGCGCGCCGTCACTGGTTCACCGCTCCTGTGCATCACCACACGCGCGGCAACCTCAACGTTCTGAATCTGGTTGAGGGCGATGCGGCAATTGTCGAGAGCCCCGCGGCTCAATTTCCGCCCATGACTGTGCACTACGCCGAGACCTTTGTAGTCCCCGCCTCCGTCGGCCCCTATTTAATTCGTCCTGCAACTCCCGGCGGGAAGCCGATGGCCACAATCAAAGCCTATATGAGGGAGGTGGAATGATGCCGACACCGCTTGAGTTCGACCCTGGGCTTCCGCTTCGGATTTCCGAGAGCGATCTTGCTTTTGAGTACGGCCCAGGCATGTTTGGTCCTGTGCCTGAGATGCGCCGCCTTGATGCCATTCGGCCGAGCTTGCGCGATCCTCAATGCGGCGGGCCGGATCCGGTCTACGGCATCGCAATGGATATCGGATTCGAGACCGATCGCCCTCTACTTCGCGAGCGGATGTTGCTCTTTGGCGCGGTTGTCTACGCAGCAGGCAGGCTCGGCTCTGAGCCCGTCCGCTCACAAGGGCACATCCATGCCATCGCTCCTCACAGCGGCTGGTCGCCGCCTGAGATCTTCGAGATTTGGAGTGGACAGGCAATTGTCTATGCGCAGGAGCGCGCCGAAGACGATCCGGGCCGCTCGGTCGCGGTGCTCGCGCAGGCGGGCGACAAGGTGGTTGTGCCCCCGGGATGGGCGCACTGCGTCATCAATGCAAACCCAGCCAGCCGGATGTCGTTTGGAGCCTGGTGCGACCGGCAGTATGGCTTCGATTACGCCGGGGTCCGCGCTCATCACGGTTTGGCATGGTTTCCCATGCTCACGGCTTCGGACGAGATTGCATGGGAACCCAACCCCGCTTATTCGAAATCTGAGATCGAACTTCGCCGGCCTCGCCCTTATCCGGAACTGGGGCTGGACCCAAACCGCAGTCTGTACAGGCAGTTTGTCGACAATCCAGACTCGGTGATGTTTGTTGCCGATCCCCAGCGAGCCGCGGACTGCTGGCCCGCCTTCATACCCTGAGCAGAGTCAGACTCGGCGAACTTCTACATCTCTTTCAGCGAACGGCGCAACCATCTCGTCCGTAGCGCCCAAGTCGGTGATGAGCATGTCAATGGATTCGGTTGGGCAAATCAGCCATTTGGTCACCACACCCAGTTTGCTGTGATCTGCGACGGCAATCTTACGCTTCGCCTGCCGAACCATGCTTCGGTTCACCTCGACTTCATCTTCGTTAAAGCAGGTGAGCCCACGCTCAGCGTCGATGCCGTTCGCCCCGATAAACAGCAGGTCAACAAATACCTTGCTCATGCTGGCGATCGCATCGGGGCCGACCAGCGAGAACCAGTCTCCCCGTAGATGCCCGCCGGTTACAAACACGTGTACATCTTTTCGAGTACTCAACTCCATCGCCACATTCACGGTGTTGGTCACCACGGTGATGCCGCTCATCGAGTTCAGACCGCGCACAACCTCCGTGGTCGTGGTGCCGGGCGTAAGGGCGATCGTGTCCCCCGGCGAGATCAGCTCGGCCGCGGCCAAGGCTATCCTTCGCTTTTCCTCGGCGAAACTTCCTACCTGGTCTTGAAATGAGCGATCGTGGCGAAAGGCTTCATAGAAAAGCGGCTCAATGGGCAGCGCTCCACCGTGCGTTCGACGAAGAAGTCCTCGACCTTCGAGCTTCTCAAGGTCGCGGCGAATCGTGGCCAGAGACACCTCGAGTTTGTCCCGCAGAGCTTCGACCGTGACGCTTCTTGCCTGGCGAAGCTCTCGCAGTATGAAGGCATCGCGTTCCCATTGTTTATCCCTATGCTCGACCATTCGTTCCTGTCTCATGAGGATCGGGTTTGTTGACTAAAGCAGACGCATGTGCCGCTGCCTGATCAGTCACTTCACGATAACATCGCGGCGCGATGCCGCGTGCGTCCCTTCCGCTAGCCCGCGCCCTCGCTGTTGATCCTGAGCCTCGTGCCTGGCCCGGAGCGGCTCGCGATTACAATCGCCCTATGCACGACGTGGTGGTGTATTCGCGCAAGGGGTGCCATCTCTGCGACGTTGTCAAGCAGACGCTAACGCAGATCCAGCGCGAAGCTGATTTTGAGTGGCGCGAGATGGACATCGATGCCGACCCCGAGTTGCGGCAGAAGTATAACGATGAGGTGCCGGTCGTTTTCATCGATGGACGCAAGGCGTTCAAGTACCGCATTAACGCGCGTGAATTCCTGCGGGCCCTGGCCAAAAGAGCGTAAAACACAGAACCCGGCCGTAAGGGCCGGGTTCTGGCAAGCGGAGTCGGGTCCGCTCTTCCGATTCGCTCTTGTTGGAGAGACCTTGAGCTAGAAGAAATGTTTAACGCGGCCCTTGGTCCATCATGTGATGCATGGCTGCGTCGTAGCCGCGCCGGTAACCTTCGCGGTAGTCATCGCGGACCGCCGGGTCGACGTGGGGATGGCGATACTCCTCGCGGCCGTTAACGTTGGGGGCGCGATGGTGATCGAAGTCCTTGCGGGCGCCCTCAATGCCGTCGTGGAAGCCCTGGCGCTGAACCTCGCGAAACTCAGACGGAGGCGCATCCCAACCGCCCCGATCCTGAAAGTAAGCGCCTGGAGCCGGAGCTGCGTGAGCCACCGTCGGCGCGTAAGCGACGAGGCCGGCAGCGAGGGGCAGAACAGACAGCCCTGCAAATCTCGACAAAATCGTTTTCATTAAAAACTCTCCTTCTCGTTCCCAGAGTAGAGATGGTCCTGGCAGGATTTTTGTTGCCTTGCGCTTTTCCTTCGCCCCTTTAGGTAAACCTGTAAAGAATGCGCGACTGAACCACAACTCGAATCGAAGCAGAGAGTTGCCGGAAAACCCCTGGCAATGCCGTCGCGCCTGATGGGCTAGGATGGCTTAATGGCGCTTGTGCTGGAGATCCGCGATTTGCGCGTTCGCTTCGGGGCTACGGAGGCGGTCAGAGGAATCAGCCTGGCCGTGGATGAGGGCGAGGTGCTCGGCCTGGTTGGAGAGTCGGGATCGGGCAAGAGCGCCACGGCGCTCGCCATCCTGGGTTTACTGGGATCGGCGGCGCGAGTTGAGGGACAGATTCTGTGGCACGGCGCCGACGGTGAAGTGGATTTGTTAAACCTGCCGGCAGAGAGCCTGCGTCGGGTTCGCGGGCGCGAGATTGCGATGATCTTCCAGGAACCGATGACGGCGCTGAATCCGGTGATGTCGATCGGCCGCCAGGTCGCCGAAGGCGCTGACGCACCTTTCACTTTTTGGACGAAAGACGAGGCCAAACGGAAAGCCATCGCAGCGCTGGAGGATGTCGGCCTGGCCGATGCGGCGCGGCGGTACGGCGATTATCCACACCAGTTTTCAGGCGGGCAGAGGCAGAGAATCCTGATTGCGATGGCGCTCATCAACCGGCCGCGCCTGCTGATTGCCGATGAGCCGACGACGGCTCTGGATGTCACAGTGCAGGCGCAGATTCTGACGCTGCTGGCACGGCTTCAGCGCGAGCACGGATTGGTGATGCTTTTCATCTCCCACGACCTGGCGGTGGTAGGACAGGTGGCCGCGCGGGTAGCGGTGATGCGGGCTGGGGAAGTAGTGGAAACTGGGCCCTGCGCGCAGGTGCTCACCCGGCCTCAGCACGCGTATACCAAGAGCCTGCTGGCGGCGGTGCCAACCATGCGGACCGACCGGGATCAGCCGCTGGCGATGGTGAAGTAGGGAAGCCGGCCAGCTGAAATCGCGGGTTCCCATCCTTAGAGCAAGAAACAATCGAAGGATGGAAAACCCAGGCGCAATGATTACTCGGCGACGGCTTCTTCGCCGGCCGGTTCGGCGGCCGCGGGTTCGGTTTCCGGCGCAGCCTCGGGCACGACGTTCACCTTGATGTGCGCGGTCACTTCCCGATAGAGCTTGATGGCCACGGTGAACTCGCCCAGGCTCTTGAGAGGCTCACCCACCTGAATCTTGCGGCGATCGATCTCGAAGCCCTGCGCCGCCAGCCCGGCCGCGATATCCGCCGAGGTGACCGAGCCGAACAGGTGTCCGGCTTCGCCTGACTTGCGGGTGAAGCTGAGCACCACGGGTGCGAGTTTGGTCACCAGTTCCTCGGCCTGCGCCTTTTCCGTGGCGGAACGGCGAGCGGCTGAGGACTTCATCTGCTCGATGACGGCTTTGTTGGTTTCAGTGGCCTGCATGGCCAGCTTGCGCGGCAGCAGATAATTGCGGGCGTAGCCGTCGGCGACCTTCACCACTTCACCCCGATTGCCCAGGGTCGCTACGTCTTCTTTCAGAATAACTTCCATGTGAAACTCTCCCCCGCCGTGGGCGGTCTTGTTCTGGACCGGAGCATCGGCATGTTACGCCGCGCGAGTGTTGTAGCGCGAGGCGCGGTTTGAATCAGCTCCGACCCACAGGGCGCTTGGGCCCAATGGTTGAGTGCCGTGCGACGGCACACCGTGAAACTCGGAAAATATGTCGCGCTCATCCCATGTCTCAAAATCGAGACATGGGCACCCCTTCTAGTGCCGGGTCGCGAACGGGAGCAAGGCGATGTTGCGAGCCTGCTTGATGGCGCGGGTCAGGCGGCGCTGGTGGGTGGTGCAAACGCCGGTGAGGCGCCGGGGCACGATCTTGCCGCGCTCCGCCACGAACCCCTGCAGCAGGCGAACGTCGCGGTAAGGAATGGCGTCAATCTTCTCGGTGCAGAACTTGCAGACCTTCTTGCGGCGGAAGAACTTGCCGCGGCCGCCGGGTCCGCCCGAGGGCCTGGGGCCGCGCGGGCCTGCGCCCGGTCCGGACGATGATTGCGAACTTTGTGGAGCGCCGGATTCGGACGCCCTGGATGGTGTTTCGTCAGCCATGTTGTTTCCTCTTCACTCTCTTCAGGTCCCTGACAACGCCGATGGCGTAGCGGGACGGGATTCTCGAGCCGCCGCTGCCTGAAACAGGCGGCCGGCGGCAATGTGCGCCAGGCGGTCTACGCGCTGGCCTGGGCGGGCTCGGCAACTTCCGCCGCAGCCGGGGCCGGGGCTTCAGGAGCAGCAGCGGCGGCGGGAGCGACGGCGGCCGGGGCAACAGGGGCAGCAGCGGCGGCGGGAGCGACGGCGGCCGGGGCAACAGGGGCAGCAGCCACCGGTTCCGCGCTGACCTTGCGCCGCGTTCCGCGCAGAGCCTTCACCTTGGCCAGCCGCTTTTCTTCCTCGTCGGTGCGCACGGTGATGAACTTGATCACCGGCTCAGTGACGCGCAGCCGGCGCTCGAGTTCCAGAACCACCGCGCCGTTGGCTTCAATGGTGAGCAAGTTGTAGTTGCCGTCATTGAACTTGCGCACGGTGTAGGCCAGCTTGCGGCGGCCCATTTTATCCACGTTCTTGACCGTGCCGCCGCCGTTGGTGACAGTGGTGGTAAAACCGGCGATCAACTTGTCGACATCTTCTTCGGCCGCATCAGGCCGAACGATGAACATTACCTCATACAAACGCGACATCAGCATTCCTTTTCCGCAGAAGCCATCGCTTCCGCTTACAGCTTTCAACTTCCAGCTCGCAGGCCCAAATTCCTTAGTCCCTAGTCCCTTAGTCCCTGTCTCTCACTTCTCCGCCGGAGGAGCGTCGCCGCGGCGATTGAACTCGTTCATGGCGGCTGCCGCTCCGGCTTCGACGATGCGCCTGGTGGCCGTAGCCACCCGGTCGAGCACCTCGTCGAGGACGGTCAGATCCGCCTTGCGCATGGGCGAGAGCAAGTAGTCCTTACCCTGGCGCGTTCCCCCTCCGGCGGCAAGAGCCTCTGGAGGAAGATCGGGGCCCCCACGGACGGGTCCATGTCCGTGGGGTGGTAGATCGGGGCGTACGCCGATACGCAACCGCAACCACTCCTGACTTCCGAGTGCGCCGGTTACGCTGCGGGCTCCATTGTGTCCCGCGGTCGAACCGCGCTCCCTGATCTTGAAGGTCCCCAGCAACAGGTCCAACTCGTCGTAAATGACGAGCAGGTCCTGTGCCGGGTCCGCTTCAAACTCCCGAACCAGAGCAGCTACCGAAAGCCCGCTGAGGTTCATGAATGTTTCCGGCTTGGCCAATACCACCTGGCGACCTGCAATACGGCAGGTTGCAGTGGTGGCCCTGGATCGCCGGTTCTGGACTACAACGCCCTGTTGCTGGGCGATGCGGTCGATGGCCATGAACCCTGCGTTATGCGGGGTCCAGATATATTGATCGCCGGGATTGCCAAGCCCAACCACCAGGAAGGGGCTTGTCCGGCCCGTCCCCCCGGCAAGCGATTTTTGCTTGCCGGGGAGTCCGTCCTCACTTGCTTCCGCCACAGCTTACTTCTTCGCCTCGGGTTTCTTGGCTGCGGCGTCGGTCGCTTCCGGCTTGCCCTTCTTTGCCACCTCGGGCTCAGACGGTGCAGCAGCAGCGGCAGCATCGGCAACCACTCCCTCGGCAGGCGCGGCCACAGCCTCTTCACGAATCGAAACAACGTGGGCAACCGTGGCGTCTTCGGCATTGAGGTACTTGATGGAATCGGAGTGGGGCAGATCGCTGACCCGCAGGGAGCCGAACAACTCCAGGTTGCTGACATCGACGTCGATGTGGCCGGGAATGTCCCCCGGCAGGCACTCGATTTCGACTTCGCGCATCACCTGATCGAGGATGCCGCCGGCGGTCTTGACGCCCACCGGAATTCCGATCAGCTTGACGCGCACCCTGACGCGGAGAACCTTGTCGAGAGCAATGCGTTTCAGATCGATGTGAATCAGCTTGTCCTGGATGGGCTCGCGCTGCCAATCGACGATCATGGCCTTGGCCGTCGGCTGGCCGCTGACTTCGACATCGAAGATCGTATTGTGGCCGGTCTCTGAAAACAGGATCCGTGAAATCTGCTTCGGTTCCACCTCGATGGCAACCGGATCGTGTCCGGGACCATACAGCACGGCGGGAATTTTGCCTGCGACGCGCACGCGGCGCGCGGCGTTCTTGTTGAACTTGCCCTCACGGGGCTTGGCTACGACTACTTCTGGCATTTCGGTCTCATTCCTTTTGTTCGGGCACGGAGTGTTGAGGTCCGCTCCCTTTGTGAAGCCAGTGGTCAGTCAACAGTGGTCAGTGGTCAGAAAAACCCACGAACCGATGTGCGCGCCTGGCGTATTTATGTTGCTGATCACTGGTCACTGACCACTGATCACTGTTAAGAAAACAGCGTACTCACGCTGGTTTCCATGTGAATGCTCTCGATGGCCGCTCCCAGCAGGCCGGCGATGGAGAGCACCTTGATTTTTGAAAGCTTCTGAGCCGCTTCGCGAAGCGGAATGGTGTCGGTGACTACAAGTTGTTCGAGACGCGAGCTGGCGATGCGGTCGATGGCCGGGCCTGAGAGCACGGCGTGGCTGGCGCAGGCATAAACGGCCGAGGCGCCCGAGGCATAGAGGGCATCGACCGTCTTGACGAGGGTTCCGGCGGTGTCGACGATGTCGTCGATGATAAGGCAGGTTTTGCCGTTGACGTCGCCCACCACGTTCATCACTTCGGCCACGTTGATGTCGGTGCGGCGCTTGTCGACGATGGCCAGCGGCGCGCCCACTTTCTGGGCAAAGAAGCGCGCCCGCTCCACGCCGCCGGCATCCGGCGATACGACGGTGAGGTTGGGCAGGTTCAGCTCGCGGAAGTAACTCACCAGCACCGGGCTGGCAAAGAGATGATCGACCGGAATGTTGAAGAAGCCCTGAATCTGGGCTGCGTGCAGGTCCACAAACAGCGCGCGGTTGGCGCCTGCGGTGGTGAGCAGGTCGGCGATGAGCTTGGCGCTGATGGCGACCCTCGGACGGTCCTTGCGATCCTGGCGGGCGTAGCCGTAGTAGGGCACCACCACCGTGATCCTGGCCGCCGAGGCC